>Ga0209006_10001118_pt1 | contig 24542 bp, 17 predicted proteins | sample JacPin_JW_Ref_O2_FD_188567 | JGI IMG/M metagenome (GOLD analysis project Ga0209006, IMG submission 188567) | Forest soil microbial communities from Algoma, Ontario, Canada - Jack Pine, Ontario site 1_JW_Ref_O2 (SPAdes) (version 2) | ecosystem: Environmental > Terrestrial > Soil > Boreal... | reverse complement strand
ACGCCCCATTCTTTTTGTTCTCCCTAAATTGAATGTGAATTACATCGATAAGCGGAAAAGCAATTCATATTATCATGAGGCCAGCAACCAGCCGGTTACTTGGGGCGCGGCGTTTTCTGGATGACAACAGACCATCCACAAAAGGCTCCGGCAGCATCAAAGCGGTAGGGGGATCTATGAATCTGAATATGTGGAAGCGGGCCATTTTTGTGGGAACTTTGCTGGCGGTCCTGGGCATACCTCCAGGCGCTTTTACCGCTTGGTCGCACCAGCAGGAAGGGCCGCAAAAACCTGCGCCTACACAACAGCCCGCGACGCCTGCTCCGCCGACCGGCCAGCAGCAATCGCCGCAAGCGGGCCAGGTTCAGTCGCAAGCTCCCCAGACTTCTATCGCTGTGGAATCGAATGTGGTGAACATCGACGCAGTGGTGACGGACCAGGACGGCGACATCCTGGCGAATCTGAAGAAAGAAAATTTTCGAGTCCTCGATAATAACCAGCCGCAGCAGATTTCAAACTTCGCTCCCAGCGAAGCTCCCATCACCATTGTGGTCTTAATGGAATTCAGCAAGCTGGGCGGCGAGTGGTACGCGTATCAGGCGAAGAGCTGGGCCTACAATTTCCTGGGCCACCTGAATGACAAGGATTATGTCGCGTTGAAGACGTTCGATCTTAAGACCCATGTGTTGGTGGACTTCACAAGGAACAAACAGGAAGTGGCGCAGGCCGTGGCGGGACTTTACTTCCCAGATTTTCACGAAGCCAATTTGTTCGATGCGCTGCTGGAAACGCTGGATGAACTACGCAATGTGAAAGGGAAAAAATCCATTCTTCTGCTTGCAAGCGGCTTCGACACCTTCAGCAAGCACACGCTGGATCAGACGCTGAAGCGCGTGAAAGAAACCGAAGTGCCGATTTTCAGCGTCGGAATGGCCGAAGAGAAAGATGTGCGAAAATTCAACGGCGGAGACAGCATCACCTATCTGCAGGCTAAGAATCAGCTCACAACTTTCGCCGACCTTACCGGCGGGTATGCCTGGTTCCCGCGATTCCAGGGCGAGATGGGCAGCATCTTCAACAGCGTGGCGACATTTTTGAGGAGCCAGTACACGCTGGGCTTTACGCCTTCTTCTTCGCCGGACGGCAAATATCACAAACTCAAGCTGGAGATTGTGGATGAGGCGGGCAATCCGCTGATGCAGCCGGACAAAAAAGGGAAGATGAAGAAGGTGATCGTTATCGCTCGGCAGGGCTATACGTCGCCAAAACCGACGGCTGGGGATTAATTTTCCCGGCAGGCTGCGACGGCGTCATGGCGGGCTGCGTCGAAAGACGATGCCGAGAATCGTGGCGACGATCATCAGCCCAAGCAAAATTGCGGCGGCACGAAGCGACCACAGAGCCCAGGTAGCGAAGAAAAGAATCGCGAGCCAGAGCGCGTTCATGGGGCGCGCGTAACCCATAATTTCGGCGCGCTTGTCACCGCCTTCGCTGGGTTTGGGCTCTTCCTCCACTTCTTCTAATTCTCCTTTCGCGACCATCTCTGGATTTCCGATTATTTTGCGGGCACGCGTAAGTCGCGTCCGGTCATTTCGCCGGGTTCGGCGACGCCGAGAACGCCCAGCATCGTGGGCGCGATATCGCGCAACGAGCCGCCCGAGGCCAATCGCGTTTGGCCGCTATCGGTGAGCAAAATGAATGGGACGGGATTGGTGGTGTGATAGGTGTGCGGGCCGCCGTTGACGGGATCGATCATGGTTTCGGCGTTGCCGTGATCGGCGGTAATAATCCAGGCGCCGCCGCGCGGGCGCAGCGCTTGAAAAATTTGTCCGAGACAAGCATCCACGGTTTCGACTGCCTTGATGGTAGCTTCCAGGTTTCCTGAGTGGCCGACCATGTCCGCGTTTGCGAAATTCATGATGATGGCGTCGAATTCGCCTTTTTCGATGGCGTGGACTACGGTGTCGGCGATTCCCTGGGCGGACATTTCCGGCTTCAGGTCGTAAGTGGGAACTTTCGGCGATGGAACGAGGATGCGCTCTTCGCCGGGGAAAGGTTTTTCAACGCCGCCATTAAAAAAGTAAGTCACGTGAGCATACTTTTCGGTTTCCGCGACGCGCAAGTTTTTGAATTCCAGCTCACCAAAAACATTTGCGAGGATATGTTCGAGTTTTTCGGGGGCGAGCAGGTAGCGCAGCCAAGGCCAGGATTTGTCGTACTGCGTCATGGCGACGTAGAAGAGATTTTTGGGCCGGTCGGGATCGACTATTTTGTCGAAGCCAGGTTCGATTAGGGCACGCGTCATTTCCCGGGCACGGTCGGCGCGAAAATTGAAGAAGATGACGGCGTCGTCATCTCGAATTACGGCGCGCGGCGCGGCGGCTTTCCCCGGCGCGGCCTCCGTGGTGATCACGGCAGGGATAATAAATTCGTCGGTGACGCCTTTTTCATAGCTTGCGCGAACAGCCGCAGCGGGATCTGCGAATTTCACGTCCGAGACGCCGTGAACGACCGCGCGATAGGCTTTTTCGATACGTTCCCAGCGATTGTCGCGATCCATGGCGTAATAGCGGCCGCTGACGCTGGCGATTTGGCCGACGCCGAGTTCGCGCATTTTTTGTTCGAGCTGAAGAATAAAATCTATTCCGCTGTGAGGAGGGGTGTCGCGCCCGTCCATAAAGCAGTGGACGAAGACATTTTTGACTTTATTTTCGCGCGCCATTTTCAGGAGAGCGTAAAGATGATTGAGGTGCGAGTGGACTCCACCATCGCTGACGAGTCCGAGAAAATGGAGCTGCGCGGCGCGCCCTCGTTCCATGGCGTCGAGCAGAAGAGGCTGGCGATAAAGTTCGCCGTCGGCGATGAGTTGATCGATGCGCGTGCTGTCCATGTGGACGATGCGGCCGGCGCCGATATTCAGGTGGCCCACTTCGCTGTTGCCCATTTGTCCAACGGGGAGGCCGACGGCTGGGCCGGATGTTTGGATCAGCGTGTTGGGGAAATCTTTCAGGATGCGATCGTAGTTGGGCTTGCGGGCGAGAGCGATGGCGTTGCCCTTGGTTTCGGCGCGATAGCCCCAGCCGTCAAGGACGGTGAGGACGATGGGTTTTGGGCGTTTGCTCATATAGGCGTCCAACAGGCTAGCACGAAGGTCAAATCTGAATAAAACGAAACGACATCGAACATTACTCGTCGCGGAGGGCGGTCATGGGGTCGACGCGCATCGCGCGGCGTGCAGGGATATAGCACGCGAGAGTCGCTGCAAAGAGTAAAACGACCGAAACGCCGAGAAATGCCAGGGGATCTGTTCGCTTCACTCCGAAAAGCAAGCTTGCCAGAGGCGACGTGGCACTGACGGCCACGATGATTCCCAGAACCAAGCCGTAAACAGTCAAACGCATTCCATGCCCAACGACGAGGCGGAAAATATCCCGCGGATGCGCACCGAGCGCCATGCGAACACCGATTTCGCTGGTGCGCTGGGCGACTTGGAAAGCGAGGGTGCCGTACAGTCCGACGCAAGTCAAAACAAGCGCGAGGATGCTGAAGGTGCCGCAGAGTGCTGCAATCAGCCGCTCGGGATGGAGCGATTCGTCAACTTGCTCGCGAATCGTTTTGATGCTGACGATATCAACTGAGCTGTCCAGCGACTGAAGGATCCCTCGAAGAGGGCCGGCCAATGTTACGGCGGATTCATGGGTCCGAATTTCCAGATCTCCGTGCGTGCCGGGGATGTAGAAAAAATCGGTGGGGGCTTCGCGCAATCCGTTGTACTTGGAGTCGGCGACTACTCCCACGATTTCCAGTGGAGGTCGATTTCCTTCGACGAAATGGAAATGTTTCCCGAGCGGGCTGCTGTCACCGAAAAATCGGTGGGCCATAGTGCGATTGATGATCGCAACACTCGTGGATTGGTAGGATGGCGAAGCTGGGTGAACTTCTTGTTGCGTAAAATCGCGGCCCTGGAGCAGTGGAATTCCCATTGTTTCGAAATATCCCGGTGAGATCCCCACGAAGCGCTCGTTCGCCACTTCTCCAGGGCGCAACGTATAACCTTCCACCACGACGTTGACGCCGACTTCCTTGCCGCTGATGGGCGCGAAGCTCGAGTAAGAAGCAGAATAGACGCCTGGAAGGTGTTTTACGCGTTGGAGGAGTTGGTCGTAGAACGCGGCCACCTGGTCGCGCGTTCGCGACGCCGAGTACCCGCTCATGGTGACAATTGAAACTTTGTCGCGATCAAACCCAGCGTCGAACGTCTCCAGATTGAAAAGACTGTGCAGCAACAGGCCGGTTCCCGCTAGAAGAGTCATTGATAGCGCAACCTGAGCGACAATCAGGAAGCGTCCCAGTCGCGATTGCGTCGATGACCGATGAGAGCCGCCCCCTTGAGCTTTGAGTTCTTCCGCAAGCTGGCCGCGAGTAGCTGAAAGCGCAGGAGCTAGCCCGGAAATAAGCACGGTGAGCGCCAACAAAATGGAAGTGAAAAGAAGCGACCGGCCGTTTAATTGAGTTGAGAGAGTGATGGGAAGCTGCCGAGTGGAAAGCGACGCGACCAAAAGATGGCTGGTCCATTGGCCAATTATCAAACCGGATAGCGCGCCTGCCGTCGCGAGCAAGGCGCTTTCCGCAAGCAACTGGCGAATTATGCGCCAACGTCCGGCGCCTAGGGCGAGCCGAACGGTGAATTCTCGTTTGCGTGCCATTCCACGTGCGAGCAAAAGGTTGGCGACATTGGCGCACGCGATGAGGAGCAAAAGCCCTACGACTACCATGAGGATCATGGCAGGGAGCGAGAATTGCGAACGGACCTGTGACAGGCCGCGTGCTGCAGGAGTGAGCAGGACGTGAGCGAAATTTTCCTGGCGCTCAATTTCCGGCAGCGTGGAATGGTTTTCCACCTCGTGAAGCAACGGATCGAGGCCCGCCTGTGCTTGAGAGATCGAGATGCCGGGTTTGAGGCGCGCAATAATCGTGACCCAAGGTCGTTGCCAATAGTCCTGCGAAGGCACGTTGATGGCACCGAGCGGAAAGTAGAAATTCGGTGATTTTCCGACCTCCGCGCCAAAGAATTCCGGGGGCGCGATTCCCACGATCGTATAGGAACGTTGCGGTAGGGTTCCGGTACGGCTCGCGTCAGCTTGATCACCAAATGAGATCGATTTCCCAATCGCGGCCGGATCGGAATTAAATTCTCGCCGCCAGAAATCGAAGCTCAATACGACAGCGGGAGCCTCATGCTCGTCAGTATCGGTGAATAGGCGTCCAGTGAACGGGCGAATACCTAGCGTGGTGAAATAGCTTCCGGAAACAAGTTCTCCATTGGCCAACGCTGTTCGCCCATCGTGTGTTACTGCGTAAGGGGCGACGTCTGCGAATGCTAGCACATTCGAAAAAACTGCCGCTTTGTCGCGGTAGGCATAAAAAGTCTCAATTTCGGAAATTTCCGCGGGGCCCATCGTGCCGGAAGAGTTCACCCACACGAGTTCGTCCGGAGTTTGTACTGGAAGTTTGCGGAGCAGGAGCGGGTCGAGGACAGAAAATATCGCGGTATTGGCGCCGATGCCGAGGGCAAGCGTGAATACTGTGAGCACCGTGAATCCCGGACTCTTGCCCATCAGGCGCAGAGCGTAGCGAACATCCTGCCAGAAACTTTCCATCATTCATTTTCCATACGTTAATTCACGCATATTGATAGTAATAGACGCGAGAGTCTCAAAGGAGTGGAATGTTCCGAGAGGTGCTCTCGAATTCACTTACGGATCCGCTACGAAAGAAAAATCTTAGCTGGTGTGGGGATGGGCTAGGTAGTGCTGGCGGAGGAGGTCTTTGCCGTAGTCGTTGCCGTTGGGGGTGCGCACAACGCAATGGATGTGCTGTTGTGTGGGCTTGGTGGGCTCGGCGGCGAACTTGGCTAGGTTTGCCGGTTGTTGATGGTCGAACTCGATCAGGATTACCGGGCTTTGGATGCGGTAGTAGAAAGCGCTGTCGGGCTGGGTGCCGCCGATCCAGGCGAACCAGGTGTTTTCGATGTGGCGGTCGATTTCATCCATTTTCACGCGGGCGTGGCCGTCGTCCATATTGCTGACGTAGAGATGAGCGAGATCGCGCAGATGATCGCGGGCGGGTTTCGCCAAATCGTTCGCGCGTATGCCGGCGTAGTCGAGAACCACGTTGTCTTTGAAAGCTTCGGTTAAATTATTGTGGCCCGATTTGGAGAGATCGATGATGGCGCGCTGGCGCTGGGAATCGGAAAGCGACTGCAGCATCTGGAAACCGGTGCTCTGTTCTTCTTGAAGGATTACCAGACCTTTATACTTTCCCGAAGTTGCGCGGACGGGCTCGGAGCCGAAGAAGTGCGGAGTCATGACCACCTGATCGCCCAAAACAAAATAGTTGATGATGCAGTGATGGCCATCCAGCTGCCAGCCCCAGGGATCGGTGGCGGAGGGCTGTCCCATGATGGTGAAGTAGTAGAGCCATTCGCCGAGGAACGTGTGCTCGTTGATCATCTCGGCAAGGGTTTCGTTTAGACGCATGACGTTTCGGCTGAGCTCGAATCCTCGCGCGCTGAGCGAAGCGCGCATAAGGCCGAAGGCGGCGTCGCGCTGCGCGTCGGTCATTTCCTGAAGGCTGATGCCCTGGCGCACGTAGAAATGCTGGTTCATCCACTTGCGCCACTTGACGTCGTCAACCGGGAAAATGGTTCGGGCGAGTTGAACGTTCGTGAGCGAGGCGATGAATTTTTCCGCGGCGTTGCGGACGGGTGCGGTTGGAACGCCGGTCGGTGCGATTTGGAAAGTGCCGGGAAGGACTTCACCGTTGGTGGTAATTCCTTTGAAAGGGTCGGCGAGACCTTTGCGTTCGAAGTCTTCGGACATCTGGCGAAAACGCTCGGCGGTGTCGGCGGCGGATTGTTCCTGCTGGAAAGCCCAGGGGCCGAGAATGGCGGCCGCGCTCAAGGTGGAAAGGAAATTGCGTCGAGTGGGGTGATGCGCGTGGGGATGCGCATGCGGGTGAGAGTGAGTATGGCTCGGATGGTGCGGGTGGTGTTTCATGTTCACCTTTCCTGTGCGAGTGATGCGGAAGTTATCACGCTAGACGTGGAGGATGCAATCGTCGCGATGGGCCGCGTAGAGGGCCGTGATGGGACTACTTGCTGCGGGTGAAGCTGCGCAAAGGAACGCGCTGCGCGCGACTGCGTTTTGTCGGAGCTGAAGCCTGCCTGTCGGCGGACAGACCCCGACTCCCTGAAATAGCGAGCCGCTAGTGATTTCTGGTGGCGCAATCTAGTCACTCATCGCGCGGACTCCTTAGACTTCGTGGCGGGCGCCTTCTGCGGGGCCTACCACGCGCGGGGGACGAAGCATTGAGTGAGCTGAGAGAGCTTTGAATCCGGGGAAGACAGCGTCGGCGCCGAGGCGCTCCTCGATGCGCAGGAGCTGATTGTATTTGGCGATGCGGTCGGTGCGCGAGGCGGAGCCGGTTTTAATTTGGCCGCAGCCCATGCCGACGACAAAGTCGGCGAGGAAAGTGTCTTCCGTTTCGCCGGAGCGGTGGGAGACGATGGATGCGTAATTCGCTTTGCGCGCCATTTCGACGGCTTCGATGGTTTCGCTCACCGTGCCTATCTGATTCAACTTGATAAGGATGGCGTTGCCGACTTTTTCGGAAATTCCGCGCGCAAAAATCTTTGGGTTGGTGACGAAGACGTCGTCGCCCACGAGTTGAATGGTCTTTCGCTTATCCACTTCGGCGGCGGGCGATTTGCCGAGTTCGCGGGTCAGGAGTTTCCAGCCGTCCCAGTCATCTTCGGCGAGACCGTCTTCGATCGATACGATGGGATATTGGTTGACCCAAGATTTCCAGAACTCGACCATTTGCTCGGAGGTGCGCTCTGACTTGTCGGATTTCTTGAAGATGTATTTTTTCTTGGCGCGATCGTAGAACTCGCTGGAAGCGGGATCGAGAGCGATGCAAATTTGTTCGCCGGGCTTGTAACCGGCGGCGGTGATGGCTTCCAGGACGCGCTCGACAGCTTCGACGTTGGATTTCAGGTTTGGGGCGAAGCCGCCTTCGTCACCTACGGCGGTGGAATAGCCATTCTTCTTCAGCACCGCTTTCAAATTGTGGAAAACTTCGATGCCCCAGCGCAGTGCTTCGCGGAAATTGGGCGCGCCAAGCGGCATGACCATGAATTCCTGGACGTCCACGGAATTATCGGCGTGCGCACCACCGTTTAGAATATTCATCATGGGGACGGGAAGCGTGTCGGCATAACCTTCCGACGAATATCGCGCGAGATATTGGTAGAGCGGGAGCTCCAGCTGGGTGGCGGCGGCACGCGCGGTGGCCATGGAGACGGCGAGGATGGCGTTTGCGCCAAATTTCGATTTGTTGTCAGTACCGTCGGCTTCGATCATGCGACGATCGACGGCGCGCTGGTCAGAAGCGTCCATGCCGGCAACAGCTTTAGCGATTTCGGCGTTCACGTGGCCGACGGCTTTGAGCACTCCTTTGCCGAGGTAGCGGGATTTGTCGCCGTCGCGCAGTTCGATGGCTTCGTGCTCCCCGGTGGAGGCGCCGGAAGGCACGGCAGCGCGGCCAATCGCGCCGCCTTCGAGCCCAACTTCGGCTTCGACCGTGGGATTGCCGCGTGAGTCGATAATTTCACGGCCGCGGACGGTGACAATTTTTGTGGACATGATGCCCCCTGAAATGTGCTGTTCCGCTTTGCGGAGATTTTTCCAAGCTTTTATGAAACGCAAAATACAGTTAAGGCAATGTGAATTGTAACGGAATTGCGAGGGTTATTGCGATGACTTGGATGAGCGCGGGGGCGATGAGACGAGGGGTTGCGCGAACGTGAAGACGACGATCATCGGCGAAGTGGTGTTTGCTCCGAAATGTTTTGCGGGAGCGAAACGCCACTGGTGCAGAGCGGCGATCGCGGCGGTGGTAAATGGTTCCAGGCCGCGCAAGATTTTTACGGAATTGAGCTGGCCGTGGTCGTCGATGGCGGCGTATAGAATCACGCTGCTTTGGGTGTTGGTCTCGGACGGATATTCAGGTTCGACGGTCGCGACGGGAAATGCGGAACGATCGGGAGTGTTAGGTTCGGGAGAATTATGTTCGGCGGAATCGGCGGAGGCGGCTTCGTAGTTGTGGGCTTTCGGCGGCGTTGAAGCATTATTTAAGCGCGGAACGAAATCGAAAACGATTCCAATTCTGGTTTCGGCTACATGACCGTCAATTCGCGTGGGAAGGAAGGTCCAAGTGCGGACGGCGACGAGCGCTTTTTCCAGGTAAGGAGCTTCGCCGTGGACGGCCTTAATATCGGTGAGGTTTCCGGCGCTATTGACCAGCGCGTCGAGCAGGACTTCACCGCCGAAAATGGATTGCGACGGATAGGCGGCGGGAACCAGCGAAAGCACTATGGGCGCGACCGGGGTAGAAGACGCTTGCGATGGATCCGCCGCCTTCTGATTATTTTCGGAATCGCTGGGACCGGAGCTCCAGGCGATGTGTTTCTGCTGCAGCAACGCGATGGCGTAATGAATCGGAAGGATTGCGCCCAGAGCGTGGTGCTCCGCGGCTAACATGGCGAGAGAATTGCGGCCGAACCATTGGCCTTCGACTAGGCCGACGACATTGTGCGGTTCGGTGGAGAGCACCGGAGCGCCGCTTTGGCCCAGGGCTATTTCGTGGCTGAAGATGAGCAGTTCCGTATCGCCCTTTCCCTTTTCCAATTGCGAAAATTCTGAATCGAGCACTTCTCCGCGCGCGCGCATTTCGATGGTGGCATTCAGAGTGTAGGCCTCGCGCGGTTTGGACGGGAGAAGGGCCGCGGAAAGGACGGCATCACCGTTGGACGGGCGATCAGGAGACAAAGACAAAAAAGAAACCTTGAAATTCCCGGCGAACGGATTTGGCGTCACTCGCAAGATGGCCACATCGTGTTCGCGATCGATCGCGATCAAAGTAGCTGGGGCGATACGAAACTCCGAGGAAGACTGGTGCAGCAAGATGTAAGGCTGTCCGCCATGAAGCTGGTTCAGGACGTGGGCGGCGGTGATTAAGTAGCCTTCGCTATTGATGAAGAAGCCGTTGCCGTAAAACAGATAGTGATAGCCGCGGTCGGAGGCAGATTGATCGACTGGATAGACGATGGGGCAGATCGCGTCCCAGAGAGTTTCGTCATCCGCGATTTGCAGCGCTTGGGCCGATGCGGAGATAGAGATCCCGAGCAACACAAGGGCGAGCGTCACCAAGGTTCCGGCCAGAATTTTGCTCTGAGTTTTCATTTCGGAAATAGGGGCCGTCGAGATCGATCTCCAACGGACTCGGCTAGGTAACCTTACTTAGCATAGCTGCGTATGCAGGAAGCGCTAGTTGGCCGTTGGGACAGTTACAGCGAACACGATAACTCCCGCGAAAAATGCGCTTCGCGGCAATTTTGCGATTCGTATGTGGCTTCGAAGTTTAGAGAGAGCCGGCTGGGAGATTGGCGGCACGTGCGAGCAGAGCCGGGAGGTCCTTTTGCGCGACAGGAGCCTTTTTGCCCATTTCGCTCTCCATCTGGCGACGCGCAGTTTGCACGGTTTGCAATTGTGCTGGAGCGGCAGTGGCGAGCAAATCTTCGGCGCGAAGCAGGCAGGCGTAGGCTAAATCTTTGGGCAGCTGATGGCGGCGAAGAAATTGGCCGTAATTAAACCAGTCGGAACCTTCGGCAAGCGGGTCGCTGGATTTGGCGTCGAGAGCAAGAGCGCGTTGGAAGGATTGAGCGGCAGCAGGCGCGTCATTTCTTTTATCTTGCAAGTCGGCTAGATGAGCCAGCGCGAGGCCTGCCAGTTTTGCGTTATTCGCGTTTTGCGCTAGCGCGATAGCAGACTGATAGCGCGCCAAGGCTGCATCGTAACGATTAATCGCAGATTCATCGTCTGCCAGCTGAATTATCCCGGAAATTATTTGCTCCTTGGCGATGGCTGGAGAATTTTCCGGTTGCGACGATGCCAAACTCAGAAAGATTTCCCAATGACGGGCGGCGGATGCGGGCTCGGCTCTTTGATCGAAAGCCTGTGCCAGGTAGAGGTGGGCATTCATCTCATTTGGGTTTACGTCCACGGCTTTTTGCCAGGAGTCGATGGCCTGATCGGGATTGCCGAGGCGCGCTGCGAGTAATCCAAAATTTACCAGCGAATCGACATCGCGAGGAAATGTTTGCAGGTTTTTTTGATAGAGAGCGTAGGCATCGTCATAGCGGCCCGCTTCGATCAACGCGCGAGCGTAGGCTTGCTGCAGTCCGATGTTTGCAGGATTGAGATCGACGGCTTGCGCCAGAGCGGCTACAGCTTCGTCGCGATTCCCCGCTTTTGCCTCCGCAAGCCCGATGCGGGCATTTAGCGCGCTGTCGTATGGGTTCATATCGGCGGCGCGTTCAAGAGAAGAAAGGTCCACATCGTTATTGCTGAGCGCGAAATGGATTTGATCTATGCCGCCCCACAGGAAAAGTAACGCCGCGGCGCCGATAGCAAAGGCCGGGGCGAAGATCCGACCGCGAGACGGTTTCGCAATAGCGGGCTCTTTGCGCGATGATTTTTTCGCTCCAGGCTGAGTTTCGGCGAACGGCGCGGACTTTGCGCCGCGGTCAATCAGCACAGAGGCCACGCGCGTGTCGCGCAGCTTCCACAGTGCGCCATCGAGAATGAAATGGTGAATGTTCACGATGGCCATGAAGATCAAGAAGCTGGTGGTGAAATCGAAATGGAAAATGTAACTGACGAGCCAGGGGCCAGGGATGAACAGCGCGATGCCTCCGGCCAAGAGCGTGACGAAATATACCGGCATGCGCCAATTGGACTGGCCGCTGGCACGCGCTTCGCGACGCTGGTAGTAGCTGGTGATCCATATATATTGCGTGGAGTGCAGCACGGCGAGAATTCCGCTGCTGTAACGCGTTTGCGGAATTTGATAGGCCGAGCGCAATTCGAGAAGCGTGGGCAAAACGAACCAGAGAAATTGCGTGATCGCGAGCGTGATTGGCGCGATCATTTCGCGAATGCCGTGTTTGCGGACCATGCGCTGAAAACCCAGCCAAGTAAAGAGCGCGAAGGCTGCTCCCAGTACGAGGCGTACAGGGAAAGTGAATTTTGGGGGTATTCCCAGCGAAAGAATCAGCGGATCGTTTGAGCCTCCCGTTTCAAAACTTGCGAGCAACATCACGTAAGAAGCGATGAAGGCAGCACGCAACCAGCGGCGTTCGCTGGGAGTGACTTCCGCGCCGCTTCGGCGAGCGAACATCATGAGCAGGCCGTAGTTTTGTCCGCTGTAATGCCAAGGGCTCCAACAAATGTAGAGCGTGAAGACCCAGGGAAACAGGCGCGGGGACGCGTGCATCAGGATCGCGGTGAGCGCGAGCAGAAGCGTGATGTGCAGGGTGAAAAATTTGTACTTCTGGAAATTTTCGCGCGTGTGATAGGCGCGATAAATGGTGGCCATGAAGTGCGGATAGTTGAAGACAAGGGCCAGCGCGTAGAAAGCGACGACCCAGGCGTGGGTGTGCGAGGGCGCCATCCACATGGCGACTGCTAGAAGCGGAGCGGACCACGCGCCGCAGCCTACGAGCAGATCGAGCCAGGGGCTGTAAATCCAGGGGGCGGATTGCTTGGGCGTGGAAGAAGGAGCGCCCGCATTGGCAGGAGCGGCGGTGTTGGATGCAACGGGTTCCGTTTGTAGCAGAGTACTCAAGATGAATGACCCAGGCCGCTTGCCGTGGCTTCAAAGAACAGATCCCTCAAGTCGTGCGCAAAAGGCGCGCTTCGGGATGACAACGTAAAACACAAAGGCGCGAGCATCAGCGAAGTTTACTTCGACTCGAACGTTGGCGTGGGGCGCAGTCGCGCAGACATGTAGAAAGGGTTACGTCCGACCAGCAGAAAGAAGATTGTGGGAATTCTCGGTGAACAAAACTCTCCCGTCTTCGTCACGAACGGCCAGCAACGCAGAAGGAGCTAGATGCGTTTTGCGGCTCGGGACTTGCCCCAGATGAAAGCGAAGACGCCCATGGCGAGAAGCAATATGGTGAGGCCGATGATTTTTGTGACGGCAAGAATTTTGTGGGGATCGTCTTCGGCGGGAAGCACGGAAAAGGCGATAGTGATCAGCGTGGTGGTGAAACCGAGGACCCCTACTATTTTTGCGACGGGGCTGCCGCCGGGAATTCGCATGATGTCCGGGCCGGAAGGCTCGCGTTGCAGGCGGATCAATGAAGCGAACACGAATAAATACGGTATGAAGTACGAAATGATTCCCATGCTTACGAGAACTTCGTATGCGCCGTAAACGCTCGTTCCAGCCTGACCGAGAAAAATGAAAACAACTCCACACGCCGCCTGGACCAGGAGAGCGACGTAGGGCGTTCCCCATTTCGGATGGATGCGCGCGAAGGCGGGCGGAAGATAGCGGTCGAGTCCGGCGACGAACGGAAGGCGCGCGGAAACGGCGAGCCAGGCGCCCATCGCTCCGAGATTGCTTAGAGTGATGAGCAGCGCGGCGAACGAGACGATTCCGATTGCGACGGCGCCTGAGAAACCTATGCGTTCCGCCGATTTTGTGATTGCTTGCATGATTCCCTGCAGACCGCTGACTTCGTTGGCTGGAAGCGCTATGAGCACGGCGACAGTGCCGAGGATGTATCCGGCGGTGACGAAGGCTCCGCCAGCGAGCAATCCTCTGGGAAGATTTTTGCGGGCGTCGTGGATTTCGTCTCCGAGAAAAGAGGCGGATTCGGAGCCGCCGAGAGCGAAGACGATGGTGGCCATGAAGAGAACGTCGCGAAAATGCATGTGCGGCACCATGGATGCGTGCGTAAAGGCGGTAGCGGAACCAAAACGATAGAACGCGACGCCGGCGATGGCGAATAAAATTGCGATGGGCAGCCATGTGCCGACGGCGCCGAGATTGTGCAGCCACTTGCCAACGGAGAGACCGATGAGATTCAGGAAAGTTGCGAGCGCGAGACCGAGTAAAGCGAAAAGAAGAAAGTAAGTCTTATTATTTGAAAGCGATTGCCAACGCGCGGGACCTATAAAGAGCGCATTGCCGGCGGTGAAATAAAGTATGGCGGGATAATAAGGAAGATTGCTGACCCAGTATGTCCAACCGGTGATGAAACCGGGAAATTCTCCGAAGGCGCGCTTGGACCAGATATACAGGCCGCCTTCCTGCGGATAGCGCGAGGAAAGCTCCATCACCGAGAGCGCGAGCGGGAGATAAAACGCGCTCCAGGCGATCAGCCAGATGACGACGGCGCTGGCGCCGACTGTTGCGGCCGTCGCGATCCAACGGAGGCTGATGCCGGTGACGATGTAAAACAAAACCAGGTCGCGAAAACCCATCGTCCGGCGCGGGCGATTGGGGCTTTCGGTTTCGCTCATCGATGATTCTGCTGGGGCCATCGGCTTGGCAGTTTGCTGAAAAATTTACAAGGACCCCTCAGGGGTTAAAACCCCTGATGACAAGAGGGTCTTTATGTCGGAGCTAAAGCTCCGACCCCCTAAGAACCTCCGTGCTTCCTACAAACAGTTTAGGCGGACATCATGCTCCGAGAAGAATCGGAAAGCGAGCCGTTTGCGGCGAGATCCGAAAGGTGGCTTCAGGGGCTAAAGCCCACGTCATAGGGCTGCGGTTTCGGCGGGGTTGAAACCCCGCCCTTCCGACTTACTGGGCTTTTCCGCTGGCCTTCGGCTTGTCATCGTGTCCGTAATATTCGTAGGCGGACATTGGTTTTTCGCCGCCCTTTTTCCAGACGCGATCGTCCGCAGGAATTTTTCCGAGAGCGCGAGCCATCTCGCGAATATGCGTGGCCACCGCGCCACAACATGCGCCGATATAGTTCACGCCGATTTCGCGGGCTTTGATTGCGTAGTCGGCCATTTCGCGGCGCGTGAGTTGATAGGGTTCCAGTTGATCGGGAAACGCGGCGAGGCTGGTGAAATCGCGGTGGTCGTGCGTGGTGCGATAGGCGACCGGTTGGCAGCCTATATAACCTTTCACGGCTTTGCGCATTTCGGCCATCAGAGGAAGCGTGTGCTCGGGGCTGCGGAGGCAGTTGATGCCGACGATGTCCGCGCCTGCATTGGCCAAAGCTTTTGCCACGTCGGCGGCTTTTTTGCCGTCGGGGGTGATGTCTTCATTTTCGAAACAGACAGTGACCATTACCGGCAGCTTTGTGGCTTTCGCGCGTTCGACCGCCAGCAAAGCTTCGCCCAGATACGAAAATGTTTCGCCGATGATGAAATCGACGCCTTCGGCTACTTGAACGTCGAGTTGCTCGTCGAAAGTTTTGCGCACACGATCGGCTGCGGCTTTGTCGTTGGGCTCGTACATCCATGTGAGGCTCAGGTTTCCGGCGACCAGGCAGCGGTCTTCAGCAGCTTTTTTCGCGATGCGAACGGCGGCGCGATTTAATTCCTCGACGCGATCCTGCATGCCTACGGTGGCGAGTTTGTCGCGGCTGGCGTAAAACGTGAGGGCTTGCAGGACTTCGGCGCCGGCGTCGCGAAATTCGCGGTGGAGTTCCAGAAGAGCTTCGGGATTATTTATGGCAACTTCAGGCGTGAATGGGCCTGCACGCACACGGCCGCGCTTTTCCAGTTCGAGCAAATAGCCGCCGTCACCGAGGACAGGGCCTTCCGCCAACTTTTCGAGAATTCCCTTCTTGTGCTGCTTGGCCATGCTGATCTCCTTTCGTCGTTGCAATTGCCCTGGGAAAATCTAAGCGCTGGCTTTTTTTTACGCGGCCAGTTTTCCAATCGCGCAAGGCTTTGTGCGCGGCGTTGTAACCCGGGGCGCCGGTGACTCCTCCGCCGGGATGCGCGCCCGCGCCGCAAAGATAAAGGCCGGCGACCGGGGTGCGATATTGCGACCATCCGGGGACCGGGCGCATGAAGAAAAGTTGTTCGAGCGACAGGTCGCCGTGAAAAATATTTCCTTCGGTTAGGCCGTAGGTGCGCTCGAGATCGAGCGGGGTGAGAACCTGACGCGCGATGATCGAATTTGGGACGTTAGGCGCATACTCAGCGATTTTTTTCACGACGCGATCTCCGAGGAGTTCACGTTTTTCATCCCAGGTTCCTTCGCGCAAACGAGAAGGGACGTACTGGACGAAAGTGGTCATCACGTGCTTGCCCTGCGGGGCGAGCGTGGAGTCCACGTTGGAGGCGACTACGCAATCGACCCACAACTCTTCGGGAATATCGCCGAACTTCGCGATGTCGTAGCAGCGTTCGGCAAATGCGAGCGACGGCACCAAGGTGAAAAGCGAGCGCTGCGATGCGGTGAAATCCGACGGCATGCTCGTTACGCGCGGCTCTTCGCTCAAGACGAAATTTACTTTTGCGCAGGGGCCGTCCATCTTGATACCCGCGATGGCGTGGTGAAAATCTTCGGGGAGCTGGTTGGCTTCGACTAGACCCAAGAACGTGCGCTTGGGATCGGCGTTGGAAAGAACCATGAGGCTGGAAATTTCAGTTCCATTTTCGAGGATCACGCCTCGCGAGATTCCGTCGCGAATATTTATTCTTGCCACCGAAGATGAGGTGAGAATTTCCGCTCCGAACTTGCGCGCAGCGGAAGCCAGAGCTTGCGTAATTGCGCCCATTCCGCCGAGTACGTGGCCGTAGAACCCTTGGACTTCACCGTCGCCGCCTCCAAGCAAGTGGAACAGGAGGCCGAGCGCAGAGCCTGGGTCGTACGGGCCTCCGTGTTTTCCGTAGAGGTTATTGGCGAGGAACATCGTTTTCATTTTCTCGGATTCGTAATTGCGATCGAGAAAATCGCCGAGGCTGCCGGTCAGGAAGGAAACGAGTTGGGCGACTTCTGCGCTGGTCATGCCGCGGAATCGTTTTCCTACGCGCAAAAGTTCCCAGAATCCGTCCGCGCCGTGGAGCGACGGCTCGGGAGGAGGCTCCAAGAAAAACGGCTGGAGGTAGCGCGCGAGTTTTTTCAGCTGATCGTCCACACGAACGAATGTCTCTGCATCGCGTGCGGAAAGCTTGCGAAACTCCGAAACAGCGCGAGCGCGGTCGGCCCACCAGGGGACAACTTGCGCGTCGGGAAAAGGAACCAGCAAGCTGGGATCGCATGGCACCATGCGCAGGCCGTGCGCGGCGAGATCGAGGTCACGTATTACGGTGGGGCGCAGCATGCTGGCGATATAAGAAGTAGTGGAAGCGCGGCATCCCGGCGCGATTTCTTCGGTGACGCAACAACCTCCTACAATTTCGCGGCGTTCGAGAACGAGGGTCGAAAGGCCGGCGCGCGCGAGATAAGCGGCGGCGGTGAGGCCATTGTGGCCGGCGCCCACTACAATTGCGTCGTAGGACTTGCGCAAAGGAGGCATTTCGATTAGCATGACCGCCAGTCAGCTCCAGCGCGGCAGCACTTACATAGCACATATGGGGGAAGATTCCAATGACAGCTTTGACAAGTGACCTTCGGTCACACCCGCGCATTAAGCAGCGCCGCGGCATTCTGGAACCATCCATCACGGGAAAAATTCAGCGGCATCCGCGCATGGAGGCAAAACGCGAGCGTATCGTGAACGCCGCGATGCAGCATTTCGCCGAGCAGGGATATCACGCTGCTCGAATCGAGGACCTTTCCGCGCAACTGGGCGTAGCTAAAGGTTCCATCTTCCAATATTTTGGCAGCAAGGGCGGATTGTTTTTGGAGGCTTACAAGAAAGCGGTGCGCTCTTTTCCTACTTATCTCGATTCCCCGTCGCAAATTCGGGAGCGAGGTTTTTTTGAAATTTTACGTTACTGGCTGCTGAGAACGGAGCGGCTTGTCCGGGAAGATTGGATTCCCTATCGCGTTTCGTTGCTGGGAAATTATGGCGTGGACCTGAGCTTGAAGCGCGAAATCAACCGGTTTCTGCTGGCGGAAGATCCCTACGGTAGCGCGGCGTTTGTGCGGCTGGGGATTGCGCGCGGCGAAGTTCGTTCTGACATCGATGCGACGCTTATCGTTTCGATTCTGGACTGGACCATGGAGCGTTTTCAAGATGCGCTGCTCACCGAGGAACTTGACCCGGGACTTTTCCCGCATCCTGCGGACCCGGAAGAAAATCAGATGCGGATCAATCAATTCTTGTTGGTGCTGAGAGGCGCGATCGGAGTGTAAGAAGCGAATCACGCTGCGATTGCCGGCGTTTCACAAAGTAAATGGGAGAAATTGCATGGAACAGACGGTGAAAGAGATTCTCGCTTCGTACAATGCTTCCGCTCCGTTGGCTGAAGCGCACACGATTCCGGCACCGTGGTATACGGATACGCGCATCGCCGATCTGGAGCTGCAGAACGTTTTTTCGAGGACGTGGCAGGAAGTTGGGCGCACGGAACAAGTTGAGAAACCCGGGCAGTATGTAACTGCGACAGTGGCCGGCGAGCCGGTCGTGGTGGTGCGCGGCAGCGACAACAAGCTGCGGGCGTTTTTCAACGTTTGCCGGCATCACGCGATGACGGTGATGAATGAACCTTGCGGACACACGCCGCACCTGCGTTGCCCCTACCATGGGTGGACCTACAATCTGGAAGGCGAGCTTCGCGGCATGACGGAGTTTGACGGCGTTCGGGATTTCGATCGCGCGCAAAATGGATTGGTTCCGATACGGGTGGAAACTTGGGAGAAGTTTGTGTTTGTGAATCTGGATCCGAAGGCGGGGTCGCTCGCTGATTTTCTGGGGGCGCTGGTGAAGCTGGCGCAGCCGCTCGGCTTTGCGGATTTGAAATTTGTGGAGCGGCGCAGCTACATCTTGGATTGCAACTGGAAAGTGTACGTGGATAATTTTCTGGATGGCGGATACCACGTGCCGCACATGCACAAAGGATTGAACAGCGTCCTGGACTACACGAATTACACCATTGAAAATGTGGATCGTTGCTGCGTGCAATCGAGCCCGGTTACGGTGGACAGCAGTTCGGAGAAAAGCGCGGCCAACACGCGCAAAGGCGACCGCGCTTATTATTTCTGGCAATATCCGAACTTCATGCTGAATTGGTATGAAGGATATCTGGATACGAACCTGGTGCTTCCGATGGGCGTCGGCCGCTGCGAAGTGATATTTGATTTTTATTTTGGAGATACCAGCGAATCAAACATGTCTTACGTTCGCGAGAGCATGGGAGTAAGCGAACTGGTGCAGCAGGAAGACATCGTGATCTGCGCGGGCGTGCAGCGCGGACTCAGTTCGCGCGCATATCAGGCGGGAAGACTTTCCGTGCGGCGCGAAGCAGGCGAACATTTGTTTCACCGGCTGCTGGCGGCGGATTTAAAGGATGCGCGCGCATCGATCGCGCGATAGATAATCCAGTTACCGGCGATTAACGCCAGTTCCCTTCGGCGTCTCAATCAAAAATCACGGTTTTGTTGCCGTATAGCAAGATGCGGTTTTCGATGTGCCAGCGGACGGCGCGAGAGAGGACCACTTTTTCGAGGTCGCGGCCTTTCTGAATTAAATCTTCGAGCGTATCGCGATGGGAAATGCGGACCACGTCCTGCTCGATGATGGGGCCATCATCGAGAACCTCCGTAACGTAGTGGCTGGTGGCGCCGACGAGTTTTACGCCGCGTTCAAAAGCCTGATGATGAGGTTTGCCGCCGACGAACGCTGGCAAGAACGAATGATGGATATTGATGATGTGGTGCGGCGGATACTGGCGGATAAAATCCCAGGACAGGACCTGCATGTAACGCGCCAGAACGATTAGGTCAATTCCGTGAGGACGCAGGAGGTCGAGTTCGCGGCGCTCGGCGTCCGGTTTGTTTTCTTTGGTGACCGGGATCACGTGCAGAGGAATTTTGTAAAAGTCGGTCCAGCGTCGCACGTCTTCGTGATTGCTGATAACGAGCGGAATCTCGCAGGCCAGTTCCCCGCTGTGCTGACGGTAGAGCAAATCGGTGAGGCAATGATCGTAACGCGAAACGAAAATGGCTACTTTGGGACGGTAACTGGAAAGCGCCACGCGCCATTTCATTCCGAAGCGGTCAGCGACGGGCTGGAACTCTTTAGCGAAATCCCGCATGTCGATCGAGAATCCGGCCAAATCCCATTCCACACGCATTAAGAAGAGGTTTCGCTCGTAATCCTGATGCTCGTCGGCGTGAAGAGTATTGCCGTTGGCGCGATAAATAAAATCGTGGACGGCAGCGTTGAGCCCTTTTTGGTCGGGACAGCTAATTAGCAGGATGGCGCTATTTTTCAAAATAGGCTCCGGAATTTAATTCCGCGCGGCGAGGTCTATTGATGATCTCGCGGGATTTTATCGTCCCAACTTTTTTCGCGAATTAGCTTTCCATTTTCGGTGAGATGGCGCTCGGAATGGTAGTAAAAATTCTGCGGGTCGCTGCTGAGATCGAGAATCACGCTCCAGACCAGAGTGCGGCCGGGCAATTCGACTGTCGTAGATCCTTCGGCGTGGATCGAACTTTTCTCCGGATGAGCGTCGCCGAGAACGTAAGTCATCTGCTCGTGATCTTTCAGGCGGCCCCAAGGGTAATGGCTGGAGTCGTCTCCGATCCAGGAAATGCGCGTGATGCCGGTGAGCAAATCGTGGGTTTCGGTCCAAACCTGGGGCGGCCAAGTGTCGCCTTCGGACTTCACGTTGTCGAGTGGCGGCGTTTCTTCGGGCGCGAAAAAGTGCGGGCGTGCGGGTGGCTCCAAGGGAACAAGCGGGAGTTCCAATCGCGAAGCGGACGCGCCTCCGAGTTGCAATGAAGTTGTCATGGGAAATGGAGTGGGCCAAATCATGGGCCAGAGCGCGTTTGATATGGCCAGTCGAATTCGATGCCCGCGTTGAAAAACCCAGCTGGTAAGGTGAAGCTCGATGGGAAGCGAATAAATGTGGCCGGGAACGAGATCAGCGGGGTTCGTGCGAGAGTCGCGTTGCGCGCCGCTTTGTCCGGCGCCGGTGACCATGGTCACAGTGCCGTCGGGCGCAACGTCGGAAAGGCGGGCGAACCAATCCGCGAGCGGCGCCGTGGCGGAAACTTGCAGAAGTGCTTTGGGCCATCCCAGGATTGCGGTGTCTTTATCAAGCGGCTCGGAATCGTAAACCAAACTGAAGGCGTCGATGGGGCGCTGATCGGTGGTGAAATCGCCCCACCAAAATCCTGCTTCGGCGCCGATGGACGGGACATACTTCAGCTGCTCTGAATCTGTAACTGGCGGGACTGAATCGTGCAGCGAATGATTGGGCGAGAGGTACAAAGTTTCCGTGTGCGTGTTGGTTGGGGGAAAACTATTTTCAGCGCGCCAATCGCCGGGGATTTCTGCGATGTTCGGATCCGGCGGATACCAATGGCGCATGTAAACTTCGAAGCGCGGCTCGTCGAGAATTCCATTCTGTTTGCCTTTTAGCCAGTAATCCCACCAGCGGGTAGCTTCCACACGCCATTCGATTGTGGGGCCGGGCTGCGCGTCATCTGGAAAAGAGTGGTTCCAAGGGCCGAGCAGAGCCTTCACCGGCGCATTTTTTACGCGCGATAGAAAACGGCCGATGCTGTCGCGATAGCCGTCGAGGAAGCCGCCGATCATAAAAGTAGGAACTTTGTATTGTGCGTATTGATCGCCGGAAATCGAGGCGCGTTGCCAGAACGGCCCATCGCGCTGCTGGTGCAGATAGAGAAGGAACCAGGGCGTGGCGTCGAAACGAGTGGCGAGAGATTTTTCGTCAGTGGGAAAATTCGGCGCGGGAGTGAGCCCGACTTGCATGTCCATGCCGAGTTCAAATTCATCGACGTGCATGAGGCCGTCAATGTAATGAATATCGTCGTGAAAAAGATCTTCGGTGGCGCACATGGCAATGATTGCTTTCAGCGCCGGAGGGTGCAGCCGCGCGATTTGAATGGCGTTGAAGCCGCCCCAGGAAATTCCCATCATGCCGACGTTGCCGTTGGACCACGGCTGCTTGGAGAGCCAGTCGATTACTTCGAGGCCGTCTTGTTGCTCCTGGTCGGAATATTCGCGGTCGGGAAAATTTCCTTCGCTCGCGCCGGTGCCGCGAATATCAACGCGCGCGGTGACGTATCCGCGCTTTACGAAATAGGAATGAAGCTGCCAATCGCGCGCCAAGGTCCAATCGTCTTTGCGGTAAGGCAAATATTCGAGGATGGCTGGGAATTTTTCGTTCGAATGCGCGTTTGCGGCGGCCTGCGTGTTTGTGGCGGGCTGGACAATCGGCCCGCTGGGCATGTAGAGATTCACGGCGAGGCGAACGCCGTCTTTCATCGGAATCCAAGCTTGGACGATTTTCACTGCCTCGTAGGTGGGGCGCTCTGGAGACGGCCCTTCCGATGGCGTCACTTCTGTTGGTCCGCCGGCGAGCTGCAGCATTAATTTGAAGTTCAGTTCTATTTGCGAGCCGGGTGAAAGCAACAAGCGTTCTTTGCGCGCAATTGAAAATCCAAATTCCTGTACCTGGACGTCGTAGGTTCCCGGTTCCAACTGGATTGCGTACATTCCGTCGGCGTTGGTTTGGACCGTGTATTTCTTGTCCCACAGAAATTCTAAGGACGCCCCGGAGATTTTTGCGCCGGTAGGATCGGTAACAACTCCGTGGACCGTGGCTGCGTGGGATTGTTCTTGCGTGGGATTCGATGGCGAACCATGCGCCGTCGCATAAAGCGGGAAACAAATTGCCGCGATCAGAATTGCCGCTGCGCCCGCGAGTTTGATAGATCGGTTCAACACTTCAGAGCCCTCGGCGTGCAAGGCTACCACACGCTGAGTCTCGTAAGACTTCGGGTGCGATGAAAATGTTGAAGCAGAATGACTCGCGGTCGGCCCGCGGGACCGTTAAAGGATGGCGCGAATGACTCCGCCATCTACGCGAACGGCGGCGCCGTTTGTAGCCGAAGCGAGAGGACTGGATAGATAGACGATCATGTTAGCGACTTCGTCCGTACTTTCGAAGCGCTGCAGCAGAGAGGACGGACGAATATTCTTGAAGAATTCTTTTTCGAAAGCGGCGGAGTCTGAACCTTTTTGCGCGCCCATTTGCGAGATGAAAGTCTCGACGCCCTCCGATCTAGTTGGTCCGACTAACACGCTATTCACGGTGATGCCGGTGCCGACGACTGTTTCGGAAATACCGCGAGCTACGGCGACTTGCGCCGTTTTGGTCATGCCGTAGTGAATCATTTCCGCCGGAATCTGCACGGCGGATTCGCTGGAAATGAAAATAATGCGACCCCAATTTTTCTCGCGCATGCCGGGGAGGTAATGACGCGAGAGGCGCACGCCGCTCATGACGTTGGCTTCGAAGAAGTGCATCCAATCTTCATCGGGAATTTTCTCGAACGGTTTGGGTTCGAAGATGCCCATGTTATTGATCAGGACGTCCACTTCCGGGACTGCTTGGATCAATTTCGCGCAGCCCTCCCAATTGGAGACGTCGGCAGCGACACCTAAGACATCCGCACTGGGATGAGCTTTTCGAATTTCGGTGATAGCTGAATCTACGCGTTTCTGCGTTCTTCCATTCACCACCACTGACGCGCCTTCGGCGGCCAGCACGCGCGCTGTGGCAAAACCGATTCCGGCAGTGGAGCCGGTTACCAGCGCTTTCTTGCGTTTGAGTTGTAAGTCCATGGGCTTTCCTCTTGAAGCTTCACTCGTCGTTTAGGGTTTCGAGGAAGATTCGAGCAGTTTTTTCCAATGCGAAAGGTGATTGAGCGAAGCGGCGTGCGTATGGTCAAGCTGAAGCGGAGTGATGGAGATAGCGCCGTCGCGAATGGCGGCCATATCGGTGTCGGGCTCAATGCCCTCCACTAGTTTTTGCTCGTGAAGCCAGAAATAGCGGCGCCCGCGAGGGTCCGAACCTGGTTGCAGGACATTGCGCGTAATTTTGGAGGACTGCTTGGTGAAACGCACCTCGCCGGTCCAGGGAACCGGCACATTAACGTTGAGCAAGATGCCCGGCGGAAGACCTTCTTTGATGATCAGAGGAACGAGCGTGAGCATAAAATTCGCGGCCTGCGTGTATTCAAAATCCTTGCTGCGGTATGAAACGGAAACAGCAATTGCCGGTACGTGATTTATCGCGCCTTCCATGGCAGCGCCCACGGTGCCCGAGTAATAAACGTTTTCGCCCATGTTCCCGCCGCGATTAATGCCGGAAATGACGAGGTCGGGCTTCTGTTTGAGCAGGGTATGAAAGGCGAGTATCACAGCGTCGGCGGGCGTGCCTTCGATGGAGTATTCGTTCTCGGCAATTTGATCGCAGTAAATCGGTTGGCGCAGCGTGAGAGATTGCGCGGAGGCGCTACGTTCATGCGAGGGCGCAACCACGGTGACTTCCCCTATCGGCGTGACGGCTTGAACCAGCGCGCGAAGGCCGGCGGCATGGATGCCGTCGTCATTGGTGACGAGAATTCGCGGCTTATTTGAATTGTCCGGCATGGAAATATCCGCGCGGGCGAAGCACCTTTCGAAGTTCTTCAAAAATTACCGTGAGAGGAAGATGGTCGGGACGACTGGATTC
>Ga0209006_10001117_pt1 | contig 24554 bp, 22 predicted proteins | sample JacPin_JW_Ref_O2_FD_188567 | JGI IMG/M metagenome (GOLD analysis project Ga0209006, IMG submission 188567) | Forest soil microbial communities from Algoma, Ontario, Canada - Jack Pine, Ontario site 1_JW_Ref_O2 (SPAdes) (version 2) | ecosystem: Environmental > Terrestrial > Soil > Boreal... | reverse complement strand
CAGCAGGTGCTGAAGACTGTGGGATCGCTGGCACGCGGCAAGGGATCAGACCGCTACACCGATCCGAGCAAGTTCACCGGCGCCGCCGAGGAAATCGACGACGCGCCGCTCTTGGGCACGCCGAAGGAGATCGTTGAACGCTTGAAGCGGCTCGAGGCCGGCGGGGTCGAGCATATTCTGCTGGTGGCCCCCAATCCGACCATCGGCACGCTCGAAACCTTCGCGCGCGAGATCATGCCGCAATTCGCGGCGGAAAAAGCCAAGGCGGTCTAGCGCTCAGTTGCGCGCGAAGCTGACCGCTTCCTCGGCGGCGCGGAACAAGGCCCGCGCCTTGTCCAATATCTCCTGGTGCTCCTTGGCCGGATCGCTGTCGGCCACCACGCCGCAGCCGGCTTGGACCACCATGCGGCCGTCCTTGACGATGGCGGTGCGCAGCACGATGCAGGTGTCCATGCTGCCGTCGCCGGCGAAATAGCCGATGCCGCCGCCATAGAGGTTGCGCTTCTCGGCTTCGAGCTCGTCGATGATCTCCATTGCCCGGACCTTGGGCGCGCCCGACAGCGTGCCGGCGGGAAATCCCGCGAGCAGCGCGTCGATCGCCTGGTATTTGGGATCGATCCGGCCTTCGACATGCGAGGAGATGTGCATGACGTGGCTGTAGCGCTCGATGACGAATTGCTCGACCACATGCACCGTGCCGATCTTGGCGACGCGGCCGACGTCGTTGCGCGCGAGATCGAGCAGCATCAGGTGCTCGGCGCGTTCCTTGGGATCGGCCAGCAATTCCTCGGCCAAACTCTTGTCTTCCTCGGCGTCCTTGCCGCGCCGCCGCGTGCCGGCCAGCGGGCGTATGGTCACCTTGCCGTCGCGCAGCCGCACCAGGATCTCCGGGCTCGATCCCACCACCGCGAACGCGCCGTAATCGAGAAAGAACAGGAAAGGCGATGGGTTGAGGCGGCGCAGCGCGCGGTAGAGCGCGAACGGCGGCAGCTTGAACGGCACCGACAGCCGCATCGAGGGCACGACCTGGAAAATCTCGCCGGCGCGGATGTATTCCTTGGCCTTCTCGATCATGTCCAAACATTGCGCGCGGCTCATATTGGGCTGCGGCGGCGGCAGTTCCTGCGTCGCCTCGGCGGCCTCGCGGCCCATGGAGTAGAAATGGGGCGGCAAAGAGCGCTCGAACTCGGCCAGCGTGTCGGCGAGCCGGGCCCGCGCCGCGTCATAGGCGGCCTGGGCCGAGACCGATTTTTCCGGCCAGGCCGGCGTCACCACGGCGATGCGGTCGGCGATGTTGTCGAAGATGCAGACGATCGACGGCCGCAGGAACATCCCGTCGGGAATGCCGAGCGTGTCCGGATTCTTGTCCGGCAGTTTCTCCACCAGCTTGACCGTGCCGTAGCCCAGATAGCCGAACAGCCCGGCGGCCATGGGCGGCAGTTCCTTGGGCGTCTCGATCCGGCATTCGGCGATCAGCGATTTAAGGGAATCGAGCGCACCTTGGGGCAGTTTCTCGAACGCATCGGGCGCCGATCGCGCGCGGCGGTTGATCTCGGGCCGGTCGCCGAAACAGCGCCAGATCAAATCGGGCTTCAAGCCGATGAAGGAATAGCGGCCGCGCGACGCGCCGCCCTCGACCGATTCGAAGAGAAAGCTCATCGGCTTGCCGTCGGCCAGCTTAAGCATGGCCGAGACCGGCGTTTCGAGATCGGCCACCAGCGAGGTCCAGACCAGCACCGGCTTGCCCGCTGCGTAAGCCTTGGCGAAATCCTTGAAGTCGGGCGCGGCCTGCATCGGCTAAAGCAGGCGGTTGAGATTGTCGCGGTTGATCTCGACCTTGTAGCGGCTGCGCAGCGCCTGGCTGAAGGCGCCGAGGAACTCGCCCTGCATCTGTTGGCTGAGCTGGTGCGACAAGCTGTCGAGGCCGGCCGCGTCCTTGCCGGGGTCGGCGGGCAGGATGCTGGTGAGCTGGGCGACGACGTAGCCGTCGGTCGAAGGCGCGTCGACCGCGCCGCCGATCTTGGCCTCGAACAGTTTCGGCACCAGCGCGGGCGGAACGGCGGCGCTGCCGTTGCGCGGCAGCGGCGCGGTCGCGACCACCGCCAGCTTGTGCGCGGCGGCGACCTCGCGGATCGGACGTCCGCTGTTGATCTCCTGGGTGATGGCGTCGGCCAGCTTCTGCAGCGCATCGGCGCGGTTATCCGCCTGCCACAGCTTGACCGCGTCGTCATGCGCGTCGGCGAGCGGTTTGATGCCGGTTGGCGTGACCTTGTCGATATGGACGACGAAATATCCGGTTTCGCCCATGTCGGCGAGCGCGCTGTTCTTGCCGCCGTCGGTGGCGAAGGCGGTGCGCAGCACCGTCTCCACCGGCGGCGGCAGATCGGCCTGCTTGCCGGTGGCGTCGCGGCCCTGCTCGTCGAGACCCTTGAAGGCCGCGGTCTTGAGGCCGTATTTCCGCACCACCTCGTCGAGCGAAGCCCCGCCCGCAAGATCGTCGTCGATCTGGTTGGCGGTCTTGGCCATGCTGTCGCCGGCCATGTCGCGCGCGATTTCGTCGCGCAACTGGCCCTTCACCTGGGCGAAGCTCTGAGTCTGCTCGGGGCGAACCGAGACCACGTGAATCACGTGCCAGCCGAAGGAGGATTGCACCGGCGGCGTGACACCGCCCGCTTTCATCGCAAAGGCCGCGTCGGCCAGCGGCCCCGGCAGATCGCCGCGCTTCACCCAGCCGAGATCGAGCGCGGCGGGGTCGGCGCCCGCCAGGGCCTTGCCGGTTTCGTTGAAGCTTTTGCCCGATGCCAGCATGGTCTCCGCCGCCTGCGCCTTAGCCTCGTCGGAAAACAGCATCTGCTGGAGTTGGCGTTCCTCGGGCTTGTGGAACTCGTCCTGGCGGGACTGGTATTCGTCGTGCAGCTTGTCATCGGGCACGACCATGGTGTTTGCGACGTCATCGACGCGCAACATGGCGACGGTGAAGTCGCGCCGCTCCGGCGTGCGGAAGCGATCCTGGTGGGCCTGATAATAGGCGTCGAGGTCCGCTGGCGAGGGCGAAGGCGGCGGGCCGGCCGCCGCCGGCGGCAGTTTCACCAAATCGGCGATCCGGCGCTCGGCCTGGGCGCGATAAAAGGCGGAAGTCAGCTCGGCGGGCGGCGACAAACCCTCGGTCAGCGCGATGGTCAATTCGCTGCGCACCATGTCGGCGCGCTGCATGGTTTCGTATTGCGGCTCGGTCAGGCGGTTGTTGGCCAGCACTTGGGCGTAGACGTTGCGGTCGAAGCCGCCGCCGGCGCCGCGGAAATTCGGGTTGCTGACGATGGCGTTGCGCACGGCCTCGTCGCCGATGGCCAGATTGAGCCGCCGTATCTCGAGTTGCAGCAGGTCTGCGGTGATCAGGCGGTCGAGCGCGGCATCCACTACGCCCAGCTGCTTCGCCTGTTCGATCGTGATGCTAGAGCCGAGGACGCCGCGCAGCCGGTCGATGTCGAGCCGCACCGCCTGCTGCAGCTGATCGGCGGTGATGTTCATCCCGCCCACCGTGGCCACGGTGGTGTCGGTGCCGCGGTTACGGAAGATGTCGCCAATGCCCCAGACGCCGAAGGACAGGATCAACGCGGCGAACAGAATCTTGACGATGAGGGAAGACGCCTTGGAACGGATCGCTTGCAACATGGACGTGCCCGGAAAACGCGCCGTAATGCCGGATTTTCCGGCTCTTTGCGCGCGCGGATGATAAAGGGGGGCTATTTCCCCCGCAACTGGAAGCTGGGCGGGCGGGTCGCTCTGGCAGGGCATCTGGGCCTGTGCTAAAGCGGCTTGGCATGCGCAAGCTGGTCGCCGCCAATTGGAAGATGAACGGCCTCAAGGCGGGTGGGGTGACGCTGGCGCGCGACCTGGCCCAGCGCGTCGCGACCGGAAAGCTTTCGAGTGAGCTGGTGATCTGCCCGCCGGCGACGCTGCTCATCGCCGTGGCCGAGGCGCTGAAGGGCAGCCCCATCGCGCTCGGCGGTCAGGATTGTCACGCGCAAGAGAGAGGCGCGCATACCGGCGATATCAGCGCCGTGATGCTCAAGGATGCGGGCTGCCGTTACGTCATCCTCGGTCATTCCGAACGGCGCATCGGGCATCATGAGAGCGACGCGGAGGTGCGCGCCAAGGTTCTGGCGGCGCGCAAGGCCGGGCTGGCGACGATCCTCTGCGTCGGCGAAAGCGAAACAGAGCGCCAGGCTGGGAAAACGCTCGCAGTCGTGTCGCGCCAACTCGCGGACTCCTTGCCGCCCGGACTGACCGGCATGGACGCAACGAATTTGGCCATCGCCTATGAGCCGGTCTGGGCCATCGGCAGTGGGCGAACCCCCACCTCGGCCGAAGTGACCGAGATTCACGCCGGAATACGCCAGGCGCTGGGATCACAGTTGCGCGAGGTTCGCATCCTTTATGGCGGTTCGGTCAAGCCGCAGAACGCCCGCGAATTGATGACCGCGCCCGAGGTCAACGGCGCTCTGGTGGGCGGCGCCAGCCTGGCATTGGACGATTTTTGGGCAATAGCCAGGGCTTGCGGCTAGGCCCGTCAACAGGCCTATATCCCCGCCATCAACACGCTTGAAGATGGCCGCGGCATTGCGGATTATGCTCCCAAGTCAGAACAGGGGGCTGTTACAGACTTAAAAAATCGGACAGATTCCGCCCAACGCGGTGGACACGCCTCTATGCGCGAATAACGAAGCCAACAAAGACAGGGAGTGAACATGACCAAGAATTCCATTGCGACCAAGCTCGACCGCCGCACCATCATCAAGGCCGCCGCCCTAGCCGGCGCGGCGCAGTTCGCCTCGCCCTTCGTTTGGAGCGCGCGCGCCGCCGACACCGTCAAGATCGGTCTCGACAATCCGCTGACCGGCACTTTCGCCGCGCTCGGCAAAAACGAATTGATCGGCGCGCAACTCGCCATCGACGAGATCAACGCCAAGGGCGGAATCTCCAGCCGCAAGGTCGAGTTGCTGGTCGAAGATTCGACCAGCGGCGACGCCTCGGTCGCCGTGCAGAAAGCCAACAAGCTGATCGAGGGCGACAAGGTCAACTTCCTCATCGGCAACATCAACTCGGCGCTGGCGCAGGCGATGGCGAATGTCAGCAACGAGAAGGGCGTGTTCCACATCGTGCCCGGCGGCCATACGGATTCGGTCACGGGAACGCAATGCCACTGGAACGTGTTCCGCGTCTGCAACACCACGCGCATGGAGACCAATTCGGTTTCCCAGCTGCTGCTTTCCTACGGCAAGAAGTGGTACTTCATCGTAACCGACTACGCCTTCGGCCACGGCTTGCAGGCGGGTTTCGAGGCCAGCTTGACGGCCGCCAACGGCACCGAGTTGGGCGCCGATCAGGTGCCGCTCGGCAGCACCGACTTCTCGGCCAATCTGATCAAAGCGCAGTCGACCAATCCGGACGCGATCGTCCTGTTGCTCGCGGGCGACGACATGATCAACTGCCTCAAGCAAGGGGTGCAGTTCGGACTCAACAAAAAGTTCCACATCGCCGGCGCGCAGCAGGAACTCGAAGTGCTCGAGGGCCTGCCGCCCGAGGCGTTGATCGGCGACTGGTGTTTCGAATGGTACTGGAAGCAACCCGGCGTGCCGCATGTGCCGGAATTCGTTTCGGCCATCCGCAAGCGCAGCGGCGGCAAGGTGCCGACGGCGCGTACCTGGTTCGGCTATGCCGCGATCTGGAGCTGCAAGCTCGCCGCCGACAAGGCCAAGTCGCTCGAGCCGATCAAGTTGGCCCAGGCGATGCAGGGACTGGTCCTGCCGCCCGAGGTGGCGTTGATGCCGAACAATCCGTTCTACCGCATCGGCGACAACCAGCTGATGCCGACCCTGTATGTCGGCCATGCGCAGGCGGCCCCGGCCGGCGGCGACCCGGAGGATCTGTTCTCGATCTCCAGCGAGATGAAGGGTACGGATGCGGCGCTGTCGGTCGACGGAACCGGCTGCAAGATGGTGTGGCCGTCCTAAATCTCGCGAAACCGGGCGCCGCGGCTGACCGTGGCGCCCGGTTCCGTTTTCGACGGAGGTGTGCGTCAGCTTGGTGTTTCGTTTCATGGATCGGGCCCGCCCCCAACCGGGCGGGTCGTCTTTATAACAAGAGCGTGGACAAGGATTTCGTGATCGCCGCATGACGCAGTTGCTGTTCTTCGACGTGTTCAACGGTCTCATCATCGGCGCGTTCTATGCGCTGATGGCGCTCGGGCTGTCGCTGATCCTCAACCTGTCGGGGGTGATCAATTTCGCCCATGGCGGGTTCCTGGCGATCGGCGGCTATCTCGCCTACACGCTGATACCCTATTTCGGCTTCTGGGGCGCGCTGGTGGCGGCACCCATCCTGACCGCTTTCATCGGCATCCTGATCGAGCGCGTGCTGATCCGCCGGCTCTACGGGCGCGATCCGCTCTACAGCCTGCTTTTGACCTTCGGTCTCGCCTTCATGATCGAGGACGGCACGCGCTTCATCTGGGGCGCGCAAAGCCTGCCCTTTCAGATTCCGGGTTGGCTCGCGGCGCCCTTGAGCAGTTCACTCTTCTTCCTCACCGGATATCGCGTGTTTATGATGGTTCTGGTCGCAGCGGTGGTGCTGGCGCTGTTCCTGATCTTGAGCCGAACCCGCCTGGGATTGCGCATCCGCGCTGGCACGCTCGATCTCGAAACCGTCTCGGTGCTGGGCGTCAACGTGCGCATCCTGCGCAATCTCAATTTCGGTCTCGGAATCTATCTCGCCGGGCTGGCCGGCGTGCTCGCCTCCGGCATGCTGGGCCTGCAGCCGAATATCGGTGATTCGCTCATCATGCCGAGCTTCATCGCCATCATCGTCGGCGGCCTCGGCAGCCTGCCGGGTACGCTGGCCGGCGGCGTGCTGATCGGCGTTGCCTCCGGCGTCACCACCGTGTTCTTCCCCTCGGCGAGCGAGGCGGTGATCTACGTGATGATGGCCGCGGTGCTGATCGTCCGGCCGCGCGGCCTGCTCGGCGAGGAAGGCCGGTTCTGATGAACGCGTTCAACAACAAGCGCGCCGCCGACGCCCTGGTGTGGGTGGCGCTGTTGACGGCGCCGTATTGGATGCCGCTGGTCGGCGGCTATACCGAACTCGGCACCCATGTCGTGATTTTGGGATTGGCCGCCATGGCGCTCAATTTCTTATTGGGCTTCACCGGGGTTTTGTCCTTCGGCCACGCCGCCTATTTCGGCCTCGGCGCCTATGGCGCCGCCATGACCATAAAATTCCTGGTGCCGAGCACGCCGCTCGCCATCCTGGACGGCGTCCTGGTCGGCACCGTCGCCGGCGCGGTCATCGGTCCGATGATCGCCCGGTTGCGCGGCGTCTATTTCGCGATGTGCACCATCGCCTTCGGCCAGGTGTTCTATTTCATAGCCTTCCAGTGGAGTTCGGTCACCGGCGGCGACGACGGCGTGAGCGCCTGGCATCGCATGCCGATCGATCTGGGCTTCACCAGCATCGATATCTTCAACGATAACAAGGCATTCTATTACCTGGCGCTGACGATGTTCGCGGTGGCGGCGGGCGTGATGGCTTGGCTGCTGCGCTCGCCCTTCGGCCGCACGCTGCTGGCGATCCGCGAGAACGAGCGCCGCGCGCGTTTCCTCGGCATTCCGGTCGACCGGCACATCTGGCTGTCCTGGGTGATCTCGTGCCTTTTCGCAAGCCTTGCCGGCGCGCTCTATGCGCTGCTGAACGATTTCGTCGATCCGCGCGCACTGCGCTGGGACATGTCCGGCACTTTCGTCATCATGACGGTGCTGGGCGGCATGCGCAATTTCTGGGGGCCGCTGATCGGCGCGGCGATCTTCATCGTGCTGCAGGATCAGCTTTCGAGCCACACCCAGAACTGGGAATCCTTCATCGGCCTCTTTTTCGTGCTGGTGGTGCTGTTCTTCCCGCGCGGCGTGCTCGGCCTCATCAAGCGGAAGACGACACAATGAGCCTTCTCCAGGTCGAGAACGTCTCGCGCCATTTCGGCAGTCTGATCGCGGTCAACGGCGTGTCGATGACCGTCGAACCGGGCGAGCTGCGCGCGGTGATCGGCCCGAACGGCGCCGGCAAGACCACCTTCTTCAACATGATCAGCGGCTTTTTGACTCCGTCCTCGGGTCGCATCGTGTTCGACGGCGAGGACATCACCAGTCTCCTGCCGGCGCGCCGGGTGTGGCGCGGTATCGCCCGCACTTTCCAGATCACCGAGGTGTTTCCGGAATTAACCGTGCGCGAAAATTTGCGCATCGCGGTCGAGGTCGCGTCGGGCTACCGGCTCAAGGCCTGGCTATCCAGTGCGGCTGACGACGAAGTCAAGGCGCGGGTGGTGGATGTTCTGACGATGGGCGGCCTCGCCGACAAGGCCGACCGGCTGGTGGGTGAGTTGAGTCACGGCGACCAGCGCGCCACCGAGATCATGATGTCGGTCGCCCTGAAGCCTAGGCTTTTGCTGCTCGATGAGCCCACCGCCGGCATGGGCGACCAGGAGACCTATAACATCACCCAGCTGATCCGGAAGCTGCACAAGGACCAGAAGCTCTCGATCGTGCTGATCGAGCACGACATGCGCGTGGTTTTCCACCTCGCCGACCGGATCATGGTGCTGGCCGAGGGCGCGATGCTGGCCGAGGGCACGCCCAAGGAGATCGCCGCCAACGAGTCGGTGCAGAACGCCTATCTGGGGAAAGCGGCATGAGCGACATCGTGCTCCAGGCTGAGGATCTCCAGACTTTTTACGGCAAGAGCCACATTCTGCACGGCGTCAGCCTGGAAGTGCACGAGGGCGAGCTGGTGACGCTCTTGGGCCGCAACGGCGCCGGCAAAAGCACGACGCTCCGGAGCATCATGGGCCTGACCCCCGCGCGCGACGGCGCGGTGCGCATCTTCGGCCAGGCCACCACCGATTGGCCGCCCTATCGCATCGCTGCGCTCGGCGTGGGTTATGTGCCGGAAGGCCGCCGCATCTTCCCCAACCTGACGGTCGAGGAGAATTTGAAGGTGCCGCTGGAACGGCCCGGCCCCTGGTCGATTGCCCGTATCTACCAGCTGTTCCCGCGCCTGGCCGAGCGCAAGAACAACCGGGGCCGCCAGCTTTCAGGCGGCGAGCAGGAGATGCTGTCGATCTCGCGCGCGCTGCTGCTCAACCCGAAGCTGCTGCTGTTGGACGAGCCGTCGCAGGGCTTGGCGCCGCTGATCGTGCAGGACGTGTTCCGGGTCGTCGTCTCCGCGCGCAAGGAGGGCATTTCCGTGCTGCTGGTGGAACAGAACGTGCGCGCCGCGGTCGAGATCGCCGACCGCGCCTATGTGCTCGACGACGGCAAGGTGGTGTTCTCGGGCCCGGCCAAGGAATTTGCCAAGGACGAAGCGCGTGTGCGCGCGCTGGCCGGCGCGTCGGCCGAGAAATGGGAAGAGGCGAGCTAGGCTGCCGGGCTCATTATTTTTTGCGGCTCCGCGGCGAGGGCGCTAGACTGACCGCCATGGAACAGGCGGTCGCGTTCTGGAGCGGCGGCAAGGATTCGGCGCTGGCGCTCGACCGGCTGATGCGCGACGGAGAATTCGAAGTCGCCGCGCTCATCACCACCATCAGCAAGGAATACAAACGCGTCTCGATGCACGGCGTGCGCGAGGAGCTGGTCGAGGCACAGGCGCGGGCGCTGGCATTACCGCTCGACAAGATGTATGTCGGCCCGGACAGCAGCAACGCGACCTATGTCGCGGCGTTGCGTCAGACCCTGGGCGCGTGGCGCGCGCGCGGCGTCAAGCGCGCGGTGTTCGGCGACATTTTCCTCGCGGATTTGCGGCAGTGGCGCGAGACGCTTTTGGCCGAGCTCGGCATGACCGGCGTGTTCCCGCTGTGGCAGGCGGATACGCGCGCTTTGGCCCATGAATTCGTCACGCGCGGCTTCAAGGCCGTCACCTGCTGCGTCAACGATGCTTGGCTGGGCGAGACGGATGTGGGCCGCGCGCTCGACGGCGGGTTCTTCGCCAGCCTCGGCCCCGGCATCGATCCCTGCGGCGAGAACGGCGAATATCACAGTTTCGTCCATGACGGCCCGATCTTCCGCCACCAGGTGGCCTACGACATGGGCGAGAAAGTCTATCGTCCGCTCGATCTGCCGAAGCCGCCCGATAACGGCCCGGCGATACCGCTGCCTGCGCAGCATGGCCCGGGCAAGACCAAGGGCTTCTGGTTCGTCGACCTACTGCCGGTCTAATGTGCGGGCTTGGCTTGCGTGATCGCGTCTTCGATCCGGCGCGCGATCGCGCCGCGATAGTGAATGTTGTCCCAGAAATTCTCCGGCCGGGAAATCGGCCCGTCATTGAGAAAATCGATGACGCGAAGATTGGCATGCGCTTCGGCGAGCGTGCTTGCCTTTTGCTTGCAGGCGGCCACCAGCGCCGCGGCGTCACTGCCGGGCGCAGGCACTGAGCCGGCCTCGCGCGGCGGGAAGACCAGAGCGACATAAACGCTGTCGGGCAGGGACAATAACGCCGCCGCCAACGCCGCGAATTCCGGCCGGGCGCCATCCGTCGGCGGCGCCGCGCCGGGAGCGGCATCCTCGGCGGGGTCGTTGCCGACGCCGCCATTGACCATACGCGTGCGCGCCGCGTTGGGGTCATAGATCTTGCCGGCCTCATAGTCGTTGTAGCCGTCGGCGCGCGCCGCGGGGTCGCGCCCGGCAAGCGCTCCCAATCGGCGGATGCCGGCCTCGAGCGATTTGTACGAAAACATGTGGTCGAGATAGGGCCAGGGCTCTTCGGCGTAAAGCCAGGCGGGGAAGGGGTAGCTCTCGCCCGCCGGGCCGAAGACGCGCGGATGGTCGCACCAATTGCCGTCGAGGCCGATGATCACGGTTCCGACCTTGCCCGGGTGATGGCGCAGGAACCAGCCGAGCACGAGCAATTGCTCGTAAGGTCCGGTGCCGGGGATCGTCAGGTTGACGAAGCGGCCGCCCAAGGCGGTGTCGAGCCGGGCGGGATCGAGCAGTTGGATGGTGGAGTTGCCGATCACGGCGCTGTCGAATTGCGGATCGCGGCCGCGGCTGGCATCGGCCATGCGTTGGCCGTAAAGCGGCACGCCCGCGCGGTGGATAAACGCGAAGCGGCCGGTGTCGTAGGGGTCGATCGCGAGCACCGCCGCGTAGAGCGCCAGCACCGCAAGCGCGGTCACGATCAGCAGCAAGCGGCAATAGCCCGGCCAGTTTGTCATGCGATCACGGCGGGTTCAGAACTGGAAATAGACGAATTCATAGTTCGTGTCGTCGCCGAGCTTCAACAGGATGAGGCACAGCACCAGCGCCGCCGCGGCCGCGCTCCATCGCACCGGGCGCAGGCGCTTCAGCGCCACGTCCTGGCTGGTGGGGCCGAGGAAGGCGATGAGCGCGGCGATCAGGATGGAAACCAAATGGCGCGCGCCGTGAACCCCGCCGGCGCCGGCCAGGGCGGAAAACATGGTCGCCGCCTGGCCGATGCTGCCGGAGCGGAAAAACACCCAGGCGAAGACGACGAAGGCGAAGGTCAGCGGGCCGCTCAAAACCGCCGGCATCGGCGCAAGATAGCGGCGCCACAGCACGCCGGCGGCGAGCCCGATCCCGTGCAAGCCGCCCCAGATCACGAAGGTCCAGGCAGCACCGTGCCACAACCCGCCCAACAGCATGGTCCCGAGCAGCGCCAGGATCTGGCGCGGCAGGCCGTGGCGGTTGCCGCCGAACGGGATATAGAGATAGTCGCGCAGCAGGCGCGACAACGTCATGTGCCAGCGCCGCCAGAAGTCTCTCAGGCTGAGCGAGCGGTAGGGCGCGTCGAAATTGAACGGCAAGGCGAAGCCGAACATGAGCGCGATGCCGATCGCCATGTCGGAATAGCCCGAGAAGTCGAAATAGATCTGGAAGGTGAAACCCAGCACCGCCGCCCAGGCGTCGCCCAGACCGGGGACGTAGTGCTGCGCCGCCGCCGCGAAGGTGGCATTGACCAGCGGCGCGAGCGCGTCGGCGATCAGCACCTTCTTCACCAGGCCGATGATCAGCAGGGTGAGACCGCGCCCGAGCCGCTCGGCCGTATCCGGTCCCCACGGATTCTTGGGGATCTGCGGGATCAATTCCCAATGCCGCACCAGCGGCCCGGCGACGATCTGCGGAAAGAACACGATATAGAGCGCATAGTCGCGCAGGCGGTAGATCGGCGCCCGGCCGCGATAGAGATCGGCCAGATACATGATGTTGTGGAAGGTGAAGAAGCTGATGCCGAGCGGCAGCAGAACCTTGTCGACCGCGAAGCTGGTGTTGAGGGCGAGGTTGAGATTGGCGACCAGGAAGGCGGCGTATTTGAAATAGGCGAGCGAGCAAAGGTTGAGCGCGATGCCGGTCGCCGGCAGAAGGCGCCGCCCGCTCGCCTGATAGAGCTTGGACAGGCCCCAATTGCCCAGCACTGAAACCACCAGCAGCGGCACGAAAGACACGTCCCAATAGCCGTAAAAAACCAGCGAGACCGCGACCAGATACCAGACGCGGACCGCATCCCGGTTCGGGATCAGACGGTAAAGCGCGACCGCAAGCGGCAGGAAAACCAGCAGGAACAGGTGAGAGTTGAACAGCATGAATCCCCTGCCGCATCTTATCGGGCGGGTGGGGGCGGCGAAAGCGGCGGATCGGCTGTTCGGGGCGGCGCGCGGCTCCGCTCCGCTGGCGTTTTCGGCCGGAAACCGCTACAAACCCGGCCCATGATCACCGTCGTCGTCACCATCCACCTGATTCTGGCCGTTGCGCTCATCGGCGTTGTGCTTTTGCAGAAAAGCGAAGGCGGCGCGCTCGGCATGGGCGGCGGCGGCATGTCCGGATTCATGAGCGGGCGCTCGACCGCCAATCTGTTGACCCGCACCACCGCCGTGCTGGTGGGGCTGTTTTTCCTTACCTCGATCGGCCTGGCCGTGCTGGCCTCGCATCAGCGCGCGCCGCGCTCGGTCGTCGACCAGCCGGCCACCAGCGGGCCGGTTTCGCCCGCGACACCGGCGGCGCCGGCCGAGCCCAGCGTGCCACTCAGCAAGTGATCGGCGAATCATCTTTCATTAACGATTGAGGAAAATCGGGCGTGGCCGCGGTATTCAATTGACTTCGCCGCCCGAAGAGCCCATGTAACGCCTACCGTTTCTCGCGATCGCGCGAAGCGCGGCGGATTTCGGTCCTTCCAGCGCCTCACATTTCGAGATAATCACCAACAACACGGCACCTCGGCGCGCGCGAGGCAAGCCTTTAACACGGGCCGCTTTGCGCCTTGCGCTCACGGCCGATTCAAGAAAGTTAACACCACAGTGACGACTTCATTCTCTCAACTCGATCTCGTCGAGCCGCTCCAACGCGCCTTGATGAGCGAGAATTACACTCAGCCGACGCCGATTCAGGCTCAGGCCATTCCGCACCTGCTCGCCGGGCGCGATTTGCTCGGCATCGCCCAGACCGGCACCGGCAAGACCGCGGCCTTCGCGTTGCCCATTCTGCAGCGCCTGTCGGCTCAAGCCCAGGCTGCGCCGCGCAACTCGATGCGGGCGCTGATCCTGACGCCGACGCGCGAACTCGCGCTCCAGATCGCCGAAAGCTTCCGCGCCTATGGCCGCCATCTCGGATTGCGCACTGCCGTGATTTTCGGCGGCGTCGGCCAGCAGCCCCAGGTCGACGCGCTCCGGCGCGGCATCGACATCCTGGTGGCGACGCCGGGACGCCTGCTCGACCTCAAGGAGCAGGGCCATGTGCGTTTCGACGGACTCTCGGTCTTCGTGCTCGACGAGGCCGACCGCATGCTCGACATGGGCTTCATCCACGACGTGCGACGCATCGCCGGCGCATTGCCGAAGCAGCGCCAATCGCTGCTGTTCTCGGCCACGATGCCGGCGGAAATCGAACGCCTGGTCGGCAACCTCCTCAAGGATCCGGTACGGATCGAGGTGACGCCGGCCGCCACCACGGTCGAGCGCGTCGATCAGCGCGTGATGTTCGTCGATGCCGGCAACAAACGTGCGCTGCTGGCGTCTCTCTTAAAAGACGCGGGCATTTCGCGCGCTCTGGTCTTCACCCGCACCAAGCACGGCGCCAACCGGGTCGCCGAGGGACTCGCCCGCGGCGGCGTCAAGACCGAGGCCATCCACGGCAACAAGTCGCAAGGGGCGCGCCAGCGCGCGCTCGGCGATTTCCGCGACGGCAAAGTGCGCGTTCTGGTGGCGACCGACATCGCCGCGCGCGGCATCGACATCGACGGCATCAGCCACGTGTTCAACTACGACATCCCCAACGTGCCCGAGAGTTATGTCCATCGCATCGGCCGCACCGCGCGCGCCGGCGCCTACGGCGTGGCGATCTCGTTCTGCGACGGATCGGAGCGGGCTTTTCTGCGCGACATCGAAAATCTCACGCGCCGCAAGCTCACCGTGGTGGCCGACCACGGCTTTCCCGCGGTGCATGGGGCCCATCGTCCGGCGGCGGAGCCTTCGCACGGCCGCCACCAGCCGCGCGGCCAGCAGCAGCGCAACAACGGCCACAGCCACAACCGGGGTCATGGCCAGCGCCATGGCGCGACGCAGGCGAATCATTAATTAGGATACCGGCGGGGCGCGACCGGCGTCGCGGTTCAGGCCGCGGCGCTGTTTCGCGGCGGGATGTTTTCTCGCGCCGCCTTGGCCGAGACGATGCGCTCGACCGGCAAGGTCACGGTGACCGTGGTGCCAGCGCCGGGCGCGCTGACGATATGCAAGTTGCCGCCATGGGCGCCGATCATGGCCTTGACCAGGGGCAGCCCCAAACCGGTGCCCTGGAATTTTCGGCTCAGCTTGTTGTCGATCTGCTGGAACGGTTCGAGCGCCTTGGGGATGTCGGCTTCGGCCATGCCGATGCCGGTGTCGCGGACGCCGATCGCCAATCCGCCCGCGGCATCGCGCGCGGCCTCGATCTCGACTTGGCCGCCCGGCGGGGTGAATTTGACGGCATTGGACAGCAGGTTGAGCAGGATTTGCCTCAGTATGCGTTCGTCGGCGTAAAGCCGCGGCATATCCTCGGCCAGCTTGACCGAAAGGGCGATTTCACCCGCCTGTGCGCGCGGCTGCATGGTGCGCGTCACGGCATCGACCAGCGGCTCCAACTCCAGCACTTCGTCCCGCAGATCGAGCTTGCCGGCTTCGGCCTTGGACAGATCGAGGATGTCGTTGATGACATCGAGCAGGTGAATGCCGCTGTCGTGGATGTCGCCGGCATAAGCCTGCATCTGATCCACGCTCAAGCGCCCGAGCGTCTTGCTGGTCAGAACCTCGGAGAAACCGATGATGGCGTTGAGCGGCGTGCGCAGCTCGTGGCTCATGGTCGCAAGAAACACCGATTTGGCGCGGTTGGCCTCTTCGGCGGCCTCCTTGGCGACGATCAGCGAGGCCTCGGATGCCGCGCGCCGCGCGAACTCCTTGTATTGGAGGCGGAAGGTGACCAGACCGATGCCGGTCGAAAGGCAAAATACCGCAAACCCGATCAGCACCGATTCGATCTTGCTCTGCTGCAGAAACTGGCTGACGGGCACGCCGAGCATCGCCGTGCCCATGGCGGCGCTGATTCCTGCGGCCTGCGTCACCTTTTCCTCGACCTTGTTGGCTACGAACCAATGCAGACTGAGAGAATACGAGCTGACGCCGATGGCGGCCGACATCAAGGCGCAACAGATGGCGAAAATGAAGAAACCCCGGCCGACGCTCGAGCGATAAAAGGAGGGGATGGCGGCGGGCGGCGCGGCCGGGCTCGATGCGGTCATGACCGGGCCGCCGCGGGAATTCCCCGATCGTCCGGGAAAGCGTGGCGGATTGAATGACGATCCGCGGCGTCACGGCCTCGGCGGCCCATGCCTTTATGGGAGAGCATGACGGGATGATGAGCGGCATACGTAAATGAAGACTTACGGGCCGCCAGACCCGCGCATGAAACGGATGGTTAAAGAAGGGCTAAAGCCGGCCCGAGTCGCCTTTCCGTTTGCACCCCGCGCCCGGTGCTGTATGGTGAAATTCCATGACGCGGTTCATCTTCATCACCGGCGGCGTGGTTTCCTCACTGGGTAAGGGTCTTTCGGCGGCGGCGCTCGGCGCGCTCCTGCAGGCGCGCGGTTTCCGCGCCCGCCTGCGGAAATTCGACCCCTATATCAACGTCGATCCCGGCACCATGAGCCCCTATCAGCATGGCGAGGTCTATGTCACCGACGATGGCGCCGAAACCGACCTCGATCTGGGCCATTACGAGCGCTATACCGGCGTGCCGTCGCGCCGCAGCGACAGCCTGACCTCGGGCCGGATCTATTCCACCGTGATCGGACGCGAGCGGCGCGGCGAATATCTCGGCGCCACGGTGCAGGTCATTCCGCACGTGACCGACGCCATCAAGGAAACGATCCAGGCCGATCTGAACGGCGAGGATTTCGTGCTGTGCGAGATCGGCGGCACGGTGGGCGACATCGAAAGCCTGCCTTTCCTCGAGGCCATCCGCCAGCTCGGCAACGAGCTCGGTCGCGACCGCGCCATGTATGTGCATCTGACGCTGGTGCCCTTTATCCCCTCGGCCGGCGAGCTGAAGACCAAGCCGACCCAGCATTCGGCCAAGGAGCTGTTGGCGCTGGGCATCCAGCCGGATATTCTGTTGTGCCGCTGCGACCGTGAAATCCCCGAAAGCGCGCGCAAGAAAATCGCCCAGTTTTGCAACTTGCGGGAAGAACGCGTCATTCCCGCGCTCGACGTCGACACCATCTACCAGGTGCCGGTGGCCTATCACGCGCACGGCTTCGACCGCGAGGTGTGCCGCCATTTCGGCCTCGACGCGCGCGAACCCGATCTGAAGCGCTGGGGCGATATCGTGGCGCGTATCCGCAAGCCCGAAGGCGCGGTCACCATCGCCGTGGTCGGTAAATACACCCATCTGCCCGACAGCTATAAATCGCTGGCCGAGGCGCTGGCCCATGGCGGCATATCCAACAATGTCGGCGTCAAGCTCAACTGGCTCGATTCCGAAATCTTCGAGCAGGAAGACGCGGTCCATCATCTCGAGGGCGTCAACGGCATTTTGGTGCCGGGCGGATTCGGCGAGCGCGGCACCGAGGGCAAGATCGAGGCGGCGCGGTTCGCGCGCGAACGGAAAGTTCCCTATTTCGGCATCTGCTTCGGCATGCAGATGGCGGTGATCGAGGCGGCGCGGCATCTGGCGGGCTTGAACGGCGCGGGCTCGACCGAGTTCGGCCCCTGCGCCGAGCCGGTGATAGGCCTCATGACCGAATGGATGAAGGGTGACGCGTTGGAAAAGCGCCAGGCCAACGGCGATTTGGGCGGCACCATGCGCCTCGGCGCCTATGCGGCGAAGCTTTTGCCCGGCAGCCGCGTCGCCGAGATCTACGGCAAGACCGAGATCAGCGAGCGCCACCGCCACCGCTATGAGGTCAATATCAACTACAAGCCCAGGCTAGAAAAGACCGGGATGCGGTTTTCCGGCATGTCGCCCGACGGCGCGCTGCCCGAGATCATCGAATTCCCCGACCACCCCTGGTTCATCGGCGTCCAGTTCCACCCCGAGCTCAAGAGCAAGCCTTTCGAGCCGCATCCGCTGTTCACCTCGTTCATAAAGGCTGCGGTGGAGCAGTCGCGCTTGGTCTAGGCGACTGCTATATAAAGGCCCCATGACCGCCCCCCGCCACGTCCATATCGGCAATATCACGATCGGCAACGACCGGCCGCTGGCCTTGATCGCCGGGCCCTGCGTGCTGGAAAGCCGCGCCCACGCGATGGAGATGAGCCACGCGCTGGTCGAGCTTACGGCGAAATTGGGAATCGGATTGATCTACAAGACCTCCTTCGACAAGGCCAACCGCACCTCGAACAAGAGCGAGCGCGGCATGGGGATGGAGGCCGGCCTGCCCATCCTGGCCGAGGTGCGCGAGAAATACGGCTGCCCGGTGCTGACCGACGTGCACACCGCCGAGCAATGCGCGCCCGCCGCCGAGGCGGTGGACGTGCTGCAAATTCCCGCTTTCCTCTGCCGCCAGACCGATCTTTTGGTGGCGGCGGCCAAAACCAAGCGGCCGATGAACATCAAGAAGGGCCAGTTCCTGGCGCCCTGGGACATGAAAAACGTGGCCAAGAAAGTGTCCGATGCCGGCAACGAGAATATTTTGCTGTGCGAGCGCGGCGCCAGCTTCGGCTACAACACCCTGGTCTCCGACATGCGCGCGCTGCCGATTTTGGCCGCGACCGGCTATCCGGTGGTGTTCGACGCCACCCATTCGGTGCAGCAGCCGGGCGGGCAGGGCGAGCGCAGCGGCGGCGAGCGCGAATACGTGCCGGTGCTGGCGCGCGCGGCGGTGGCGGTGGGCGTCGCCGCGGTGTTCATGGAAACCCACCAGGACCCGGATCACGCGCCCAGCGACGGGCCCAACATGGTGAAGCTCAAGGACATGCCGGCGTTACTTGCCAACCTTATGGCGTTCGACAAATTGGCCAAGGCGAAGAACGGCGCATGAGCGCGATCGCCGACATCCGCGCCCGCGAAATCCTCGACAGCCGCGGCAACCCGACGGTCGAGGTCGATGTGATTCTGGATTCGGGCGCCAAGGGCCGGGCATCCGTGCCCTCGGGCGCCTCGACCGGAACCCACGAAGCGGTCGAGCTGCGCGACGGCGACAAGAAGCGCTATGGCGGCAAGGGCGTGAAGAAAGCGGTCGATGGCGTCAATGGCGAAATTTTCGACGCGCTTTCGGGCTTCGATGCTTCCGATCAGGCCGGGCTCGACCGCGCGCTCATCGCTTTGGATGGCACCGAGAACAAGGCGCGGCTCGGCGCCAATGCCATTCTCGGGGTAAGTCTCGCATCGGCCAAGGCGGCGGCGGCCGATTTGGGCCTGCCGCTTTATCGTTACGTCGGGGGGGTTGAAGCTTCGACGTTGCCGGTGCCGCTGATGAACATCCTCAATGGCGGCGTCCATGCCGATAATCCGATTGATATCCAAGAATTCATGATCGTGCCGGTGGGTGCGCCCTCGCTGTCCGAGGCGGTGCGCTGGGGCGCGGAAATCTTCCACGCGCTCAAGGCGGCGCTCAAGGACAAGGGCCACAACACCAATGTGGGCGACGAGGGCGGCTTCGCGCCCAATCTCAAATCCGCCGAGGAGGCGCTGGGCTTCGTTTTGCGCGCCATCGAAGCCGCCGGCTACCGGCCGGGCGAGCAGGTGGCGCTGGCGCTTGACCCGGCGGCGAGCGAGTTCTGCAAAAACGGCAAATACCAGATGGAAGGCAAGAGCTTCGACGCCGGCCAGATGGTGAAATTCTACGAGGGCCTGGTGGCGAAATATCCGATTCTGTCGATCGAGGACGGCGTGGCCGAGGGCGACACCACCGGCTGGATCGCGCTCACCAAGGCGCTGGGCGGCAAGATCCAACTGGTCGGCGACGACAATTTCGTCACCAACCCGAAGCGCCTGGCCGAGGGCATCAAGCAGGGCGTGGCCAACGCCATCTTGGTGAAGGTGAACCAGATCGGCACGCTGTCCGAAACCCTGGAAACCATCGCCCTGGCGCGGCGCCACGGCTACGGCACGGTGATCTCGCACCGCTCAGGCGAGACCGAGGATTCGACCATCGCCGATCTGGCGGTGGGCACCAATGCCGGCCAGATCAAGACCGGCTCGCTGTCGCGTTCCGACCGGCTTGCCAAATACAACCAGCTCATCCGTATCGAGGAGGAACTGGGCGCCTCGGCGCGCTACGCCGGCCGGGCGGCGCTCAAGCGCTGACTATTTGATGCAGGCGGCGGGCGTGTCGGCTTTCAGCGTGATCCGGCCGGTGGCGGCGGAATCGACGTTATAGACGCACAGCACCGCGTTCGGGGTCTCGCCGAGCATAGCTTGGACGGCGTAGCGCCCGGGCGCGAGGCCGTCCCAACCGGTGCATTCGCCGTCCCTGATTTCCGGCCGGCGCGGCATGCCATGGCCGTCGATATACAGCCCGGAGAGATTCGCGCCGGTTGCGTTGCACAGGGAGAACTCTTCCGCCCGCGCCGGCGCCGCCAGCGTCACGCCGATCAGCAGCCACGCCAGAAGCCGCGTCGCCGTCATCCGCCCGGCGGTCCCGCCGCCGGAATCTGCGGCGGCTTGCCGGAGCGCGCATCCTTCTCGCTGTCGTAGAGCGGGAATTGGCTGTCGGCCTTGCTCGGCGTCGGCGCCGCCGGTCCGCCCGCCACCGTGTCGAAGGAAATGTCGCCGCCGGTGAACAGGTCCTGGAACCCGGTGCCGTTGATCTTGAACCCCGACCAGATCGACCCGATGTTGATGCCGCTCGCGTTCCAGAAGCGCGTCTGGGATGTCACCAGATTTTCATAGGGCGCGAAAATGTAGACGAAGATATCGACCTTCTGGTTGTTCGGCTCGAGCTTGTAGCCGAGCACCTGGCCGACCGGGACGCCGTGATAGGTGATTTTGGATTCCTTGGCGATCGAGCCGAGCTGGCCGGTGACGAGCACGAAGCCGCGTCCCGGCTGGGTCGGCTTCAACACCGCCGAATCCTCGTCGAAGCCTTTGAACGCCTTGGTCGGCGTGCCGTTGCCGGGGTCCATCTCGATATAGGCGCCGGAGAGGATCGTGGTCAGGCCGGTGATGCCCGACGCGGTCAGGCGCGGGCGCACGACCCAGAAATGGGTGCCGGTGTTGAGATAGGGCGCGACGTCGCGGCTCATGCGCACGCTGACGATCGTCCATGACATGTCCGGGCTCAGCGAGACGGATTGGACGGTGCCGACATCAACGTTGCGGTGCTTGACCTTGGTCTGGCCGGCGACGACGCCTTCGGCGTTGTCCATGGTGATGGTGATGAGCGGCCCGCGCGCGACGATGGTCTGCCAGCTCATCCACAGCACGATCGCCGCGGCGGCGGCCGGCACCAGCCATATCCAGCGCATGCGGTGGAGGGAACGCACCGCCGCGCCGCGCAGCTTCAATTCGTGGGCGGTCATGGCTTGGCCTCCGCGGCGTCCCACATCAGCCGGGGATCGAAGCTGCGCGAAGCGATCATGGTCAGCAGCACGACCGCGGCGAAGGCGTTGCCGCCCATGCCGGCGGTGACGTTGGTCAGCACGCCGAATTGCACCAGCGCGACCAGGATCGAGCCCATGAAGACGTCGATATTCGACCAGCGTCCGATGTTGTTGACGATGTCGTGCAAGCGGGTGCGCGCGACCAGCAGGCGCCGCGTCCCGCGCCGCTCTTCCGCCAAAAACCAGGTGAGGCTTATTAGCTTCAACAGCGGCACGGCGATGCTGGCGAGGAAGACGATGACCGCCAGCGGCCATAAGCCGAGATTGGCCAGTTCCCGGATGCCGGCCAGGATGGTATCGGACTCGATCCGGCCGTAGCGCTCGATGGTCAGCACCGGCAGAATATTGGCCGGGATGTAGAGCAGATAGGCGGCGAGCACCAGCGCCGCCGTCCGGGCGAGCGCCTGGGGTCTGCGGTGGTGCAGAGCCGCGCCGCAGCGCGGGCAGGGTTGCCCGTCGCGCGCGCGCGCTACCAGCAGCGCGCAATCGGCGCAGGCGATGGCGTTTTCGCCCGCGCGCGCATCGGCATTCGGTCCGATCGCGTGCCACACCGCGCCGCGGTCGATCACCGCGTCAACGGCGAGAAACGCCAGGGTGGCGGCGAGAAACGCCCAGCCGCCAAGGCCGATATCCACCGAGGCGATCTGCTTCAATCGCGAATAGGCGACGAAGCTGCCGACGACATAGATCTCGGGCATCGCCCAGGGCCGCATCCGTTGCGTCCAGCGGAAGGCGCGGCCGAGCAACGCCGGTCTGGCGCCAAGACCGAGGCCGGAGAGCACAGCGACCAGCAATCCCAGATAAACCAGCGGCGTCACGATGCTGAAGGCAGCGACGATCAGGGCGAGAAAGCCGAAGCCTTCAAGCCACAATTCCGCGACGCCGCTGAACAGCCAGTTCTGCCGCGTCTCGTTGAAGGTGTGCAGCACCAGCAGCGGCGACAGGTTCGAAAACAGCATCAACATGAGCGCCGCGAGCGCCAGCGCCAGCACGGCCTCGAGGCTATAGCCGGGATTGACCGCCAGCGTGCAACGGCAGCGCCGGCACGCGGCAAGACTGCCGGCGGCGAGCGGCGGCAAGTGCTGGGCCAGCCCGCAATCGGGACAGGCGACCGATTCGGCACCTGAGCCGGTTTCACGCCGGCCGCCCGACGCGGCAATGGTCGAAACGGTGCTGGTATGTCCGCTTCTCACAGCATGATTTCCCTTACAAATGCGGGCGGATCGGCAATTCGAAACTTATACGGACGACAAGGTCGGCATGGATTGTGGCATGGGTAAGACTGGCAGATTGATTCACTTGTGCTTGGTGTGCGGGGGCGTGCAGATCTTTAAGGCTATAGTTTAAAGAACATTATCAACCCATTGATTTATCTATTGACTAGGCGACTCGAAATATGATTCTTTCGAGTCGCCATGGGGGTCATTTCCGAACTGCGCGGCCGCGCCCGCCAGATCATCGGTCCCATACTCGGGATCAGCCTGGTCTGTTATTTCGCCTATCACCTGGTGCAGGGCGATCGCGGCCTCATTGCCATGATCGGGCTAAGGCAACAAGTGCACGCGGCCGAGCTCGAAAAAGACGCGCTCGATGCCGAGCGCCAGCCTTTGGCCAATCGCGTGCAGCTGCTGGAAAGCGCGCATATCGACCGCGACCTGCTCGACGAACGCGTGCGCGCCGTGCTCAACCTCGCCGCGCCGAACGAAATCGTCATCTACACGCCGAACCAGAACCGATAACTCGTCGAAGCGGGATTTGTTTCGAGTTATCCACCTGCGGCGTTTGGGCGCGGCTGCATACGCTTAAGGCACGATCACAATTTGCGACTCTTTTGTGCAACTTTATAGCTGTGCCGACAACCTCCATCAGATTTTTCAGCATCCTTAACTGGAAATCAGTTATGTTACATTTTGCATTGCAAAACAATAATTTGGCTAGAGATTGCTTGCCAGTTTTGCGGTTTCGGGGCTAGTAAGGCCGGTCAATCGATAAAAGCGGCGTTCGGCCGCTTTCGCCGGGGAGAGGCCATGGCCGTCGCCACCAAACGCAAGCCCAGGACCAAATCCGACCAGGAGCCGCCGCCCGAGGCCGAAGTTTCGGCCGAAAAGATGCTCGAGTTCTACCGCTCGATGCTGCTGATCCGCCGCTTCGAGGAAAAGGCCGGCCAGATGTACGGCATGGGGCTGATCGGCGGCTTTTGCCATCTCTACATCGGCGAGGAAGCGGTGGTCACCGGCGCCATGGCGGCGGTCGAGCCGGGCGACACCATCATCACGGCCTATCGCGAGCACGGCCACATGCTCGCCACCGGCATGGACCCCAAGGGGGTGATGGCCGAATTGACCGGTCGCCGCACCGGCTATTCCAAGGGCAAGGGCGGCTCGATGCACATGTTCTCGCGCGAAAAGAATTTCTTCGGCGGCCATGGCATCGTCGGCGCCCAGGTGCCGATCGGCACCGGCATCGCTTTCGCCCACCGTTATCGCAACAACGGCCGCGTCTCGCTCACCTTCCTCGGCGACGGCGCGATGAACCAGGGCCAGGTCTATGAAAGCCTCAACATGGCGGCGCTGTGGAAGCTGCCGGTCGTCTACATCATCGAGAACAACCGCTACGGCATGGGTACGTCCGTGTCGCGGTCGTCGGCCTCGCCCAATCTCTTCGGCCGCGGCGCGCCCTTCAGCATCCCCGGCTATCAGCTCGACGGCATGAACGTGTTGGCGGTGATGGCGGCGGTGGAGGACGCGGTCGATCATGCGCGCAGCGGCAAGGGCCCGTTCATCCTCGAAATGCTGACCTACCGCTATCGCGGCCATTCCATGTCCGACCCGGCCAAGTACCGCAGCAAGGACGAAGTCAGCCGCATGCGCCAGGAGCACGATCCGATCGACCAGCTCCGCAAGCGGATCGTCGACGGCAATATCGCCGACGAGACGAAGCTCAAGACGATCGACAACGAGGTGAAGGCGGTCATTACCGCCGCCGCCGATTTCGCGCAGCAGAGCCCCGAGCCCGATCCCGCCGAGTTGTGGACCGACGTCTACGGCGAGGCCCAGGCGTAAATCATGGTTGAGGTCCTGATGCCCGCGCTCTCGCCGACCATGACCGAGGGCAAGCTCGCCAAATGGCACAAGAAGGTCGGCGACGCGATCAAGGCCGGCGATATCCTGGCCGAGATCGAAACCGACAAGGCGACCATGGAATTCGAGGCGGTGGACGAGGGTTCGCTCGCCGAGATTCTGGTGCCCGAGGGCACCGAACACGTCGCGGTCAACGCGCCGATCGCGCGCATCGCGGGAGAAGGCGAGCCCGCCGGCCCGCAATCCGCCGCCGCGCCCCAGGTCAAACCGCCGGCCGCGCCGAAATCCGATATCCCGGCGCCGCAATCCGCGCCCGCCGCGCCTCGCAAAGCCGCGCCGCCGCCGCCGGC
>Ga0209006_10001116_pt1 | contig 24568 bp, 20 predicted proteins | sample JacPin_JW_Ref_O2_FD_188567 | JGI IMG/M metagenome (GOLD analysis project Ga0209006, IMG submission 188567) | Forest soil microbial communities from Algoma, Ontario, Canada - Jack Pine, Ontario site 1_JW_Ref_O2 (SPAdes) (version 2) | ecosystem: Environmental > Terrestrial > Soil > Boreal... | reverse complement strand
AACGAAATTGCGGTCAGCGCCGCCGAGATGCGGTACGCCATCGGCTTTTGGTGGCGCCGGAGGATTTGCCGCGTCTCAAGAAACTGCCGCTGCTGGCCGGGCTCAACGCCGATAAATCCGCCGAGACCCGCACCTATTACGACACGCCCAAACGCGATCTCGGCCAGATCGGGCTCGGCCTATCCATCCGCAAGGACGGGCGGCGCGCCGTCGAGACGCTCGAATCGCTCGACGCGATGGATTCCGGCGGTTTCGAGCGGCCGATATGGCGGGTGAAGCTGCCGCGGGCCGCGCCCGATCTGGAACCCTTGGGAAAAGTTGATGAACTCAGGGACATATCCCCAAGCAAGCTGGAGCCGCTATTCACCTGCCGCCTGAACCGCTCGCGCATCGCCCTGCAACAGGACGAAACGGCGAGAATCGGCCTGTCCTTCGACAGCGGGTTCATCCGCACGCTCGACGGCAGAAAGCTTGCGGTATCGGAGATCGAGATCGAGCTTGAACGCGGCGGACCCCAGGCGTTGTTCGATCTGGCGCGCGCCTTAAGCGGAGAGGCAGCGTTGCGCCTGCAAATGGGCAGCAAGGCGGCGCGCGGCTACGCCTTCGCCGCCCAGGAAAATGGCAAAAACGGCTGGGTGACGGAACGATTCGGAAGCGTATCGCTCGACCGCGACATGTCGTCGGAGGATGCATTCGCCATCGTGCTGCGCTGTTGCCTCCGGCACATGTTGGCCAATGACCGCGCCGCGCTCGCGGGCGAAGCGGAAGGAGTGCACCAGATGCGCGTGGCGTTGCGCCGGCTGCGCGTGGCCTTCACCCTGTTCAAGGGCCTGATCCCCGACGAGCAACGCGCCTGGGCGGTGGGCGAGATCAAATGGCTGGCCGATGCGCTGGGGCCGGGCCGCAATTGGGACGTATTCGCCGAAATCGTCACGCGGGTGCGCAAATCTTTCGCCGACGACCCGGATCTGGCAATTCTCGTCAGGGCGATTTCCTCGCAGCAGCGGGCGGCCTATCGGAGCTTGCGGGCGGCGCTGGCGTCGCGCCGCTACGGCGAGTTCGCGCTCAACCTGACGGCGTGGGTCGAAACCCGCGCGTGGCGGCGGCGCAGCACCTTCGAAACATCGGTACTCCAGGTTTCATCGGTCGGGAGCCTGGCCGACGCGTTGCTCGAGAAGCGCTATCGCGCGGTTCGCAAGCGGGCCAAGAAATTCGACCGGCTCGACGCCGAGGGCCGCCACGACCTGCGCATCGTAGTCAAGAAGATGCGCTATGCCGCCGACGTATTCGAAAGCATCTACGCGAAAAAGCGCGTCCGCCGCTATGTCAAACGCCTCGAGGCATTGCAGGACGATCTGGGATTGCTCAACGACATCGCCACCGCGGAAAAGCTCGCCCGCGACCTGCCGCTCCCCAAAGGCAAGGAAGAGGCGCTGAAACGCGCGGCGGCGCTGGTGACGGGATGGTGCGGCCATACCGTTGCCTCGCGGGGGCCGAAGTTGGGCAAGCGGATGAAACGGCTGCGCCAAGCGGAACCGTTCTGGCGCCAGCCGGCATGACGGAAGTCCGCGACAAGGTGAAGCTCACCACGCTGCTCGGCAACTACCCCGGCACGGCGGCGCTGAAGCGGGGCGATATCCGCTCGCCCCTGATCGAATTCGACTATGCCGACGTCAAGGTGTCCAACACCCAGTTCAAGCCGCTGGTGCGCGAGAGCAAATACGACTTCGGCGAACTCGCGATCGTGACTTTTCTTCAGGCTAAGGCCTACGGCAAGCCCTATGTCCTGATGCCCGCCGTGGTGATGTCGCGTGGCCAGCACCACACCATCTTCTACAACGCCGCGCGAGGAAAACCCGCGCCGGGCGACCTCGCCGGCAAGCGCATCGGCGTGCGGGCCTATCCCGTGACCACCGCGACCTGGGTGCGCGGCATATTGGCCGAGGAATACGGCTTCGATCCGGACAGCGCGCGCTGGCTCACTTTCGAAGACGGGCACCTGGCCGAATACCGCGATCCCGCGAACGCCACGCGCGCGCCCGCCGGCAAGGAGATGGCGCAGATGCTGCTCGACGGCGAGCTTGACGCCGCCATTCTCGGCGACAAGTCGCCCGATCCGCGGCTGCAGCCGCTTATCCCAAATGCAGAGGATGCCGAGCGCAAATGGGCGGAGCGCCACCGTGCCGTGCCGGTCAATCACTTCATGGTAGTCAAGCAATCGATCGTGCAGACACGGCCCGATTTGGTGAAAGAGGTTTACCGCATGCTGCGCGAGAGCCGCGACCGGCTTCCGCCCGGAGCGGAGCGCGATGCCCTGCCCTTCGGATTGGAGGCCAACCGCCGCCCGCTCGAAATCATCATCGATTACGCGCTGAAGCAGCGTGTCATTCCCCGGCGCTTTGCGGTCGAGGAACTGTTCGACGACACCACCCGCGCCTTGGCTTAGAGCCGGATGCCTGCTTTATAGCCGCGCGAAGCGCAGCCGCAGCGCATTGCCGATGACCGATACCGAGCTGAAGCTCATAGCTGCGGCCGCCACAATGGGGCTGAGCAACAAGCCGAAGGCGGGATAAAGCACGCCCGCGGCAAGCGGAATGCCGAGCGTGTTGTAAATAAAGGCGAGCGCCAGATTCTGCCGGATGTTCCGCATCGTCGCGCGGCTCAGCGTTCGCGCCCGCGCGATGCCGGCCAGATCGCCTTTCACCAAGGTCACCCCGGCGCTTTGCATGGCGACATCGGTTCCCGTGCCCATTGCCACGCCGACATCGGCCGCGGCGAGCGCCGGCGCATCGTTGACGCCGTCGCCGGCCATGGCGACGACGCGGCCTTCACTTCTCAGGCGCCGCACAATCGCATTCTTCTGTTCAGGCAGGATCTCGGCCTCGATTTCGGATATTCCGAGCCTGGCCGCGACGGCCCGGGCGGTGGTGCGACTGTCGCCGGTCAGCATCACGATGCGGATGCCGTCCGCGCGCAAACTGTCGAGCGCCGCCCGGGTGGTCGCCTTGATCGGATCGGCGACGGCAATGATGCCCGCCGGGCGCCCATCGACCGCCACGAACATCGCGGTCGCGCCTTCCCGCCGCAGTTCCTCGGCGCGCGACTCCAGGCCGGCGCCGGCGGCACCGATGTGCTTGAGAAGTTCCGCATTGCCCACCGCCACTTGCCGGCCGCCTATTCTTCCGGCGACGCCTTTTCCGGTGATCGAATTGAAATCCGCAACGTCGAGCAGCCCCAGGCCGCGCTCGCGGGCGCAGGCGACGATGGCCGCGGCGAGGGGATGCTCGCTCGACCGCTCGAGACCGGCGGCGAGCGACAGGACGGTGACTTCATCGAAACCCTGACCGGGCACCACGGCGACGACGCGCGGCTTGCCTTCGGTCAGCGTGCCGGTCTTGTCCACGACCAGCGTGTCTACTTTCTCGAAGCGCTCGAGCGCTTCGGCATTCTTGATCAAGACGCCTGCCCTCGCCCCCTTGCCGACGCCCACCATGATCGACATCGGCGTCGCAAGGCCAAGCGCGCAAGGACAGGCGATGATGACGACGGAGACGGCCGAAACCAGGGCATAGGCAAGCGCCGGCGGCGGCCCCCAGATCATCCAGGCGGCAAACGTCAGCACCGCAACGGCGATAACCGCCGGCACGAACCAGCCGGCCACCACATTGGCAAGACGCTGAATCGGAGCGCGGCTGCGCTGCGCCTCGGCAACCATATGGACGATGCGGGACAGCATGGTGTCCGCGCCGACCCTGTCGGCCCGCATCACCAACCCGCCCGTGCCATTGATGGTACCGCCGATCACCCTGGCGCCGAGCTCTTTTGCGACCGGCATGGATTCGCCGGTCACCATCGATTCATCGATCGCGCTTCGTCCTTCGAGAACGGCACCATCGACCGGCACGCTGTCGCCGGGCCGGATCCGCAAGCGGTCCCCTACGCGCACCCGATCAAGCGGCACGTCTTCATCCTCGCCGCCGTCGCGGAGGCGCCGGGCGGTTTTGGGAGCGAGATTCAACAGGGCGCGAATGGCGCCGCCGGTTTGCTCCCGGGCGCGGAGTTCGAGAACCTGCCCGAGCAGCACGAGCACGGTGATGACCGAGGCGGCCTCATAGTAGACGGCGATGAGGCCGTCCCCCTGCCGCAAGCCTGTCGGGAAAAATCCGGGCGCGAAGGTGGCGGCGAGGCTGTAGACATAGGCCGCACCGACCCCGAGCGCGATCAGGCTGAACATGTTGAGGGATCGATTGCGAACCGACGCCCAGCCGCGCTCGAAGAACGGCCAGCCGGCCCACAACACGACGGGCGTACAGAACACGAACTCGATCCATATCGATGCTTGCGGCGAAATGTAATGATGAAGGTTCAGACCGGGGAAATGGGCGCCCATCTCCAAGACCAGCACCGGCATTGCAAGCGCCGCACCGATCCAAAGCCGCCGAGTCATATCGGCCAATTCGCCGCCGAGGCCGCTCTCTTCGGCGGCCCCGATCGGCTCCAGCGCCATGCCGCAGAGCGGACAGCTGCCGGGCGCCGAACGCCGGATCTGCGGATGCATCGGGCAGGTGTAAGTCGTGTCTTTTTGCGCGGAGCGCTGCGGCTCCGGTTTGTCCGGTCTCAGGTATTTGGCGGGATCGGCCAGGAATTTGGCGCGACAACCGGCGCTGCAGAAATGGTGGTTGGCTCCGTCATGATCCGCGCGATGCCTAGACGTTGCCGGGTCCACCGCCATGCCGCAGACGGGATCGCGCATCAGCGCCGAGGCCGGGAACGCAACCGTGGCGGCGCCATGCCCGTGGTGATGCTCATGATGTTCATCCACGGCCACGTCGCATTCTCACTTTGTGGGGAAAGTCGACACCGCGGAATTATAAAGCATTCCGCCATTTCGATATGGTCGCTAATTGACCGGGATCAAGGCATGACGGCCGCCGAGCGAGATCGCTCGTGGATATAGAAACGGACAGATTCAGCCGGCGGCCGCCCGGGGAGGCGCTAGGTCACGCTTTTTCGGTGCAGCGGCCACCACGCGACTGGCCGGCAAGGTGACGGTGACGATGGTGCCTTCGCCGACCGTGCTGTCGAGCGACACCGTTCCGCCGTGCAGTTTCACCAACCCCTGGGCGATCGACAGGCCGAGGCCGGTTCCCTCGATTTTTCTCGTGGCATCGCGATGCGCGCGCTCGAACGGTATGAAAACGCGCTCCAGCGCATCCGCCGGAATGCCGATGCCGGTATCCGCGACCCGAATGATCACCTCGCCGGCGGCGCCGATGAGTACCGATATCCCGACCTTGCCTCCTTCCGGCGTGAACTTGACGGCGTTGGACAGGAGATTCAGCAGGATCTGCCGCAAGGCCTTGGCATCGGCTTCAATCATGAGGTCTTCGCGCGCCACATACTTGCGCACGGAAATCGACTTGGCCTTGGCCTGAATGTCGATCATCGTGACCGCGTTTTCGATCGCGACGGACAGCAATACGCGCTCGTCGCGCAAATCGATGCGCCCCGCCTCGATTTTCGACATCTCCAGCAGATCGTCGATCAGCGCAAGAAGGTGCTGGCCGCTTGAACTGATGAGACGGGCGTAATCCGCATGCCGGCTCTCGCTGGCAAGCGGCCCGGCCGCCTGCGCGTCGAGCAGAGAAGAAAAACCGATGATGGCGTTGAGCGGCGTGCGCAATTCGTGGCTGGTCTTCGCCAGAAACATCGATTTTACTTTGTTCGCGTTCTCCGCCTCGTACCGTTCGCTGACCAGGGCCACGATGGTCAGGACGTTCATCGCCAGCAGGACGACGAGAGTACCGACGAGTTGGAGCGGGTTGGCGAGCACGTGATTCTGAAACGGACCATAGCCGGCCACGGTGCCGGCGGTGGCGCCGATCGCGATCAGCGACACCAAGGTGTAAGCGGAACGCAGCGACATCCGCAACGCGATCCAGGACAGCGGCACCACCAGAAGGAAGGGGAAGGCCGAGCGAATGTAGCTTCCGCGCAACGGCGGCGTCAGAAACAGGATCAGGGAGATGGCGGCGATCCAGGCCCACACCGCAATGTCGCGCCGGCCAAAACCGCCATGCTTGACGCCGCCCAGCCGCGCATCCGATTCCCGTTCGATCCCGAGCCACAAAATGAGTGCGGGAGCCAAATAGAGTGTGCCGCCGCTGTCGGTCAGCCACCAGTTTACCCAGATCGAATAAAACAGCGACGGATCGAAAGGCTGGCCGATCGTCATCGCGATGGCGCCGCCGGTTGCGCTGATCGCGGGGCTCAAAAAAGTGGTACAGACCAGGAAGGCGATCACCCCGGAAAAAGCGGTGAACAGGCCGCTCTTGGGGCGCAGCCGGAGCAGCACGATGGCGCCCACGACGGGGCCGAGAGCGTTGGTGGCCGAGATGATGGCGGTGATGTGAAGCGGCGGCGCGAACAGCAGATCATTGGCCAGGAACGAACCGAGGAAAATACCGGGCAGCATGTAAACGCCGCCGATCATGGCGGCGACCATCGCCACCCCCGTCGGCAGCCAGATCGGCGCCGGGAACAGGCCGTAGGCGGCGAAGAAACGGCTGACCACCATGGCGAGCAGGAAATAGAGCGCGGTGGCGAGCAGATTGACGGCGATCCAGGCCGGCAGCCCGTGTTCGGTGATCACGGGCGGCGTCCACGGATTGATCCCGCGAGCCAGGGGACGGAATTTGCTCAAATCAAGCGGCATGCAGCAGCGCCTGCCTCGGCCGGATGGTGATAGAGAGGCTACAGGATGAGCGCACGGGCTTAAAGGATTCTTACCGGGTGCCTTGGATTTCATCATGACCCGCGCCGAGCAGGCCGCAGCCTTCCTCCGGCATGGAAGCCAACAAGGGACTGTTACGACTCGGCTCTGCGCGGGACCGCGGCGGTGCCGCGTGGGTTGCATAATCCGGTGAAACCGCTATGAGTGAGATCGCCGGTATCGAAAGCCGCCACGACCAAGAATACGAACGGGCGGCGGAGGGGGCGAAACGTGGCGGAAACCATCCTCCAAGCCAAGGGCTTGACGAAGGATTTCCTCGGCTTCACGGCGGTGCGCGACGTGTCGCTCAACGTAAGCCGCAATACCATCCATGCCCTGATCGGGCCGAACGGGGCCGGCAAGACCACGGTCTTTAATCTGCTCACCAAGTTCATGGAGCCGACAAGCGGCACCATCGTCTTCAAGGAGCAGGACATCACCCGCGCCAAGGCGGCGCATGTCGCCCGGCTCGGCATGGTGCGGTCGTTTCAGATTTCGGCCGTATTTCCGCATCTCACCGTCCGGCAGAACGTGCGCGTCGCGCTGCAGCGTCCGCTCGGCACCTCTTTCCGTTTCTGGCGGTCGATTGATTCGATCGGCCATCTCGACGTCCAGGCCGACGCCATTCTTGCTTCGGTCGGGCTGGACGAATTCGCCGGGACGATTGCCGCCGAACTTCCATATGGCCGCAAGCGCGCGCTTGAAATCGCCACCACGCTGGCGCTCGATCCCGAGCTGTTGCTGCTCGACGAGCCGATGGCGGGCCTCGGCCAAGATGATATCCGCCGCATCTCCATGCTGATTCGCGCGGTCGCCAAGACGCGCACCGTGCTGATGGTCGAGCATAACTTGTCGGTGGTCGCCGACCTCTCCGACGTGATTACCGTGCTGACCCGCGGCCAGATTCTCGCCGAAGGCCCCTATCGCGAGATCGCGGACAACGAAGAAGTGCGCGAGGCTTATCTCGGAACCGGACATGCCTGACGCAATCGTCGCCAGCCGTACCCTGCTCGAGATCCGCGACCTCGAAGCATGGTACGGAGAATCGCACGTACTGCACGGCATGAGCTTCTCCGTGGCCGAAGGCGAAGTTGCAACCTTGCTGGGCCGCAACGGCGCGGGCAAGACCACCACGTTGAAGGCGGTGATGGGCATCCTGCCCGAACGCAAGGGCGATATCGTGTTCGACGGGCATCCCCTGATCGCCCTGCCCTCCTACCGCATCGCGCGGCTCGGCGTTGCTTATTGCCCGGAGGATCGCGGCATTTTCGCAAGCCTCACTGTTGAGGAGAATCTGATGTTGCCGCCGGCAATCAAACCGGGCGGCATGACGGTCGAGGCGATCTACGAGATCTTTCCCAATCTGGCGGAGCGCCGAGCCAGTCAGGGTACCAAGCTCTCGGGCGGCGAACAGCAGATGCTGGCGATCGCGCGCATTCTTCGGACCGGGGCTCGCCTCCTGCTGCTCGATGAGCCGACCGAGGGGCTGGCGCCGGTGATCGTTCAGCAGATCGGCGCGGTGATCCGCCGGCTGAAACAGCAAGGTTTCACCGTCCTTCTGGTCGAACAAAACTTCCGGTTTGCCGCCACGGTTGCGGACCGCCATTATGTCGTCGAAAGCGGCCGGGTGATCGACATGATCCCGAACGACCGGATCGAGGCGGAGGCTCGCAAGCTGCAGAATTATCTCGGGGTTTAAACAACAACACAAAGGGAGGAATGCAAATGAAATTACGCTCACTCATCGTCGCGGCCGCTGCCGCGATCCTGCTCGGCGCGGCGGCGGCGCCGGGCGCCCTTGCCGACGGCAAGACCGTCAAGATCGGCGTCCTGAACGATATGTCGTCGCTCTATTCCAATATCGGCGGCATGGGTTCGGTCGTCGCGGCCCAGATGGCGGTCAAGGATTTCGGCGGCAAGGTGCTCGGCAAGCCGATCGAGGTCGTCTACGCCGATCACCAGAACAAGCCCGATATCGGCGCCGGCATCGCCAGCAAATGGTACGATGAGGATGGCGTCGACGCCATTTTCGATCTGCCCACATCCTCGGTCGCCATCGCCGTTCAACAGGTGGCGAAGGACAGGGGAAAGGTGACGATCATCTCGAATGGCGGCTCGTCCGATCTCACCAATAAGTTCTGCTCGCCGACCGGCGTGCATTGGACCTACGACACCTATGCGATGGCGCATGTCATCGGCGACGCCATCGTCAAGCAGGGCGGCAAGTCCTGGTTCTTCATCACCGCGGATTACGCCTTCGGCCACCAACTGCAGGACGACACCGCGGCGGTCGTGACGGGAGCGGGCGGCACCGTAGTTGGTTCGGTCAACGTGCCGCTTAACAACGCCGATTTCTCGTCCTTCCTGCTGCAAGCGCAGCAATCCAAGGCGCAGATCATCGGCCTGGCCAATGCGGGCGGCGACACGATCAACTCGATCAAGCAGGCGTCCGAGTTCGGCATCGTCCAGGGCGGCCAGCGGATGGCCGGGCTCCTGGTGTTCATCTCGGATGTCGACAGCCTGGGCCTGAAGACGGCGCAGGGGTTGCTGCTGTCCGAAGCCTATTACTGGGACCAGAACGACCAGACCCGCGCCTTCGCCAAGAAGTTCCAGGCCGCATTCAACGGCAAGGTTCCCACCTCGGGCCAAGCCGGCGTCTATAGCGCCGTGATGTTTTACCTGAAAGCGATGGCCGCGGCTAAAACCGAGGACGGAGCCGAGGTGGTGGCGCAGATGCGCGCCATGCCGATCAACGACTTCATGACCAAGAACGGCCGGGTGCGCGAGGACGGCCGCGTCATTCGCGATATGTATCTCTTCCAGGTCAAGACCCCGGACGAGTCGAAATATCCCTATGACTATTTCAAGCAGCTCGCCGTGGTGCCGGGCGACAAGGCTTTCCGCCCGTTGAGCGAAAGCGTGTGCCCGCTGGTGAAGAAATAGCGGCGCGGCCCTAAACCGGGGGTGGGGCCGATGATGAACTGGGTGCATATCGCCGTGCCGCCTGCGTCGGCGCTGCTCGCCCAGCTTCTCATCGGCCTCATCAACGGCGCGTTCTACGCGATGCTCAGTCTCGGCCTCGCGGTCATCTTCGGTCTCCTGAACATCATCAATTTCACCCACGGCTCGCTGTATATGCTGGGCGCTTTCTGCGCCTATCTGCTGCTCAACTTCTTCGGCATCGGCTATTGGCCGTCGCTTATCATCGCCCCCATCGTCGTCGGCGCGTTCGGGATTTTGCTGGAGCGGCTGCTGATCCGCCACGTCTATAAGCTCGATCATCTCTACGGCCTGCTGCTGACCTTCGGCATCGCCTTGATCATCGAGGGCCTGTTCCGCCAGCTCTACGGCGCGACCGGCAAGCCTTACGACACTCCGGACACGTTGAGCGGCGTGCGGAATCTGGGTTTCATGTTCCTGCCGATTTACCGCGCCTGGGTCATCGCCGCCTCGACGATCTTCTGTTTCGGCACCTGGTTCGTCATCGAGCGCACGCAGCTCGGCGCCTATCTGCGCGCCGCAACCGAAAACCCGGCACTGGTCCAGGCCTTCGGCATCAACGTGCCGCGTATGATCACGCTCACCTACGGTTTCGGCGTGGGGTTGGCGGCGCTGGCCGGGGTGATGGCGGCGCCGATCTATCAGGTGAGCCCGCTGATGGGTTCGAATTTGATCATCGTCGTCTTTGCCGTGGTCGTTATCGGCGGCATGGGTTCGATCCTCGGCTCGATCGTCGCCGGCTACGCGCTCGGGCTCGTCGAGGGCCTGACCAAGGTGTTCTATCCCGAGGCCTCCTCGACCGCGATCTTCGTCATCATGGTGATCGTTCTGCTGGTGAAGCCGTCCGGCCTGTTCGGCCGGGGAGTCTGAGATGGAATCGCCCCGGTTCAGAGCCATCCGCCTGTCGATTCTTCTCATCCTCGCCCTGGCGGCGCCATTCGGATTCTATCCGATCTTCGTGATGAAGGCCTTGTGCTTCGGCTTGTTCGCCGCCGCCTTCAATCTGCTGATCGGCTACGGCGGGCTTTTGTCCTTCGGCCACGCCGCCTTCATGGGCAGCGCGTCCTATATCACCGCCTATACCGTCAAGATGTGGGGTCTCCCGCCGCTGGTCGGCATCCTGGCCGGCACCGCGGTGGCGGCGGCGATGGGAACGGTGTTCGGCTGGCTCGCCATCCGCCGCAAAGGCATCTACTTCGCCATGGTGACGCTGGCGCTGTCGCAGATGGTCTATTTCTTCGCGCTCGAGGCCAAATTCACCGGCGGCGAGGACGGCATCCAGGCGGTGCCGCGCGGCAGTCTCTTCGGCCTGGTCGACCTCAATCAGCCGCTCGCCATGTATTATCTCGTGCTGGCGATTTTCCTGATCGGATTCGGCATCATATATCGCGCCATCCATTCGCCCTTCGGCGAGGTGTTGAAGGCGATCCGCGACAACGAGCCGCGCGCGATCTCGCTCGGCTACAACACCGACCGCTACAAGCTGCTCGCCTTCATCCTGTCGGCGACCCTGGCGGGCCTGGCCGGCGCGACCAAGGCGCTGGTTTTCCAGTTTGCCTCGCTGACCGACGTGACCTGGCAGATGTCGGGCGATGTGGTGCTGATGACGCTCGTTGGCGGATTGGGCACGATTTGGGGGCCGGTTGCCGGGGCGTTCATCTCGGTGACGATGGAGAATTACCTCGCGCAGTTCGGCTCCTGGGTGACGGTGATCCAAGGCGTTATCTTCGTCGTCTGCGTCCTTCTGTTCCGGCGCGGCGTCGTCGGCGAAATCAACTATCTGATCGCGCGCCGGCGCGGCAACCCGCCACTGGCCAAAGCAGCCGCCGGCGACTGAGAGTATTCTTGCCGGATCGAGCCCGCGCTTGACGCCCTCGGCGCCGAATACCTATGGTCGGCCGATGACCTCCGCGACGCCCGTGGCACCGCACTCCACGCCGCTGATCTCCGCCCAAGGCGTCGCCAAAACCTATCGCACGGTTTCCGGCGAAGCCGTCGAGGCCCTCGCCGCCATTGATATAGCGGTGCAGGCCGGCGAATTCCTTTGCATCGTCGGCCCCTCGGGCTGCGGCAAGAGCACCTTCCTGCGGCTGGTGGCCGGCCTGACCGAGCCCAGCACGGGCCGGCTTTCGCTTGCCGGCAATTTCATCGCCGGCGCCTCGCCCGAGGTCGGAATCGCTTTCCAGAACGCGACGCTGCTGCCGTGGCTCACGGTGCTTGGCAATGTGCGATTGCCGCTGCGCGTCGGCGGTTTTCGCCGCAGCAACGACGGCACGGTGCAAGACCTGCTCGCCATGACCGGGATCGCCGGCTTCGAGAACAAATATCCCTATGAGTTGTCAGGCGGCATGCAGCAACGCGCCGCCATCTGCCGCGCTCTCGCGCGCGACCCCAAGGTATTGCTGCTGGACGAACCCTTCGGCGCGCTCGACGCCCTGACCCGCGAGCGGATGAACATCGAATTGCAGCGGATCTGGCAGATGAGCCGAAAAACCGTGATCCTGATCACCCACAGCATCGCCGAAGCGGTATTCCTGGGCGACCGGGTGGTGGTGATGTCGCCGCGCCCGGGCCGCATTCTGCGCGATTTCAAGATCGCATTGCCGCGGCCGCGGAATTTCGAGCGCACGCCGAGCGAGCCCGAATACTTGCGCCTCACGCGCGAAATCCGCGCGCTGCTCGATCAAGGCGCGGCGGCATCGCCGTGAGCCCGCTCGACACCGAGAACCTGTCGCTTGACGACGGCCGGCGGCCGGTCGGCGCGGGCGCGGCGCGCGCTGGCCGCATTGTCCTGACCCTCGGCGGCGGCGTGGTTTTGCTGTTGATCTGGCAGGCCAGCGTCTCCTGGCTCGACATCCCGCCCTATATTCTGCCGACGCCGGCAAAGGTGCTGGCGGCGCTATGGTCGGGCCTGGCCGTGCCGCTCGCCAGCCCGACCGGCTTCTACCTGCCGCTCGCCAGCACCCTGGCCAATGCCGCGTGGGGCTTCGCTATCGGCGCGATTCTGGGCGTCGCCATCGGGTCGCTGATGGCCGAGTTCCGCGCGGTCGAGACCGTGCTCATGCCCTATGCCTTCGCTTTCCAGGTGCTGCCCAAGGTGGCGATCGCGCCGCTCATCGTGATCTGGTTCGGTTTCGGCAACGGCTCGAAAGTGGCGATGGCGGCGCTGCTGGCGTTCTTTCCGCTGATGGTCAACAGCTTCACCGGCATCCACGCGGCCGAACCAGAGCGGCTCGAGTTGATGCGCGCGCTGTCGGCCTCGCGCTTGGAGACCTATCGCGTCGTCAAGCTGCCTTCGGCCGCACCCTATATCTTCGCCGGCCTCGATATGGGCGTGGTCTATGCCATTCTCGGCACCATCGTCGCCGAGTTCCTGGGTGCGCAGCAGGGGATCGGCGTCACCATCGTTCAGGCCCAGGCCGTGACCGACGTGGCCAGCGTGTTCGCCGCACTCATCCTGCTCGGCGCCGTCGGCATCGCCCTGCATCTAATGATTCGCGTCTGCGAACGGCGTATTGTTCACTGGACCGCCCGGCGAAAGACCTGAGCGGCTTTGGGGAGGACGCGATGCACCTAACCCGCCGTGAGGCGATTCTGTCGGGGCTTGCCGCGGCAGCGGTGGGCAGCCGGGCCTGGGCGCAGGGCCAGAATCTGCCGACGCTCAATTTCGGCGTCGGGCTCAAAATCCTCAACGCCACTTTCATGAACGTGATGATCGGCGAACAGTTGGGGTTCATGCGCGAGCGCGGCTACCAACTCAATGGTCTGGCCCTGGGCTCGCTGAGCGGCGTCTTCATCGGCCTCGACAAGGGCGATATCCAGTTCGGCGTGGTCAGCCCCTCGGTGGCGTTGCCTCTCTTCGCCAAGGGCGAGTTGCCGCCGATCACCTGCTTTTACGAATACACCTATCCCTACAAGTGGGACGTGGCGGTGAAGCCCGGTTCGCCGATAAAAACCTATGCGGATCTCAAGGGCAGAAAGATCGGCGTCTCCAATCTGGGCGCGACCGATTATCCGGTGACGCGCGAGGTGTTGCAGAACATCGGCATCGATCCCGACAAGGACGTGTCCTGGGTCGTCGTCGGTGAAGGTGTCAGCGCCGGCGTCGCGCTCGACCGCGAGTTGATCGACGCGCTGGCCTATTTCGACACCGGATTCGGCACCATCGAGGCCGCCGGCATAACCCTGCGCTATCTGCCGCGGCCGGCGCATATCCCGTTCATCGGCGGCTTCTTCATCGCCGCGCGCCGCGATTACATCGAGAAGAGCCGCGCCGCCTGCGTCGCCCTCGGCCGCTCGATCGCCATGTCTACCGAATATATCCTCGCCAATCCGGCCGCCGGGTCGCGCGCTTTTCTCGACATGTTCCCGGGTACCGCGCCGCGCGACGTGACGCCGGAAGAGGCGGTGCAGCGCACGGTCAAATCGATCGAGCGGCGCATCACGCTCTACCGGCCGCCTTATCCGGGGGCCAAAATGGGCTCGATCCGGGAAGCGGAATGGCGCGCCGAAGCCGATTTCATCGGCCTCAAGATCGACGATCTGAAGCCGCTTTACACCAACGCGCTGATCGACGACATCAACAACTTCGACCGCGCCAAGGTCATCGCCATGGCCAAGGCGGCGAAGAGCTGAACTCTATTTTTTCGGCGGGCTCTCGACGCTTCGCACCGGCGTCTCGGGCGTGAGTCCGCCGCGCTTGCGCGGCAAGGTTTCGCGACCGCTTTCCTCCCAGTCGCCGGCAACGGCGCGGCGGGCATAGCGTTCCCATACCTCGCTCCAATCGCCGAGCGAATAGCCATGCCACGGCGGCACCGGATTGAGCGCGGGCAAACCGAGCTCCTCCCAGATCTTGCGCGCGCGTTCCATATATTCCTTCCCGGGCAACGCCAGAGGCGGCATCGGATGTTTCAGGGTGGCGTCGATCATCAGGGTCGATTCCTCGTTGCGCGGTCCGGATTTCGGCGCGTGGCCGCGCGAGCGATACGGCATGATATGGATGTCTTCGATCGGGTTGCAGCGATAGGCAATCGACCACAGCACCGCGTCGGTGCTCAGAGGATCGATGTCCTCGCTTACCGCGATCACGACCTTGCCCCAATCGCCCTTGAGCGTGGCCGCGCCTTGCAGCCCGCGCCAGATTTCGGTGTGCGGCGTGGCATTGGCGAACTGCAGGAAGATCATCGGGCGGAGATCGCTCAGCGGTTCATGCATCACCGCCTGCTTGACGCCTTTAATGCCGAGCACGTCGCGGAGATGGGCGAGGAAGAGCGGCTCGTAGGCCACCTTCTTGATGGTGCTGGACTCGCTGGGCGTGACCTGGCTCACGATCGAAACCAGCACGGGCGATTTCTTGTGGGTGATCGCGGTCACCTGCATCGACATGTTGAAATCCTCGAGCGCGACATGGCCGTGGCTTTCGCCGAACGGGCCTTCGGGCTCAAGGAGTTCAGAATCGATCAGGCCTTCGACGATGATTTCGGCGTCGGCCGGCACTTCGAGATCGACCGTCACGCATTTCACCATCCGGATCGGCTCGCCGGCGAGACCGCCCGCCACCGCCATCTCGTCCATGTCGATCGGCAGCTTCTGCGGCCCGGTGAAGACGACGACCGGCGCGCCGCCCAGCGCGATGGCGATGGGCATCGGCGTTTTGCGGGCCCGGTGCTTGAGCCAATGCTGGTAGCCGCCGGCGCCGCCGATGCGCGTCGCCATGCGCACGCCGAGCCGGTCGGTCGCCTTCAGCTGCGCGCGATAGGTGCCGGCGTTGCGGATGCCGGTCTCGGGATCCTTGGTGATGCACAATGTCATGGTGAAATAGGGCGCGGCGTCGAAACCCGGCGTCGAGATCGGCACCGGCAGAGCGGCGAGGCCGCCGCCCGGTTGCTTCAGCGCGTCACCCTGCACCACCACTTCCTGGCAAGGCGCCTGGTTCACCAGCACCGGCGGGATCGGGTTGGCGATGGCCTGCATCCAGGCCGCGCCGATCTCGGCTTCCGGCCGCCCCATGCCGATGGCGTAGATCTGGCGCGACGCGGCGAGCGCGCCGACGGCGACCGGCATGCCGTATTTGCGGCCCTTTGAATCGACGACGTTGGTGAAGAGGAAGGCGCGGCGCTTGTCGTCCGGCACGCGGCCCTGGAACTGCCAGCGCACCAGCGGGTGCAGCTCGGTATCCTTGTTGATCGGCCGGTCGACGCGGACCAGCAAGCCCTTGGCATCGAGCGCCTTCAAATGCTCCTGGAAGTCGCGCGCCGGGCCCGCGCCCTGGCCGCGCGCGCGGCGCCGATCGGTAACGTCGTCCATGCCAAAATTCCTCCCTGCCCGGTTATTATATCAGGCCGCAAGCGTCTTAGAGATGGAAAAGCCGCTTCGCCGTTTCGCCCAGGATCGCACGGCGTTCGGAATCGCCGAGCGGGGCCCGCTCGATCACAAGCGTCGGATTGTCGTCACCGATCGGAAACGGATGATCCGAGCCCAGAACCACCTTGTCGGCGCCGGCCAGATCGCACAGAAAGCGCAGCGCGCGCGGATCGAACAGCACGGTATCGAAATAAAGCCGGCGGAAGCCGTCGAGCGCGTCGGCATATTGGTTCGGATGGATGGCATTGTTGCGTTGCAACCGGCCGAGAGCATAAGGCAGCGCGCCGCCGCCATGCGAGATGATCAGATCGGCTCCGGCATATTTTTGCAAATGCCCGGAATAGATGAGTCGCGTCAGCGCGATGCTGGTATCGGCCAGCCGGCCGATGGCGTTCACCATGTCAAAGGCGCCGAGCCGGTCGTCGCCGCAGACGAACATCGGGTGGACGAAGATCGGCACCTTCTTCGCCGAAGCCGCTTCCCAGAATGGATTGAGATCGGGATCGTCGAGCGTGCCGCCCATGCCCTTGGGCTGGGTTCCGATCATGATGCCTTTGAAGCCCTGGCCGAGCGCCTCTTCGAGAACGGATGCCGCGAGCTTGCCGCTTTGCAGCGGCACGCAGGCGAGCGGCTTGACCGCAGGCAGACCGGAAACCGCGGCCAGCATGTGCTCGTTGACGAAGCGGCACCAGTCGGCGCCTTCCGCCCCCGGCAGCTCGTAGCCGAACATGTCGAGCCAGCCGCCGGCCAGCTGGCAATCGATCTTCTGTTTCGCGAGCCAGTCCTTGCGTTGGCCGAGATCGATCAACTTGGGCGAAACCGGCCGCGTCGCCTCGCCGCCGGCGAAGGCCAGCTTGGTTCCAGCGCCTTCCGTCAGAACCTTGACCGATGGGAACAGGCGGCGCTCGCTCTTGAGCGCTTCCAGCAAGGAAGCGGGCACGAAATGCGCGTGGGTATCGACAATCACGGAACGGCTCCTGATTCGGGTTCGGCGGCCAGCACGCGCAGGATATCGGCCCGGATCGCGGCGCGTTGAGCGGCGGACAGGCCTGACTCTATCGTAGCGGTATAGGCGATGCGCGCCGGGCGGCGAAAGACAAGGATGCGCCGGCCGAGCTGCAACGCCTCGTCGATCGAGTGGGTGATGAAGATGCCGGTTGCGCCGGTGTCGCGCGCCAGTTCGAGGAATTCGGCCCTGAGCGCGTTGCCGGTCACCTCGTCGAGCGCGGAGAACGGCTCGTCGGCGAGCAGGATGTCGGGCTTCACCGCGAAGGCGCGCGCGATCGAGACGCGCTGGCGCATGCCGCCTGAAAGCGCATGCGGATAATCGCCGGCGTGGCCGGAAAGGCCCATGCGCTTGAGCCAGCTTTCGGCGACGGCGCGGCGTTCATTCGGCGCGACTTTGTTGATCTCGAGCCCGAAGGCGACGTTGTCGATCGCGCTGCGCCACGGCATCAGCCGGTCGCTCTGGAAGACGATGCCGAGCTTGCCGCGGAACCAGGCGAAGTCGCGGTAAGGATCGTGACCCTGGACGCGCACCTGGCCGGAGGAAGGCTGGATGAGCCCGGCGAGCAGGTTGAACATGGTCGATTTGCCGCAGCCGGTCTTGCCGAGCACCGCCACCATCTCGCCGCGCTCGACGGTGAAGCTCAAATCCTGCACCGCCTCGAACGCGCCGCCGTCCGGCCGCGTGAAGGACTTGCCGACACGCTCGAAGATGATCTCGGAATTCGACCCGCTCATACCGTGCGCTCGGCCGCAGGGCGGTAGCGCAGCACCCGATCCTCGATCAGGGTGATCACGCGCTGGACGACCAGCACGAAGATGACCAGTACCAGCGTCCAGGCGATCGCGCCCGCCATGTCGAAGATCTGCTGCTGCTGCAAAAGGGCATAGCCGATGCCGCCGGTGGCGCCGACCAGCTCGGCCACCACCACGACGCGCGCGGCATTACCCAGGTTCACCTTCCATGCGGTGAGAATGCCCGGCAGGACGGTCGGCAGCACCAAGACGCGGATCAAATCGTAGCGCGACGGGCGAAAGGACAATGCCATTTCGAGCAGATCCTTCGACATCGAGCGATAGGCGTCGAGCACCTGGAAACTGAAGGAAGGCAGCGTCGTCATCACCATGATGAAGAAAATACGGAACTCGATACCCCTGAACCAGATGATCGAGATCACGACCCAGGACAGCGCCGGGATTCCCTGGTTGAAATTCAGCAGGGGATAGGCGTAGCGCGCGAAGCTTTCCGAACGGCCCATCAGCACCCCGAGGGCGCTGCCGAGCACGAAAGCACCGCCGAGTCCGGCGAGGATGCGCCCCGCGGTCTCGGCGGCGTCGGCGATGGAGTCCGATGCGGCGAAGATGGCGATGAAATGCCGCGCGATGTCGATCAGCGTCGGGAACAGGAAATGCGGAAAGAACAGCGACGCGATCTGCCACGCCACCGCCAAGCCGATGATCGAAACCCAGCCCTCGTAGCGGATGCGCGGCCGGAAGACGGCGGCAGGCGCCGGAGCCTCGGACATCAGGGGATGTCCTTGCCGTAGATCGAGGCCGCCGACGGCATGGCGGGCAAGGTGCCGACAGCAACCCCGGCGCGATAAACCGCCAGCATGCCGTCCTTGAGCCTGGCGGCGGGCGCGACATTCATGCCGAGCCGCGTGTTGTGCTGGATCAGGTCGACCAGGGCCTTGCGCTGATCGTCGTCGGCATTGGCGCCGCCGATGATCGTCGCCGCTTCGGCCGGGTTGGCCAAGACCCAGGCCGCCGCCGCCTTGTAGGTGTGATAGAGCGGCGCGATCAGTTCGGGATGCTGGTCGATCCAGGATTGCTGCGCGGCGACGCCAAGATAGGGGATCGACTTGGTATGCGCGAAGCTCATCCACGTCGCGGCGATGTCGAGATCGATGGTGCGAATGTCGGGTTTCTTGGCAAGCAGCACGGAATAAGCCGGCTCCCAGAGTTGCACGGCATCGGCCCGGTCGGCCAGCGCATAGCCGACGAGGCCGGGCGTTGCCGTGTTCACCACGGTGAAGGAATCCTGCGAAAGCCCCTTCTGCTCCGCGAACCAGGCGAACATCGAATAGTTGGTTGTGCCGCGGGCGGCGGCGATCTGTTTGCCCTTGATGTCGGCGAGCGTCTTGATGTCGGGCCGCTGCGTCACCACCGCGCCCCAATAATCGAACAGGTTGAAGAGGTAGGCGGCCTTGACGCCGCGCGTATCGGCCAGCCCGACCGTCAGCACCGCGCCGCTGCCGCCGAGATCGAATTCCCCGGTGTTGAATTCCGTAGCGTAAGCGTCGGGCGTGCGCTCCGGGAAACTGATATCGAGGCCGTTCTGCTGATCGAAATTCTTGGCCTTGATGACCGGCGGTAAGAAGGCGCCGAGCGAAGGCGCGCTGAAGATGACGATGGTGAGCGGCGTCGCCGCCGGCGCCGGCGCCGCGCTGAAAATCGTCAAGAGAGCCGCAAGCGCTATCAGAACCCGAAGCCGTCTCATATAAGTCTCCCCTAATCGGTTATTTCGCACGATCCTTGGTGGCAAGCAAATCGCCGAGCACGCCCACCGTCATGGGCACTGCCGCGATATGGAGCCCGAGCGGCGCCAGCGCGTCATTGACCGCCGAGGCGATCGCCGCCGGCGCGCCGAGATAACCCGCCTCGCCCGATCCCTTCTGGCCGAACGTCGTCAAGGGCGACGGCGTGCAGTGATCGACGATGGTGATGTCCGGCACCTCGTGCGAGCTCGGGATCAGATAGTCCATGAACGAGCCGCTCAAGAGCTGGCCGTTGCCGTCGTATTCGAAGCGTTCGTAAAGCGCGGCGCCGATCCCGTGCGCGATGCCGCCATAGGTCATGCCGTGGACGATATCGGGGTTGATCATCACGCCGCAATCGTGGCCGACGAAATAGGCGCGCAGCGCGACCTGGCCGGTGACGCGGTCCAGTTCGGCATAAACGACATGCGACTCGAAGGCATAACACGGGTACATCTGCACGCGGCCGTCCGGGCCAGGCAACGCACCGCCGCCCGGCACCTCCCAGACATGAGCCGCCTGCAGGCCCGGCTCCTGGCCCGGCGGCAGCAAATGGAACTTGCGGTGCGCGATATCGACCAACTGCGCCCAGCTCAGCGTCTTGGCCGGGCTGCCGGCGCTCACGCTGCCCTCCGCGTAGCGGCAGACTTCCGGCGCGACGCCCAGATTATGCGCGGCGATCGAAACCAGCTGCGTCTTGAGTTTTTTCGCCGCCCCCGCCGCGGCGCCCCCGAGCATGATCGCCATGCGGCTTCCGACCGGGCTGTTGCTCGGCAGCGCACCCAGCGAATCCGCGTGGACGACGCGGATGGTGTCGGGATCACGTTCCAGGATTTCGCCGACCACGGTTGCAACCAGCGTCTCGTGGCCTTGGCCCGAGGAGGACGTCGCCATGGATGCGACGATGGCGCCGGTCAGATCCACCTTGACCTGGCAGGATTCCATCCAGGTGGTGGTCTCGTTCTTGGAGTTGAACAGCGGCTCGAAGGTGGAATTGCCTCCGCTCGGCTCGAGGCAGCAGGAAATACCGATCCCCGCGAGCCGCCCTTGCGCGCGTGCCGTGTCGCGCCGTTTGACCAGCGCGTCCCACCCGGAGGCATCCAGCACCTTGGCGAGCACCGCATGGTAGTCGCCGCTGTCATAGGTGCTGCCGCTCGGGATGGTGTAGGGGAACTCGTCCTTGCGGATCAGGTTGCGGCGCCGGAGTTCGATGCGATCGAGGCCGAGCTTGCCTGCGATAATATCCATGCCGATCTCTATCGCGTAATTGGTCGGCGACTGACCGAAGCCGCGCACCGCCTCTTCCGGCGTCTTGTTGGTGGTGACGCTGATCGGCTCGTATTGGACGCTCTTGATGCGATAGGGACCGACGATGGCGCCGATCGGTTTGCCGAGCTGCAGCGGCGCGCGGCCGGCATACGCGCCGACATCGTCGAGCGCGCGCATCTTCATCGCGTGCACGATGCCGTCGCCGTCGAATGCCATCTCGACGTCGAAGATACGGTCGGGGCCTTGCGCATCGCCGCCACGCATGTTGTCGAGCCGGTCTTCGATCAGCCGGACCGGCGCGCTCAACTGGCGCGCGAGATGTCCCGCCAGGATGCTGTGTTTGAGGCCGCGTTTCACGCCATAGCTGCCGCCGACATCGACGTCGAAATGAACGCGTACGGCGTTGCCGGGCAGGCGCAGGGCGTGCGCGAGCTGGTCGGGATATTTGGGCATCTGGATCGAAGCCCAGACATCGAGCAGCTGCGCGGCCGGATTCCATTGCGCCAGAACGCCGAAAGTCTCAATCGGCACGGTAGCGCTGCGGTGCCAGCGCGCGCGATAGACGATCTTGTGCGGCGCCGTTGAGAAATCCCGTTCGACCGGCCCCCAAACGAATTGGCGGCGGAACATCAAATTACTGCCGTGATCCGGGTGGACCGGCGGCGCATCCGGCCGCAACGCCGCCTCGGGATCGACAACGTAGGGCAAGTCCGCGTATTCGACCGCGATCAATTCGGCCGCGTCCTCGGCCAATGCCCGGCTCTCGGCCACCACGGCCGCGACCCATTCGCCGACATAGCGCACGACGCCGTGGGCGAGCGGGTAGCGCCGCATCTTTGGAATGTCGAGGCCGCTCATCATCGGCTCGATTGCGCCGGCGAGTGCGTCGCCGGTCAGTACCGTCCTGACGCCGGGAAGCCGGAGCGCGGCCGCAGCGTCAATCGCGACGACGCGCGCCGCGGGATGCGGACTGGTCACCAAGGCGACATGCAGCATGCCGGGAAGCACGATGTCGGCAACGTAACGGCCCGAGCCGGCGACAAAGCGGCGATCTTCTTTCGGCCGCCGCCGGCGCCCGATATAGCGGAATCCCTCCTGCTCAGCCGCCATGACCGCCCCGTTCCGGCGCCGGTTCGTTGGCGCCCTTCAGCCGCCGCGCCGCCAGAGCGATCGCCTCGACGATCTGCTTATAACCGGTACAACGGCAAAGATTGCCGCCGATCGCCTCGCGAATTTTTTCCTCCGATGGATCGGGATCGCGAGTCAGCAGCGCATGGGCCGCCATGAGCATGCCCGAAGTACAGAAGCCGCATTGCAGCGCATGGAGCTCGCAAAACGAATCCTGCAATACGCTCAGCCCCTCCGCGTCGGGCGCCAGGCCCTCGACGGTGGCGATTTGTGCGCCATCGGCTTGCACCGCGAATAACAGGCAGGAACGCACCGGTTCGCCGTCCAGAAGGACGGTGCAGGCGCCGCACACGCCGTGTTCGCAGCCGGTATGCGTGCCGGTGAGATTAAGCGTTTCACGCAGGAAATCGACCAGCGTCAGACGCGCCGGCACGGTCGCGCTGCGCGTCTTGCCGTTGACGGTGAGATCGATGCGGTGCTGCGACATCAGATCCGCCCCGCAACCGCCTGGTCACGCGCCTCGGCGATGGCGCGCGCGACCAGCACGCCGGCTATGCGTCGGCGATGCGCGGCCGAGGCGTGGATGTCGCTCATCGCCTCGATGCCGTCATGCGCCAGAGCCGTGGCGTCAGTGATTTCCCTGTCGTCGAGCCTGCCGCCGGACAGCGCCCGCTCGACCGCGGTAAGGCGGACGGGCTTGGCGCCGGCGCCCCCGAGGCTGACGGCGATGCGCGCACACAGGCCGGATTTATCGAGCACGAGATGAACGGCCGCCGCGGCAAGCGCGAAATCGCTGCGCCGGATGCTGGTTTCCTGAAAACCCGTGCCGATGCGGCCCGTCTCGCGCCAAGCCGGGAACCGCACCGTGGAGAGACATTCCTCGGGTGCCAGCGCCGTTTCCATCGGCGAGACGAAGAATTGGCCGACCGGCACGGAGCGCGCGCCCTTGGCCGAACACAACGACATCTCTGCGTCAAGCGCCAGCGCCGCTAGGCCGATCTCGGCCGCCGGATCGGCATTGGCCAGACTGCCGCCGATTGTGCCGCGGTTGCGCGTCTGTTCATGGCCGACGAAGGACAACGCCTTCGCCAGCAGCGGCAGCTTCGCGCGCACCATCGGGTCGGCCAAGGCGCGCGCCTGCCGGGTGCAGGCGCGGATTTCGACTGCCTCGCCGCTTTCGGTGACGCCCTGCAATTCGGCGACGCGATTGATGTCGATCAGCAGAGTCGGCCGCGCGAGGCGCATCGCGAGCAGCGGCACGAGCGTCTGGCCGCCGGCGATGATCTTAGCATCACCGCCGCCCTCGGAAAGCAGGGCGCAGGTCTCCGCCAGACTGGTCGGTCGCCGGTAATCGAAATCCACCGCTTTCATCGCGCGCCACTATAAACGGCGGCATTGCGATAGCGAAGCGCGGTATCGCCTACAGTCTCCGGAACATCGGTCGATGCGGCCGGCGCCGGATCGGCCATGGTCTCGAGCCTTGATCCGAAACTTTCGAATCCTACGTCCAAATCAGGACCAGGATTACCGAAATCACCGCAGTGACGGCGAGCTGCAGCAGCTGCCACGGCAGACATGTCCGGAAGATCTGGGCTTCCCGCCCCTTCGCATCGGCGAGCGACGTTGAATAGGCGATCTGCGTGGGCTTCAAGGCATTGGGCGGTCCCATCGCGATGACGACCACAATGCCGACGAGTACCGCGAGCGGGATACCGAGCATCGGCGCCACGGGAACCTGCATCCGCGAGAACAGGAAATTCCCCGGCAACCCCTGTCCGAACGCGATAGCGCCGAGGAAAGCGACGATCGGAAACAACGCCGCATAAACGTATTTGCCGCCGCCCGCGAGTATATTACCCAGCAACCCGATCTGGTTGGTCTCGACCATGAGGTAAACCATCGCGCTTCCGACGAAGAGCGTCGCCATGCTTCGCCAGGCGCGGCGGCTGGCGATCACCAGATCGGCGAAGACATTCACCGGTCTGGCACTGAATGGGTAACACGCCAACGCGGTCACGAAAATATAGAACCCCGCCGCCGTGACGATATTGACGGAAACCGGTTGGTAGCCCCAGGCGGCAACGCTGAAATTCAGTCCATCGAGCACGTGCCCGGCCGACGGAATCAGTTTGAGCAGCACGAGCGCGACACCCAGCATCAGCGGCGCATAAGCCCTGAACGCCGTTCCGCCGGATGTCGGCGACGCGGCATATGCATCGGCAGGGCTACCAGCGGCGGACACGCTCCTCACGACCGGCGGCGTTGACGCGTGCCCGTTGGCGATGCGCACGTAAACGTACAGCCCTCCAAGAGAGAAGGCTGCGCCCGCAATCATCATCAGAATGTAGTCGTCGGGCCAGATCTGCGTGCACAGAATTATGCCGGCGGCATTGGCGGACCAAACGAGCCACAACAGCAACTGCGTCTGCAAGTCGAGAAAGCGAAATCCGAGCAGCTTTAAAAAGCCCAAAAGCGATATGAAGACCAGCGGCAG
>Ga0209006_10001115_pt1 | contig 24615 bp, 19 predicted proteins | sample JacPin_JW_Ref_O2_FD_188567 | JGI IMG/M metagenome (GOLD analysis project Ga0209006, IMG submission 188567) | Forest soil microbial communities from Algoma, Ontario, Canada - Jack Pine, Ontario site 1_JW_Ref_O2 (SPAdes) (version 2) | ecosystem: Environmental > Terrestrial > Soil > Boreal... | reverse complement strand
TTTGCCCGCGCGCATTCTCCACCGCCTCTTCCGCCTTCCAGCCGTATTCATGGTTGCGGCTGGCGGCGTTGCCGTACTTGTCCGTAAAAAAAGGAACCATGGCCTCAACGACGCGCGGATCCACCTGCGTGGTCGCGTGATTATCAAAATAAATTGGAAGCTTAATTGCCATTCTCTGTCTCCTCAATCCCCATTCAGTGTTTGTTGCCGCCCGCCCAAGTAACGCTGCCCCAAAACTTGTTTCGATCTTTCTCTGACGATGCAATGAGCATCGTCATCCTGCCTGCCCTGAGTGGCGTTGCGAAGGGAGTCCGGCGCCTTTGCTTCAAGCCGACCGAAGGATCTCTCTGCGCTTCGGCGACGTCCCCTCAGACACGCAACTCGACCATCTCGGAAAGCGGCGCGTCATCCGTCATCTGCGAGATCGTGACCTTCCCCAGCACTTCCAGAATGCTGTCGTTCACCCGCCGCAATGGCTCGCGAATCGAGCAAGTGGTGGTCACGTCGCACGCCCCGCGCGAAGTCACGCAGGAGGTAATGAAAAGCGGCCCGTCAATCGCCTTGATCACATCCAGCGCCGAAATCAGCGAAGCATCGCGTCCCAGCGTGTAGCCGCCGCCCGAACCGTGCCGCGCTGCCACCAGCCCTACCTTCGCCAGTTTCTGCAGCACTTTCGCCATCAGCGGCGTGGACATCTTATACAGCTCAGCGATGTCTCCCGCACTGCACGACCCGCGCCCGTTGTGCATCGCCAGATGCTTCAGCGCAATCAAACCGTAGTCGGCCTTCTTCGATAGCTTCATCATAGATGCATATGCGACTGATACGGTCGCATATAGATTCTAAAGCCCGCTGCCTGGGAAAGTCAAGTTCCACGTTTCCCACAACCCCAACCAGCACAATACCTTAAACAACGACCATTTTAGTCCACTTAGTCAACTCCGACTCATCAAACAGCTCAATCCGTACGCTAAACCGTTCCAAACGGTTGTTGAACAGTCCCGCACGTCGCAACCTCACTGACGGCTAGACCTTGCACGCATGCAACCAGGCGACCCACCAGGGTCGCGGCACCGCCTCCTTCGCTATTGCACGTAAGGGCTGTACGATGCCTTGCGAATCAATAAAACTCGGGTTAATCTTTTGTGCTCATCGTACGCCGGTTAAGGAGGAGTCCGGTTGCGTCCGTTTCCAGCCCGCCGCATCGTCGCTTCGTGTCTCGGTCTTGGTCTCGGCCTGACGCTGCTCGGAACCTGTTTCGCCCAATCCACCGCCAGCGCGCAATCGACGGTCTACGACGCCTCCCATTTTTCCGTTGATCCCAAGGCCTTATACGCCGCAGCCTCGCAGGTTTCCACTCCCGATGGAACGAATGTAATCGTTATAACCGATGACGAAGATTACGTCTTCGACGACCAAGGCCGCGCCGTTCACACCCAATACGCGATCTTTAAGGTACTCACCCAAGCGGGAGTCGATGACTGGGCGCACATCTCCGTTCCCTGGGCGCCCTGGCGCGAAGAGCGGCCCGCGCTTCGTGTGCGGGTGATCAACGCGGATGGCGAAGTTCACACGCTGGACCCCAAGACGGTCAGCGACGCACCGGCAGAAGAGGCTGAAAAGGACACCTATTCGGATCGCCGTGTGACCCGCGCTCCGTTCCCCGCGGTGGCCATCGGCTCGGTGGTCGAAGAAGAAGTACTCACAACAGAAACCGCCGTCCTGCCCGCCGGCGGAATTGTGGCCAGCGACTTTTTTGGCCGCTCGGTTCCCGTGCAACGCAGCCGCCTGGTGCTGGACGCGCCCAGTGCGCTCACACTGCGCTACCGGGTTCAGCTGCTTCCCGAAGTCGAGACCATTCGCCACGAAGAGAATGGCCGGGTCAAAATCACCTTCAACCAAGGCGCCATGAAAGCGCTAGATCCGGCCGACGAACATTTGCCCAGCAACGAGCCCAGCTACCCGAGTGTGACGTTTTCGACCGGGAATTCCTGGCAGAAGCTGGCGGAAGCCTACGGGAAGATCGTGGACGCGCAGGCCAACAGCGCGAACATGAGCGCGCTGGCGCAAAAAATTGTCGCGGGAAAGAGCGGCCGCGACGAAAAAATAGAGGCTATCTTCGAATACATCAACGCGCGGGTGCGCTACACGGGCATCGAATTCGCCGAAGCAGCCATCGTGCCGCGCCCGCCCGAGGAGACGCTGAAGCGGGGTTATGGCGACTGCAAGGACAAGGCTGTGCTGCTGGTCGCGCTGCTGCGCGCTGCCCAGATCCCCGCGGACGTCGCTTTGCTGAACGTCGGAGAGCGCGAAGATGTCCCCGCGGACCTTCCCGGCATCGGAACGTTCGACCATGCCATCGTGTACCTGCCAGATTCGCCCGCTATGTGGATTGATGCGACTGACGATTACGCGCGCGCAGGCCAGCTGCCCAGCAGCGATCAAGGGCGGCTCTCGCTCGTCGCGGCTGCCGGCACCACTTCGCTGGTCACCACCACGATTGGCTCGCCGCAGGAAAACTTGGTCGTCGAAGAACGCGAGTTTTTTCTGGCGGGTTACGGCCCGGCGAGAATCGTCGAAAAAACTCAAGCGCATGGGACTTTTGAGTCGCAGTACCGCAGGTCGTACACCAACCTGCAGGACAAGAAAGTACGGGACGAATTGAGCAGCTACTTCAAAGCGCAGTACCTGGGCGACAAGCTCGATCGTCTGGACCGCTCCGATCCCAGAGATTTCACTGCGCCGTTTGAACTGACGCTGGAGAGCAAGCAAGCCAAGCGCGGCGCTACAGACCTGGGCACGGCGGTAGCGGCTATCCGCCTGGAAGGTCTCTTCACGCTGCTTCCCAACGAATTGCAAAACCGCGAAACGACCAGAGACGAGAACGCCGACGCCGCGCACGCCCAGCCGCGCAAGAAACGGATCGCCGACTATCAACTGAGCGAAGCGTTCGTGAAAGAATGGCGCTATCGAATCGTGCCGCCGGACGGCTTTCAACCGAGGCCGCTGCCGAAAAACGTCGATATTGCCTTTGGGCCCGCGAAGCTGACCGAGGAATTTTCGGCGGAGAAGGACAACTCCGTTCGCGCCACCCTGCGCTTCGAAATAACCAAACGGACCTTCTCGGTAGCCGAGGCCACCGAGCTGCGCGATAAAGTGGCCGCGCTTCGCGCCGCCGAACCGCTGCTGATTTATTTCGATCCGTTGGGGCAGGCGCTGCTCAGCCAAGGTAAGGCCGTCGAGGCGTTCCGTTCGTTTCGCGAGGTGATCGCTGCGCAGCCCAAGGAAGCCATTCCGCACCTGCGCATGGCGGAAGCGCTGCTCTCGCAAGGACTGGGCGACGCCGCGCGCGAAGAAGCGCGATTAGCCGTAAGCCTGGAGCCGAAATCAGCGGTGGCCGAAAAAACTCTGGCTGACGTTCTGGAATACGATTTGGTCGGTAGAAAGCTCCGTTCGGGAAGCGATTTTGCGGGAGCCGCGGCCGCATATCGCGCCGCACGGAAATTGGATCCCGCCGATAAGGAATCCGGCGGCAACCTGGCGATTCTGCTCGAGTACAACGCCGATGGCGGGCGCTACGGCGCCGGCGCGGACCTGCAAGGCGCCATCGCCGCTTATCGGGAACTCACTTCCGACGAATTGGAAAGCCTCGGCCTCAAGAACAACCCAGCCTTCGCGATGTTCTATGCGGGCGAATTCGCCGAAGCGAAAAGAAGCGCGGAAACCCTAAACCCCCAGCCGAAGGTCCTGCTGGTGGCCTGCGAAGGCGGGCTCAATGGTTCGCAATCCGCGCTAAACGAAGCGCGAAAAATCACCGGCGGCGATGACGAGTTCAAATCGATTTCCGCCAGTGCCGGCGACATGCTGATGAACAGGCGGCAGTACGCGGTGGCGGCCGACCTGATCGAAGCGGGCGCTGCCGGAGACCAAGCTGGTCATAACGTGGCGCGCGCCGCGATGTTGCGCAAGGCGCGCCTGCACGAGAAGGTCTCGTACGGGAACGATCCGGGCGGTTTCGCGACGAGCTACTTTTTCGCGACGCTTTCCACGGATCTCACCATCGAAACTGTCCGCGGTTTTCTCAGCCGCAATGCCCTGGTGGTGTTGAACAGCACTGACCCGGACGAAATCAAGAGCATCCTGGAAGCAGGCAAGAAACTTCGGCGTTCTCTGGTGCACTCAGGAAGTTCGCCCGATGTGGTGCTGGACATCTTGACACAATTGATCCAACCAAAAGTCGACGGCAGCGATGCCAGCGGTTACCGCGTAAAAATGCAAATACCGGGCGGCAAAAACGAAACTATCTTCATTGTGAAGGAAGACGGCAAATACAAAGTTCTGGACACGATTGAGAAGCCAAACTCCGTCGGGCTAGAGATCGTGGACCGCGTCGCCTCGGGTGATCTGGCCGGGGCTCGAGTGTTTCTGGACTGGGTGCGCGAGGAGCAGCATCTCGCCGGAGGCGATGATCCGCTTGCCGGAGACGCTTTTCCCCGCCTGTGGACCAAGGGGCAGGAGGCCACCGCCGCGCAGATGAAAATTGCGGCCGCGGGAATTCTGGTGGGGACCAAGCCGACCGCAGCGCAGGGAGTGGCGATTCTGGAGGCGGCACTGCCCTCTGCTGCGAACGAGCAGGCCAAGTTGAATATGCAGCTCGCGCTGACCACAGGCTACGAAAATCTCGAAAATTTTCAAAGGCTCAGCGCGGTGGCGGCAGAACTTTCCAAGCAAAATCCCGAGTCCAGGCGCGCCTTCCTGAACTTATCTTATGCCCTGCGCAACCTGGGCCTCTTCGATGAGGGCGATGCCCTGGCAGCAGACCGACTGAAACGGCTTCCGGATGATGTGGATGCTCAGGTCGCGCACGCATTGCTGGCGCAAGCGCGGGGAGATTACGCCGGCGCGCGCGTTTTCGAGCAAAAAATTGACACGGCGGGTAAAGCCGACGCTTCGACCTTGAACATTATCGCGTGGCTTGCGCTCTTTACCGGCACAGTGACCGACGCTGATATCCAGTCCGCGATTCGCGGCACCCAAATGAATCGCAACAGTTGGCCCGTATTGCATACGCTGGGGTGCCTGTACGCGGCAGCCGGAAAAACCAAGGAAGCTCACAGTGTTCTGCTACAGGCGATGGATGCGGGGGAATTCGAGGAGCCCAACGGCGAATTCTGGTACGCGTTCGGCCTACTCGCCGAGCAATTCGCGGAGAACGATCGAGCCAAGAAGGATTACGGCAAGGTGCCGAAGCCGACCAGGGCCACGAATATTCCGGGCTCGTCTTATTTATTGGCGCAGCGGCGGCTGCAGAGCTTGGCGGGAGCTACGGCGCCCGCGGTCGCGGCAGCCAAGAACAAATAATGCGCGGGCGATCGTAGCGGATGTGCCAAAGCTTTTTTTCTCGCGGTGCGGACGTGCTGCGCGGCTGCGTGCTTGTATTTTGTGGCAATCACTGCTGAATTCTAGGTTAGAATCGCGTATCGAATGGATTCCGGCGCCTCCAGACCCGTCACTGCCATCTATCCCGGTTCGTTTGATCCGGTTACTAACGGCCATTTGGACCTGATTACCCGCGCGTCCAATATATTTGACAAGCTGGTCGTCGCAGTCGCGCACAATATGGAGAAAGATCCCCTGTTCATCGAAAAAGAGCGCGTGGAGATGCTGGAGACCGCGACGTTTAAGTGGGTGAACGTGGAGATTGATGTGTTTGACGGCCTGCTGATGGACTACGCGCGCGCGAAAAAGGCTAGTGTGATCGTGCGCGGCATCCGCGCCGTCTCCGACTACGAATACGAGCTGCAAATGGCCATGATGAACCGCAAAATCGAGCCGGACATTGAGACGGTCTTCATGTTGCCTGCGGAGCAGTACAGCTATCTAAGCTCGCGGCTGGTGAAAGAACTGGCGCGGCTCGGCGGCCCCATCAAGGATTTTGTTCCGCCGATCGTGCACGAGCGCCTCAGCGCTAAATTCAAGTAAACTGCTTACACGGGCGTCGCGCGGCGCTGTTGACCGCGCGGCATTTTCGCGGCACTTACGAACTTGGGAGCATGTGATGGGACTGGCCACGGAAAAGAAAATGGATAAAACCTTTCAGCTTGCGGATCGCGTGAATCGCATCAGCGTTTCGCCGACGATGGTAGTCCTGCAGGAAGCCGAGAAACTGAAAGCGCAGGGAATTGACGTCGCGGACTTCGGGCCCGGCGAGCCGGATTTTCCCACGCCCGAACACATCAAGCGCGCCATCGTCCAGGCGCTCGAGGAAAATCGCACGAAATACACGCCTGTGGCGGGCATCGCACCGCTGCGTCAGGCCATTTGCGATTGGCACGCCGCGCAATTGGGATCTGCCTATCAGCCCTCGGAGTGCGTCGTCAGCGTCGGCGGCAAGCACGCAATTTTCAACGCGATTTGCTCGCTGATCAATCCAGGCGACGAAGTAATTATCGGCGCTCCCTACTGGGTCAGCTATCCGGACATGGTGAAGTACGCCGGCGGAACGCCCGTCTTCGCCGAGACGCTCGCGAACGACTCCTTCATCTTGCGCGCTTCCCAAGTGGAAGCAGCGGCCACGCCAAAAACCAAGATCGTTATCGCCAATTCACCGAACAATCCGACCGGTTCGGTGATTCCGCCGATCGAATTCGCCCGCTTGCAGGATTTTTGTAATCGGCACGATATCTGGCTGCTCTCCGACGAATGTTATTCGCACTTCGTTTACAAGGACGCCAAGCCGTTTTCCGCCGCCAGCATTCCCGGCCCCAAAGATCGCTTGATCGTCGCCGGCTCGTTCTCGAAAACGTTTGCCATGACCGGCCTGCGCCTCGGGTACATACTCGCGCCCAAGCTGCTGGTGGACGCGATCGCCAAGCTGCAGAGCCAGTCCACTTCGAATCCCACTTCGATCATTCAGTACGCCGGGCTCGCGGCCATGCGAGGTTCGATGGATTCGGTGACGGCCATGCTTGAGGAATATGCGCGCCGCCGTGAACGTATTCTCGCGGGCCTGCGCGCGATTCCCGGAGTCACCTGCACGCCACCGATGGGGGCGTTCTACGTGTTTCCAAATGTCGCGGCGCATTTCAACCCGCAAATGCCGGACACTACCGCTGTCGCCAAGCAGCTTCTTGAGCGCGAGCACGTCGCGGTCACTCCCGGCGAAGCGTTCGGCGCCCCAGGATTTCTGCGCCTCTCCTACGCCACTTCGATGGAACGGATCGACGAAGGCCTGCGCCGGCTGGCGCGCTTCTTCGGTAAGGCGGCGTGATACCGGAAAGTGTCCCTTTGTGCCCCGTGCGGCTGGAGCCGATTTTCAGTGCGCGTCCGTGGGGCGCACGCAGTCTCGCGCCGTTGTTTCCCGAAAAATCGAATCTGAGCGAGCCCTTGGGCGAAGCGTGGATGACTGGTGTGGAATGCCGTTTCGCATCGGGACCTTTTGCCGGCCAGAAACTCGGCGACGTGTGGCGCACTTTGCCATCGGGATGGACCGGAACGAAGATCAACGGCTCTGACGGTTCGTTTCCTCTGCTCGTAAAATTTATTTTCGCGGAAGAAAAGCTCTCCGTGCAGGTTCATCCGGATGATGAATACGCCGCGCGCCACGAACAGGCTGCCGGAGGGCGCGGCAAGACGGAACTGTGGTATGCGATTCGCGCGCGGCCTGGCGCCGAAGTCCTGGCCGGGCTGAAACCCGGCGTCACACCGGAAATATTCAAACGCGCTATCGAGGATGGTTCTGCCGAAGATTGCCTGCGGCACGTTCCGGTGCGCGCGGGGGAAGCCATTTTCGTTCCTGCAGGCACTGCGCACACCATTGGCGCGGGCCTGGTACTTTGCGAAATTCAGGAATATTCGGATCTTACCTATCGCGTGTTTGATTACAACCGCCGCGACGCGCAGGGCCGTTCACGCGAATTGCACATCGAAAAAGCACTGCGGGCGACCCGCTTCGGCAAACAGCACGGTGGAAAAATCGAACCGGCGCGGATCGTACACGGTGCAGTGACCGAAACGTTTCTCATCGCCTGCCGCTATTTCGCGGTGGAAAGATGGGAATTCGTGGAAAAAGTGGCCGCCACCACCGCGCCGGAACATTTCGACCTGCTGACTTTTCTGGAAGGCCGCGGCGCGATCCGGTGGGGTGGCGAATCCGTGGAATACCGGCCGGCGCAAACCTGGCTTTTCCCCGCGTCGCTGGGCGAATATCATTTGGCGCCGGGCGAGCGGACCTCGCTGCTCCGCGCCTACGTTCCCGTTTCTCTCGACGGCGTCGCGCGCGAGCTGGCCACTTTGGGCGTCAGCGAATCCACGTTGTCGCGCTTGGTGTATCCGTGAAAAAGCGTGCTGCCGCAAAGGCCGAATCGCTTCCCGTGTGCGCCGTGCTGCTCGCCGGCGGACGCGGCACGCGTTTCTGGCCGCGCAGCCGTACACGCACGCCCAAGCAACTGCTGAATATCACCGGCGGCGAGACCATGCTGCGCGAAACAGTCGCGCGCCTCGAGCCGGTTTTTGCGCTGCGCGATTTCTGGGTCGTCACGAACATCGAGCAAGCTTCGGCGGTGCGCAAGCAGCTGCCACGCATGCCCGCCGCGCACATTCTTGCCGAACCCGTTGGCCGCAACACCACCGCGGCCATCGCCCTCGCCGCTGTTCACCTTTTACACAGCCACAAGGACGCGCTGATGACCGTTCTGCCGTCGGACAGCTACGTCGCAGACGCCGCGCGCTATCGCCAACTTGTCCGCGCCGCGCTGGATTTGGCGCGCGCCCCCGGCAATCTGGTGGTATTCGGCGTTCCGCCTACGCGCCCTGAAACGGGTTACGGCTATATCGAGGCGGGGAAAGTCAGCGCGCGCCTTCGCGGCATCCGGGCTTTGAGCGTTTGCCGCTTCACCGAAAAGCCCGCACAGCCGCTCGCGCGCCGCTACGTCGCCTCCGGGAGATATCTCTGGAACGCTGGAATATTTTTTTGGCGCGTCTCCACATTTCTGGAATGCTTGCGCCGCTTTCTTCCCGCTACGCACTCCGCGCTCATGCGGCTCGCCGAAACCATCGGCACGCGCAAACACTCCGCGGCCCTGCGACGAATTTATCCCACGCTCGAAAACATTTCCGTGGACTACGCCATCATGGAGCCCGCCGCTCGAGCCGGCGGCGCCACGCGCGTTTCGGTGATCCCCGCCAAGGTCGGCTGGAGCGATATCGGGTCATGGAGCGCGGTTTACGATTTGCTAGCGTCGCAGCGCGGCGCGAACGTTTCCACCGGCTCGTCGTTCACCCTGGACGCCAGCGGAAATTATTTCTGGGCACCCGGGAAATTTGTCGCCGCGGTAGGAGTGCAGAACCTAGTTCTGGTGGAAACAGACGACGCCCTCCTGGTCTGCCCTCGCGAGCGCGCGCAAGACGTCGGCCAAATCGTCAAATGGCTCGAACAGCAGAAGCTCGCCCGCCTGCTGTAGCACCCTCCATTTTGGCGCTCGGTACGCGCCACTTATTTGTCTGTCGCAGCTTCCCGCTGGAAATCGCATCGCTTATACTGGCTTACCGTGAGCGACATCATATTTGGTACAGACGGCTGGCGCGCCATTATCGCCGAAGATTTCACATTCGAGAACGTGCGCACGGTAGCGCACGCGATCTCCCGTTACGTCGTACGCGCGGAAAAACCGGGCGCCGGCATTCTGGTGGGCTACGACACGCGCTTCGGCTCCGAACGTTTCGCGCGCGCCGCCGCGGAGACAGTTTCCGCGGCTGGCATTCCCGTCTGGCTCGCCGCCGAAGCTGCACCCACTCCGGCGATCTCCTTGCTCGTGAAACTGCGCGGTGCCGCAGGCGGAATCCAGATCACCGCCAGCCACAATCCCTACCAGTGGAACGGCGTAAAATACAAAGCCAGCTACGGCAGCTCCGCTTCGCCCGCCATCGTCGCGCAAATAGAATCCGAGCTTGCGAAAGTTATGCGTGAAGGTGTTCTGGCTCTGCCACCGCGTAAAGACTTGATTCATTCGCTCGATTTACGTGCGCCGTATCTGGAGACTCTCGACACTCTGGTGGATTGGGATCGCCTGCGCGCCGCAAAATTCCGCTTCGTTATTGATCCCATGCACGGCGCCGGACGCGGCCTGCTGCGCGATCTTTTCCGCCACCACGAAATCGCCTGCCAAGAAATTCGCGGCACGCGCGATCCGCTTTTTGGCGGCGTAAATCCCGAGCCCATCGAACCGCACATCGCGGCTCTGCAACGCGCCGTGGTGCAAGGTAAATTCGACGCGGGCTTTGCGCTCGATGGCGACGCCGATCGCATCGGTGCAGTGGATCGCGACGGCGCGTTCATCAACCCGCACCAGATTTTCGCCATACTTCTGTGGCACCTGGCCGGCACGCGCAAACTCGAAGGCGCGGTGGCAAAAACCTTCTCCACGACTAAAATGATCGACAAAATCGCCGCGAAATTCGGGCGCCAGGTTTGGGAAACTTCCGTCGGTTTCAAATACATCTGCGACCGCATGTTGGAAAGCGACATCCTGCTCGGCGGCGAAGAGAGTGGCGGGATCGGAACCAAGCTGCACTTGCCCGAGCGCGACGCCACCGTCAACGCGCTCCTGCTCGCGGAAGTGATGGCCTGGCACGGCAAAAGCCTCGGCGAACTTGTCGCCCTGCTGCACGCGGAATTCGGCGAACACTATTACGGCCGCGTGGACCTACACGTGAAGAACGGCCAGAAGGAAAAAGCAATCGGCCATTTTTCCGCCGATACGCTTCAGCGCCTGCTCGATTGGCCCATCACGCGCCGCGAAAATCTCGACGGGATCAAAGTGTACTTGGACGAGATCGGCTGGCTGATGCTGCGCGCTTCCGGAACCGAAAATATGCTGCGGATTTATTCCGAGACCACGCGTCCTGAAACCACCAAGCGCGTTCTCGATACCGTCGTGGCGCTCGTGCAGGAATTGTAACAATGACACTACGGGTCTTCCGCGGCGGTGGCCCGCTGCAGACGCAAAAAGGAGAATGGCGATGGAATCGGTGAATCTGAATGAAAAACTGTCCCGCGTAAAAGAATACTGGAGCCCCGCGATCGTCGGCGAATTGAACGATACCTACGTAAAGATCGTGAAATTCACTGGCGAATTCGTCTGGCACCATCACGACGACGAGGACGAAATGTTTCTGGTCGTCCAAGGCCGCCTGCGCATGCGGTTTCGCGACCGCGATGTCGCCGTGCTGCCGGGTGAGTTCATCATCGTCCCCAAGGGCGTCGAACACATGCCCGTTGCGGACGAAGAAGTTCACGTTGTGCTGATCGAACCGAAAACAACTCTCAACACAGGGAACGTCCGCAACGAACGCACCCGCGCCGAACTGCTTCGCCTCTAGATCGAAACAATTTTTCAGCCGTTACAGGGGCGTCACCTGCCGCGCCAAGCAACCGCGGTTTATTTCCGGAACGCAGGGGCAGAAAGCGCTATGATTCATCACGCGCGCGCCCAGGGCTGGGCCAGAAAGTGGTACCACATGAATCGCCGACTCTACACACTCGATGTTTTCACGACCAAACGCTTCGCCGGGAATCCGCTGGCGGTCGTCACCGACGGCGACGGAATTCCCGCCGCGAAGATGCAATCCATCGCGCGCGAGATGAATCTTTCGGAAACGGTTTTCATCCAGCGGCCCACGAATAATCGCGCGCTCGCGCGCCTGCGCATCTTCACCACCACGCGCGAACTGCCGCTGGCTGGCCATCCCGTAATCGGAGCATGGTTTTTGCTCGCTGAACTTGGCGTCGTGCCCGCCTCCGAGGGCAGCGTGCATATCCTCCAGCAAACCGGCGCCGGGATTCTTCCGGTGGAGTTGGCTTTTCACAACGGCCGCCCCGTGCGCGTCACCATGACGCAGCGGCCGGCGCGATTCACGCGCGCGCCATTCTCGCGCGCTGCGCTCGCTGCGGCGCTCGGCTTGCGGCCCAGCGACCTTGCGCCTTCACTGCCGATCGAATTCGCCTCCACCGGAATTTCCAACTTGATGGTTCCGGTGAGCCGCCGCGCGGTGCTTGCGAAAATCCAGATGAACATGCCCGCTCTCGCGCATCTGGTATCACCGCACGGCACCATGGCGTATTGCTTCGCACTAAGCGGACGCGGACGCGCCTACGCGCGCGGCATGGTTCCCTGGGGGGCGATTGAAGATCCTGCGACAGGCTCCGCCGGTGGCTCACTCGGCGCGTACCTGGTGCATCACGGCCAACTAAAGCCCGGAGAACAATTGCAAATCACGCAAGGCGTGGAAATGGGCCGTCCCAGCGAAATTCACGTGGAAGTGGGTGCGGATAAGGGAAAACTTACGCCGAGAGTCAGCGGTTCTGCAGTTCGAATCTTCGAAGGCCATATCGAAGCATAGTCAATATCTACTTCTTGGCAGGACGCGACTCTTCGCCGCTCTTGCTCGCAGCATCCAGGATGCCATTCAAGAACGCGGGAGAATCCGCCGAGGAAAATTTCTTCGCGAGTTCCAACGCTTCGTCAATCACCACTTTCACCGGCGCGGTGCCGAAGCGTAATTCGTAAATCGCGAGGCGCAGGATGCTGCGGTCCACCGCCGCAAGGCGCTCGAGTTTCCAGTTTTCGGAAAGCTTCTCGACGGTCTTGTCGCTCGCGTCCGCCGCCGATACCGCGCCTTCGAACAATTGATTGGCAAACTTGCGCGTGGAATCCGCCGCGCGCGCCTGCTTCCAGAAATGCTGCTCCACCAACGAGGGTTTGCGCCGCGTCATGTCCCACTCGAAAAGCATTTGCAGCGCGAACTCGCGTGACTTGCGGCGCAGCGTCATGCTAACGGCGCCGCCCGCGACGCGCCGTGCGTTTCGAACCACCGCTCGTCGCGGCGCCAGACTTGCCAGCAATCTTGCGCACCAACTGCGCCATCTCGATCGCCGCGAGCCCTGCCTCGTATCCTTTGTTGCCGGATTTCAGGCCAGCGCGGTCAATCGCCTGCTCCAAGGTATCGCAGGTCAACACGCAAAAAATCAGCGGCACGCCGGTATCAAGCTGCGCGAGTTGGATGCCGCGCGCCGTTTCGGACACCACCACGTCGTAGTGCGACGTCTCGCCGCGCAAAACGCAGCCGATACAAATGATCGAATCGAATCGCCCGCTCGCCGCCAGTTTTTTCGCAATGATGGGAAGTTCAAATGATCCGGGAACGCGCACGATCTGAATCTGCTCTTCCGTGGCGCCGGCTTGCTGCAACGCATCGAGAGCTCCGGCAAGCAGCCTGTCGGTAATAAAATTGTTGAACTGGCTGGCGGCCACGCCAATTCGCAGCCCTGCCGCATTCAGTCCGCCCCGCACATTCGACGGCTTCAACTTTTCCGCCATTCTTCAGCGCCCCTCGAATTTCGGCGGCCGCTTTTCCAAAAACGCGCGCGTGCCTTCGCGCATATCCTGCGTCGCGCAGCACAATCCGAAAAGCGTGGCTTCCAGATACAAGCCTTCTTCCTGCGGCATCTCCATTCCGTGCTCCACGGCTTCCATCGCGTATTTCACGGCCAGCGGCGCGTTCGCAATTATTTTTTTGGCGATCGCTTCCGCCGTCGCCAGCAATTCGCTGGACTCCACCACGCGATTCACCAGTCCGACGCGCAAGGCCTCTTCCGCCGAAATCATTTCGCCCGTCAGAATCAATTCGTGGGCCACGCCTTTGCCGCACAAGCGCGGCAGCCGCTGCGTCCCGCCGTACCCCGGAACAAGCCCCAGCTTCACCTCCGGCTGCCCCAGCTTGGCATTGCGGCTGGCGATGCGCAGCGTGCAAGCCAGAGCCAGTTCGCATCCGCCGCCCAATGCGAACCCATTGATCGCAGCGATCGCGGGTTTCCCCAGTGTCTCCAGCCGGTGAATAATTTCCTGGCCGTACAAAGTAAATTCCCGACCGTTCACCGGAGTTTGCTGCGACAGCTCGTTGATGTCCGCTCCCGCGATGAACGCTTTCTCGCCCGCGCCGGTGAGTATCAGCACGCGGATCTCGTCATCCGCGCGCACCGTATTCAGGCAATCGCCCAACTCGTCCATGGTCTTGCGGTTCAGCGCATTCAGTACATTAGGACGGTTGAAGGTGATGCGCGCAACCTTCTCCCTCACCTCGAACAGTAAATTATCGTAAGCCATATCTTCCTCAACGTAAGTTCCCGGATTTCAGCACTGGTATGGTACCCGAATCAGCCGCGCTTTGCCCCGTTGTGCCACCGCGCTCAAGAAACCGATTCGACAATCACCGCGATGCCCTGCCCGCCACCAATACACGCGCTGGCGACGCCATAGCGCGCGCCGCGACGCCGCAATTCCAACAACAAGCTCAGGACTAACCGCGTTCCGGTGGCCGCTAGAGGATGCCCCAGGGCGATCGCGCCGCCATTCACATTGGTTTTTTCGCGATTCAGCCCCAGCTTTTTTTCCACGGCCAGGTATTGTGCCGCGAACGCTTCGTTCACTTCCACCAGATCCATTTGCTCGAGTTTCAAGCCCGACAGCGCCAGCGCCTTCTGAATTGCCGGCACCGGCCCGATCCCCATGATCTGCGGCGGCACGCCCGCCGTCGCCCAACCAACAATACGTCCCAGTGGTTTCCAGCCGCGCTCTTTCGCGATTTTCGCGTGTGTCACCACCACCGCCGCCGCACCGTCCACGATTCCGCTGGCGTTCCCGGCGGTGACGATGCCGTCCTTGCGAAAAGCCGGCTGCAGTGCTTCCAGCACTTCGATGGTTGTTTCCGGACGGCGGTGATCGTCCTCCGTCACCATTGTCGTCTTCTTCCCCTTCTTCACTTCCACCGGCACGATCTCATCCTTGAAATGTCCCGCGCGGAATGCGGCCTCCGCGGCCTGCTGGCTGCGCAGTGCGTATTCATCGGACGCGCGGCGCGTAATCCCCTGCTCGGCCGCCAGATTTTCCGCGGTCTCAGACATGCTAAAGCCGCAATACGTGTCAAACAGTGCGGACATCAGCGAATCTTCCAGTTTGCCTTCGCCCAAACGGAAACCAGCGCGCGCGCCGCGAATCACATGCGGGCACTGCGACATATTTTCCATCCCGCCCGCGAGAACCACCCGCGCTTCGCCCAGCAGAATCCTTTGCGCCGCTTGCGTGATGGATTCCATTCCGGATCCGCACAGACGATTCACCGTCACCGCCGGCGTTTCAATCGGCAAACCAGCTTTCAATCCCACGTGACGCGCGCCATACAGCGCATCGGCGCTCGTTTGCATCACGTTTCCGAAAACTACGTGGTCGAAATCCGCCGGCTCCGTGCCGGCGCGGCGAATCGCCTCTTTGCCGGCTGCCGCGCCGAGCTCAAGCGCCGTGGTGTTATCGAACGCGCCCATGTAGCGGGCCATCGGCGTGCGTGCTCCGTGCAAAATCACAGCATCAGTAATGAACATTTGCCCTCGGGGTGATTCAGAATTAGGGTGTGGAAAGCGCTACGAGCGTGTCGCCGCCGCGTTGCCGCGCGTCGTCCAGCCCGGCTTCGGCGCGATTGATCCATTCGGTGACGCGATCTTCGGTTTCGTCGCCAGGGCGCGAAGAAGCTTCCGCCACCACGGCGCTGATCGTCAAATCCGGCGTGCCCCACGATGGCCGCACCGACGCCGCCAGTTGCCGCAGTTTTTCCCCCAGCGCCCGCGCATTATCGAATGACGTATCCGGCAGAATAAATGCCAGCGACCAGGCTGTATATTTCACAGCTACATCCGTCTGGCGAATCGCGGATGAAAGAGCGCGCGCCAGTTGTTCGATGTAATGATCCACCGCCGCGTCTCCGTGCTGGCGCAACAGATCGCCGCCGCGGTCCACGTGCACCACGATCAGGGAAATCGAGGTGCTCTGCGCTCGCGCGCGGTTGGATTCCACCAGCAGGCAATCAATGTAGGCTCCGCGATTCAGCAGACCGGTCTTTTCGTCCGCCACCGCGAGCGAACGCACCAGTGAACGCAATCGCGTGTGATTCACGGACATCACCAATTGGTCGCCCACGGCTTGGAGGAAATAACTTTCGTTCGGCTTCCATTTTCGCCCGCGCGCATCGCCGATCAGCAACGCCCCGGAAGGTGCCTGCGTTTCCTTATCCGTCAGCATCACGCCCAGTGCCGATTCCAGCCCCAATTCTCGCAAGGACGGCAAGCTGGACGCCTGCAACTCCACTCCGCCCATGGAATCGGGCGTCACCTGCGTCACCATTCCCACGATGCTGGAAATTTTTTGCGCGCCCACCGCCGCAAATCCCGGTGCGGCATATTCCGCCGTTGCTTGCGCCCCTTCTCCCGGAGCGCCCACCGCCACCAGACAGCGGCTGGCACGAAGATGCTTCCCGATTTCCGCCGCCGTAGTCACCAACACTTCGCGCGGCGTTGGCTGCCGGTACATCAAGCGATTAATTTCCGCGATCGCCGCCAGGTCCCTGTGCGTTTCAGCCGCCGTGGGCGCGGACGCGGTTCCGTACGCCTCCAGTTGCTGCGCCGGCTGCAGTGGCGGAGCAATTTCCAAAGGTGCGGGCGCGGGAGCCGCAGGTCTAGGCGCAGGCTTGCGGCCCCCGCCTTTCGGCCACCAGTTCGCGCGTTCGTAGAGTGCGCGCAGGCGCTCGTTGCTCTCTTCTTCGCCGGGAAAAAGCTCCGCGATGCGTTCCAGTCTTTCCACTGCTTTGCTCTGCAACGAATACTGCAAGAATATCTCTACCTGCACCACCAGATCTTCCAGCGCCTGTTGCGCGCGCGCTTCCTCGGGCATCGCAGCGGAGTTTTCCGATGGCTCGCGTCCCGCGCCGGTAAAGCCTTCGGTGCGCGTGGATACCGTCGCCGCCTTCGCCGCGCGCGCCATAATATTCTGTAGGAAGCTTGGATCGGCTTTGCCTTCCAACTTTGCGATACGCTCGTGATTCCGGTAATCGTATGGATCAATATCCACCAGCCGGTCGAGCGTTTCACAGGCTTCTTTCAGCCGGCCCGCGCCCAGATACAAATCAAAGAGACTCAATAGCGAATCGAAATATTTCGTCTCGCGGTTCAGTTCCTCGTACAACTTGGCCACCACTTCCGCCAGCGGCAGCGACTGCGGATAGCTCGTCGCCAGCCGGTCCACATTGGCCGATAGCTCCACTTCCCTGCGCATTGAGCGCATGGTTTCTTTCGTCTGGACCAGCAGCGCCGCTGCTTTGGGGTCCTGGCCCGCGCGGATATACGCGGCAGCTAATTCGAATAATTTTACGAAGCCTTCCGGCTTTTTCGAGTAATAGGACAGGAACACGTCCCGCGCAGCGTCCAAGTTCCCGTAGCGCAGTAGCGCTTCGCCATATAGCGCCTGAAAAGCAGCATCGGGCTCGGTCGCAGCGAAGGGCTTGAGCAGCATCACCGCGCCTTCGGCGTCGCCCTTCCGCAGCTTTGCTTCCGCAAACAGCAGCGCGCCAACCCGGTCCTGCGGCGCCAGCAACTGTGCCCGCCCGAAATATTCCAGTGCCTGGTCCAGCGCGCCCACCGACAGCGTCAATTGCCCCGCCCGCACGTAACTGCGCGCCGCCATGTCCGCGTGGCGTAGTTTCTCCGCCATTTCAGCCAGGACGATATGCCGCTGCGGATTTTCCGGATCCAGCACCGCCATGCTTTCATAGCATGCGAGCGCTTCGATGCTGCGTTGTTCCTTGGTGTAAATATCCGCGGCATTTCCGAATTGTTCGATGGCTTCCGCAATGCGGTTTTGTTTCTGCAGCAAGGTTGCAAAACGCATCAAACGGTCAACGGGCTGCGGAAACGTGCGCAGAAAACGAATGAATACCGCGGAAGCCTTGGCGCCATCGCCGGTTTCGACCAGGCGGTCGAACTGAATGCCGTAGTATTCGGCGGCTCGCTCCGGCTCGTTCAAGCGCGTAAAAATGTCCGCCAGTGACTGCAGCGCTTCGTGATGCGCGGGAGCCTCTTCGAGCACCGCCTGGTACTCGCTGACGGCTTCGCGAAGCTTGTTCTTCTCCAGGCTCTTGCGCGCCCGGTCGAGATGTTTGTTAATGTCCTGTGCCATGGGAAACGGCGCGTTCCTCGGGTTTTTGCGGGCTTGCTGGGGAAGTCCGCCCGCGAGCTCTGCCGCGACATCGTCGCGGGTCCCGATTTTTTCGCGCGGGTCGAACTTCCACTATATACCGGACGCCAACCCGCCCCCAAAACGAATTCAGCCCGGCGTGCTCAGAAGCACCACAAAAGAGGGTGATTCGGAGCGGACCGATCGAGGATTCACCAGATGGGTATATCCAGTCGGGGAGCTGCCCTGGAGACTGCCATAATTCTTACGCCCGCGCACCTGCGCGTGCCTGGCTCGGTAATTCCTTCACCTTTTCGCGCATGGATTTCAGCGACAACCCGCTGCGCACCAGCCCCACAAATCCCAGGAAAATAAACGGAATCGTCAGCGCCAGGAACGCGAAAAACGAAAAACTTGTAGCGGTTGTCTTTTCCACCTGAAACACGCTCAGCCCCAGCACGCAGAAAAACTGATAAGACCCCACGTTGGCTGGCGCGTTCGGCAGCGACACGCCCAAGTTGATGATCAGAAGCACCACAATCGCCGCCAGAAACGGCAGCTGCAATCCGTAAGCCTTCATCATCGCCCACAGCCCCAGCACCTGGCAGCTCGGCATCAGCAGCGATGCGAACACCGCCGCATAAAAGGTTGGCGCCGTGCCCATGGCGTGCAAACCCAGCAGCGCGCGCATCAATTTTCCAGGCAGACGCCGCTTTCCGGAGTAGCAATCAGGATCCTGTGAAAGTTTTACTTCCAGGTAGTAGATGACGATCACCACGACCCCCAGCAACACCAGGGTGATGATTCCCAGCGTATCGGCCACCCTGCGGAACCGCTGCGGCAAATCCACCAGCAGCGAAACCACCGCCAGCGACGCCGTCGCAATCACCAAATCCACCAGCCGCTCGACGCCCACCGAACCCAGCACTCGCCCGAGCCTGATCTCCTCGGCATCCGACACGATGTAGCTGCGCAGCAATTCGCCTGGCCGTAGCGGAAACACCAGGTTGGCGAACAGCCCCGCATACACCGCGCGGATTGTATGGGTCAGCCTCACTTTCCCGAACGGGCTGAGCAGCCATTTCCAGCGCAACGCCTGCACTCCGTAGCTCAGCACGTCGAAGCCCATGCCGATCGCCACCCACTTCCAATCCACGCGGGACAGCTCGCGCACCGCTTGCATGAAATGAAAATCGTGCAGCACCCAAATCAGGCAGGCGGTCGCCAGCGTATAGCCGAGAATCCTCAGCACTCTGGACTTTTTTTGTACGACGACGATCTGGGCCGTGGTGTTCAATGAGCAGCTTCCGCCGCGCGTGTGTAATGGAACTTGAAGTGTGGTCGCATCTGCAGTTTCAACCGCAAATCTCCCGTCGCGGCCGGTCTTCGGCCGTCTGTTGACTCAAATGGCAAGGTCCCGCAACCGCCAAACCGGCTACAGCCTACGATATCAGCTTTCCACAGGCAATCCGAGACTACCGGCGAAGGTGCTAGGACATCACCGGCCCGGCCACCCCGGTCAGGGCGGCCGCCGACCCCGTCGCACGTCTTTAACTTTCAACTCTGAACTGTCAACTTTCGACCTTAAGCCTCGCGTTGAACTCCCAATTTCCGCTTTCCAATTTCGATTTTCCGTCGTTGTGTGGCAAACTCGATAGTTTGAAAGGCGCGACGCCCGCGCGCAGAGCGAGCTTCGCTCCAACCTGCGCGGCGCATTCGCACAGAGAGACATGGATCCCCAGTACATCCGCAATTTCTGCATCATCGCGCACATTGACCACGGCAAATCCACCCTGGCCGACCGCCTGCTGGAACTCACCGGCGCGCTCACTCAGCGCGAGATGCATTCGCAGGTGCTCGACTCCATGGACCTGGAGCGCGAACGCGGCATCACCATCAAAGCCAAAAGCATTCGCCTGCATTACACCGCGCGCGACGGCCACGAATATCGCCTGAACCTGATTGACACACCCGGCCACGTCGATTTTTCCTACGAAGTTTCCCGCGCGCTTTCCGCCTGCGAAGGCGCGCTGCTCGTCGTGGACGCAAGCCAGGGCGTCGAAGCCCAGACTGTGGCCAATGCTTTTCTCGCCTCGCGCCACAATCTCACCATTATCCCGGTGATTAATAAGATTGACTTGCCCGCCGCGCGCGTTGATTTCGCCAAGGAACAAATCGAAAACGTCCTGGCGATTCCGGCCGACGAGGCGCTGCCCATCAGCGCAAAAAGCGGCCTCGGAGTTGACGAAGTTCTGGAAGCCATCGTGCGCCTGGTTCCTGCGCCGAAAGGTTCGGAAGACGCGCCTCTGCGCGCGCTGATTTTCGATTCGTGGTTTGATTCCTACCGCGGCGCAGTAGTCCTGGTGCGGGTGATGGAAGGCCGCCTCACGCCGCACATGAAAATTCGCCTCACGTCAAGCAATGAAGTGTACGAAGTGGAAAATCTCGGCGTGCTGACGCCGAAACCGGTGGTGTTGCAGGAACTCGCGGCAGGAGACGTCGGCTTCATCATCGCCAACATTAAACGCGTGGCCGACGCACGTGTGGGTGACACCGTCGTCGAAGACGGCCATCCCGCGCCACCACTGCCGGGTTTCGAAGCCATCAAGCCGATGGTCTTCGCCGGACTTTTTCCGGTGAACGCCAGCGATTATGAAATGCTGCGCGACGCCCTGGGGAAATTGCAGCTCAACGATGCCGCGTTCTTCTACGAGCCGGAAAATTCCGTGGCACTGGGCTTCGGCTTTCGTTGCGGCTTTCTCGGCCTGTTGCACATGGAAATCGTCCAGGAACGTCTCGAGCGCGAATTCAATATCGGCCTGATCACCACCGCGCCCAGCGTGCAATACCGCATCACCACCACCGCCAACGAAGTGATGGAAGTGGATAACCCCACCAAATTTCCGCCGCCCGCTTCGATTCAGAAAATTGAAGAGCCCATGCTCACCTCCATGATCATCACTTCCGAAGAATCCGTCGGCGGCGTGCTGCAACTGTGCGAAGAAAAACGCGGCACGCAAAAGAAATTCGAATATCTTTCGCCCACACGCATCATGCTCACTTACGAAATGCCGCTGAATGAAATCGTCCTCGACTTTTACGATCGGCTGAAAAGCGTTTCGCGCGGCTACGCTTCGCTCGACTATCATTTGTCCGGCTATCACGAATCGGACCTGGTGAAGCTGGACGTGCTGGTGGGCGGCGAGCCGGTGGATGCGCTCACCGTCATCTGCCACCGCGACCAATCCTACGAACGCGGCCGCGACCTGGTCAGCCGGCTGCGCAAACTCATCCCGCGCCAGATGTTCGAAATCGCCATCCAAGCCGCCATCGGCAGCCGGGTCATCGCCCGCGAAACGATCAGCCCCATCCGCAAAAACGTAATCGCCAAATGCTACGGCGGCGACATCTCCCGCAAACGCAAACTCCTCGAAAAGCAAAAAGAAGGCAAAAAACGCATGAAACGCGTCGGCCGCGTGGACATCCCACAGGAAGCCTTCCTGGCGGTTCTAAAGGTTTCCGGCGGCGCCGCCGATGAGGAGTGAGATATGGGACTCACACTTCTGCGAACGATCCTGATCGGAGCCGCCCTGTTGGCTATTGTTGAGAGCCCCAGCGCTGTGCGGGCTGCCCACCAAGAAGACGCTACCGCACAGCGTACGGAAGCGCGAAAGTGGCTATATGACGGAGTCCAAGCTTTTAAAAATGGACAAATCGACGAAGCTATTCACGATTTCCAAAACGCCAAAAATCTCGATCCCTTGCTTCTGAACGCTCAGCTTTATCTGGCAACGGCGCACTCTGCGCAATATATTCCAGGCGACCCGTCTCCAGAGAACGCTCAGCACGCCGACCAAGCGCTTCAGGAATTCAGGAGCATTCTCGGAACCCATCCCGATAATCTATCAGCGATCGATGGCGCCGGTTCAATTCTATACAACTTAGCAAGCAAGCCATTCGACCCAGAGAAGATGGAAGAGTCGAAGTCTTATCATCAGAGGCACAGCGAACTGAGGCCCGATGATCCCGAGCCATATTATTGGGTGGGCGTGATCGACTGGTCTCTGGCGTTCCGCGGTAATCGCGAAATGCGCGAGGATTACAACAAGAGCGCAAATCCGACCGTCAAGAATACAGATCCGATGCCTCCAGCCCTTGCCGCGCGGTTTCGGCAGAAATATGGCGAGATCATTGGCGAAGGGATTGTAAATATGAAGAAAGCGATGGACCTTCGTCCCGATTACTCCGACGCAATGGCATATCTCAACCTTCTCTATCGGCAGAAAGCAGACATGGAACTGACTGTTGGCGAGCAGCAAAATGACATAAGAATCGCCGACGACCTGGTTGATCAGGCCAAAGCAATCAAGGCGAAAAAGATGAATTCGCCCCAAAGCCCTCAGCAATGAGTTCGTTAGGCATTCTTCTTCGTGCGTACTGTAGCTCCAAGCTCACCGCGCGCCAATCGCACTGAAATATCTTCTCCGAGCGTCACCTGTTCCGGCGAACGCAGCACTTTCCCCGACACATCGTACGCAATCGCGTAACCGCGCTCCAGAATCTTAAGTGGGCTGCGTTCATCGAGCGTCAGCGCAGCGGCTTGCAACAAGCGCCGTTTCGCGATCAGCAGCCGGTCAATCCGCACCTGCAGGTCGGCGAAATCCCGTTCCAATCGCCGCCGCAAGTGTCCTACACGCGCACGCAAATCCAGCGTCGCAAATCGCACTTGCGCGACCGCGAATCCGCGCCGTTTCCGCGCCACGACGCGCTCCAGCGCGGCCCGCAGCAAACCGCGCTGCTGCTCGATCCGCCGCGCCAGCACAGCCGCGCGCCCGCGCAAATCAAATGACGCAATGTGCGCGTTCGCTTCCGTCAGCCGCTGCCGAGCCATCGCCAAACGCAGCCGCAAACCGATCGCCAGCGAGTTCGCCATTTCATCCAGCTGCTGCCGCCGGTTGCGCAGCACCAGTTCCAGCTGCCGGAATCCGCGATGCGTCTGCAAATCACGCACGCGATGCCGCCACTGCGATAGCCGGTAACGCATGTGATGCGCGATTTGCCGCTGATATTCGGCGATGTGCCGCTCGAATTCCTCTCGCGATTTCACCACGATTTCCGCGGCCGCCGAAGGAGTCGGCGCGCGCAAATCCGCCACGAAATCCGCGATCGTGAAATCCGTTTCGTGCCCCACACCCGTAATCACGGGAATCGCCGATGCAAAAATCGCCCGCGCCAAAATTTCCTCGTTGAACGCCCACAAATCCTCGAGCGACCCGCCCCCGCGCGTCAGAATGAGCACGTCCGCCGCTTTCGCCTGGTTGAAATAGCGCAGCGCTTCCACGATTTCGGCCGCCGCTCCCGCGCCTTGCACCTTAACGGGATACAAACTCACTTGCGCGTTGGGAAATCTGCGTTTCAGCACGCGCAAAATGTCGCGAATGGCCGCGCCGGTCGGCGACGTCACCACTCCGATGCAGCGCGGCAGCACCGGCAACGGCTTCTTGCGCGCCGAGGCGAACAATCCTTCCAGCTCCAGCTTTTTCTTCAGCTGTTCGAACGCCAGTTGCAGCGCGCCCAATCCCACAGGCTCGATCAGCGTCACGTAAATCTGATATTCGCCGCGCGCGTCGTACACGCTGAGTGCGCCGCGCACCGTGATATGCAGCCCGTCCTCCGGCTTGAATTTCATCCCGCGCATCTGATCGCGGAAACACACGCAGCGAATCTGCGACTTCGCATCCTTCAGCGTGAAATAGCAATGCCCGGACTGCGCCATGCGGCAATTCGATACTTCGCCCTCGACCCACACCTCCGGCAGCGCCGCTTCCAACAATTCGCGGATGCGCGCCGTCAGCTCGCTGACCTTCCAGGTCCGCCGCTCCGGCATCAAATTGAAAAGCGATGTCTGGCTCATGACTCTATCTGCGGATATGATTCACAATCCACATCAGCAAGCTCAAAACGACGCTCAGCAGAATGCACGTCACCACTGGAAAATAAAAACTGCCATTCCGCCCCTGATACACCATATCGCCAGGCAGACGCCCCAATCGAAACGGCAGTCTTCCGCTGAAGACGAGCAGGGCGCCCACACCGGCCAACACGATTCCCAGCACAATCAGAAGCTTCCCGGTTTCGCGTAATGCATCCATGGTGGCGCGCTCAGCATTCCATTCTAACCCCAACCAATCGACCAGACGCGATTTGCTAGTGGCGCACCTCATTGCAACCTACGAAGGGGTGCTGTTCAACGGCGCGCATAACGAACGACACACCAAACAGATCCTGGAAGTGGAAGCCTCGCCGGACTTCCTAGAGACTTTAACTTGCGGTAGGCAGATGCGGAAATTGCTACGGCAGCGCGTTCAGTACAGGGTAGTCACAATGGAACGACCGGCTCCGCTTCGCAGACGTGGGTTATGCTGCGAATCGGAAGACAAGCAGTACAGAGCCACAAGCGAATGGAGCCGGTCTATGAAGAGGATAAAATTTGTGGGATTGGATGTCCATGCCGATACGATTGCGGTAGCGGTAGCCGAGCAAGAGGGGGAGGTACGCTCGC
>Ga0209006_10001114_pt1 | contig 24618 bp, 19 predicted proteins | sample JacPin_JW_Ref_O2_FD_188567 | JGI IMG/M metagenome (GOLD analysis project Ga0209006, IMG submission 188567) | Forest soil microbial communities from Algoma, Ontario, Canada - Jack Pine, Ontario site 1_JW_Ref_O2 (SPAdes) (version 2) | ecosystem: Environmental > Terrestrial > Soil > Boreal... | reverse complement strand
CGGGTGATTCAGCCGGGCGAGACCCCGCAAGGCACGATCGGACGATTGACCAAACGGCTCGGCCTGCCCGCGGTACGCGCCGCCACGCGGCAGGCGATGCGGCTGATGGGCAGCCATTTTGTGCTGGGCGAAACCATCGAAGCCGCGCTGGCGCGGGCGCATTCGCCTCGCCCGACGCGCTATTCCTTCGACATGCTCGGCGAAGGGGCACGCACCGCCGCTGACGCCGAGCGCTATTTCAATTCCTACAAAAGCGCGATCGAAGCGATCGGCCGCACCGCGGGCGACAAGCCGCTGCCCGACCGGCCTGGAATCTCCGTCAAACTCTCCGCGCTGCATCCGCGCTTCGAGGCGTTGAGCCGGGTGCGGGTAATGGCGGAACTGGTGCCGCGACTGATCGATCTGGCGCGCCGCGCCAGGGACTTCGACCTGAATTTCACCGTCGATGCCGAGGAGGCGGACCGGCTGGAATTGTCGCTGGAGGTGATCGCGGCCGCGTTCGCGGACACCACGCTCGAAGGCTGGGACGGTTTTGGGCTGGCGGTCCAGGCCTACCAGAAGCGCGCCGAAGCCGTGATCGACTCTATCGACGGCCTCGCGCGAAGCCTGAAGCGGCGGATGATGGTCCGCCTCGTCAAGGGCGCTTATTGGGACACCGAGATCAAGCGCGCGCAGGAGCGCGGCCTCGACGGCTATCCGGTGTTCACCCGCAAGGCGATGACCGACCTCAACTACATCGCCTGCGCGCAAAAGCTGCTGGCGCTGCGGCCGAGGATCTTTCCGCAATTCGCCACCCACAACGCGCTGACGGTGGCGACCGTTCTCGAACTGGCTGACAGCGAAGCCGGGTTCGAGTTTCAGCGCCTGCACGGCATGGGGGAAGCGCTGTATGCGCGACTGCGCGAGGATCGCCCCGGATTGGCCTGTCGCACCTATGCGCCGGTCGGCAGCCACCGCGACCTCCTGGCCTATCTGGTGCGGCGGCTGTTGGAGAACGGCGCCAATTCGTCCTTCGTGGCGATCGCCGCCGACGATGCCGTGCCGGTCAAGACGCTGCTGCGCCGCCCGGCCGATATCATCGGCAGGCCTGAACACGCGCGGCATCCGAACATCCCCTTGCCCCGCGACCTCTATCGACCGCAGCGGCAAAACTCGCGCGGCATCGAATTCGGCGAGCGCGCCGCGTTGGATGAACTGCTGGCCGCGATCGCGGCGGAAACCGCTGATGTCGCGGCGGCGCCGCTCATCGACGGCCAGTTGATAGCCGGCCCGGCGCGGCCGGTCGTCAGCCCGATCGACCCGGCAATCGTGGTCGGAAGCGTCGTCGATCCGACGCCGGAACACGCGAACCAGGCAATAGCCGCCGCGCGCGAGGGATTCAAAGACTGGAGCCGGACGCCGGCCGCAACGCGCGCCGGCATCCTCGAGAACGCCGCAGACCTGCTGGAACAGCGAAGAGCGCATTTCATCGCGCTGTTGCAACGCGAGGGCGGCAAGACCCTCGATGACGCGCTGTCGGAAGTCCGCGAGGCCGCCGATTTCTGCCGCTATTACGCCGCGGAAGGCCGCAAATCGTTCGGCGCGGACCAGGCGATGCCCGGCCCCACCGGCGAGAGCAACGCGCTGAAGCTGCGGGGCCGCGGCGTTTTCGTCGCGATCTCGCCGTGGAATTTTCCGCTGGCGATTTTTACGGGTCAGGTGACGGCGGCGCTGATGGCGGGCAATGCGGTGGTCGCAAAACCCGCCGAGCAGACCCCGTTGATCGCCGCTGAGGCCGTTCGCCTGCTGCATGAGGCCGGCGTGCCCTCCTCCGCGCTGCAGCTGTTGCCCGGCGACGGCCACATCGGCGCGGCGCTGACGGCGCATCCCGATATTGCAGGCGTGGTCTTCACCGGCTCGACCGAAGTGGCGCGTGTCATTAACCGGACGATGGCCGCCAAGGACGGCCCGATCGTGCCGCTGATCGCGGAGACCGGTGGCATCAATGCCATGATCGTGGATGCGACCGCGTTGCCGGAGCAGGTCGCCGACGACGTCGTGACATCGGCGTTTCGCTCGGCCGGCCAGCGCTGCTCGGCGCTGCGGCTATTGTTCGTTCAGGACGACGTCGCCGCGCGCATGATCGAGATGATATCGGGCGCGGCGCGGGAACTCGCCATCGGCGATGTCAGCGACATCGCCACGCAGATCGGCCCGGTGATCGACGCCGAGGCGAAGCAGCGGCTGCGGGCGCATATTGCGCGCATGAAACGCGAGGCCCGCGTGCATTACGCCGGCATCGCCCCCGCCGGCAATTACGTCGCGCCGCATATCTTCGAATTGGCCGACGCCGGAGAACTGACCGAGGAAGTGTTCGGACCCGTGCTGCATGTGGTGCGCTATGCCGCCGACAGCCTCGATCGCGTGCTGCAGGCGATCGAACGCAGCGGCTACGGGCTGACGCTCGGCATTCACTCCCGCATCGACGACACGATCGAGGCGGTGATCGACCGGCTTTCCGTCGGCAACGTCTATGTCAACCGCAACATGATCGGCGCGGTGGTCGGCGTGCAGCCGTTCGGCGGCTTCGGCTTGTCGGGCACCGGCCCCAAGGCCGGCGGCCCGCATTATCTGACGCGCTTTGCGACGGAGCAGACCATCACTATCAACACAGCAGCGGCCGGCGGCAACGCCGCGCTGCTGTCGGACGGGGAGTGAGATCGTCATCCTGAGGTGCGAGCCTGTTCGGCGAGCCTCGAAGGATGACAAGCCCCGGTGTATGCGGCCATCCTTCGAGACGCCGCGCAAAGGCGCGCCTCCTCTGGATGACGACGTTGTTTGCGGTGCGCCACACTTCACCCGTTGCATCTCGCCGCCAACACCGGTCAAATGCGCCGTTCAAAGCCGCCGATACCAGCGATTCCACCGCGCGGAATAAGACCAACAAACGTCACGGGAGCGACGGTCACCATGGAAAAAGGCATCTTCGAAGGCCTCAAGGTTCTGGATTGCGCGAGTTTCATCGCGGCGCCCGCAGCCGCGACCGTGCTGTCGGATTTCGGCGCCGACGTCATCAAGATCGAACCGCCCGGCCAGGGCGATCCCTATCGCAACCTGACCAACCTGCCGGGTTACCCCGCCAGTCCGCACAATTTCGCGTGGATGCTGGAGTCCCGCAACAAGAAGAGCCTGGCGCTCGATCTGTCGAAACCCGAGGGACAGGCGGTGCTGTACCGCCTTGCCGCCGAGGCCGACGTCTTCATCACCAATTTTCCGCCCGCGGTGCGCGCGCGGCTCGGCATCACCTGGGAGCAGTTGAAGCCGCTCAACGACCGGCTGGTCTATGCGTCGTTCACCGGCTACGGCGAAAAGGGCGCGGAAGCCAACAAGCCCGGCTTCGACAGCAACGCCTATTGGGCGCGCTCGGGCCTGATGGATCTGGTGCGCGCGGACGAGAACACCACGCCGGCGCGCTCGGTCGCCGGGATGGGCGACCACCCCTGCGCGATGGCGTTCTACGGCGCCATCGTCACCGCGCTCTACAAGCGCGAGCGCACCGGCCATGGCTCGCATGTCAGTTCCAACCTGATGGCCAACGGCGTCTGGGCCAGCGGCGTGCTGGCGCAGGCGAAATTATGCGGCGCCAAATTCCAGCCGCGGCGACCGCGCGAGCACGCGCTGAACGCAGTGACCAATCACTACAGATGCAGGGATGGCCGCTGGCTGATCCTGTCGCTGCTCAACGAGGACCGGCAATGGCCCACCCTGGCGCGCTGCATGGAACGGGAGGATCTGATCACCGATCCAAGATTTGCGACCAGGCCCGGCCGCCACGCGCGTTCGCTGGAACTGATAAAATTGTTCGACGGGATCTTTGCCACCAAGGACCTCGCCGAATGGCGCAGGATCCTCGACGGCAACGGGCTGGTGTTCGGCGTGGTCGGCATCCTCGACGATATTCCGGGCGACCAGCAGATGATCGACAACGATGTGCTGGTGCCGTTCGAGGGCGACACCATGCTGACGATCAACAGCCCGATCTGGGTCGATGGCAGCCAGAAGGTCAAGCCGCGGCGCGCACCCGGAATCGGCGAGCACAGCGACGAGATTCTGCGCGCGGCCGGCTACGACGAGGCGGCGATCCGGCAATTGCGGGCCTCCGGCGCAGTGGCGTGAATGTGCCGTCATCCTGAGGTGCGAGCACTCGCGAGCCTCGAAGGATGAAATGAGGGCGGTGTATCGGCCATCCTTCGAGACGCGCACCCAAGGGGGCGCGCTCCTCAGGATGACGGATTTGAAATAAGCGTGCCGACTTAAGTCAAAGACGTCCGCTAGTGATTGTGGATCAGCACCCAGCCGACCGCCGCAAGCGCGATGATCACCGCGGCCGCGATCGCCCATGCACTGACGCGGATGTCGCCGACGGTTTGCCGGTCGGCTTCATTCTCGGCGATTTCACGATTTCGCTGCTTGTTCTCGCTATCGCTCACCGCCTGCCCTCCCCGTCATCAGGTCGACCTGCCGCTCACGCTTCCAGTTCGCGCAACCTAGCCTAGACGCCCGCCGTCGTCGATGGGCGCAAGGGTGCCTCGAACGCCTGCGCATCCGCGGCGCCCTTGCCGCTGCCTCCCAGCCCGGCAATCCGGCTCAGCGAAAACGCCGCCAGCGCGGCGCACAGGGCCGCGGCCGCAGCCGCCATGAAGACCGACTCCGTGCTCCATTTCATGGTCAGCAGCACACCTCCAACCAGCGGCCCGACAATCGAGCCGACGCGCCCGATCCCGAGCGCCCAGCCGACGCCGGTGGCCCTGACCGAGGTCGGATAGAACGCCGCAGCCAGCGCATTGGCCGCGATCTGGCCGCCGACGACGCAGAAACCGGAGACAAAAACGGCCACCCAAATCAAAAAAGCGTTGTGCCCAAGCTCGCCGATCGCACCGACCGCGAACACCGCGATGAAATACACCAGCGCCAGCGCGCGAAACGAGAAGCGATCGATGATGCTGCCGAGCGCAAAGGTGCCGACCACGCCGCCGACCTGCAGCATCGATCCGATCGCCGCGGCTTCCGAGACCGAGGCGCCGAGGTCGTTGAGCACCGTGGGCAGCCAGTTCGCCAGGAAATAGATGTCGAGCAGGCTCATGAAGAACACCACCCACAACAAGAGCGTGACCAGGGTTCGGCCTTCCCGGAACAGATGCAGCACCGGAATCCCCGGCAGATGCGGTTCATGCACGACGAATTGCGTGGCCGGCGCAAAAGCCGCCTTCGGGTTGATGAGCCCGAGCAACTCGGCGACGCGTTGATTGGCGTGCCCGGTAAGCGCGAGGAACCGTACTGATTCAGGCAACCGCAGCGCCAGGATCGGAGCCAGCAGCAGCGGGGCTACGCCGCCGATGATGAAAACCGAGCGCCAGCCGAAATGCGGAATCAGCGCCGCGGCAAGCAGGCCGCCGAGCGCCGCGCCGACCGAGAAGCCGCAGAACATGATCATCACCATGGTGGCGCGGCGGCGGCGCGGATTGAACTCCGACGTGATGGCAATGGTATTCGGCATCGCCCCACCGAGCCCGAGCCCGGTTAGAAACCGGATCGCGAGCAACGCGTTGACGTCCTGGACGAACGCGGTGACGAGCGCGCCGATGCCAAACGCCAGCGTGGAAAAGATAATGATGTTCTTGCGCCCGATGCGGTCCGCCAGCGGCCCGAACACCAGCGCGCCGATCATCAACCCGAACAGGCCGGCCGAGAACACCGGCCCGAGCGCGCCCTTGGTCAGGCCCCATTCTTTTGCCAGAGCCGGCGCGACATAGCCGATCGCCTGGGTGTCGAACCCATCGAGGAACAGCACCGCCGCGCAGGTCAGGAGCAGCTTCAATTGAAATCCGCCGACCGGCTGCTGGTCGATGAACTCGGCAACATCGATCTGCGGTGCGCCGCCCTGCACTTCCGAAATCGTCGTCATTGTTTCCCCCTACTGTCGTCATTGCGAGGAGCGAAGCGACGCCTCGATTGTTCGTTTTCACCTCGTCCGCAATGCTTCCTTCGAATAGCCGGCAATCCGCTTGTAGCCCTCGGACAACGCGACCAGTTCCTCAGGGCTGATGACGTCGCCGATCGCGGCGAACGGCCTGTCCCTGGTGCGCTGAAACACCTCGCGCAGGATCGCGTCGGGCGGATTGGTGCGGCTGGTCAGGACGATGCGCGTGGTCGCCTCAAGCCGCTGTTTTTCGTAAGCGGCGAGCGCGGCAACCGGATCGTCGTTTTCAGTTAGCGCCGAGACCAGCGCGCGCGCATCCAGGATCGCCTGGCCGGCGCCATTGGAGCCGCGCGGCACCATCGGATGGGCGGCGTCCCCTGATAATGTTACCCGTCCGAAACTCCAGCGCGGCAGTGGATCCTGATCGACCATCGGAAATTCCAGCACATGATCGGCAGCGTGGATGAAGGCGGGAACGTCGAGCCAGTCGAAATGCCAGTCGGCAAACGCGGCGATGAAATCCCCGATCGAGCCCGGCCGATTCCAGTCGCGCTTGCGATAGACCGGTGTTTCGATTTCGGCGACCCAGTTGATAAGCTGCAGCCCGTCCGCCCCGGCCGGGCGGATCGGATAGATCACCATCTTGCCGTGCGACAGCCAGCCCGCCCGCACCATGCTGGCGCCGGACAATATCGGTTTCCACCGCGTCACGCCGCGCCACATGTTGACGCCGGAATAACGCGGCTCGCCCTCTTCGGGAAAAAACTGCTTGCGGACGGCGGAATTGATGCCGTCGCAGGCGATCGCAACGCGGCCGCGAATGGTGCTGCCGGCAGCGCCGCCCGGTCCGTCGGAGAAATGGACGCTGACGCCGGTCTCGTCCTGTTCGACGCCGGTGCAATGATGATCGGTGACCAGCCGGTCGTGCCCTGCGCGCGCGCGGAAGGCATCGAGCAAGACCATCTGCAGATCGCCGCGATGGATCGAGAATTGCGGATGCTCATAGCCCGCCGCGCGTCCCAGCGGCTCCTGATAGATCAGCTGACCGAAACGATTGAAGAAGGTCGCGTCCCTGGTCGCAATCGCGACCTTCGCCAGATCAGTCTCGAGTCCAAGCGCGGCGAGTTCCTTGGTGGCATGGGGAAGCAGGTTGATGCCGACACCGACCGCTTTGATCTCGGCCGCCGACTCGAAAATCCGGCAGGGGATTCCGGCGGCATGCAGCGCAAGCCCGAGCGTCAATCCGCCAATGCCGGCGCCGACGATGATGACGTCGTCCATGTTCTCTCCCGGCATTTTTTATCAGGCGATTGCGGCGATGAAACACGATTGGTCAGCCCACTGTCAATCTGGCCGATCGGACCGTTGCAGGCGCTATTTGACAAAGCACATCCCGATTCGCGACGCGCCGCCTTGCGGCTGGCACGCCAGCCCCTCGGCACAGCTCCATGATTTGAAGCTTTTGTCGTCGTCGGCGGCGTTGGCATGCCGGACATAGCAATGCGCGCCCCAGCCGTCGCCATATTCGGTTCCCGCGAGTTCCGAACTGCCGCGCAATTGCGGCCGGCTGGAAAAGCCGCGCGAGTAATCCGGGCGTTTGCCGTCGCGCAACGCGGTCAGGATATCGCGGCGCCGGACCTGGTCGCCGAAGAAATGCGGCGATGCCGGCACCACGGTCGAATTGTCGGGCTTGGCCGCCATCCAGTCGACGCCGGGGAAGTGAAAGCCGCCGATGCCGCGGGTTTGATGGCAGCCCGCGCAGGTCATATCGTTGAGCCGGCGCTCAAAGCCCGCGACCGAGCGGATATTTTGCAACGTGACGCCGTCCTCCGCGGCCTTCTTCAGGGCCGCGACGACATCATTCTCGGAGAATAGAGGCCCAGCCTTTGCGTCATCGCCCTGCACGAGGCCGAAGGCCGGCTGCAGGCTCGAGTTTGAAAAGCCGACCGGGGTGGGCGCGATCGCGCCGGTAGCGAGAAATTTTTCGGGGATCAGGACGGTGCCGCGATCAAGCTCGCTGAAATGGGTGGGATCGAGCAGCCACGCCTTGAACTCGCGCCCGAGTTCTGCATCCTTCAAAATGCGGTCGCGATCGATCTGGTTTTCCAACGGCGATTCATCGAATGCCCCCGACTTCGCATTGTAGTCGAACACCTTCAGCAGATAGTCGGTACGAAAATCGCGGACCGCCGATTTCGGCGCATGCGCGATCTGAAGGTTGGTTTCGATGCGATCGATGTCCTCGGTCTCGACCAGATCCGTGGGGCCATCTGCGGACAGAAATTTCTCCGCAAGCGCCACGCCGGTCAGTCCGGATTCACCCGCCGCCAGCCAGCGGCGGGCGATCTCCGCGCAGGTGATCGCCTTGACACTGCCGCTGACCGCGCCTTTGGCCTTGAGCACGACGTTGAGTGTCATCGGCAGGCGCGGCGAGGCTGCGCTATCGCCCGATCCGGGAACGTCCGTGCGCGTCAGGCGATAGATCAGCCGGATTTCGCCGCATGTGTCCGGTGACACGAAAGCACGGTCCATCCGGTTGACGATGCCCGCCAGCACGAAGCGGGTGTGGTCGGAATAAAGCAGCGCGCGGTCGAACAGCTGAAAGTCGAAGGAACTTCCGACGCCGATGGTTTCGTTCGGGTGGTTGGCTTTATGCCTGGCAATATAACGGTCGAACTCGTCATCGAGCGCCTTGCGGACCGGAGCCATCGACGGCAGAGCGAACAACTGGCTGTTACTGAGCGGCGCGTCGCTCGATCGCACCGGCTGCACGACGCGGGTTAGGCCAAATCTTCCGTGGTCGAGTTCCCGCAAGGCCACGGGATCGGTGATCGCGGTGCCGCGCTCCAGCGCCGGCGCGCTTTGCGCATGGCGCGCAGCGAGAACGCTGCAGAGCAGAACGAGGAATGTGACAGGAAATCGCAAGCTACGGCCCATGCCCTGACGAACACCGCGCCGAGGGGCTTATTCAAGGCCCCTTCTTCAAGGCCCCTGCGCGCGGCTTCATTCTATCGGGGAAAATAGCCGAAAAGCGGTCAGGCTGTCCCCAGCCATCGGGATTGCGCCCAATGCACTTCACGTCACGGTGAAGCGACCGGTGCTAGCGCGCGACGACGAGGCCCTTGCTGGTCACAACCACCCAGTGGCCGTCCTGGCGCCGGATGGCGTCGACCCTGCCGAGACCCGGAATCATGTCTCCGGCATAGACTTCGTAGGTTCCGCGTCGGCTTTCGATCAGCGCGCCGCCATAACCGACGTCCCGCAGCACCCAGCCGTCGATGGTCGGCAATCTTGCCACTTCGACCTTGGGCGCGGCGGCGGGCGTCGCCGCGGCGGGCGCGATGGAGCCCGTGACTTCCTTCGGCGCAACCGGCGCCACCGCGGCGACGGGCACCGGAGCGGCCGGCGGTGCGGCGCGAAGCTTGTCGACGGCCTCGCTGAGTTTCGCCAATTTGGCGGCAGGCTCGGCTTGCGCCTTCTCGACCTTGTCGAGGCGGTCGTTGGCCTTGTTGAACTGGGCGATGCCGGTCCTGGAGGTGTGTTCGACGCTGGCCTTCAGCGCCAGGATATCGGCGTCGATCCGTGCGACCGAGGCCTCGATCGCGCCGTTACCGGCGCTTGCCGCATCGCCGCCGGCAAAATGCGTAAGACCTGCGGTCGCCAGCGCGCCACCGAGCGCGCCCGCCACCATGGCCAGCACCACCACAGCCGCCATCGCGGAGACCCGGCGCTTGCCGAACATTGCAGAGCCGGACCCGGATTTCATCTCCGCGTCGGCTGCGCTGCTATCCCAGTTGCGGTCGCCCGCGGACATGATCAGGACCTTGCCGGGAGCGCGCGGCGCGTCGGCTTGGGAGGCTTCCGCGTTGGGAGCATCAGCCTTGGGAGCATCAGCCTTGGGAGCATCAGCCTTGGCGGCATCAACCTTGGGCGCGTCCGCCGCCCCGGCTGCACCCTGCGCATCCGATGAATGGGGAACCGCCGGCCCGGCACTGAGGGAACCGGGTTCACCGCTGCTCTGCTCGGCGTTTTGCTCGCTCACGTTCGATTCTCCAGTAAAGGTTGACCATTTGGTAACTTTTATTGCTTGCGAAATCGTTACCGGCGGTAGGCCTTACGGAAATTTTAGGAAGTCATCCGGGTGGTTTTTTTCGACCCCGCCGGTGCGGCGGCGCAGTCCCATCCGTTTGACAAGGGACCCGACGGCCTGCTCAAAAGCAGTCGACAACACCTGCTGCAACGAAACCTGGGGGAACGAACCATGAAGCTCTACGACTCGATCGGCCCGAACCCGCGCATTGTCCGCATGTTCATGGCGGAGAAGGGCATCGAAATGCCCAAGCAGACCGTCGACCTGCGCGGCGGCGAGAACCGGCAGGCCGAGCACCTCAAGCGCAACCCGCATGGCCAGATGCCGACGCTCGAACTCGACGACGGCAGTTATTTGTCGGAGATCACCGCGATCTGCGAATATCTCGAGGAGAAGAACCCCACGCCTGCGATGATCGGAGCGACGCCGGAAGAAAGGGCCGAGTGCCGGATGTGGACCCGGCGCGTCGATCTCAACATCGCCGAGCCGCTTGCCAACGGCTTTCGCTTCGGCGAGGGACTGAAATTCTTCCAGAACCGCGTCCCCTGCGCGCCCGAGGCTTCGCCCGGCCTCAAGATGATCGCGGCCAACCGGCTGCAATGGCTCGACGGCCAGATGGCGGACAGGGAATATCTGTGCGGCAAGCGCTTCACGCTGGCCGACATTTTCCTCTATGGCTGGCTCGACTTCGGCAGCCAGGTCGGCCAGCCGCTCGATCCCGCCAACAGCCATATCGCAGCGTGGTTTGCCCGCGTCGGGCAACGGCCGTCGGTGAAGGCGTAGGCATCGACAGCAGCATATTCGGACGTCATCCTGAGGTGCGCGCTCTTGCGCGCCTCGAAGGATGAGCCGCATGCGCCCGGAGCTTCATCCTTCGAGGCTCGCCGAACGGGCTCGCGCCTCCGGCGATAACGGCGAAGCCGTTACGCGGGGATGACGGCGATGTATGTGGTTACATCACTACCGGCTTGTCCGGCAATTCATTGCGTTCACCGGGCTGTGGCGGAAAATACACCGCCAGTTGCCGCGACACGGCTTCGATTCCCTTGATGACCCCGGCCTCAAAGTTTCCCGCCTTGAAATCTCTCTCCATATCCGCGCAGATCTTCCGCCAGCCCTCGCGGCCTACATGAGCGTCGATGCCGCGATCGGCGACGATCTCGACCTTGCGGTCGGCGAGCAGGAGATAGATCAGCACGCCGTTGTTGTGGGCGGTGTCCCAGATCCGCAAGTGCGAGAAAATATCCAGCGCGCGGTCCCGCGCCGACTGATTCTTGAACAGCGGCACGCCGTCCAGCGCGCCTTCGACGACGAAACGGACCTGGCCGGAATGCGTGGCCTCGCCCGCCTTGATCGCCCGCTCGATCGCGACCAGCACCTTCGGCGGAAAAATCCGCCGCACCCGCCAATGGTGCTCGAGCAGATGTTTGCCGATGCGCTTGATGCCCATTCTACCAGCTCCAGATTCTACCAGCTTCCAGACGCGCCGCCGCCGCCGAAACTGCCACCGCCGCCTGAGAACCCGCCGCTGTCGCTCGAACTGCCGCTACCGCTCCATGAACCTCCGGAGGAACCGCTGCCGGACCAGCCTACGCTGCCGCCGCTCCCCTGATGCGACGTCAAGTCGACGACCAGAGCAATGATGAAAACGATGATCCCCGCGAAGAGGGACGCCGCCACGGACGCGGCCACGAACCATGCCACCAATCCGACCATACCGCCGGTCGCGGCCGCGCCCATCAGCCTGCCCAGCAGGGCGCGCAGGATGCCGCCCATGAAGATGATGCCGAACAGGGCAAATACCGGATTGATATTGTTCACCCAGCCAAAATTCACCTGTTGCGACGGCGCCTCCGCCGGCGCGGGCAACGGCTCGCCATCAATCACCGCGACGATGCGCGCGACGCCAGCGGAAATCCCGCCGGCGAAATCCCCGCCCCTGAATTTCGGCGTGATGACCTCGTCGATGATGCGTTTGGCGGTGACGTCGTTGAGCGCGCCTTCGAGGCCGTAGCCGACCTCGATGCGAAGCTTGCGGTCGTCCTTGGCGACCACCAGCAGCGCGCCGTCGTCGATCTTCTTGCGCCCGATCTTCCAGGCTTCCGCGACCCGGATCGAATATTGCTCGATGGTCTCGGGCGCCGTGGTCGGCACGATCAGCACCGCGATCTGGCTGCCCTTGCGCAGTTCTAGATTCTTCAGGGTTTCCGTCAGCGCGGCGATGTCACCGCTCGACAGCGTTCCGGTTTGGTCGACCACCCGCCCCGACAGCGGCGGCACCGCGACGTCAGCGGCGGCAGCGAATGCCCAGCACATCAGCAGCGCAACAATGGCGGCTCTTGCAGCGTTCATCGCGGCGGTCGATCCGGTTGTCGAACTACTTTGCCGGCGCCGGATTGAAATCCACCTTCGGCGCGGTCGAAATTTCCTTTTCGTTGTCGACCGTGAAGTTGGCCTTCTCCTTGTAGCCGAACGCCATCGCCGTCAGGTTGTTCGGAAACGTGCGGATGCCGACGTTATAGTCCTGCACCGCCTTGATGTAGCGGTTGCGCGCCACCGTGATGCGGTTTTCGGTGCCTTCCAGCTGCGCCATCAGGTCGCGAAACAGCGCGTCCGATTTGAGCTGCGGATAGTTCTCGGTCACCACCAACAGCCTGGACAGCGCGCTGCTCAGTTCGCCTTGCGCCGCCTGGAATTTCGCGAAGGCGCCGGGATCGTTGACGAGTTCGGGGGTTGCCTGGATGCTGCCGACCTTGGCGCGCGCGTTGGTCACGCCCAGCAGCACGTCCTTTTCCTGCTGTGCAAAGCCCTTCACCGAATTGACCAGGTTGGGCACGAGGTCCGCGCGGCGCTGGTATTGGTTCAGCACCTCCGACCAGGCCGACTTGACCTGCTCGTCATTGGTCTGGATCGCGTTGTAGCCGCAATTGGTCAGGCTCAACGTCGCCAGCGCCGCCAGCACGGTCCACAATCTGCGCATCGAAATCTCCCGTTATGATTTCCGCACGGTAGCAGAACGATCCCGCACCGGCGTGAAATATTTCATCGTCATTCCCGGGCGATGCGAGCATCGAACCGGGAATCTCGAGATTCCGGGTTCGCGCCGCCGCGCGCCCCGGAATGACGGAGGCAACTAATAGCCCTTGCCTATCATTTGCCGAAATAGTCAACATGGCCGCAACGCGAGGAAACGGCAGCCCAATGAGCCCCGATATGACCGCATACGAGACCATCATCGTCGAACGGCCGGATCCGCGCGTCGCGCGGATCGTGATGAACCGGCCCGAAGCGCGCAATGCGCAAAACCTGCAGATGACCTACGACCTCAACGCGGCGTTCGATCATGCGGTGCAGGACGACGCGGTCAAGGTCATCATCCTCGCAGGCAATGGCCCGCATTTCTCGGCCGGGCACGATCTGCGGCCCGCGGGTAAAAACGCGGCTGGCGTCGATTTTCCGCCGGTCGGCAACTGGGGCGGTTTTGCCGAACCCAACGCCCATGGCCGCTTCGCGCGCGAGCAGGAGATCTATCTTCAGATCACCCGGCGCTGGCGCAACCTGGCCAAGCCCATGATCGCGGAAGTCCACGGCAAATGCATCGCCGGCGGCTTGATGCTGGCCTGGGCCTGCGACCTCATCGTCGCCAGCAGCGAGGCGGAATTCTGCGATCCCGTGGTCACCATGGGCGTTTGCGGCGTCGAATGGTTCGTTCACCCCTGGGAGTTGGGACCGCGCAAGGCCAAGGAGTTTCTGTTCACGGCCGACGTCTGGAGCGCGGCAGAAGCGCACCGGCTCGGCATGGTCAATCACGTGGTCCCGAGGCCGGAGCTGTCATCTTTCGTGCTGACGCTGGCGCAAAGGATCGCCGCAAAGCCCGCCTTCGCGCTGAAACTGACCAAGGAGGCCGTCAACCGCTCGGTCGATGTCATGGGCCAGCCCGCGGCGATCGATCAGGCGTTCGCGCTGCATCAGCTCTGCCATGCGCATAATCTGCAGGAGTTCGGCATGGTGGTCGATCCCGCCGGCCTGCATCCCTCCGTCAGGAAGCCCGCGATAGCGAAGTAATTCAGATGGACCTTACCTTGAGCGACGAGCAGCGACTGCTGCGCGAAAGCGTCGACCGCTTCATTGCCGAGACCTATGACGCCGACCATCGCCGCGGCATGGCCGGCGATCCGCTCGGCTTCAGTCCGGCCATCTGGAAACAATTCGCTGAGCTTGGCTGGCTGGCGTTGCCGATCGCGGAGGCCTATGGCGGGCTCGGCGCCGGCGCGATCGAAACCGGCATCCTGATGGAAGCCTTCGGCCGCGGCCTGGTCACTGAGCCTTATCTCGCGACGGTGGTGATCGGCGCCAGCCTGATCGCGGAATGCGGAAATCAGGCGCAGAAGCAGACGATCCTTCCCGGCGTCGCCGACGGTTCGCTGCTGCTGGCGTTTGCGCATTCGGAGCGAGCGGCGCGTTTCGATCTCGGCCATGTCGAGACCATGGCGAAGAAAACATCCGACGGCTGGCGGCTCGACGGCCGCAAGACCGCGGTCCTCGATGGCAGCGCCGCGGACCTGATCATCGTCTCGGCCCGCGCCGTCAATGGCGGCGGCGATCCAGGTCAACTCAATCTGTTTCTGCTGCCCTCCGGCACGACCGGGCTTACGCTGCGGGATTTTCCGCGGCTTGGCGGCGGCCGCGCCTGCAACCTCGATCTCGCGGGCGTTCGCCTGCCCGCCGATGCCTTGCTCGGCGACGGCAGCGACGCGTTGTCGAAGATCGAGGCCGTGGTTGACCGCGCGCTCGCCGCGCTCGGCGCCGAGGCGGTCGGCATCATGCAGATCATGCTCGACAGAACCCTCGAATATACCAAGGTGCGCCAGCAATTCGGCCGGCCGCTGGCCGCCAACCAGGTGATCCGCCACCGACTCGCCGACATGGCGATGCAATGCGACGAGGCGCGTTCGATCGCATTGCGCGCGGCACTAATGGCCGACGCCGAGCCCGGGCAGCGCGGGCGCGCCGCCTCCGGCGCCAAGGCCAAGATCGGCAAATGCGCGCGCTTCGTCGCCGAACAGGCGGTGCAGCTGCACGGCGCCATGGGCGTCACCGAAGAGCTCGACATCGGCGCCTACTTCAAGCGGCTGCTCGCCTTCGATACGATGTTCGGCGGCAGCGCGCATCACTATCGCCGCCACGCCGCGTTGGGCGGGCGGGCAAGCGTTCATTCCTAACGGCCGCGGAGCACCAGCATGGACCTTTCATTCAGTGCCGAGGAGCGTGCCTTCGAACAGGAAGTCCGCGACTTCATCGCGCAAAATCTCAGCCCGGAGATGAAGCGCGCGACGGCCCTGACGCCATCGGTATTTTCCGATCCCGATATCGGCATGGCCTGGCAGCGAGCGCTGCACCGGAAAGGCTGGGGCGCGCCGGGCTGGCCGGTGCAACATGGCGGACCGGACTGGACCTCGGCGCAGCGCTGGATTTTCGAGGCCGAATGCGCCCGCGCCGGCACGCCGAACGTCAATGTGATGGGCGTCAAGATGGTCGGCCCCGTCATCATCGGCTTCGGCTCGCCGGAGCAGAAGAACTATTATCTGCCGCGGATTCTCTCCGGCGAGGACTACTGGTGCCAGGGCTATTCCGAGCCCGGTTCGGGCTCCGATCTATCCTCGCTGAAGACGCGTGCGGTGCGCGACGGCGACCACTACATCGTCAACGGCACCAAGATCTGGACCACGCATGCGCATCACGCCAACCGCATGTTCGCGCTGGTGCGCACCAGCGACGCGCCGCGCCAGCAGGACGGCATCAGTTTTATTCTGATCGACATGAAGGGCGCGGGCATCACCACCCGGCCGATCCTGACCATCGGCGGCGACCACGAGGTCAACCAGGTGTTCTTCGACGACGTCCGCGTGCCCGTCGCCAACCGCGTCGGCGAGGAAGGCAAGGGCTGGACCTATGGCAAATACCTGCTCGAATTCGAGCGCGGCGCCGGTATCGCCTCGGCCAAATTGCGCGAGGCGCTGAAGACGGTATCCGATCTCGCGGAATCCGACGCCACCGGCCGCGCCATCGACGATCCCGATATTGCGTTACGCATGTCCGAGATCGAGGTCGATATCGACACGCTTGAAATGACCGAACTGCGCGTGCTGTCGGCGCTGCAGACCGGGCAAAATCCGGGCGCGGTCTCCTCGCTATTGAAACTGCGGGTCAGCGAAATCCGCCAGGCGGTGACGCGGCTCGGCGTCGAAGTGATCGGCAATGACGGCCTCGCCGTCGAGCCGATGCGGCCGTTCTACAAGCTCAACCATGAACCGGCGATTCCAGAGGCGATGCTGCCGATCGTCCCGGAATATCTCAACGGACGCGCCTACACCATCTTCGGCGGCTCGTCGGAAATCCAGCGCGACATCGTCGCCAAGATGGTGCTGGGGCTGTAGGGATTCTCGCACCGTCATTCCGGGGCGATGCGAAGCATCGAACCCGGAATCTCGAGATTCCGGGTCTGGTCCTTCGGACCATCCCGGAATGACAGCATCTACCCCCGCGCCGCCCTCGCATCCCGGATCGCCTGCCAGACTTTCATCGGCGTCAGGGGCGTGTGCAGCGTCTTGATGCCGAGGTCCGAGAGCGCGTCCATCACGCCATTGGCGATGCAGGGCGGGCCGCCGATCGCACCGGATTCGCCGCAGCCCTTGGCGCCCAAAGGATTGGTGCGGCACGGCGCCGAATCATCCAGCGTCACCTCGATCGGCGGAATGTCGTCGGCGCGCGGCAGGCAATAGTCCTGGTAGCTCGCGGTCAGCAATTGCCCCTCGGGGTCATAAGCCACGCCCTCGTACAGCGCCTGCCCGATGCCCTGCGCGACGCCGCCATGAACCTGCCCCGTCACCAGCATCGGATTGACGGCGACGCCGACGTCGTCGACCGTGGTGTAGCGCACCACGCGCGTGATCCCGGTTTCCGGGTCGATCTCGACCTCGCAGATATGGGTGCCGTTGGGCCAGCTCGGGCCGTCGACTTCGGCCGCGCTATCCACGCTGAGCCGCGCGCCTTTTTCGTCCCTGGCGATGTCGAACAGACCGATCCGCTTGTCGGTGCCGACAACGGTGAGAATGCCGTCGCGGTATTCGATGTCCTCGATCGACGCCTCCAACCTGTTCGCGGCCTTCTCGCGCGCCTTCGCGATCAGGTCGTTGGTGGAGACCGCGACCGCCGTGCCGCCGACAAACAGCGAGCGCGAGCCGACGCTGCCGAAACCGACGGCGAGATCGGTGTCGCCCTGCACCACGTCGATCTTGTCGATGGGGATGCCGAGCGAAGCCGCCACCATCTGCGAATAGGTGGTCTGCAGCCCCTGCCCCATCGCTTGCGTGCCGGAATGCAGGATGATGCGCCCCTCTGCCGTGGCGTGCAGGCTGACCTTTTCGGTGTGCACGGTGCCGCCGGTCCATTCGATATAGCTGGTCAAGCCGCGGCCATAGAGCAGGCCCTTCTTCCTGGCCGCTTTCTTGCGCGCGGCAAAACCATCCCAGTCCGCCAACTTGCAGGCGCGCTCCAGCATGTGCGCGAACGCGCCTGAGTCATAGACCTGGCCGACCGCGTTGGTGTAAGGCATTTGCGCGGGCTTGACGTAATTCATCTTTCGAATGGCGCGCGGGTCGATTCCAATCTGCCGGGCAGCTGCATCCATCAGCCGCTCGACGATGAACACGCCCTCCGGCCGCCCCGCGCCGCGATAGGCGCCGACCGGCGCGGTATTGGTCATCACGGCCTTGATATCGTAGTGAACCAGCGGCAGGTCGTAGACCCCGCTCTGCACGAACGGCCCGAGCACCAGCGGAATCACGGTGCCGGCGCCGGAGAGATAAGCGCCGGTGCCGCCGACCGAGCGCACCCGATAGGCCAGCACGCGACCTCTGGCGTCGAGCGCGAATTCGCCGGTTGAAGTGAGGTCGCGGCCATGGGTGCCGCCGACGAATTCGTCGCTGCGGTCGCCGCGCCAGCGCACCTTGCGGTTCAGCTTGACGGCGGCATAGGCCACCATGCCGTCTTCCGGATAGAGGCTGGTCTTCTGCCCAAAGCCGCCGCCGATATCGCCGACCAGCACGCGCACGCTTTCCTTCGGCCGCTTCAAGACGGCATCCGCGAGAATGTCGCGGGTCGAGCCCGGCGTCTGCGACTGGGTGTGCAGAATCAGCCGGCCGGTTTTCTTGTCGACCTCGGCAATGCTCGATCGTGGCTCCATGGCCGATGGCGCCAGCCGCTGGCTGACCAGATCGAGCGAAACTTTGTGCGCGGCGTTGGCGAACGCGGCCTCGACGGCGGCCGCATCGCCATAGCTCATGGCGGCAACGATATTGTCGGGTGCCTCCGCCCACACCGCGGGCGCGCCCGGTTTTGTCGCTTCGATCGGATCGACCACCGCCGGCAACACCTCGTATTCGACGGCGATCGCTTCCGCCGCGGTTTGCGCCGTAACCCGCGATGTCGCCACCACCGCCGCGACCGGCTCGCCGGCGAAACGCACGATCTGATGGGCCAATAGCCGCCGCGGCGGCACTGACATCGGCTTGCCGTCGGGGCGCATGAACACCAACAGCGTCGGAAGGGTGCCGATATCGTCGGCGATCAGGTCGGCGCCGGTATAGACCGCGGCAACGCCCGGCGTCTCAGTGGCGGATTTGGTGTCGATCGATACGATCTTCGCATGGGCATGCGGCGAGCGCAGCACATGCAGCCACAGCGCGCCCTCTTCCGGTCTGTCGTCGATGAACTGCCCCTTCCCGGTCAGCAGTCGCTGGTCTTCAAGACGCTTGACGGGCTGGCCCGCCCCGAAACGCATATTGCCCGGAAGAATATTCATCAGTTGGTCCTTCGAGTCTTTTGCTGAGTTGGGCGGGTTTTAGTCGATCTGCAAGGTGAAGGCCAAGCCACGGCAGGACCAAAGAATCATCAAGCCCTGGCATGACGGTTTCGACGCACAAGCGCCAATCTACCCGATCTCCCGCAACACCGCCTCGACCGCCTTGCGCTCGTCCGGCGAGAGCGCCGGCTGCGGCGCGACGGGATCGCCGACGTCATAGCCTTGGATCGCAAGCCCGGCCTTGATGCAGGCGGCGAGGTTATAGCGCGCGAAGGCTTCGTTCAGCCGCCACAGCTTGCGCTGCAGGACCAGCGCATCGTCCCAGCACGCCGCCTTGCAGAGATTGTAGAGTTCGACGCTCTGGCGCGGAATAAGGCAGGCCGGTCCCGCCATCCACCCCACGCCACCGATCAGCATCACCGCTGCCGGGATGTGCGCGGATGCCGAGAAGACGCGGATCGCATCGCCGCACCGGTTCATGATCGACAACAGCCGCCCGGTATTGGTGGAGGCGTCCTTGATATATTGAATGCGCGGATGCGCCGCGAGCCGCGCGATGACGTCGAGGGTGAGATCGGAGCGCTGGAAATTCGGATTGGTGTAGATCACCACGGGAATATCGACCGCATCCGCGATGGCGCGGAAATAGGCTTCGACCTGCGCATCGCCGAGCGGAAAATACGCTTCGAGAATGGCAAGGATTCCGTCGGCGCCGAGCTTTTGATAGGCTTTTGCCTGCGCCACCGCATCAAGCGTCGAGGTCGAGGCGACGCCGGCGACCACGGGCACGCGCCCCTTTGCCGCTTCGATGGTGGTCTGCACCACCGCCTGACGCTGCGTGTTGTCGAGATAGGCGAACTCGCCGGTTGATCCCAGCGGCGTCAAACCGTGCACGCCCGATGCAATGAGATCGTCGCAGAGGCGAACGAGCACGCCGGTGCGGATTTGCCCCGATGTATCGACGGGCGAGACCAGATAGGGAAAGACGCCATGGAAATCAGTCATGATGACTGACTTTAGAGTGCCGATACCACGCGGGTCAAATTCATGCCTTGCTTGCGCCACAACCCGCGCCCGATTGTGGCCAAGCCCGCTCGACAACAACGTTTCGACGAAGCCTGATGGGCAATGCAGCAAAGGTTCGGCGCAGGTCGCAAGTCATTTTTCCGCCGCACTGGATCAACATTATCCACAGGCAGTGATGTTTTAGTTTGTATGCGTGCTCCCGAGTAAATTCGCGGCGGGAATTTCGGTCGGGGACGAAACCAGCAGCGAGAGCGGCGATGAATACGCTGTACGATTTGCTCGGGGCTCTTCCACACGATAACGCCGAAGGTCTCAGGGCCGCGTTCCGAAGAGCCGTCAAAGGCGCCCATCCCGACGTCCGACCTGACGATCCCGAAGCCGCGCTGAAATTCAGGGAGATCGTCCGCGCCAACGATATCCTCGGCGATGACGAGCAGCGCGCGGCCTACGACCATCTGCTTGAACTTGCGCGCCTGGAGCAGCTATCGGAGGCGAGGCACGCCATCGCCGCCAGGGTTCACAAGCTTGCCTCCGGCGTGATCGCGCTGGCCGGAGCCTCGGTCGTCACCGTCGGCGGATATTTGCTGTTCATGCATATGTCGGTGGCATCGGTTGCCCCGGCAAACGATGTTGCCACGATGCGCGCACCGCGCCAGATGGTCGCCGGCAGCCCGACGGGATCAGCGGATAGGTCCGGCGAGATCGCATCGCCCGTGAAACGCGGGACTACGGTTATTCCCGGTGAGGCGGACGTGCCGGACGTTGCCATGCCCCCGGCCCATGCGGAGAGCGCCCCGCCGGCCAATGCCGGCCCGGCTCCCGGTCTCGCCGCGGGTGAGGCCGGATTGTTGCAAGCACGGGTCATTTCCACCGATCGCGATGGTCATTCTGGCGGCCCGGATCAGTCGCTTCAGCTCGATCCCGGGCTTTTGCCCGCCTACGCCAACCGCGGCATTATCTTCTATCGCCCGCGAGAATTCGACGGCGCCTTCGCCGATGTCACGCCGACGAAGCGGATTGGAAAGGCAAGCCGGGCGAAATCTCCGCCGACGATGACGAGGCAGCCACGCTTTGATCATGCCGCCATCGCACCCGCGGTGGTGCCGTTGCCGCGGCCGGCGAGCGGCCGCGCAGGATCCCTCGCGGCAAGAAAGCGTTGTGCAGGTGAGGCTATGCTAGCAGCGCCCCATGCGCCGTGCCCCATGGCGCTCACTGGCCCAACGCCGGGCATGCCCGGGGCGTGAGATGGCATTGCGTACCCCGCCGCTGAACCGCTATTGGTCATGGACAACAATAAGCGGAAACACGGCGGGAACGCGGGATGGAATATGTCGATCTGGACGGCGTCGCGCTACGCTATGAGCTGAGCGGCAGGGGTGAGCGCACCCTGGTGCTGGTCCACGAAATGGGCGGCTCGCTCGAAAGCTGGGACGACGTCGCACCAAAGCTCGCGGAATCTCGCCGCGTCTTGCGCTACGACACCCGCGGTGCGGGGATGTCGCAGAAGGTGCGCGGCGAGCTTGGCATCGATACCATGGCCGACGATATCGCAGCCCTGCTCGATCATATCGGAATCGCGGGCAAGGTGGCGCTGGCGGGTATTGCCGTCGGCGGCGCGATCGCGCTTCATTTCGCGGCCCGATACCCCGATCGCACCAGAGCCGTCGCGGTCGGAAGTCCGGCCACCGGCATCGTGCCGGAGCGCCGCACCGCGGCGCTAGAGCGCGTCGCCAGAATCGAGGCCGTCGGCATGGCATTCGCCGTCGCCGACTCGATGCAAAACGGCTATCCCCCGGAGCTTCGCGGCGACATCAAGCGCTTCGAACGATACCGGGCGCGATGGCTCGGCAACGATCCCCTGAGCTATGCGACGATCTGGCGAATGCTGGCGGGCCTGGACATGCAGGGTGAATTAACCCAACTGCGCTGTCCCGTGCTCGTGATCGGCGGCAGCCTCGATCGCGTACGCCCGCCTGCGCTCGCGCAGGCTGCGGCCAGCGTCATCCCTGCTGCGCGCTATGTCGAAGTCCAGACCGGCCACTATATGTCGGTGCAAACGCCCGAACTCATCGCCGATTGCATCGACGAATTCCTGCGAACGGTCGATGCCTGATCGAGCCTCGCTATCCCCCTCAAATCTACCGAGGTCTTCCCAGATGACACCGCAACCCGCACAGCAAATTCCCGGCGTCTATCATCGCAAGATAGGAGATATCGTCGTCACCGCGATCAGCGACGGTTATCTCGACGGCAGCCTCGACGTGATGCGCAATGTCGATCTCGACAAGGCGCACCAGCTGCTGCGCGACGCCTTCCGGCCGGCGCGGCGAACCAGCGTCAATGCCTTCCTGATCCATTCCAAAGGCCGCCTTGCGATCGTCGATACCGGATCGGGAAATTATCTGCTGCCCACCGCCGGCTTCGTCCAGCGCAGCCTCGCGGGCGCCGGCATCGACCCGAAGTCGATCGATACGGTGTTGCTGACCCACATGCACCCCGATCATTCCGCCGGCCTGACCGACATGTCGAACGGCCAGTTGTTCTTTCCAAACGCGGAACTGGTCATGCACGAGAACGAACCGGCGCACTGGTTCGACGACGGCGCGATGGCGAAGGCCGACGAGCGATCGAAGAAGCTGTATTTCCTGGCCGGCCGCGAACAGGTCGCGCCCTACAAGAACAGGACGCGGCTATTCCGGCAGGGTGAGGTATTTCCGGGCGTAACCGCAGTGCCGAGCCTCGGGCACACGCCGGGCCACACCGCCTTCCTCGTTGCTTCCGGCAACGATCAGCTGATGATCTGGGGCGACACGGTGCACGTGCCGGAAGTGCAGACCGCATTTCCCGAAGCCGGCATGGCCTTCGATACCGATCTCGCCGCCGCGGCCGCGTCGCGCAAACGCATGTTCGATCGCGTCGCCAGCGACGGCGTCCTGGTCGCCGGCATGCACCTGCATTTCCCGGCCTTCGCGCACCTCGCCCGGCGCGGCGACGCCTATGAACTCATTCCCGAGGCCTGGCGGCACTCGCTGGATGCGACTTAGCGCATCGATGCCCTGACGGGCCGGCTCAGGCAAGAGCCGGCGCGGAGGCGAATTCGGGCATGACCTTCGCCGTGAACAGCGAGAGCGAATGCACCGATTCCTCGTGCGTGAGATCGCCGAACGCAAAGCGCGTCAGCACGTAGTTGACGCCCGCGGTGTCGATCTCGCGCCTAAGCCGGTCGCATACTTCCTCCGGCGTGCCGACGATCGCAATGCCGGCATTGACGGCGGCGGTGAAATCCTCGGGAATCGGATAATTCAGCAGCGGATTGCCATGCATGCGCCATAGATGCATCAGGCTTGTGTACCAGACGCCAAAAGCACGCTGGCCGATTTCGAAGGCCTCCTTGCTGGTCTCCCCAACCACCAGATGACGGCCGATCCCCATCATCGGCAGGCTGGCGCCACCAGATCCATTGGCCGCCTGCCATTCCTGCCGGTAGCGATCGGTGATGGCGCGAACCGACGTCGCCGGCCCGTTGCAGACGATGTTGATGCTGTTCTGCGCGGCCCATGGCACCGCATTGGGATGGGATAGCCCGTACCAGATCGGCGGGTGCGGCTTTTGCAGGCACTGCATCGCCACCGGGACGTTCTTCAACTTGAAGACTTCGCCCTCGAAATTGATCACAGGGGATTGCAGGCCCTGCAGGATGATCTGATAGGCCTCGGTGTAGATCCTGGACGACGTTTGCGGATCTACCCCGAAATAGCCGACCTCGTAAGGCGAAACGCCGCGCCCGACGCCAAGCTCGAGGCGGCCGCCGCTCATCTGGTCGAGCATGCAGATTTCCTCGAGGATGCGTAAGGGATGGCTCAGGGTCAGGATGTAGACCAGCGGTCCGAAGCGCAGGCGCTTGGTGCGCTGGGCGATGGCCGACAGCAGCACGCCAGGCACCGACGCCATGCCGAGCGGCGTCGCGTGATGCTCGGCGATATGATAGGCGTAGAAGCCGCTGCGGTCATAGATCTCGGCCAGTTTGAGCCGGCTTTCGTAGAGCTCCGCAAGGCTCGAATTGCCACGGTCGACGTGGTCGAAGACTCCGAATTTCATGTTTTGGTTTTTCCTGTTGGAGCGGCGCCTCTCGCCGGTTGTTGCGCCGTCGCGCTCAGCCCTTGTTGGCGAGCGGATCGTGGGCATCGATCAGGATGAACGCGATCCTGCAGAAGTCCGAGGAGCGGTTGACCCAGGCGTGGTTGGTCGCCTGCTGGATGACGATATCGCCGGCCTTGAGATGGACTTCCGAATCGTCCAGCAGCATGTCGATCTCGCCGGACAGCACGATGCCGTAGTCGACGCTCTTGGTACGATGCATGTAGGCATGCCGGCTCGGCGCGCCCGCCGGCCCGCCATGATCGACGCCCATCGCTTGCCGCAGCGCCGTCCCGTCCATGGCATCGACCTCGGGGCCGACTGGCGGAAAGTCGACGATCCGCAGAATGGAGCCGTTCGCTGGCGGCGCCACGGCAATGGTGCGGTCGGCACGGTCAATGCGCACACCCGCATTCGCCGGCGTCTCGTCGGTGACCCACAGCAAGGTGCTGACGAAGCCCGCACCTTCGCGTATCCGCACATTGGGCGCGGCGCCGTCGCTTTCGATGATCGCGTTGCCGTTGTCGTCGTGGCCGGTCACCA
>Ga0209006_10001113_pt1 | contig 24627 bp, 20 predicted proteins | sample JacPin_JW_Ref_O2_FD_188567 | JGI IMG/M metagenome (GOLD analysis project Ga0209006, IMG submission 188567) | Forest soil microbial communities from Algoma, Ontario, Canada - Jack Pine, Ontario site 1_JW_Ref_O2 (SPAdes) (version 2) | ecosystem: Environmental > Terrestrial > Soil > Boreal... | reverse complement strand
TCATGAGCAACTGGCACAGCGACTGCGTCATCGTCGGCGGCTTCATGTGGCTCTACGACGATTTCGTCGGCAACGGCCTCGCCGCGCAATACGCCGCCGCGATCAACAACGCGGTCGGCAGCAGCGACTTCACACTCTCCGGACCGAAGAGCCTCTTCCTGAACCAAAACTCAACCGCCAATGAAGCGATCACCATCACCGACTCCAACGGCTTTAGCGGTAAGGTAAAGTTGACTTTGTCGACTCTGCCCAAAGGCGTCACTGCAACAGTCCAGGGAACAGGCAACAAACAAAAGGTGGTCTTCAAAGCCACTGCCGCGGCCATCACAGGATTGAACTCCATCACCGTCACCGGAACATCCGGCACCATCACGCAGACTTTCACGCTAACCCTGGCCGTAAGCGCCGCCGTCGCCACAACCGGCACCGGCACGCAGGTCGATCTCTCTTCCGAATTCAACCTGAACGGAATCTACACAGACGGCACGAAATACACCACCGGAGGCATGGACGGCCTCGGCTACTCCTACTCCGCGAACCTGCTCACCACAGCGCGAGCCTTCAACGGCATCCTGCTCACCTTCGGCCCCGCCAACGAACCCGACGCAGTCGCCAGCAATGGCCAGGTGATCACCCTGTCCTCGGGCCAGTTCTCCGGCCTCGAACTGTTAGCCACCGCCGTGCAAGGCAATCAAGCCTCCCAAACCTTCACCGTCACCTACACCGATGGAACCACTTCCAAATTCACGCAAAGCCTGAGCGACTGGTTCACTCCGCAGAAATACCCACACGAATCCGAAGGCGTAGCGATGGCCTACCGCAATTTTGACAATGGAATTAAAGACCAGCGCACATTCAACCTCTACGCCTACCGCCTTGTCCTGAACAAAGCCAAGACGGTGCAGAGCATCACGCTGCCCAACAATGCAAACGTAATCGTGCTGGCGGCAACGCTGGTGCAATAAAGAGATAATCAATTCGCCACGAAGAAACAGCGGGAAAGAACGGGCCCCACTCTAGTCGCGTTCTTTGCGACTAGAGTGGGGATTTTGACTCTCGATCAGATTTGAACGACTGTGGGTGCCCCACTTCTCGCCTCTTTTGCGAGAAGTGGGAACCACGGACGTATGTATTATCAAATTCGCTTTTTCCTGGGATCGACGACCCCGCCAAGGCTATGCCAGCCTCCAACCGGGACTTACATCTTGGACAGCATTGTGGTAGGTTACATGTAACCATGCCGATGAAGACGCCCATACAAACTCGCTCCAAGTCATCCCGGGACAAGGTCCAGGCACACCGCGAGCGGCTGCGCCAGCAAGGTCTTCGGCCTATCCAAATCTGGGTCGCGGATGTGCGCTCACCCGGGTTTGCAAAAGAGGCTCATCACCAGTCCCTCGCTGTCGCTAATAGTCCTCACGCTAGGCGGGACCAGGACTTTGTCGACGCCGTCGGCGATTGGGGCAAGATGTGAAGCGCGGCGAGATTTGGACCGCTGCCGGCGGCAAGCACTACGCAGGAAAGCCCCGCCCGGTCGTGATCCTACAAGATGATCGTTTCGACCGAACGGATTCAGTCACGATCTGCGCCTTCACCACCGACCCAACCGATGCTCCGTTGTTTCGTATTCCCATTGAGCCGAATCAAAGCAATGGTTTGCGTGCAGTTTGCCGGCTGATGGTCGACAAAATCACAACCGTGCCCAAATCAAGGATTGGCAAGCATATCGGCCGCCTTGCCGACGAAGAGATGCTACGGCTGAATCGTGCCGTCTTGGTGTTTCTGGGAATTGCCGCTTCCAGAAATCATGTGCGATCGGAATAGTTCGCTACCCGCCTAAGTATTTACGAGTGTTGCTCTTGAAACCCTCCATCGCACACGGCAACACGAATCCGCCGCTCGCTCTCCCCGGTTCGCTCCAATGCAATCTCCACATCTCTTTCGCGCACGAACCGAGGAAATTTCTCCCCCCACTCGATCAGCAGCACGCTGTTGTCCATGCGCAAATCATCTAACGCTAGCGTATCTAATTCGCGCTGCGTGTCAATGCGATACAGATCGATGTGGAAAAGCGTTGCCCTCGGTCCCCGATATTCATGGATTAGCGTGAAGGTGGGACTGGTCACATCTTCTTCAGCCGCGGCGTCGAGGGCAGCGGCAATTCCCTTGACGAGAGTAGTCTTTCCCGCGCCCAGATCGCCGCGCAGCAGCACCAGCTTCGGCGGAGCAAGCAACTCAGCTAGCGACCGCCCAAAGGCAATCGTCTCCTCAGGCGAATGAGTAACGATCTCCCGTACCGCCGCTTCTGCGCTCATGATCGAAACACGCCGGACCCACTTCTCGCAAAGATGCGAGAAATGGGACACCCAAGCGTGACGACCAGTATAGCGAGAACCGGAAGCCGGAAGCCCGACTCTACATACTCTTGGGCAGCGTGAACACGCTCGACTTCAGTCCCAGTAGGTCACGGTCGGCCACGTGATCGAGTGACGTGCGCAACCGGCGATGGTCGTCGTCCTCGAGAGCGACAAAGCGGAAAGGCTGCAACACTCCCGTTGTCGTTTGCCGCATCGGGCTGAGAACCTCAGCCATGCCGCGCACCGGGCCCGATTGGGTCTGGAACGCGACCTCGATAAAATCGCCCTGCGGCAGCGAGTTCGCAATTTGCAGGAGCCCGCCGGTGGCGGAAACGGATTGAAGTTTAGCGCGTGTACGCCGGCCATCTTCTAAACGAATCGCAGCCAGGACGGAACTGCCTAGCTGGACCCGGGCCGCGCGCCGCGAAGGGTGCGGTTGGGGGAAGTGGGTCATAAGCAAGTACACTTTCGCACGATGCCCCGGTTAGTAATAGATTACCGAAGCACATCGCCCGGATTCCTTGCTGGGAGCCTGGTTCCGAGCCATCGAAGCCTCTGTGCCAGTGGCACATAGCCAGCGTTAACTACTACGATACTGTCCGTCGGGACAGGTGCTACAAGCCGGTCCTCGCTTGGACGGTCGGCGTACCATGTTGTTTATGCGATACCTATTGTCGTTTATTCTATTCTCGACTCTGTTGGCCTCTGCGTCCTTTCAGCCTCAAACTCCCGCCGGGCCCCCGCTCCGAGTCGCCATCGTGGGTTTGGTTCACGGACACGTGCAGGGCTTTCTTCAGCAGTCGCTCCACAGTCCGGAGATCGAGATCGTAGGAATTGCCGAGCCGGACCAGCAGGTTGTTGACCGCTACGCGAAACAGTACGAACTCGACCGCGGCCTGATTTTCTCCGACCTGGAAGAGATGCTGCAGAAGACCCATCCGCAGGCCGTTCTGGTCTACACCAACACCTACGATCACCGCCGCGTCGTGGAAATCTGCGCCCGCCACGGGGTTCACGTCATGATGGAAAAGCCGCTGGCGGTCAGTCTGGAAGATGCGCTGGCCATGCAAGCGGCCGCGCAAAAGTACAAGATTCGAGTTCTGGTAAATTACGAAACTTCGTGGTACCCGAGCAATGCCGCTGCGTATGATCTGGTCCACGACAGGGCAATCGGCGAGATTCGCAAGGTCGTCATCCACGACGGCCACAATGGCCCGAAAGAAATTAACGTAGAACCTGAATTTCTTGCCTGGCTCACCGATCCCAAGCTCGATGGCGGCGGTGCATTGTTCGACTTCGGCTGCTACGGTGCGGACCTGATGACGTGGCTGATGGACGGACAGCGCCCGCAAACCGTCACCGCTGTGACGCAACACATCAAGCCGGATATCTATCCGCACGTCGACGACGAGGCCACTATCATTCTCACCTACCCCAAGGCCCAAGCCATCGTGCAAGCCTCGTGGAATTGGCCCTTCGGCCGCAAGGATATGGAAGTGTACGGACAGAACGGTTACGTAATGACTATCGAGCACGACAATCTTCTGGTGCGCCGCGCCGGGAGCGGCAAGCGCGATGATACGGTCGAAGAGCAGGTCGCCGCCGATCCGCTGGCTCCTCCCTATGACAACGAGTTGTCCTATTTACGCGCGGTGCTTCTGGACGACGCGAAGCCTGACGTTTTCTCTGCGCTCGACACCAACGTCACGGTCGTTGAAATCCTCGATGCCGCGCGCCGTTCAGCGGCCGAAGGAAAGACGATCCACTTACCCGCTTCACGATGATGAAAACGGACGTCCGACGTCGGACCTAGGACCTCAGCAAGTGGCTTAAACGGCGCCTCAAAGTCATGAGGTCTGACGTCTGAGGTCCGCCGTCGGTTTTTCATCCGTTCCAACGCACTAATTTTTCTTGTGCAGTGGTTTGCGTGCGCCGGAACGCCTCAGGCAGTCCTTGTAGTAGGTCAGTCGCGATCAGCGAATGTTCGCCGACACTATCGCGCATCACATCGCCTGCAAGACCGTGCAAATGCACCGCAGCGATTACGGCAGAGATCGCATCTTCCTTTTTCGGATGCTGCGCGAGCATTCCCGCAACCATTCCTGTGAGAATGTCTCCGGTGCCTCCGGTCGACATTCCCGGATTGCCGGTTGTGTTCACCCAAGCTTCCCCACCAGGCTGCACAACCAGCGTGCGATGTCCTTTGAGGACGACGATCAACTCATGCTCCTGTGCGAATTTGCGCGCAACGCCCAACCGATCCTGCTGCACCTCGGCGATCGTGCATCCCACAAGCCGAGCCATTTCGCCGGGATGCGGAGTGATCACCAGCGTGCGACCTTTCCCGTTCAACAGCTCAGTACGATCCTGGAATGCATTCAAGCCATCGGCATCGACAACCATTGGCGATTGGCATTTCGCCACCAGCGTCCGCACCAACTCCGCCGTTTGCGAATCGCGGGAAATGCCAGGACCAATCGTCACCACGGTCTTCCCTTTCATGAGCTCGCCGATTTTTTCGCTGGCTTCGGTCGCGATCGTTCCGGCGGAAGTTTCAGGCAACGGTTCCGTCATCAACTCTGCGTGGAATCCAGCCACCGTCGGCAACACCGACTGTGCTGTAGCCACCGTCGAGAGTCCCGCGCCCACCCGCAACACCGACATTCCAGCCATGGCGACCGAACCGGCTTTCCCTACTGATCCGCCGACGACCAGCACATGTCCATAACTTCCCTTGTTCGAGTCAGCCGCGCGCGGTGCAACCAATGGCGCAAGATCGCGCGCAGTAATCACATTCAAATGCAGCCCAGACACAATCGCTTCATCGGGCGAGCCGATGTTGGCTACAAGCGTCGGCCCATTTGTTAATTGCCCGAACACATGCGCGGGACGCGCCGCCGTAAAAGTCACAACGGCATCCGCCCGCGCGATAGTTGCAGCTTGTGGTTTCATGCTGTTTGCATCTGCGCCGGAAGGAATGTCCACGGCGATCACTGGAGTTTGACTCGCGTTCATGATCGCAAAGGCTTCGGCATACAATCCGCTGACAGGCGGTTTGAACCCCGTACCCAACACCGCATCGAGATACAAATCGGCCTTTAAGGAAAGCCGCACGCGTTCGCTCTTCAACTCTTCGCTGGAATGCACGGCAATAGCCGCAGCAGGAAGTTTGCCAAACATGACCGCAGCATCGCCACGCAATTCAACCGGATCCGCCAGAAGAATCACCTGCACTTTCTTTCCCTGCTGATGCAGTCGATGAGCAGCGACAAAGCCATCACCTCCGTTGTTGCCTTTGCCGCAGAAAATCGCTACGCGCCGGACTTCCCCGTGATGCGCCAAAACATAGTCGGCCACAGCGGCGCCGGCATTCTCCATCAAAGTTAATGAGGGCACGCCGAAGCGCTCGCTGGTGGCGCGATCAATGGCTCGCATCTCTTCTGCGCTAACGATTTTCATGGCGGTCGGCGGTCGTTGGTCCTTTGTCGTTAGATTCCGCGTGCGATCAGGCTCGCTAACGACAAACGACTAGCGGCCAACGACTGACTATAAAACAAAAAGGCCCTCCGCGTTGTGCGGAGGACCCGTTGAACTCACTGACCACTAGCCACTGCTTACTGGCCACTGCCCTTTGATCCCGACTCCAGAGCCTGCACCCGGCTGTGCTTTACGCTGTAAGTGAAGTACACCACCAAACCAATCGCCAGCCAGCCAAACAGGCGAATCCAGTTCCACATTCCCAGCTTGTACATCATATAACCGTTCGAAATTACGCCGAGAATTGGAATCAGAGGCACCCACGGCGTTCGGAACGGACGCGGCTGACTCGGATTTGTACGCCGCAACACCATCACGGAAATCGACACGATCACAAAGGCCAGCAGCGTACCGATGTTTACCATCTTCGCGATCTCGTCAATCGGTGTTACGCTGCCCACGACTGCCGCAAGCAGGCCTACCAGAATCGTATTCTTCCATGGAGTACGGAACTTGGGATGGACAGCAGCGAAGAATTTCTTGGGTAAAAGGCCGTCATTGGCCATTGCGTAGAGCACTCGCGTTTGGCCGAGCAACATCACCAGCATCACGCTCGTCAGTCCAGCCAGTGCTCCCAATGTAATGATCTGCGACGCAGTAGTAAGCCCGCGATCCAGAAATGCAACAGCGACCGGCGCTTCGATGTTGATCTGTTGCCAGCGCACCATCCCCGTCAGGACTGCAGCCACGGCAATGTACAAGACGGTACAAATCGCCAGCGAAGCGATCATGCCAATGGGCAAGTCGCGTTGCGGATTCTTCGCCTCCTGTGCCGTCGTCGAGACCGCATCGAAACCAATGTAGGCAAAGAAAATATAGGCTGCGGCTGCTCCAATGCCCGCAAAGCCGTGAGGCGCGAACGATGCCCAGTCCATGCCCCAGTTGGCGCGGTCAATGTACTGTGCACCCAGGGCGATCACAAAGAGCACCACCGAGACCTTAACCACGACGATCCCGGTGTTGAACCGCGCGCTCTCTTTAATGCCAACTACAAGAATTGCTGTGATCACGAGTGCGATGAGAAAGGCCGGGAGATTAAAACCAACTTCCGCTCCAAAAAGATGTGGCGCGCCGAGCAAGTCATGCGCCCGCTGCAGGAGTTCAGGAGATTGCGCAGTTATGATGGCACTGACTTTGTCGAGGAAGTTTTGCGTTCCGGGCACAAGTGAGGAATCCGATGCGAGCGCGATTTGCCGCGCTACCATATTCTCGGCCGTCTTCAGCGCCGTCCAGTGATCGTAAGCTAGCCACAGCGGCATCTTGATGTGGAAGATATTCAGCAGTGCGATGAAGTGGTTCGACCAGCCCGAAGATACCGTGCTGGCGCCCATGGCATATTCGAGCGTGAGGTCCCAACCGATGATCCACGCGATCAACTCGCCCAGCGTGGCGTAAGCGTAGGTGTAGGCGCTGCCCGCCAGCGGAATCATCGCGGCGAACTCGGCATAGCACAATCCGGCAAACGCGCATCCCAATCCGGATAGAACGAAAGACAATGTAAGTCCCGGACCGGCATACTGCGCTCCCAGCCCCACCATTACAAAGATGCCCGCGCCGATGATTGCGCCCACTCCCAGTGCGGTGAGCTGGAAAACTCCGAGCGTTCGTTTGAGGCTGTGTTCGCCCGTCTCCCGAGCTTCTTCCATCAGCAGGTTCAACGGCTTGGTTGCCAGCAGATTTGCCATTCGTTTGGTTTCTCCTCAGCAGTTATGCAGATGCACTTTTTTCTGCGGCTCTCGACCACGCAAAATATACCGGAATACCCAGCAGCACCACGATTAGCCCCGGCCATGTAAACTGCGGCTTGTAGCGCAATAGTATGACATCGATGAACAAAGCCATCACAATATAAATCGCGGGCAGCACGGGGTACCCAACCGCCCGGTAAGGCCGCTCGGCATTCGGACGAGTCCGCCGCAGGACGAATAAACCTACAATCGTGAGAATGTAAAACACCAGCACGGCGAAAATAATGTAGTCGAGAAGCTGGCCGTAACTGCCGGAAATGCAGAGAAGGCACGTCCACACCATCTGCACCATTAACGAAACCGCGGGCGTCTTATATTTGGGATGCAACTTCGCTACGCTACGGAAAAATAGGCCGTCTTTGGCCATCGCGTAATAAACGCGTGCTCCCGAGAGAATCAGGCCGTTGTTGCAGCCAAAGCTCGAAATCAGAATGGCCGCCGCCATCAGCAAGCCACCAGCGGCGCCGAACATCTGCGTCATTACGGCAGTGCCCACGCGATCTTCGGCGGCGTATTTTATTCCGCGGCCCAGGATGCTTGCCGCGCCTGCCGTTCCATCAAGAGGGAGGGCATTCAGATAAATAAAATTGCATGCGATATAAAGAGCAATCACTACGCCGGTTCCGAGCGCTAACGAAAGAGGCAGGTTGCGGCTGGGATTCTTCACTTCGCCGGCGGTAAAGGTGACGTTGTTCCAGGCATCCGCGGAAAACAGAGACCCAACCTGGGCCACAGCAAGAATGGTCAGCGTTCCCACCATCACTATCGGTCCGCCGACCCCAACTTGCACCGCATGCTGCGCGCCGAGTCCGGCATTGTGCCAGAAATTCGTGCCAAAGTTCGCCGCCAGCGCCTGCGCGTTGCGTCCCAGCGCGATCCCGAAGAGAGCCAATCCCAGCAATGCCGAAACCTTGGCTGCGGTAAATACATTCTGAATGAGCGCCCCGGTTTTCAACCCGAAGATATTCACTACCGAGAGAAAGATCACAAGGAGAATCGCGACCAGGTTCTGCGTATTAATGCCCACATCCATATTCCCCAACACCATGGGACCAACATGAATCGGCGGAACTTTCCAAAGATGCAGAATCCAATTAGAGGAAGAAATCGTTGGAAAGAAAACTCCGAGAAACTTGCCGAAAGCCACGCCTACAGCGGCGATGGTTCCGGTCTGAATCACTAGAAACAATGTCCAGCCGTAGAGAAACCCCCACAGCGGTCCCAACGCTTCGCGCAGATAGACGTACTGGCCGCCAGCTCGCGGCATCATTGCCGCAAGTTCGCCATAGCTGAGGGCCGCAACGATCGTCATGAATCCGGCGACTGCCCACGCGCCAATCAGCAGCGCCGGCGAGTCGACCTCCCGGCCAATCTCCGCCGACACAATAAAGATGCCGGAGCCGATCATCGACCCCATGACCAGCATGGTGGCGCTGGTCAGGCCCAGGCCCTTGACCAGTTCCTTATCCTGGCTGCTGTGAATCTCCCAGTCGGTGGCTGCGGCTGGCGGTGTCGATGTACTCAGGAATCCTCCTAGAACCGTCGTAGGTCATTGGTCGTTGGTCGTTAGCGAACCCTACGGCCGGGGGCGACTTTACTAACGACGAACGACCAGCGACTAACGACGACTACCTTACCTCAAGATGCGGAAAAATTCCTCTGCTGATTTGCGTGGGTCTCGAATTAAGTCAGAAATCACGGCTACGGCATCGGCCCCGGCTTCGATCACCGACGCCGCATTTGAGCGCGTAATTCCGCCAATGGCTACCAAGGGCTTGCGGGTCAAAGCCCGCGCCCGGCGCACGCCGTCGAGGCCCACGACGGGATCTGGCTTGTCCTTGCTGGATGTGGCGAACACCGGCCCGATGGCAAGATAATCCGAGGAAGTGAGGTCCGCTTGCTGAAGTTGCTCAGGATTGTGCGTCGAAACCCCCATCCAGCGATCTGAGCCGATGATCCGGCGAACCGCCTCTGGCGAAAGATCGTCCTGCCCCACATGAAGACCGTCGAACTCCGCGGCCAGGCACAAATCGGCACGATCATTCATGATCAGCCGCGCAGACAGAGGGTGCCCCACTTCTCCCTGGTTTTGGGAGAAGTGGGTATTTTGACTCTGCGAGCTGAAGAGTCTCCTCAGTTCCCGCGCCTGCTCCAGAATCACCCGCGAATTCCCTGACTTGTTGCGATACTGCATCAGCGTGCAACCGGCGGCCGCGAGTTCTTCCGCCGCCGTAATCAAGTCGAGAGCGTTAGGAAAGCAACCAGCATCGAGGATGGGATACAGGCGCGGAAGGACGATCATGCGTTGCTCGGTCTGCTTTGGTTCATGTGCGTGCTCTATCGCGAAAGCTCGCAAATCCAATTGACTTCCCAGGTCTTGCCGCCATCGGGCGAGTAAGACTGCTCCATGCGTGAAGACTTAGGAGAAATGTCGAGCCAGACGTAGCGCACAAGAATAGTGCGGCCTTTGAGTTGTTCCTGATGGAAAAACTCGCCGCGTTTGCCGTTAAACCCGCCAACAACAGGAGGCGCGTCGAGAGTTCCGTTGTCGAGATCGATGAGATAGATGCTCCACTGGCGCGTCGTCGGGTTGTAGAGGCGCAGCGTCTGCGCCTTGATGTGCAGCTTCTTGTCGGTGCTGCTCACCTCAAACTGTTCAAAGTTCGCATTGCTGTCGAGAAGTTTGTGGTGGTTCGAAATGCCGTCGTACACGTCCCAGGTGTTGGAGTTGTTGAGCCGGTCCGGAAGCCGGCGGACGTGGGCTTTCCAGTCGCCGATGAGGAAATCAAAGTCGTGCGAGCCGTCGCGCTGAGGGAGATTCGCGGGATCCGAAGTCGTTTGCGCGTGAAGTGGAACAGGGAAGATTGCGCAGAGAACAAGCATTATGACATACAAGAGATTACTGGCTTTCATCGCATTCGCCTTTTCGAGATGATGAGAGACGCCATCCGTTCATTTTCCGGACGCACCGGCATCCTGGTGGCTCGCCAGTGTCTGGGCTTTGGCCAGCATCGCGTCGAGCACTGCCCGCGGATAAAGCTTGCCGTTGAGCACAACCGCCTGAATGGCGCGCGTGTTATGAATGTCGGCGAGCGGGTCCTTATCGAGCAAAACGAGATCGGCGGTCTTGCCGGCCTCAATGGTTCCGCGGTGGTCAAGTTGTCCCATGAATTGAGCAGCATTGCGCGTGGCGGCCTGGAGGGCGGCAAGGGGAGATAAACCGGCATCGACCAGCAGCGCAAGCTCGTCATGAATGCCAAAGCCGGGAAAGCACTGCGGGTTCATGGTGTCCGTGCCGGCAAGGATGGGCACTCCCGCCCGGTACATGAGTCCCACAAGCTTCACGGATTCGTCGAATTGGACTCTTGTCAATTTGACGATTGCGGCTCGAGGTTCGGGGGGAACGTTCCCATAATATCCGGCATCCCATTTTGCTCTCACGTCTTTGCTCAAGTACTTCAATCGTGGATCATTCGCGGGCAGTGGATCGTCGATCTCCGCTCGCAGCAAGGTTAGGGTGGGAGTTTGCCAGGTTCCATTCTTTGCAAACAATGCAAACAGGGACTGAGCCGTGGCTTGGTCGAAAGTTTCAACCACGCGCATGTTGAGGCGAATAATGTTCTTCCCGGAGTCAATCTTTTTCGCCATGGTGGCGTCCGGAGCCCGGAAAAGCGCCCTGAATCGCTCCAGTTCGGAATCAATCGCCGTCCCTTCTTTCGAGCATCCCTCAGCTACGCGTGTCAGATGCTCGATGCTTTTCTGGCCGGCGTTGGATGCCTCCACCGCGGTCACCGACTCGGGCACGTGTCCTTCGAATGGAATGCCGCGCTTGTTGGCCTCGTCGGCGATCGCGAAGTAGACGTTGCGGGACAACCTGCTATAGACCTTCAGGAAGTCCGCGCCACGCTGTTGCTGCTCATCCACTACTTCGCGCCCCTGCGCTTCATCCGCGGCAACAATGGAATCAGGCCAAACCGGATTTGGACCATCGACGATGGGACTGCCGAGGTAAATGGTGGGGGAAGGACCGGGATTAAATGAATCAGGATTAGGGGCTTGCGTAGCGCGCCATGCATGGGCGTCGGGCGGACCTGACATGTCACGGACGCCCACAACTCCGTTTGCCAGGAAAAGAAGATGACTCCAGGGAGCGCGGGCGTCTGACGCGCCATGGACGTGCATGTCCCACAAGCCGGGGATGAGGAACTTGCCCGCGCCGTCGACGATTGCGGCGTTCTTTGGGGTATGCGTCTTCTTCCACGGTCTTACCGCAACGATGCGATCGCCCTCAACGACCACTGTCATATCAGGCTCAGGAGGCCGACCCGTGGCGTCGACCACAGTGACATGTTTTATCACGAGCGATTGGGGCCAGCCGCGAACACTGCACAGAGCAGCAAGCAGGAAAATGAGGGACAAGCTGAAACGCAGCCGATTCGGCGAGAGCCGCGGAACCAGAATTCGAGCCATTTCAATTTCATCCGTGCCGGTCAATATGCAAACGTACTCGCCTCACGTCAGTTTATTTTGCGTTCTTCGCCAAGAACCGCTCAATAAACCCCGTATCGATCCTGCCAGCGCGAAAATCCGGATCGGCCAAGATTCTGCGGTGCAAAGGAATCGTCGTGTAGATGCCCTCGACGATAAACATCTCCAGCGCCCGCGCCATGCGCGAAATAGCCTCGTTGCGGTCCTTGCCGCGCACAACAAGCTTGGCAATCAGCGAATCGTAATATGGCGGAATGACGCCTTCGGCGTAGGCCGCGGTATCGACGCGAACGCCTGTACCGCCCGGCTCGTGAAATGCCGTAATCCTTCCCGCCGACGGAGTGAATTTTTCCGGATGCTCGGCATTGATGCGGCACTCAATCGAATGCCCGCGATGAACGACGGGCCCTTGCAGCACATCGCTCATATTGGCTCCGGCGGCGATCATGATCTGGCTCTTCACCAGATCGACGTCGGTGACCATCTCCGTAACCGGATGCTCCACCTGAATGCGCGTGTTCATTTCGATGAAATGCAGACTTCCATCCTGATCCATCAGAAACTCGATCGTTCCCGCATTCGTGTACCCAATGTCCGCCAGCGCCTTGCAAAGAATTCCGCCGATCCGGTCGCGCAACTCGGGTGTCACTCTTGTCGAAGGAGACTCTTCGAGCAACTTCTGGTGCCGCCGCTGAATGGAGCATTCGCGTTCGCCCAGACTAACGACATTGCCATGCTCGTCGGCCAGTATCTGAAACTCAATATGCCGGGGATGCTCAACATACTTCTCCATGTAGAGATCGCCGTTGCCGAACGCCCCCGCTGCTTCCGCCTGCGCCGTTTTGAATAATCCTGGCAGCTCATCTTCATTGCGTACAATGCGCATGCCGCGTCCGCCGCCACCCGCGGAAGCCTTTACGATCACCGGAAAGCCCACCTGTCGCGCCCACTGAATCGCATCATCTTCCGAGGCGACGATCCCGTCCGATCCCGGCAGAATCGGCACGCCTGCCTGCTTCATGGCGTCGCGCGCCTTTTCTTTTTCTCCCATGAGCCGCATCACTTCCGGCCGCGGCCCGATAAACTTGATTTCGCTCGTTTCGCACACTTCGGCAAAATTGGCATTCTCCGACAGCAAACCGTATCCAGGATGAATCGCTTCGACATTGGCGATTTCAGCCGCGCTGATCACAGCGGGAATATTCAGATAGCTCAGCGCCAGTTGCGGCGGACCAATGCAGATGGCTTCATCGGCGAAGCGTACCGGCAGAGAATTGCGGTCCGCCTCGCTGTAAATCGCCACTGTGCGAATGCCCAGTTCCTTGCACGCGCAAATCACGCGCAAAGCAATTTCTCCGCGATTGGCAATCAGGATTTTCTTGAACATGAAAAAGCTGTGAGTTTGAGCTACGAGCTTTGAGCTACGAGCCAAGACCACAAAAAAGCTGCGAGCTCTGAGTCATTCCCCAATCGAGCCATGTTTAAAGCTCAAAGCTCGTGGCTCATGACTCGCAGCTACCACTCTCACTTCTTCGGCCTTATGGCAAAGAGTTCCTGCCCGTATTCAATGGGCTGGCCATTGGTGGCCAGCCTTTTCACGATCTCCCCGGCGACATCCGATTCAATCTCGTTGAGCAGCTTCATGGCTTCGACGATGCACAACACCTGACCAATCTCGACCGAATCCCCAGTCTTGACGAACGGAGGCGCGCCCGGCGACGGCGCTTCGTAAAACGTCCCCACTATAGGAGACTTCACCATTTGCAGCGCCTCTTCCGGAACAACCCCTTGAGTTGGAGATGCGGCTGGGGGAGGAGCCGACGAGATAGCGCCGGCCTCAGGCGCGGCGACGGGGGCCGCGGGCACCGCGTAGAAACGTGGCTCCGCATTGCTGTGAACGAACGTATGCTCTCCCGCCCGCTTGATTCGCACCTTGACATCTCCGCGTTCCAACTCGAACTCGGCAATGTCTTTTTCGATTAGGAACTCGATTAGTTCCTTTAGCTCTTTTTGATTCATCCGGTTAATTCTTCTAGTTTCCGGCCGGCGGCCCAATCTGCCGCGACCCAGCCAGAATCTTTGTGCTTCTCGGCGCCCTTTGTGGTTGCCTGTTTTCGCAGGTCCAGGCTCTTGCACAAACAAAGCCGGGCATCGGCGCCCGGCCTGAACTTGTAACAACTTAAACCGTCAAAAAATCCTTTGACGTGGGCGTCAGCACTTCGCAACCCTGCGATGTGACCGCGACCATATCTTCGATCCTTACTCCCCACCGGCCGGGAAAGTATACGCCCGGCTCAATTGTGATAACCATACCCGGCTGCAGCACCTGCTTCTGCCCGCTGGCCACCCTTGGCGACTCGTGAATCTCAAGTCCGACGCCATGGCCGGTGGAATGCGTAAAGTACTGATCCAGTCCCGCTTCGCGCAGAACACCTCGCGCGGCAGCATCAACTGTACCTACTGTGGCCCCAGGCCGCACCGCTTGAATCGCGGCCAACTGCCCCTGGCGAACCGCTTCGTATGCACGCCGGGCCTCCGCTGAAGGGCTACCCACCCATACAGTACGAGTCTGGTCCGAACAATAACTTGCGAGTATAACACCGAAGTCGCAGACCACGAATCCCTGGCGTGCAATCGGCTGATTCGAAGCTCTCCCATGCGGCAGCGCCGACCGTGCTCCCGAGGCAATGATAGTGGGGAATGACATCTGCTCCGCTCCCGCGCGGCGGGCGGTATATTCCATCTCGGCCGCAACGTCCGTTTCCTTCACTCCCGGTCGCAAAACCTTTAACGCTCTGTCGAACAGGGTCGCTCCTAACTTGACCGCTGTCCGGATGCAGTTCAATTCGTCATTGTCCTTGACCATGCGCGCTAGTTCCACCGCAGCCGGAGCATCCTTGGCCACTACTTTGGACGGCAACCCATCATTAAAGCGCTTCTTGTCAGCCACCGTAATGTGGCTGGCCTCGACGCCTATGATCCATTGCCGAGCCTTCGCTCGTTTGGCGCTCACCCATTCCGCCGCGGCATCCAAAGGAGACTTTTTGGTCACTACTACTTCAGCGCCTTTGACTTCTTCATGGGCCTGAGTGTCATAGCGCACATCGGTAAAAAAAGTGCTTCCGGATTCCTCCACTAGCAGCAATCCAGCGCTGCCCGTGAAGCCGCTGAGATATCGGACGTTTGGTAGATGACTGATCAGCAGGGCATCGAATCGCGTGGTTACGAGATGCTCCCGCAGTTTCTGCTGGCGCGCCTGAAAATCCATTACGCCGAGTTTAGCAGGCCAAGAAGCCAGAAGCATCCGACCGTCTATCAACGGACTCAACTCCAGCTACTGCAGCTTTGCGTATTCGGTTTTGGCTTGCTTCAGGATGGGGATGTCGGGATCGGCGTCTTTCCAAAGGGCGAGGAAGTCCTGGTAAGCAGCTTTGGCTTTTGCGGCGTCGCCCGCCATAGCGTAGGCACGGCCGAGTTGCAGGTGGGCGAGTGCCCCCAGAATGTCGTTCGTTACGATGGAGCGGTGATCGATGATCTTTTGGAATTCGGCCGCCGCCTGTTGCTCATCCCTTACCTTCAGATATGCTTTACCTCGCACGTATACCGGGTAAAGACTGAGTAGACTGAACTCGTAACCAGACGCTGGCTTTAGTAATTCCAAAGCCTGTTGACCTCGATCGCGATTCAGTTCAATCTCAGCACGAATCACAGGCAGCCAATACTTGTTGAGCTCTCCATTTAGCGGGGCTTTCTTTCCAACATCGTCTGCGATTGCCTGCGCTCGACTGCTTTCGCCCGCGAGTGCCAGCGTCATCGCTGCAGTGGTTTGCAGACTGAGGTTGGACGCCACGCGCAGAACCGATGCGACATCTTCTCCTGCCGAGGCGTACTCCCCAACTTCAGCCCTGACGTGCGCAGCGTGCAGCAACCAGCCCGCAGCTACCTCGTGCAGTCCGTATCGCTGAGCCGAGTCGAAGGCGGACTGCGACAGACTCTGCGCGCGACCAAAGCGGCCAGCGTACGCCTCGGTATCAGATTGCAGCGAGAGTAATTGGTCCTCACCACCCGGTTGCCCTGTTCCCCACGCCACTTGCCGTTGCATTTCTCCCGTGTCTCCTTCCAGAAAAGCCACCTGGTAGCGAGACACGTGGATGTCCGGGATTTCCACCTTGCGTGCAATTGCACGTTCATAGACTTTTTTTGATTCGGCGAGCCTACCCACAGCTAGGTATGCACCACTCAGACCCGCATACGACTGGCCTGCGTCCGGATCCAGTTGCAGAGAATTGGTAAAGTATTGAACCGCGCGGTCATATTGCCCCAGGTAAAGATAATTCGCCCCCAGATTGTTTAGAGGGAAGCAGTCCCGTGGATAGGCTCTCGTCCATTCTTCGTAAACCTCAAGTGCCTTGTCGAGTTCGTTTGTCCCGAGGCTGTAGTAGACGGACGAAATCAAGTATCTCTCGCTTTCGCTGGTCCGCTCCCGTAATTCAAATCCCTTGCGAAGGTTTTCAGTCGCGAGCGAACTCTCGCCGAGATTGCTATAGGTGACTCCCAACGCGGTGTACGCGATGGCAAAGTTGGAATCTAGCTCAATGGCACGCTTGATGAAGGGAATAGGAGCAGTTCCGCCCTTCTCAAGAAAAGCCTTCATCGCCTGGCTGTAAGCCTGCAAGGCGGGGAGCGAGGACGTAGTTACCTGCTCCAAAGGAGCATCGTACTTCTGCAGTGAGGAGAGAGATTCGCCGAGTCTGCCGCGGATTTCGGACGCTGCCCTTCCCAGCGCCCCGAGGACGTGATTCTTATCGGTAGCTTCAGATTCTGTGCTCGCCAGCACTTCGCCGCTGGCGCAATTGATGGCCTTTATAGTAAGCAGGTATTGAGAGCCAACCTGTCCGATTGAACCGTCGAGAACTGCGGCGCTTCCCCTTCGTTGGCAAACTTCTCGCGCAACCGCATGTGTGACCTTTGCTTCGTTCTTCCCCATGAGGCTTAAGGTCTGCTGGATTTGCTCATCCGTGACAAGACTCAGGAAAGGCGACTGCTCCAGCTCTACTGAGAGCCCCTGTCGAAGTGTGCCGTCGAACACCGGATCGCCCGTGCTGTTATCGAAGTCAGCTAGCACTATAGTGTCTTTATCGGTGAGCGGCTTGAGGCGATGCGAGCGGTAATAGAGGCCAGCGGCTGCGAGGGCGACGAGCAGGGCCGCGGCCGCAGCATAGCCGCCGACCTTTGCTCGGGCTGGAGGGACGAATGCGTCCGTCCCCACGCGAGCCGTTCCGGCACTCGGCGTCGTTCCACGACCGGTTTCGTCCCGCTTCAGCCGTTGCAGGTCGGCGCGAATATCGGCAGCATGCTGGTAACGCAGCTCGCGATCTTTCTCCAGCGCCTTATCGATGATGGCTTCCACCTGTGGCGGAAGTCGAGGATTGAGTTGGGTCGCCGGATGAGGCTTCTGGTGGAGGATCGCGCCGCAAATCTCTCCTGAGCTTTCGCCTTCAAACGCTAACTTTCCGGTGGCCATCTCATACAGCACTGCGCCAAACGAGAACAGATCGCTGCGCGGATCCAGCTCTTTTGCCCGCACCTGCTCGGGCGACATGTAAGCCACCGTGCCCAGCATCGTTCCCGGACTTGTGAGATGCTGCTCCTCGATCACCTCCGTCGCCGTGTTGGCCGCGGCAATCTGGCTCGACGAACTGGCCGGAGACGCGACCTTGGCCAGCCCGAAATCCAGAATCTTGGCGTGTCCCCGCTTGGTGATAAAAATATTCGCGGGCTTGATGTCGCGGTGGACGATGCCTTCGGCGTGTGCCGCATCGAGGGCGTCCGCGATCTCGATCGCTAGGCCCAGCAGCACATCGGTCTCGACCGGCCTACCCGCGATGCGATGCTTCAGCGTCACCCCGTCCAGAAACTCCATGACGATGAAAGCTTCGCCGCGCTGGTCATCAATTTCGTAGATGGTACAGATGTTGGGATGATTCAATGCTGACGCTGCCTGCGCCTCACGTTGAAAACGAGCCAAGACCTGCGCATTTTTGGAAATCTCGCCCGGCAGAAACTTGAGCGCCACGAAGCGGTGCAGCTTCAGATCCTCGGCCTTGTAAACCACTCCCATCCCCCCACCGCCAAGCTTCTCCACGATGCGGTAATGAGAAAGAGTTAAGCCGATCATAAGGGGCGAATCTTACGTCGGTTGAAACCGGCAAGTCAATGAACGCCTTTGAGCAGCGGTATCTACTCACATAGCCGCCTGCATGGAATGGTGGGTCGGACCCAAACGCGAAACCGCCGTCCTGACAGGTTCTTCAGGACGGCGGTCTCAAATCTTCAACTGCGCTGCTACGTCGGACTCTACTAAGTCTGAATGATGCGCGGCGTGATGAAGAAAATCAATTCCTGGTTTGAGGTATTGACCTGGGTGTGTTTGAACAGATTGCCCAGGATCGGAATGTTGCCCAGCAACGGCACCTGCGAAATGTTGATCGAGTTCTGCGTCTGGATGACGCCGCCGATCACCACCGTGCCGCCATCGGTCACCAGCACCTGCGTGGTGGCCTGCTGCGTAATCAATTCCGGATTGCCCTGCACTTCCTGACCGAAGTTCGGCGTGGTGTTTTCCACGTCGACGTTCAGGAAGATTGTGTTCTCCGACGTGATCTGCGGAGTCACCGTCAAGCGCAGGAAAGCATCGACGTAGGTCACGGTTGGCGGACCGCCCAACTGCGCCTGCGTAACGATTGGCACGCGAACGCCCTGCTTGACCAGCGCCTGAATGTTGTTCTGAGTTACAACGCGAGGACGTGAAAGTACTTTCAGCAAGCCGCGCGATTCAGCCAGCGAGAGCACAGCGTCGATGCGCACGGTGTTGCTGGCGTTGACGAAACTCAATCCGCTCGAAGGTGAAGTTGCGCCCAGGTTCGAGAACAGAGGAATCGTGCTTCCTGTGCCCGATCCTGTGACCGTAATGTAGCCGGGACTTCCACCGTTGACCGTTGTGGGCGATGTGCCCGCAGCCTGGTTGCCGCCGATAGCGCTGTGTCCGTTGCCCCAGCCGAATCCCAGCTGAGTGCCGATGTCGCGAGCGAACTGGCGTGTAGCCGCCACCACTCGCGCTTCAATTTCGACTTCCTGCGTCTTGCGGTCCAACTGCGTCAGCAGTTTGTCGATAGCCGGAATCGACTTCGGAATATCGTTAATGATGACGGCGTTGGTGCGGTCGTCGGCAACCACGTCTCCGCGTTGCGAGAGGAACTTCTTGACCGTAATGATCACGTCTTTGGCTTTGGCGTAACTGAGGAAGCGCGTGACCGAAACTTTATCCACGGCCAGCGCTTCAGCTTCCACCTGGGCGCGCCGCGAATCGGCTTCTTTCTTCAGCGTGTCCACGGTTGCGATGCGCAGAACGTTTCCCTCGAGTTCGCGCGCCAGATCGTTGTTCTTGAGCACGATGTCAAGCGCCTGGTCCCACGGCACGTCGTCGAGCACAATCGTCAAGGTGCCATGAACATTGGGATCGAGCACGACGTTCAATCCGCTGATCTCGTGAATCAGGCGGAAGAAATCTTTCAGATCAACATCTTTCAGGTTCACCGAAATCGGCTCGCCCGTATACTTCGGCCCCGAGGCTGCGGGTTGCTGTCCTATTTGCGCCTTCTGCTCCGCCGCCAGGTTTACCGCAGGTTGAATCGCTGTGCTGGAAGCAGCCGACATTTGGGCATGAGCGCTCACCGGCAAGAGCTCGGCTGCCGTCTTGTCCGAAAATCGTGCGGCAGCTTCCTGAGCGCGGGCCTGCGGCTCAACCGCGGGCTCATCATTCTTAGTGGGATCGTCTTTTTTGACCTGATAGGAAGGTTCAACGAAAGCAAAATCGGTGGGCGAAGCTGCATCTTTGGAGTCAGTCTTCGGAGTCTGCGTCTCCATCGCGCGCGGAGCGAATGGTGAAGCAGGCGCAGCCACGGGCGCTGGCATATTCTGTGCGACCGTCGTCTGCGTAGCACTCTTGGGAGCGGGCGTCTTCTGTGCCGCTTCCTGAGCATGCAGCGTCAGCACCAGCTTGCCGGCTGTGCCGGGCGTCAGCTCATAGGCGCAAATCTTGTCCAGATCGACGACGATGCGCGTGGTCGGAGGGACTTGTTTGTCCATTCCGATGCGAACGTCCTTGACTCCGGACGCACCCACGTTAATGTGGCTCTGTCCGCTGGCCATTACGGTCTGCGGCAGATCCACCACGACTCGCGCAGGCGAATCCATGGAACTCAGTTTTGGCGCCACCGCGCCACGGGAGCTGATCTCGACGCGGACATTATCCGCGCCCTGGACCACGCTCACTCGCTCGAGTTCGCTCCGCTGGCTCACCGGCTGTGATGCCGGCGTCTGGGCGGCCGCAGCTCCCATCGCAACCGTGAAGACCAGCAACGGTAGGAACATTGTGTGCAGTTGCTTTCGCATTTCGCTTCTCCCCCACCCGCGGGCCGGGCCCGCGTGTCCTTCGTCAACTTGATTTGTGGCGCTCCGGTTTATCCCGGTTTCAATCTCCGGCTTAAACGGCCGGCGTAAAGATTCTCTTCGTTACTTCGCGCGTAAACGGTTTGCCCAGCTTGTCCTGTACCGTCTCCTGAAAGACCACCGAGTCTCCAGTAATGCGGACTACGTACCCGTTGAACACGGGATCGTTTTCACGCAAGAAGTAAGCCTTGTTGAGGTCATTGGTCACTACGGCGATAAAGCCAGTATCCGACTTCACCACACCGCGGACGTTGATGTGGCCGATCTCGAGACACTTCTTTCCCGTCGAACAACCTGATCCTCCAGCTTGTTGCACCACCGGACTAAAGAATGGATCACGCTTCCCGCTCATCGCCCACTTTTTCTCTTCGGGCTGCGGCTGCTTCGAAGCATTGACGCTCTTGCTTGCGTCGGTAGCCCTGGCATCCAGCGCAGGATTAATCTCCGTCGTCGCCGCTATCTTCACTTTCTTGGCTTTGGACTTTGAAGCTCTTGCGGCAGCGTCTACCGGAGATTTCTTTGCGCCATTCGCCCGCTTGATCGCCGGTTTTGGTGTTGCGGAAACTGGCGGAGCGGACGCGAACACAGGCTTCATCCCGGATTTCGCCGGGACAAACGCCGCCGGGGCCGGTTTCTGCCCAGGCGGTGTCGTAGTCGCCTGACCCGGCGCGGGTTTGGCCGGAACCCCGGCTGCATCCAGAGCCGCATTGGTGTCGTTGGCTTGCTTTTGCTGCAGCGATTTCGCCACGCTGCGCGCGTTGTCGATGGCGTCCGGGTTCTGGGCCCAAGCCCCGCCCGCCATTACTGCGATTGCCAAGATGCTGGTTATCAGCTTCATAGTCATCCCTACCTGTTCACCGCGGCGGTCGTGGTTCCGGGTGTCGTTCCGGGTTTAGGTGCAGCGCCCGCAGCGCCAGGATTCAAATCGTGACTGAAGAATGTTGTCGCGGTGCAGGAAACCACCACGCTCTCGTTTGGCGCGTACTGATATGTATGCTTCACCTTTGCTCCTGAAGCATTCTTCGTGCTCGCCATGGTTACGCCAGAGATGTTCACGATCCGCTCCAGCTTGCCCACCCGGTCGAAGAAATTCAGAACCGAGTAGTACGGCCCGTCCAACTCGATATCGAACGGCACTTCGGTGTAGTACTGTTGAGCTTTGACATCTTTGGCGTTGTACCTGCGCAGCTCAATTCCCGCTCTCTGCGCTTCGCCATCCAGAGTGGTGATGAATCCATCCACGTCTTTCTGATCGGGAACGATTCTCTGCTCGATTTCCAGCTGCTGTTTCAATTCCGCCAGTTGCTGCTCGATCTGCTTGAGCTTCGGCCGGTAGGATTCGAGTTCGTTGTTCTCCCGGACCTTGCTTTCCAACGCATGTTGCGCCGCCGTATTTTTTTCACTCTGGCTCTTGAATACCGTGAAGTAGAGCGCCGCCGTAACTACCGCGCCGCCGGCCAGCACCGCTCCCCACTGTTTCAAACCTGACAGTTCGCTAAAGTTCGCCATAGGTCCGCCTTTACGACTTTCCCTTCTCGCAGGTCAGGGTGAACTGGAACGCCTGCATGTCCTTGATCTGCTCGTCCTGAAACGTTTCTTTGATCTCGACGTTCTTGAAGAATCCCGTCTTCTGCAGGTTCGCGATCAGGTTGGCGACTGCGTCGGTGCTCAGCGCCGTCCCTTCCAGATTCACGTTCGCGCCGGTATCGTCCATCTTGCTCAGCCAAACGGCTTCGGTGTTGTTTACCGTCTCGCCCAGCATGGCCAGCAGATTCACCGGGCCTGACTGTCCTTTGCGTAATCCGTCAATCACATCCACGCGGCGCTTGTAGTTGTCGGCCTGAACCTGGCGCTCCAGAAAGCGAGCCTTAACGTCCGCCAATTCCCGGTTCTTCTGTTCCGCCGCGCTCATCTGCGTCGCGATCGCCTTGGCTTGATGATCGAGGCGCAGCCAGTAAGAGCCGTTCAGCAGCGCAACCGCCACGAGAAGCAGCAGCACCTTCAGCTTGGGCGATCCCATATCGCCCATTTCCATCGAAGGCATCGACGGACCACCGCCGCCGCCCCGTTTGTTCTTGCCCTTGGCTGTTTCCAGCAGATTAATTTTGATCATAGGGATTCAAAGCTCCTCAAGGCCAAGCCCACTGCCACTGCCATCTGGCCCGGGTTCTGCTCCACCAACTCTGCTCCGTGTCCATCCGCCGGCGGCAATACCCGCTGGAACGGATTGAACAACTCTACCGGCATGGAGAACTCTTGCCGCAACGCCTCAACCAGTCCTGGCACCTTCGACGATCCGCCCGCCAGGTAAATCTTCTCGATGTGCTCGCCGGCCGCGCTGGCCCGGAAGAAGTCGAAAGTCTTTTGAATTTCCAGCACGATGATTTCCGTCACCTGTTGCAGAATGGGCTGCTTCGCATCTTCGCTGACCGTCCCCACCTTATTGCCCAGCTTCAACGACTCCGCATCGTCAAAGCTCAGATCCAGCTCCTTCTGCAGCGAATCCGTGTACTGATGGCCGCCCACGCTGACATCGCGCGGAAACAGCGGCGTCGTGCCCTTCACAATGTTGATGTTCATCACGCTGGCGCCCAGATTCAGCAGCGCCACAACCTGGCCGGGGGCCGGCTGGTAGTTGTACTCGTAGCAGTTCTGCAAGGCCAAAGCATCGATGTCCACAATAGACGGAGTGCGTCCAGCCATCGAGAGTACGTTGGTGTAGTTAAGAATCTTGTCCTTCTTGACCGCAACCAGCAGCACATCCATCTGCGGGCTGCCCGCCTCTTCCGACATGATCTGGTAATCCAGGCTCACATCGGCCAAGTCGAAAGGAATGTGCGAAGCCGCTTCCTTCTCGATCGTCTCGGCCAGTTCCTGGTCGCTCATCGACGGCATCGAGATCTTTTTCACGATCACCGAGTGCCCGCTAACCGCTGTGGCCACGGACTTGGTCTTGATCTGGTTGTCGAGGAACAGCTTCGAAATCGCGCTCGAAACCGTGCCTGAATCCACGATCATCGAGTCCACCACAATGTCGGAGGCCAGCGGTTCCAGCCCCAAGTGAGCCACTTCCACCTGCCCACCCTTCTTCTTCAGCTCTACCGCCTTGATGCTGGAAGAGCCCACATCCAGACCAACAATGGACTTCGATCCCATTCCAAACATGTGTCCCCGCCTTCTTTGTGTGGCGCGGGCACTCTTGCCCGCGGTTTTTGCTTTTAACTTGCTCTTTAACTCTGCCCCGCAGCCGCCTTCATCGCCTTCGGTTTCCTCTTCGCCCGCGGTTCCATCTGGCTCGACTTCTCTTCCATCCACTGGTCCAGCCTCGACTTCTTGAAGCGCCAGCGGTTGCCCAGCTTGAACGCGGGAATCCTTTGTTCCCCAACGTACTTGTAAAGCGTGTCCGGACTCACTCCCAGATACTGCGAAGCCTGGCGAATGTTCATCACTTCTCGTGAGTCGGCCATAATTCCTTCGCCCTTCAATCACGTCTCCGGGCCTTTCGGTGTCCAGAGCATATATCAACCCCCTAAAACCCCACGTCCAAGCGTATCTCCGCGTTTTACGGGCTTTTTTGCTGTTTTTCTGGATTAGCGGAAATTCAGCGTTGGGCCGAAAATCTATATGTTGTGGTGGAATGCTGGCTAGCTTCTATTCAGAGGGGTCACGTTGCAGTTGCCGCACAGTCACATCGAAACCGGTAACTGAAGTACTACAGACGGTACCGAAGTACTATGCCGCTCGCGGAAGTGCTTGTCTTTGCAGCCTTTACCTTGCTGGAGTGGCGCAGCCCTCTCGGCGGCCAGTCATGGCGTTTCGCCTCGCATGCCCTGCCCCAAAAGATTCAGGTTGCCGCAGCACATTCAAGAACCAAGGCGGACCACCCATCTATAACCTTGTCGGCGTTGTCAAGAGACACGTAGAGTGTCTGAGTTCAGCATCATCATGCGTTGGTGCTGAACTTGAGGTTTTTTGATTTTTACTTA
>Ga0209006_10001112_pt1 | contig 24651 bp, 11 predicted proteins | sample JacPin_JW_Ref_O2_FD_188567 | JGI IMG/M metagenome (GOLD analysis project Ga0209006, IMG submission 188567) | Forest soil microbial communities from Algoma, Ontario, Canada - Jack Pine, Ontario site 1_JW_Ref_O2 (SPAdes) (version 2) | ecosystem: Environmental > Terrestrial > Soil > Boreal... | reverse complement strand
CTGGTGATCGGGTCTTGCCCGCTAATTGCGTACTCGACGGTCTGAACCTTGCCCGTGCTTCCGCCCACTCCGCTCTCAATTTCGCTGGCTGGAGCCGTGCAAGCGTACCCAAAACCGGTGCCGCTCGCCGCGTATGCTGCGCAAGCGCGTTGTGTTCCGAATAGAGCATCTTCTGCTCGAATGTCGGTCGGCGCTGCGTTGAAAGGCTTTCCGTTGAGGGCGTTGCAAACGGCTGCCGGCAACGGAGTGTCTGCTGGGAAAAGAGGAACCTGGTTGTCTCCGGGAATTGGAAAGCCTGAGCTGCAGCCGCCGGAGAAATCAATAGTTCCGGCCTGAGTACCACCGCTGTTCGTCGCGAAGAAAAGCCGTTGGCCAACGATCGAATCCACCGCGAGATAGACGCAAACACTAGTCAAAGTCGTGCCGTCCGCCGACCCTGCCCACTCGATCCATCCTTTTGCGTTTTGCAGGTCGAAACCAGCGTTGCGGTTGTCCTGACCCGAAAAAAATTGGTGGCCGCTCTTTCCGGTTTGTGACCAGATAAAAACGTTTGTCGCGTCTGCCAGAGTTGCGTTGTTCGGAGTGTTCGTGCAAATCGCCGGAGTGGCCCCAATTGCTCCGCCGATAGCCATCGCATTGAAGGCTGCCGACGAACCTGCTGCCAGAAATGGCGTTGTTTGGGCGAAGCACGTCGAGCCCAACAACAACGCTGCCCCCAAACAGAGTGCCACACTACAGTAACGCGTAAATTTCTTCATCATTTTCTCCTGTCGTTTCAATCGTGGGATAGAGATGAGACTGCTTTTCCAAAAAAACCGAAACGGAGCGGCTGAATCTCGTCAACGACCGCAATTCAAGCGCGGCACTTTCCAGCCAAATAACCCTTCAGAGTTGAGGTAGGTCAAGCCCGCGGGATGGACTATCGGCGACCAATGTTACGCCAGTATGAAATTGAAATTGAGAGCGCGTGAATATTGAGTAACAAAAATGAGTTCTGGTTCCGGACCTCGAAATGCCTTTCACTCCTGCCGGCCCGAGAAAAACTCAAAGACCATTCACTCTGACTCCCGAATGACGCGACTGTTAATGATTGACTCTGAATCTGTTACGTCCTGAAACAATTCGCAATCGTAGATTTTTGATACGGAAACGCGAGCGAAAATCCCGATTTGGATTTCCACAGTTTGTACGCTGAGTACAACTCAACGCATCGATTCGACGAAAAATGCCTCTCGCAGCCTCTTGTTACTTCCTTTTCATATTCTCGACATCAAGCAGTAACAGGCGTCCTGTTACTGATACCGTCGCTCTTCGTCCACCTTCAACTTCAGTGCCACAGGAAGTTTCTGGAGGGTGGTGTCTGCTTTGGCGCTTGCTCCTGGCTTCGCCGTTGCAGTTTGCGCATAGGGAAATAGAATTCGTGCCGCGGCGAGAACGTGCCATCGGACGATCTTGAATCACAATGAGGTGAATGCCATCAGGCCGCCCGCCGCGGGCTCTGACTCTCCACAACCAGCCAGCCGGTATTTTTTCGAGCGAAGACGCTTTTCGACTATCGGTTGCTCTAGATTCCCTTTCAGGAGGTAGTTGCCGTGAAGGCTACGAAGGCTGTGGTATGCATCCTGGCCACACTCATCTTTTGTTTCGTGGGTATTTCCGTTGCCGACGGCCAGGAGAACACCCAACCAACCTCGAAGACCGGGACGATCTTGGGAACGGTAAGTGACTCTTCCGGTGCGGCTGTTCCGGGAGCCACCGTTACCGTAACCGATCAGAAAGGCGTGGCGCAAACCGCTGGGACCGACGAAAAAGGAGAGTTCCGCGTGGATGGTTTGACCGCCGGCATTTACAAAGTGACCATTTCGGCTCAGGGGTTCAAACAGTTTGAAGTTGTCTCCGTGGTTCTTGCACCGGGCCAGACCGCGCGTGCTGACGCCAACCTTGAAATCGCTGCAGCCACCGCTTCCGTCAACGTGGAGGCCGGAAGGGTTACCCAGATCGAAACAGAGAATCCAACCCTCAGCGGCACCATCACGGAGCAAGAGGTTACCGCGCTCGGATTAAATGGTCGGAATTTCACGCAGCTGATCACCTTGGCGCCCGGCGTAAGCAATCAGACCAGCCAGGATGAAGCTCTGGTCGGAATGAAAGGCAGCGTCAAGTACAGCGTGAACGGAGGCCGCGTCGAGTACAACAATTTCGACGTGGACGGCAGCGACGTCCTCAATGCCGGCGTCAACGGCAGTTCCAGCACATTGATCGTTTACCCCAGCCTGGACGCCATCAGCGAGTTGCAGGTTCTCACCTCGAATTACGGCGCGGAATTTGGCCGTAGCGCTTCGGGAACCGTGCTGGTGACCACCAAGTCCGGCGAGCCTCATTTTCACGGGGACGGTTACGAATTCGTCCGCAATGAACTTTTTAATGCCCGCAATTATTTTGACATCGGCACGCAAGCGCCTCTTTATCGCAGAAACGATTTCGGCGGCACTATTGGCGGCCCCGTTTTTATCCCAGGTCATTACAATGCGGCCAAGGACAAGACCTTTTTCTTTTTCTCCGAAGAAGCTCGCCGCGAAAAAACGCCCACGGAGTTCAACCAAGGAGTTCCTTCCGTTGCGGAGCGAAACGGATTCTTCGGCGATGTTTGCCCCTTCGCCCTCCCCGGACAATCCGTTACTTTTCTTCGCACGCAGTTCCCCGACTGCCCGCAAAGCGCGGGGGCCGGCGTTGGCAATTTCGTCGACACCTTCCCGGGAAACCAGGTCACCCTTCCAGGCTCGAACACTTTTGACCCCAATGCCGCCATTCTCTTAAACACCGGCATCATTCCCGCTCCCACTTCGAACACAGGATGCAATTCCAGCATCGGTTCATGTTACGACGCCGCTGTTTCCACCCCCACCGATTGGCGCGAAGAGCTCTTCCGGCTGGATCATAATTTCACTCCCAACGTGAAAGCCACTTTTCGCTACATACACGACACCTGGAGCACCACCACCACAGTGCCGCAATGGGGATTCATTCAGAACAGTTTTCCCACCATTCAAACGAAATTCGTTGGCCCGGGGCTCGATATGGTCGCGCGCGTGACCCACATTATCTCCACTACATTCGTCAACAACTTGATCTTCAGCTACACCACCGATCACATCACTCTTACTAACGTAGACGGGCCCGGCGCAACGTTTATGCGGCCTTCCGATCTGGCGATTGGTAGCCTTTTCACTTGTCCCAAAACCTTCCCGGCAACTACTTCATCTCCGTGCTTTGGGAACAAAGTCCCGGGTATCGTAATCGGGGGCACCAATGCCGCCTATGGCGGTAACGGATTCGCGGTAGATCCGTCTTTTGAGCCCTATCATCAAACCAATCCCACTTACAGCTTCGGGGATGACGCCTCCAAATCTTTCGGCAAGCATACCCTCCAGTTCGGCGTTCAAGTCGTTTTCGCTCAGAAAAATGAAGTGAACCCCGCGATCGGAGCGGCCACCGGAGATGTTCAGGGCATCATTACGTTTTCGAACGTAAACAGCTTTCTTACCACCGGCAACAGTTTTGCTGATTTCTTATTGGGTGACATTAAGACGTTTCAACAGGACAGCGGCCAGCTCAAGTACTACAACCGCTACAACACCGTTGAGCCCTATCTCCAGGACAATTGGAAGGTCTCACCTCGCTTGACCGTTAACGTCGGGCTCCGCGTCAGCTTGTTTGGAACTTGGCACGAAAAGTACGACCAGGCATACAGCTGGGAAGCCAAAGCGTTTAGCCCCACCCTCGCCGCAACCGGTGCGGTGGATCCTTTCACCGGCGTTCTGTTGGATGTTCCTTCCTGCACCGATCCCACCATGCCAAGCCTCAATTCTTGTAATCCGATTCCGTTGAATCCGAATAGCCCGGATCCTCGCCTTCTGAACGGTCTGGTGCAGTGCGGAAAAAATGGAGTGCCGTCAAGTTGCATGAAAGGGCATTTGTTCAATCCAGCGCCTCGGATTGGTTTCGCCTGGGATCCTAAGGGCGACGGCAAGACGTCCATCCGCGCCGGCTATGGAATCTTCTTCGAACACGGCACGGGCGACGAAGCGAACACGGGATCGCTGGAAGGAAGCGCCCCATCCTCAAACGCCGTCGGCAATACTCCCGGCACGCCACCTGGAGTCCTCGATGTCATTCAGCATTTCACTAGCGGCTACCAATGCATTGGATCGGTAGGAAATTGCAATACGCCAACTCCGGTTGCATTTCCGCCAAACGTCACGTCGATCCCCACCAGCGCCGTCTGGCCTTATGTTCAGCAGTGGAACCTGAGCCTGCAGCGCCAATTCTCTCGCGATGTGGTTGGAACTATCGCTTATGTCGGCAGCAAAGGAACGCATCTAACGGCCGAACTTCAGGTCAATCAATTGACGCCTGTGGACGCTGCCGACAACCCTTTTCTACAGGGGCTCACTCCGCCTCTGCCCGGTCAGCTGCAACCCATCCAGCCTATTAGTAACGCCACATGCGGCACCTTCAACGGATCGAGCTTCCTCATAAACGGCAACACGATCGCGGCAGGCTCCCCCGGGTTCATTAATTTGGAAGCTGCCTGTTACGGCACCAAGGTCGGCGGCCTTCCAGATCCGAACGCCTTGCGGACGTTCGCCCCCACTCTGGGCGAAATATTCTCCCTCGAAAACGTCGCGGATTCCCACTACAACGGTATGCAGGCCACTTTGCGCCGAACCAAAGCTCCTCTCAGCTTGGAGGTCGCCTACTCCTACAGCCACTCGATTGACGATTCCTCGGATCGCTTTGACTCAACATTCGTGAACGCTTTTAATCTCCGATCGAATAAAGCGAGCTCCAACTTTGATCAGCGTCAGCTTTTGAACATCAGCTACGTATATCAATTTTCATTCCTTCGACTCGCTCACTCGGCTCGAGATTTGTGGAAGCGCCAAGCCAATCAATGGTTGGATTCTTCCCAGGGTGCAACCTCGGCCAGCCCCAGCGCCGGCCCCCCGCCCGAGGCTTCAGGCTTTTTCAATTCTCGGTTGGCTCGGAATCTTTTCGAACAGTGGGAATTCACTGGAGTTACAACCTACCAAACCGGAACTCCTTTCACCGTGATTAACGGCGGTAGTCCTGAAACCGGAATTTCGGTTCTCGACAATGCCGGAGTAGCCAACGGGACCGGGGCCGGATCATTTCCAGATCGCAACCCAAACAGCGGATCTTTCTTTCTCAAAGGATTCGCGGCGCCATTTACTTTTGGCCCGTTGCTGAGCAATCCCGCTGCGTTCGCCGCGCCGGAAGGGCTCACTTTTGGGGATGTGGGAAGGAACTCCCTGAATAATCCAAGCCGCCTGAATTTCGATATGGCCCTGCTCAAGCATTTCAAGACCAGCGAATCAACGAGCCTCGAACTTCGCGCCGAGGCCTTCAACATTTTCAACCATACCCAATTCCGCATTTACGATTCAGAACGCGGCAATACAGCAAGCAACATCGCAAGTTGCTACGGCGGCCCCGACAATTCCGCGGGAGCTATCAACTCGAGCGAGAATTGCCTGCTCGGGAATTCGTTCTTGCACCCGGTTGACGCGCACCGCCCACGAACCATCCAATTCGGCGTGAAGTTCTATTTCTAATTCCAGACGATCGTGCTAGTTTGGGAGAACCTGGTCCGCTAGTTTCCACACCCCCTGGGAGGCCCATCCATGCCAGACTCATTTGTCCTTTGCAAGCACATCAACGCTCGTTCTGCCTTCAATTTTGCAGTGTCCTCGCGCGCGTCCCGACGCTTCGGTCTCGTTGCTGCCCTTATTCTCTCCACTGCCCTTGCCACCGCAGCTCAAATCAGCGTTTTGACTCAGCACAACGATATCGGGCGAACGGGACAAAACATGAACGAGACGATCCTCAATACTTCCAATGTAAACGTGGCTCACTTTGCGAAGCTATTTTCGCTTCCCGTAGCTGGACAAATTTACGCCCAACCTCTCTACGTTCAGAATGTAACCATCAATGGAGCAAGTCATAACGTCTTGATCGTAGCTACCGAAACCGATCACGTGTACGCCTTCGACGCTGATACGAAAGGACCGGCTCTGTGGACTGCGAGCATGGTTGACCAAGCTCATGGCGCTAAATCGGGCGAACATTCGTTGCAATCTTCCACCACCATCGGTTGCACTGACTTGCAGCCGCAAATCGGAATTTCCAGCACGCCGGTGATCGATTCGGTTGCAAAGACAATTTATGTCGAAGCAAAATCCCAACTCGGCTCGACCTACATCCATCGCTTGCACGCTCTCGATTTAACGACCGGCGATGAGAAAGTCCCCGGTCCCGTTGTAATCACCGCCGCCGTGAATGGCACCGGTGATGGCTCCGAGAACGGAACGATCACGTTTGATTCATTGCATCAACATAACCGCACGGGTCTCTTGCAGCTGAACGGCGAGATCTACGTCGCCTTCGCTTCCCACTGCGATTTCGGCCCCTATCACGGCTGGTTGTTTGCCTACAACACGACAAACTTCGCGCGGAGCAGTTTCCTGATGACAACTCCTAACGGCGGCCTGGGAGGTTTTTGGATGGCGGGTTCCGGCGTTGCAGCAGATGGCAACGGTAATATCTACATTGCCAGCGGAAACGGCACTTTCGATACCACGAATGTTCCGGCCACCGAGCTCGCCGACACCGTCTTGAAGTTGGGAACTACGAATGGAAAGATATCTCTCCTCGATTACTTCACACCCTCCGATCAAAATTGTTTAGAGCAGCAAGACACCGACCTCGGTTCCGGTGGAGTTTTGGTGCTTCCAACGCAGCCTGGCGCAAATCCCGACCTGCTGGTCGCAGCGGGCAAAGAAGGCGCGATCTACGTCGTCAATCGTGATCAAATGACTGCAAATAATGTCCATTACGTAGGGAAATCCACTTGCACCACCGATGACCCGGAAATCCTCGAGGAATCTGCCTCGGGAGCTGTTGGCGGAATGTGGAGCATGCCCGCCTACTGGAATAGCACTTTGTATTATTGGGGGAGCGGAGATGTGTTGAAGTCGATTCCAATTACCGGCGGCCTTCCGGATTTTACCAATATTACTGGCAACACTACGTCGATCGGTTTTCCGGGAACCACTCCGTCAATTTCGTCAAACGGCACCACCGCCGGCACTGCAATACTATGGGCGATTGACTCCTCGCAGTATGGCTCGCCCGGCCCTGGGCCCGGGCCGGCCGTTCTGCACGCGTACGACGCTACCAATATCTCAAACGAGCTTTGGAACAGTACGCAAGCCCCGGATCATCGGGATCAACCCGGCAACGCGGTAAAATTCTCCGTTCCTACCATAGCTAACGGCAAGGTTTATATCGGTACGTCGGGGCAAGTGCAGGCCTACGGTCTGCTGCCGGTCGTGGCTACTCCCGTGATTAGCCCATCCTCGGAATCTTTCGCGACATCTCTGCAGGTCAGTATGACCGATGCAACCGCGGGTGCCGTAATCCATTACACGCTCGACGGTTCCACTCCGACTGCGACCCACGGAAATGTTTACAAGATGCCTTTCACCATCACTGCCTCGAAAACAGTTCAGGCCGTAGCCGTCGCGCCGAAATCTGCAAATAGCGAGGTGGCCTCGGAAACTTATACGCGTGAGCCCTAATCTGATTGGGTGAATTTGAAGATTGTATGAAGGCCGTCTAACAACACTAGAAGACGTGACATTCGTGCGGCTATTCGTTCGATCGGCGACATCTTGGAATCACGCTGACGCCTGCGGTGTCCGAAGTCCGTAAGGTGTAATTCGCGTACAGAATCTAAGCCTCACGGCCCGGATAACGCAGCATGTTTCTTTGCAAGGCGCGCAAATTCGAGAGCGCGTCTGCAATCGTTTCTCGCTCGCGGTTTGAATCGGGGTCCGCGGAAAGGCTTTGAATTCGCGAGAAAATCGCAGTTTCCGCATCGTGAATCAGTGTCGGAAGTTTTGTGGGATTGAGTTCCAGAAGAGCCGCAGTGTAAACGCTATACCATTCGTTGTGGTTCATATAGCACCTCTACTAAGGGCCTAGAAATCTACTAAGGATGGTTTCTGTTTGTCAGTTCGCTACCGTACCAAGCCGCTATTTTTCCGCCTCGCTTCGCCAAACCTGCGACTGGCGCACGATCGTCGCGTAACATTCACAAGCGGCGTTTTCCAGTTCTTGGCGGTTTTCGATCCGCACTTCTCCGCGCGTGTACTTGATCAATCCAGCCTTTTGCAGCATTCCCGCCGCTACCGTTACGCTAGCTCGCCTGGTACCCAGCATGTGCGCCAGAAATTCCTGCGTCAGCGGAACTCGATTGCCCTCTAGCCGGTCTTGACTCATAAGCAGCCATCGAGCCAGCCGCTCGTCCACTTCGTGAAGCCGGTTACAGGCCGCCACTTGCGCCGCTTGCACCGCCATTTCCTGCGACAATCGGAATAACGATCTCTGAAGTTGCGGACACTCCAACAATAGAGCCGCAAAATCCTTCGCGCGAATTTTGAATGCGCTGCCCCCAATCTGCATCACTACACGGCTAGGGCTGGTTTTGAATCCAACCAAAAGCGGCATTCCCGCAAAGCCTTCTTTACCCATCAATCCCACTTCCACGCTTTTCCCGTCTTCCATGATGTTTAGAACCGAAGCCAGGCCGCTGTTCACAAAATAGGCGAACTCGATCGGTTCGCCCGTCTCATTCAAAATGGTTCTTGTCGGCAGTTCCACGAACTCCAGGGCTCCGAACACTGCCCGGGATTCTTTGCTGGGGAGTCCGCGGAGAATCTTGTTTTGCGTGTTGCGCCCTTTGCCGTCGCCGGACGTGAGCTTCAAATAATTCTTGGGAATCGCCTGCGTGGAACCATCCGACATGTGCCCTCGACTGGTTTGGAGAAGCGTCTGATTCATTAGGGACCGAACGCTGAGAGGTCGATCGAGCTAATGAGACCTGCAGTAACCATACGCGCTCGTAACGCAAGATACTAGTCGCATTTGTTAACCGAATAGCTGCGCCGCGCGATCTTGCGCTTTGTACGGTGGGAGCATATTGTTAGGGAGAGCAGTCTTTGGTTATGTCCAGAATATCCCCTAAGTCGAAATCTGCTTCTTCCGCTAAATGGGCTAAAGCCATCTTCGAGCTGCGCCGAAAATTACAACTCGATCAAACCGCCCTCGGTGAAAGGCTTGATTGCTCGGCGATGACTGTATCCCGCTGGGAACGTGGCGTGCAGGAGCCTCCCTCTCACGCTTATATTGAATTGGGAAATTTGGCCGGCGACCCGGACTGCTGGTTTTTCTGGAGCCGCGCGGGTCTGCGCAACGAAGATCTAATGCGTGTAGTTCCCAGCTTGCGCCGGCGACTGAAAAAGATCGCCATGCCCGCTTTCGAGATAGTGGCGGCAGGCAGCGGTGGGAAGAAACCTTTGCGCAGCAAGGTGCCGCTCGTCGCAATTCCCTTATTAAAGATAGTGGCCGCATCGCACGGCGAAAAAGGACACGACGCATCCGTGTTGCATGACGCCCCGATCGAAAGCATGATTGCAGCTCCCAAAGACTGGTGTCCCAATCCGACCGCCACAAGCTGTCTGCGCGTAAAGGGTCACTCTATGATGCCCCTGATTCAAGACGGCTATATTCTTGCCGTCGATTCTTCACAGAGTGAACGAAGTAAACTCAACGGGAAAATCGTGATCGCCTGGCATAAAGACATGGGGTTGACGGTATCTCGCTTGCAACGTTACGGTCACACCGATACCCTACAGCCGGAAAATCGAGACTACGAATCGATCACGCTCGATAGCAAGCACAAGTGGAAAATATTGGCGAAGGTTCTCTGGTGGATTGGAAAAGCTCCTTAGCTTGAAAGCCTTCACACGTAAAAGAAACAGTTCCCGAGAATTAGGACAAATCATGGCGAAATCTTCGCGCACAATACTAGTGCTCGATGTGGGCGGTACAAATATTAAAATACAAGCCACCGGACAAAAGCAGCCGGTCAAAATCCCTTCCGGCCCGTTCATGACCGCGAAGAAAATGGTTCGCGAAGTAAAAACAGCGACTCACAATTGGAAATACGATCGCGTCTCCATCGGCTACCCGGGTCCGGTGACGGCCGGTCGTCCTGTGCACGAACCGGCAAATCTGGGCGGCGGCTGGGTCGGTTTCAATTTCAGGAAAGCCTTCGGATGTCCCGTCAAAATCGTAAACGATGCAGCCATGCAAGCCCTGGGGAGTTATCACGGCAAGCGCATGCTGTTTCTCGGTCTCGGAACGGGCCTGGGCTCCGCCATGATCGTGGACGGAGTTCTGGAGCCGATGGAGCTGGCTCACTTGCCCTATAAGGACGGCAAGACCTACGAGGACTATCTCGGCATTCGCGGTCTCAAGCGCCTGGGAAAGAAAAAGTGGCGCAAAGAAGTTTTCAAGGTCACCAAGAAATTGATAACCGCCCTCGAAGCCGACTACGTCGTTCTAGGCGGCGGAAACGTAAAGAAATTGAAACGGTTGCCACCCGGCGCACGCATGGGAAACAACGAAAATGCAATCCTCGGTGGATTTCGCTTATGGGAAGGAGAATAGCGCGTACCGTTCCTTTTCCTGAAACGACGCAATGTTCCAGAGTGGAATACTCTCAGATTAGACATCTCTTCCAAAAATTAAACCTGCGCTCTCGATTCCACAAGCCGCTCCATGTAGGATATCGACGATGACTTCGCGTGCAATTCTAAGAATAATTTCAATTTTACTTTTTTGGCCGGCCGCCACAATTGCCTGCACGTGTTCGAAAGCTCCTCCGGGAGTTTGCCCAGGATTGCAATCCGATGACGTCGTCTTCATTGGGACCGTCACGGACATCGAGAACGTTCCGCCCGCAGTAACCGTTGATGCACAATCGACAGACTCGGCTTCCGCCGCGGCTCCAGCATCCGACTCCCTTCCTATAACCCGTTATCATTTTAAAATTAATGAAAAGTTTGCAGGCCCCAATGCCGCGGAGATCGACGTTTTTTCCGGTGGTGATGACGGAGATTGCGGCTACCATTTCCACAAGGGCGAACAGTACATCGTTTTTACGCAACTGGAAACAGAAGGCCGCCTTTTCGCCACCATCTGCGGCGGTACGCGACCCGCGGCAGACGGCCGAGCTTTGATCCCTCAATTGCGCGCGATGCGCAACCATCAGCAGATCGCTTCCGTTTTCGGAGTTCTTCGCCGCTCGGACCCGCCTCTCCTCGCTCCGGCAGATGATCCGGACGATCCACTTCCGCACATCAAGCTCAAACTGCGCTCAAAGTATGATCGTTTCTCCACCAGTACAGGTCCCGACGGCGTTTATTCTTTCTACGACGTCCATTCCGGCGAGTATCATTTCTCCGCAAGCCTTCCAGCCCGCATGGAATTATCCGAGAGAACTCTGCCCGGCGCTTTGCCGCCTTTCAAAATTCCCAACGGCGCTTGCTATGAATACAACGTTGACGCGCTTCCACTCGGAAAAATTCGCGGCGCAGTATTGGGGCCTGACGGCAAGCCGTTGAAGGTGGCTTCAGTGGAACTGTATCGCGCTGAGAAATACACAGACACCGAACCGGGCCTCTGGGGATTTCAAGGCACGAAAGGCGAGTTTGAGTTCGATCACGTCGGCCCCGGTGATTATATTTTGATCTTTAACCGCACAGACCGCAAAGATCCCAATTCACCATTCCCGCGCGCGTTTTATCCCGGAGTTGCAAATCAAAGCGAGACCAGCGTTATCACACTAAAAGACGGTGAGCAATTGCTGCACGCAAATATCCAAATGGCCGACGGCTATCCAACTCGCAAAATTCGCGTCCAGTTGAAATGGAAGGACGGCCGTCCTCCCGGCGAAGTCACCATCATGGCTAAAGCCGACCAGGGCGAAAATCCGGCGGCGCAAAGAATTGGCGAAGCTATTTACGATTTCACGCTCTTGCAATCCTCACACTACACAATTTCCGCCTGGGAAGACTTGGATCCTCAGCGTCTAAGCCAGCGCCGCGGCAAAGAATCTTGCACCATCCCTGCACGCATCGACGCCGACTCCGCCTCAGTTGACGGCGCCGACACAGAAACAAACGAAATCACCCTGACGTTCCCTTCCCTCGCCTGCGACAAACAGTAGCCTTAATGTCCGTCTACCTTCGCCTGGCGCAATATCGCATTTTCATCGCCGAGCCGCCTCTTAGGCTTACCAGTACGAAAGGTCAGCACACCAAAGCCCGCCCTAGTGACAGTTCCAATTCGAGCACCGGCCGTGTAGCGTCGTCCTTCTAATACATCAAGCTCATACGTCAAACTAAAATTTGATTAAAGATCGCGAAACTAATTCCCAACAAAATCTGTTTGCGCAGCTCGATCCCGCGATGTCCGCTTTTTACAGCTCCACCGTCGAATTGGGAATCCAGCAGCAAGTCACATCCTTCACCTTGTCCGACTTCAGCCGAACTCTGCAGCCCGGCTCCAATGGCGGCACCGATCATGCCTGGGGCAGCCATCACCTTGGTTATGGGAGGCGCGGTTCATGGCGGCGACGTGTACGGTACCTTCCCGCAATTAGCGCTCGGCGGTCCGGAGGATTTCGGCACAAACGGCCGCTGGATACCAAGCACGTCGGTAGATCAATACGGCGCAACGCTGGCCAGTTGGTTTGGCGTCGGCCCCACCGACATGCCCTCAATTTTTCCGAACCCGACAAACTTCACCACCCAGAACCTGGGTTTCGTCGGCTAATCGCCGGCCCCGCCTGACAAAAAGAAAAAGCCCCTTCCCGGCGTACTGCCGGAAAGGGGCTGGTGATTCTCGCTATTAGCAGAGCGATCAGAAATTCAGCTTGCCACCGATCTGAACTTGCCGAGCGCCCGTGGTTCCATCGTTTTGACCAACCTGAGAGGTGGAGTAACCAAAGTTGGGGTCGCCAATGGTGTTGCCAGGTTTTGCAAATTGGGTCCGGTTGAAGACATTGTACACTTCAAACCGGAATTGAAAACTAATCCGCTCGTTAATTGAAGTTGTTTTCGCCAAATTGAGGTTCCAGTTGTTGATGCCGGGTCCGTACCAGTGATTTCGTCCGGCATTCGACGGAATATCGAACGGAATCGGCATAATTGCTGAGTTGTCTGGATTGAACGCCGCCGGGTTCTCCCCAGTGAAGACGGCAGTACTTGGCACAAATGCACCCATGGAAGGCACGGTTTTTAATATGGACGGGTTAATTACCGTGGCGCGATCAGGTAAGTTCGTGTGAAGCGTGTCAGCGATCCCGACGATGTCATACGGTAATCCGGTTTGAAAAGCGGCAATTCCACTCAGCTGCCACCCTTCCAGAACGCGGCCGACTGCACCTTCACTGAAGTGTGCCCTGCCTCGGCCTACGTTAAACGGATACACGAAGTTGATTACGCCGCGATGGCGAGTGTCAAAGCCCGAATTTCCTTTTTCTCGTCGCAGGTCAAACGAGTTAACGGGGAAATTGCCGTTCCCAGTAGTGGTAACAAGCGGATCGGACGAATCGTCCAGGGCATGCGAATAGGTGTACGCACCCTGAATTTGCAGTCCGTGAAAGTTCCGTTCCGTCACTTGAATCTGCAACCCGTTATACCAGGAATGTCCACTGCTCTCGTCGAAGAACGCGTCTTGAAATGCATTGTTATTCACCGCGTCGAACGGTAGGACGCCGTTCTCAGCTCCGAAGAAAAGATTGCCAAACTGAAGAGTTTCCTCGGTGCAGCCAAAGGCGTTGCTCGGATTCGCACAAAAGGCCTCTAATTGCTTCACCAGGGCCGGTTGCGGAGGCGCGCCGTCTATCACACGAAGGATACGCGTCCCATGATTGCCGACGTAGTTAGCTTCGAAAACAAGATTTGACGCAATTTGCCTTTGAATCCCGAGATTCCACGTGGTGATCAGCGGTGGCCTGATGTTCCTGGAGAAGATATCGGGAAAGCTTCCCGCTCCGTCATTTACAACAGGCGAAGGAGCCACAGGAGATGGCGCAGTCTGATTCTGTAACTGAGTTCCAGGACCTAGCCCTGTCGAAAATATAGGAAAGTTCACAAAGCTAGGCTGGAATGGAGGGTTTCCTCGCGCATCGCCTATCAGGTTACCGTACACACGGTCGCTGAATACTCCGAAACCACCGCGTACGGACGTCTTGCCGTTCTTGAACGGGTCCCACGCAAATCCGAGACGAGGCTGGAAATCTGGATAATAGTCTTTATAGAGCTGATGCCCAGTACCCGGTCCTACCGGCGTAAATGTAAACGGAGCAGGTCCGCTGGGGTCCACGAATAGATTTGATAAGTTGCCACCCCTTTCATACGGAACTCCATACCATTCCCATCGGAGTCCGTACGTAATCGATAAGCTTGGTTTTACTCTCCAAACATCTTGAGCGAACAGTCCTAGTTCATGCTGAACGAAATTCAGCTCGTCGATTGCATGCCGATTCCCGGCGCGATCAAAATACTGGGTTTGGTTTGCGACCGCAACTATTCCGAGCAGCCCCGAAACCTCATCCTCGAGAGTCTGATTGTCCACAAGAGGATTAACGTTCATTAGAACGTTTGCACCAAAATCTGAGTTTACGTTGAAGGCAAATATTTGTCGTGAACTGAAGCTGTTATTGTTATTTGAATAGACGTCGCGGAATTCGCCACCCCACTTGACCGTATGTGAACCCACCACCTTGGTCACATAGTCGAGATACTGGTAAGTTCCAGTACGGCGGTCTTGGCTGTTCGTATCGCCCAGCGACGCGCAACCAAAGTCGGCGACAAACGGGACAAAAAATCCGGGAAGGTTGAAATCTGCACCGCGACCAAACGTGTCAATGAAGTTTCCGCTAGCGCTGCCGATGGCGTCCGCAGGAGTGCCGTTGCAGGCGAAGGTCGAGTGGTTTCGATTGGCGCCTACTCGAAATTCATTCGAAAGTGTGGCTCCAAAAGTCGATGTCAAACCAATGGATAAACTCTGTGTCCTAGCCGCTTCGGCTATTGCACCCACTCCATTTGGCAATGTGTCTGAATGGAAAGGATCTGGATCGTGGAACCAATTAAAAACATATCGAACAGACAGCGAGTGGTTCTTCCCAAGTTTCTGATCCACCTTGACTGTCGCATCTTCATCTTTCTCTCTCGACTGCGTCGGAAAGAACAGAAGTCCAGTAATTCCGTCGGCATTCACAATGTTTGGCGCTGGATAGGCGGAAAGGATTTCTTGAACAGTTGGATCGAGGCCCACGCCAGTCCCGTTATTGCCGAGACCAGGAGCGATCACGTTTAGCGTTTGAGTGGCGCCATTTTGGGGATTTGTATACGTGAACATGCCACTCTTGAACGCAGTCGTCGGCACCGTCGCAGTGTTCGTCAATGACGTGACGAACCGATCGCCTTGATAGTTTATGAAAAAGAACGTCTTGTCTTTCCTAATTGGCCCGCCAAAAGATCCTCCGTAAAGATTTCTAACGTAAGGGTTCTTAGGGGCAATGTCCCCGGTTACCGGATCGGTTTGGTGGTTAAAATAATCGCGCGCTCCAAGCGCGTCCCATCGTCCAAAATAGAATAAATTACCGTGAAAATCGTTGGTTCCACTGCGGGTAATCACATCGATGATTGCTCCATTATTCCGCCCATACTCGGGAGCGAAATTATTGGTAAGCACGCGAAATTCTTGCGTCGAATCCGGATTCTGAGCGGTCAGACCGCCCAGGCCGCCCGGAACGTCGGCATCGTTGTTGTCAGTGCCATCCAACAAAAAGTTGTTGTTGCGCTCACGCCCGCCATTTATAGAAACGCCGCCGAGTCCGCTGTCAGACTGGGTCACTCCCGGCCCAAGCAGTACAAGTTGATAAGGATCGCGAAGAATTAATGGAAGTTCGATCATTTGAGTGTGCTCCACCACATTGCTTAGGGTGGGAGTTTCCGTATCAATCGACGCAACGCTCGTTGAGCTGACTTCGACGGTGGTCGAGACGCTTCCGATCTCAAACTTGCAGTCCAAGGTCAGCACTTGGTCGACAGTAAGCGTGATACTTTCTAATTTCACTGTTTTAAATCCCGATTTCGTAAACAACACCGTATACACCGAGGGAGGAAGACTCGGTATCGTATATGCGCCGGTGTCAGTACTCTGGGTGGTTCGCTCAAGCCCGGTACTCAGGTTCGTAGCCGTGACAGTTGCTCCCGAGACTACCGCCCCCGAGGAATCTAAAACTGTTCCGCTAACGGTCGCCGTCTGCGCATGCGCTGCGAACGGCACAGCAATGACCACCGCCAACATCGCCAGAACACGCGTAATCTTCGAAAGATGCTTTTCCACGTTCATTTCTCCCCCTTGAGATTGGCCCGCCCCCGAGGCGCTCGATATGCAGGTTCACAACCACAAGTTGTAAAGTCTTGTGGCGCCCGTAAACGGTTGATTCCATTGCAGGAGTGAACGGAGGAGACGCAAAAACAATCAGAAGGTGTCCGAAAAGAGAAATTTTCGGACCGGCTTAAGTTGCATTATTCGTAGAGCGTTGAATCTACATTTTTTCGGAGATTTGGATTCGATTCAGAAGTTGGATTCACTCGCGGGAGTTAGTCTGCGGCTTTTACTTCCACAGGAATCGCTGGCGCTTCACCCTTCACATAATGACTATGCCAGTGAAGATAACGCTCGTAGCGATCCTGTATAAATGACGGCCGCGAAAACTCGTGATATTTACCAGGATAAATTACAAGCAGAGTCGGCACGCCCAGCCGTTTCAAACTCTGGTACATCTGCTTGCCATTTAAAATCGGGACATTCCAATCAATCTCGCTCGCCCATAAGCCGCGTCGGCGTTTTTATTTTCGTCACCCGACGCCGACAGCTTCTCCCACAAGTCGCGGTGTAACCAGGGCAGCCCCCAGCTTCGTCGGCCAACATCGTCCATGCCCGCTGAAAAGAAAAAGCCCCTTCCCGGCTTACGCCGGGAAGGGGCCTAGACAGGCTCTAAAGGTCAAGTGCTCGCAGTTAGAACTGGAGTTTTGCTCCAATCTGGACCTGTCGAGCACCAGTGGTATTGTCGTTTTGCCCAACCTGAGAGGTGGAATAACCAAAATTGGGATCGCCAATTACGTTGTCCGGCTTTGCAAATTGAGGCCGATTGAACATATTGTAGAACTCAAATCGAAGCTGGAGCTTAAACCTTTCGGTAATTGACGTATTTTTTGCGAAGTTGAAATCCCAGTTGTTAATCCCGGGGCCATACCAGTGATTGCGCCCAACATTCGAAGGAATGTCGAACGGAATCGGCATGACGCTTGGGTCATCCGGATTGAAGGCACCCGGATTCTCCCCGGTAAATATCGCACTGCTCGGAACGATTTTGCCCTGAGCAGGAACGGTTTTTAAAGCCGCGAAGTTAATTACGGTCGCGCGGTCATTTATCGAAGTGTGCAGTGTATCGGCCGTTCCAAATATGTCATACGGCAGACCTGTTTGAAAAGCTGCAATTCCATTGAGTTCCCAACCTTCCAAAACGCGCCCGACCACACCTTCGCTGAAGTGCGCCTTGCCGCGACCAGCCGGGACGGAATACGTGAAATTGATCACGCCTCGATGGCGCGTGTCGAACCCGGAATTCCCTTTTTCACGCCGGAGGTCAAACGAGTTAATTGGGAAATTGCCATTCCCCGCGGTGGTCACGAGAGGGTCGGAGGAGTCATCGAGGGCGTGCGAATAGGTATAAGCGCCCTGAATGCGCAGCCCGTGGAAATTTCGCTCCGTCACCTGGATTTGCAAGCCGTTATACCAGGAGTGTCCACTACTCTGGTCATTGAATGCGTTTTCAAACGCGTTGTTGTTCACCGCGTCGAAAGGCAACTGCCCGTTTTCAGCGCCAAAATAGAGGCTTCCGCGCTGAAGCGTCGACTCATCGCACTGACCACTAGCAGTATTAAATCCGGTGTTGAGTGAATTGCCCGGGACACAAAATGCCTCAAGTTGCGCGACAAGAGCTGGTTGCGGCGGCGCGCCATCTACGACTCGAAGAATCCTGGTACCGTGGTTCCCCACGTAGTTTGCGTCAATGACCAAGTTGGTCGTGATTTCCCGCTGAATCCCGAGGTTCCACGTGGTTAGGAGCAGCGGTTTGATATCCTGCGAGAAAATATCAGGGAAGAAACCGAATCCGTTCGGTACCGTGGGAGAAGGGGACACCTGTCCAGGTGGCACTTGGTTCTGCACTTGAGTGCCAGGACTCGTCCCTGTATTAAAGACCGGAAAGATAATGAAGCCGGGCTCGAACGGAGGGTTGCCCTTCACGTCACTGACCAAGTTCCCAAAAACTCGGTCGCTGAATACCCCGAAACCACCGCGAACTGACGTGCGGCCGGTCTTGAATGGATCCCAGGCAAAGCCCACGCGAGGATCAAAGTTCTTGTAGTAGTCGGGGTAGAGCTGGTGGCCTGTGCCAGGCCCCACCGGCGTGAACGTAAGCCCTTGGCCGGGACCTAACTGCGGTACGCTTGGGTCCCCGAAAAAGTTCGATAGGTTGCCATGCGCTTCGAAAGGAACATCGTAATATTCCCAGCGGACTCCGTAGGTGATCGAGAGATTTGACTTCACCTTCCAGATGTCCTGGACGAACAAGCTGATTTCGCGCTGGCGAAAATTCAGCTCATCGGTCGCTTTCCTATCCCCGGCAAGATTGAAATACTGGCTCTGGTTTTGAAACGCGAGCAAGCCGAGGAGCCCGGAAACCTGGTCCTCAAGAGTAATGTTGTCCACGTTGGGCGCCAGATTTTGCAGAACGGGCACACCAAAAACGGCAGGCAAGGCCAGGTTGAAGGCACCGCGGGATGAAAAATTCGTGTTGTTATTTGAGTAGATTTGGCGGAACTCGCCGCCAAATTTAATGGTGTGCGAACGCACCACCTTAGTCATGTAGTCCGTCTCGGAGTAAGTTCCTGTCTTGCGGCCTTGGCCGTTCGAATCACCAAGATTCTGACAACCGAAACTCGTAAAGCTGGGCGGACCAAAGTCTGCACCATTACCCACGGTATCTATAAAATTTCCGTTGTTGCCTGTGATCGAGTCGAAGGTCGGAATGCCGGAACAGCCAAATACGGCGTTAAGACGGTTGCCGCCAAATCGAGCTTCATTTGACAGCGAAGGTCCCAAAACCGTGGTCAGGCCAACCGCTAAGCCTTGGGTCTTGGCGAATGACGAAACGGCGCCAAGCCCGCCGGGAAGTTCGTCATCATGGAATGGATCCGGATCGTGGGTATAGTTGTAAATGTAGCGGACGAAGAGGTTGTTCTTATTGCCTAGTTTCTGATCGATCTTGATCGTGGCGTTTTCATCCTTTTCCCTCGACTCCGTTGGGAAAAACAGCAGCCCCGTGATTCCGTCTGAATTATTGATAGTTGGAGCCGGATAAAACGACAAAACTTGCTGAATCGAGGAATCGAGCCCCGAGGTCGTGGCGTTATTCGCGCCTCCACCGGTGACGTTCAACGCCTGTGTGGCGCCGGTGCTGGGATTCGTATAGTTAAATATTCCGGATTTAAAAGCGGCGGTCGGCACTGTCGAGACATTCGTCAACGAGGTGACGAAGCGGGCACCTTGATAGTTGATAAAAAAGAACGTCTTGTCCTTCCTGATCGGCCCGCCGATTGATCCGCCATAAAGATTCCGGACGTAAGGGTTCTTCGGGGCAACATCTCCGGTTAGGGGGTTGATCTCGTGATTGAAAAAGTCGCGCGCCCCGAGCGCATCCCATCGGCCAAAATAGAATAGGTCGCCATGATAATCGTTAGTGCCACTGCGAGTTATAACGTCGATAATTGCGCCGTTGTTACGTCCGTACTCAGGGGCGAAATTGTTGGTAAGGACGCGAAACTCTTCGGTCGAATCAGGATTCTGCGTAGTGAGGCCTCCCAGCCCGCCGGGAACTTCAGTGTCATTATTGTCAGTACCGTCCAACAAAAAGTTGTTGTTCCGTTCACGGCCCCCGTTGACCGAAATACCACCCAAGCCATCCGACTGTGTCACTCCGGGGCCAAGCAGAACGAGCTGATATGGATCGCGAAGAATCAAAGGCAGCTCGGTCATCTGCTGGTGTTCAACCACGTTGCTCAGTGTGGCCGTTTCCGTATCAATCGGCGCCACCGCGCTGGCACTCACTTCGACCGTAGCCGAAATGCTGCCTACCTCAAACTTATTGTCCAAGGTCAGCGTTTGATCGACCGTTAATGTGAGGCCCTCGAATTTGGCGGTCTTAAAGCCCGTCTTTGAGAACGTGACCGTATATACCGATGGGGGCAAACTGGGAATAGTGTACGCTCCCGTGTCCGTGCTCTCAGTGGTTCGATCAATTCCAGTCGCGGTGTTCGTCGCCGTCACGTTCGCGCCTGAAACCGCCGCGCCTGAAGAATCTGTAACTGTCCCGCTCAGCGTCGCTGTTTGTGCCTTCACGACTGTCGGCAGGATTCCAAGTCCCACAACCAAAAGCAGAGCCCGGGTTATCCAACGCACACCTCGACTGTTCTTCATTTGTTTCCCCCCAAATAACGAACTGGTTAAGTCCAGGCGAGGAACGCCTAGACGATCGCTGGAGCCTTGCTATGCAGTTTCATAGCCAAGGTTTAGAAGCTCTTGTAAATTCTTGACCGATGGTTCTCTCAGCTAAGTCCTTTATAAACTGCAGATTGACGTTGTCATTTGCCATCAGTAGCTGAGTTCTTTCCGGCTACGCGCCTTTCGTACCCGCCCATATGTTATTTGGAATAGTTCATCCTTATACATATTCTATTCTGAATATTTAACTAGCGCTGGAATCGCCGGACCTTCTCCTTTCACATAATGACCATACCAGTGCAGATACCGCTCGTAGCGATCCTGTATAAATGACGGCCGCGAGAACTCGTGATACTCACCAGGATAAACTACAAGCAAAGTAGGCACTCCCAGCCGCTTCAAGCTCTGGTACATCTGCTCGCCATTTAGAATCGGGACATTCCAGTCAATCTCGCCACCCATAATCAGCGTCGGCGTCTTGATTTTCGTCACCTTATTGAACGCCGACAGCTTCTCCCAAAGATCGCGGTGTTCCCAAGGCAGCCCCAGCTCCATTTCCCAGCCTTTGGAGTACAAATCGTGTCCCCAGTTCGAGACGTTAAGGAAAGATCCAGCTCCCGAAATGGCGGCTTTGAACCGTGTGGTCTGCGTAATGATGAAGTTGGTCGAAATTCCTCCGTAAGACCATCCTCCTACGCCAAGTTTGTCGGGATCCGCTAGGCCTTGCGCCACCGCGTAATCCACCATCGCCATATCATCTTCGTAGTCCTCATGGCCCCAATCCGCGAAAATTGCTTTGCAAAAATCCTGCCCGTACCCGGACGACCCTCGCGGGTTCGGCGTCAAAACCACATAGCCGTTCGCCGCAAAAAGCTGCGGATCAAAATTAAATTCCGCGTAGTAGGCCCACACCGGCCCTCCGTGCGGCCTCAATATCGTCGGATAACGTGTTCCAGGCTTGTAGTCAGGCGGCTCGTAAAGATATCCCGCCACGGCAGTGCCATCTTTGCTCTTGAAATGCACGTACTCCACGTTGGGCAGCCGGATCTGCGCCATCAAGGCGTCGTTCGTCGTCGTCAATCGGCGCAAATCTCCGCCGTCTGCAGGCAGAAAATATATTTCAGCCGGATGCGTCAATTCTCCGATCACAGCGGCCGCGCTTCCATCCTTGCCGATCGTGTATGACTCCACCATCCTGCGGCCTCCTATCGGCCGCGTTATTTCTCCTCCCATCGCCGGGACGCGCGCTAAATTCTGCGTGCCATCGTCATCCACAATGAAATAAATCCATTTGCCGTCCGGCGAAAAACGCGGCGCGGACGAATTGCGGTCCAGCTTGAGTGTCAACACTTTCGCTTCGCCGCCCGAGCTCGGCGCAATGGCAATATGGAATGTGGCGTAATCAAAAAGTTTTGGATCCAGTTGGGTCATGTACGCGATCCATTTGCCGTCCGGCGACCATGCAGGAGCTTCGTCCGGTGCGGGATTCTTAGTCACCCTCACCGGCGACTTCCCCTTATCCGCGTTGTCCGCCGCCACCGTCCAAATATCCGTGTTGAAGTTCATATCAGGATCTTCGGAATCTGAACGATTGCTGACGAACGCAATGGAATGCCCGTCCGGCGACCAAGCCGGCGCGCTGTCGTCATAATCCCCGGACGTGACCTGCGTCATTTTGTGGCTTGCCAGTTCGTAAACAAAAAGATGCTTGCGCCGCCGGTCCAAATATCCGATTTCATCCTCTTTGAAATGTAGCCGGTCGATTACCCACGGATGCGCCTTCGGTTTCGCGTCCGCTTTGTCCTTGTCCCTGGCCGCCTCAATTTCATTGATCGATGGGTCTTGCAACACCAAAACAATCCGGTCTCCCGACGGCGACCACGCATACGCATCAACATCCTGAATCGTCTCCGTCAGCTTCTGCGCTTCCCCGCCTTCGCGATTCAGTACCCACACCTCTTTCTTCTTGTCTTCATCCGCCTTTTCGCCCTTGCTTCCTCCTCGTCCCGATAGAAATGCCAGATATTTTCCGTCCGGACTCCATCGCGCATGTTCCGACGAAACATCTCGAGCAGTTAGCGGGACCGCAGCCCCGCCGGACGTTGAGATCATCCAGATACGCGTTCTGTTCTTGTCATCCTTCAAATCATGCGTGGTTACGGTATATGACACCCACTTTCCTTCCGGACTGATTTGCGGGTCGTCAACTTCCGCAATCTTGAAATAATCATCAATCGTGAGGTTTCGCGTCGCTCCCGATTTTTCTGCGCTTCCGGGTCCTGCCTGCGCCGCACTCGAAGAATCTTGTGCCGCAGCCGGACGCTGAATCCAACCCGGCCAGACGAAGAAAACCAGCGCAAGAAATGTCGCGAACCTAAACCTCATAGTGGGGCCTGCCTTCGAAGGAGTTTGTCCAGTAATCGTCGCGTAGTATACAGAATCCGCGCAGACCTGCTTTCAAAAAACGCCCGGCCCGCCGGCGCGCCGCTCAGAAATTTGGAGTCTTCGCGGAATTGAATTCCGTCCCCGCTCTGACATCCTCCGTCACGCCGCGCGATTCGATTGACACATGAGTGCATCGCAAATTACCCTCGGTACCCATGCCCATCCCGGCCCTTTCCCCGCCACGCTTCTCGCTTCGCCCGCACCCTCATCTTTACGAAATAAACGCCTGGGCTTGGCTCACACAGCTTTCGAGGCGCCTTGGCCGCAACATCGATCTCGCCACCGTCCCCGACGGCGAATGGGATGCAATAGCTCAACTTGGATTCGACGCCGTCTGGCTAATGGGAGTGTGGCAGCGAAGCCCCATTTCGCGCAGCATCACCCTCGAAGATCCGTCAAATTTCCCCAACTTCGAGCGCGCTCTTCCCGGCTTCTCACCAGACGACGTAGTCGGCTCCCCGTACTCCGTGATGCAATATGTTCCGGACCCGCGCATCGGAACCTGGGACGCGCTCGACCGCACCCGCGAGAAATTGCATTCCCGCAAAATCGGTCTCATCCTCGATTTCGTCGGAAATCACACTGCTCGCGACAATCCCTGGGTTCACGACCATCCGGATTTTTATGTGCAAGGCTCGCAGCAGGACTTCCAAAGCAATCCGTCGCTTTTTTTTCAAGCGAACACCGCGCAAGGCTCTCGCTACATCGCGCTGGCTAAAGACCCGTACTTCCCCCCCTGGACCGACGTCGCTCAACTAAATCATTTCCAGCCTGAAATGCGCGCCGCGCACTTAGCTGAATTGCGCGTCATCGCGCAACATTGCGATGGAGTTCGCTGCGACATGGCCATGCTCCTCCTCAACGACATTTTCGGAAAAAACTGGAGCCATCTTGTCGGAAATACCCCACCGCTGAAAGAATTCTGGACGGAAGCCCGCGAAGCAGTGCCAAACCTAATCTTGCTGGCCGAAGCCTATTGGGGAACCGAGGCCCGCCTTATCGATTTAGGTTTTTCTTTTGCTTACTTCAAAACTCTATACGACGCGCTGCGTAACGCCGACGTTGGTGCAATCCTCGCCTGTCTATCGGGCACGCAAGATCAACAAAGCCATTACGCGCGCTTCCTCGAAAATCACGACGAGCCTCGCCGCGCCGAAGTGATCCCCAACGACCGCTTGCCCGCGGCGGGAACTTTGATGGGCACCTTGCCGGGATTGCGCTTCTACCAACAAGGTGAAATTGAAGGCAATAAAATCCGCCTGCCGATCACGTTAGCCGTAGCCGCGCCGGAGCCGACTGATCCTTACAGCGACGCGTTCTTTCGGAAAATTCTCGGCCTCACGCGCGAAAATGTTTTTCACGATGGAAATTGGAACATGCTCGACGTTTCCGCGGAAGGCTACACCTCGCCGCTCGGGCTCATCGTCTATGAATGGAGATCAAAGGAAGCTTGGAAGGTAGTTGCCGTCAACTTCGCAGCAGGCGCGTCGCAAGGCCGCGTGCGTTTAGCAGACAGCATCTCAAAAACGCAGCAGTACATCTTTTACGATCAGCTCAACGAGGTCCGCTACGACCGCAGCGGCGAAGAACTCCACGATCTCGGTTTGTTCGTGCGCCTGGAAGGTTTTC
>Ga0209006_10001111_pt1 | contig 24658 bp, 16 predicted proteins | sample JacPin_JW_Ref_O2_FD_188567 | JGI IMG/M metagenome (GOLD analysis project Ga0209006, IMG submission 188567) | Forest soil microbial communities from Algoma, Ontario, Canada - Jack Pine, Ontario site 1_JW_Ref_O2 (SPAdes) (version 2) | ecosystem: Environmental > Terrestrial > Soil > Boreal... | reverse complement strand
TGACCGACCCGCCGGCGTTTCCGCCCTGCGGCGACGGCGGCACGGAATGTTCCAATCAATTCCTGTGGCCCGACACGGGCTATGCGATGAAACAATCCGTCGGCGCCGACGATCTGGCCAAGATCGCCATTCCGGTGAACGACCGGGATCAACGGCTCTATCTGCTCGGCCGCGTCGATTACCAGGATTGGCAGCACAACCCGCACTGGACGAATATCTGCCTCTATTACGATCCCGCGCAGAAAAGCGTGACGGCTTGCGACAAATGGAACGACACCGACCAGCCGCCGCCCGGCGGACGCTGAGCGTTCGAAGGTGGCGGAGTAAGCGCGGCTATCGACTTACACGATCCGCCAGAAACTGAGCATGGCTTCAGTCACTGATATCTTCTCGGCTTGAATCTCACTTGGCGTTCCGGGCTCAATCGGATTCTCCCGGTAAAAATTGTAGATGAAGCTCAGCGCGCGCTTTTCGGCGTCGGATAATTTGCCCCGTCCGGGTTCGGTGCTTGTTCGATGGCGGTGATCCAAGGCGAGAAGTATTTGGAGAATATCCGAGGGTAAGGGCGCAACCGAATAAATGCGGCACGGAACCCCGTCCGAATCCGCTAGGCCCGTAGTCCGGTCGAATTCAAACGTAACGTCGCTCATGAAAAGCCGTTGAGCGCCGATGGTCGTTTCGCCGATCGTCCTTGCCTGGCAAAGCAGACTAGCCCCGCTCTGGCTCTGCCCGAGGAAGATATCGCCGACGGCAATATTTCGAATCAGCGCTTCGCGGTCGGGCACGTCTTTCGTCCCAAGCTCAAATCGGGTTCGCAGGATAATATTTGTCTATGTAGAGAATGGCGTCTATCTCGGCCTGGGATAATTTGTTCCGTTCCGGGTCGTTGCTCGTTCGATATCGGTGATCTAGCCCCAGGAATACGTTGTGGATCTCCGGCGGAAGCGGCGCGACAGAATTGATTGTACATGGAACGCGGCGGCGGGCCGATTGCCCTACGCCGGTCGTCCGATCGAATTCGAAATCGTCTTGTGTAGTGATTCTTCTAGCGTGAATGGTTGTTTGATCAACCGCCGTAGCCAGGCAGATCATGCTCGCGCCGTTTGGGCTTTCGGCATGAAAAATGTCTCCGACCTTTATATTTCGGATCAGCGCTTCGCGGTCAGGCATATATAAAATGTGTTCCTGTTATGTTCCAATGTCAAGCAGCCAAGAATTGCAGGGGTGAAGCGCACGCACCAGGGGTTGGCACGCCGCTTGCTCCATCCTCGGCATATCAACCGAGGAGGCCCGATATGACCCGCGCCCAATTGACCGAGAAAATATCCTTCATCGTGAGGAAGAAGGGGCTCAAATGGCGCGACATCTCCGCCAAGATCGGCCCCGGCTCGCCGGTCTATTACACCGCCGCGCTGCACGGCCAGATGAAGCTTTCGAAGCCCGAGGCGGAAACCGCCGGCAAGCTCTTGGGCCTCGACGAGGACGAGGTTCTGCTGCTGCAGGACATTCCCTATCGCGGCTCGCTGCCCACCGCGGTTCCGACCGATCCGCTGATCTACCGCTTCTACGAGCTGGTCCAGGTCTACGGCACCACCTGGAAATCGCTTATCCAGGAGGAATTCGGCGACGGCATCATGAGCGCGATCGATTTCGACATGAAGCTCGAACGCCAGCCCGACCAGAAGGGCGACCGCGTGCGCGTCACCATGACCGGGAAATTCCTGCCCTATAAGCAGTATTAGGAAAGCTCGCTTGCCCAGTCGTGGGTTTCGGCCACACGCTTGAGCTTCTGCAGGAACGAGGCCGAATAGGCGCCGTCGACCGCGCGGTGGTCGAAGCTCTGGCCCAGCACCGCGATCGGCCGCGCCTCGATCTTGTCGGCCGCCTTGCCCTCGATCACCACCGGCTTCTTGCGCACCGCGTCGAAGGACAGGATGGCCACTTGCGGCGCGTTGATCACCGGCATGGTGAAGAGCGTGCCGAAGCTGCCGTTGTTGGTGATGGTGTAGGTGCCGCCCGCGATGTCGCCGGGGGTCAGTTTCCCGAGCCGCGCCTTTTCCACCTGGCGCGATATCGCCTTGGCCAGTCCACCGGCGTTCATCTCGTCGGCGTGCAGCACCACCGGCACCATCAGCCCGTCATGGCCCAGATCGGCGGCGATGCCCAGATGCACGTCGCCGTGCAGGATCAGCCGGTCGTGGTCGAAGCTGGCGTTGAGGCGCGGGAAATCATTGAGCGCCAGGCAGACGGCGCGGGCGATGAAGGGCAGGTAAGTGAGTGCGAAACCGTGGCGCTGGGCGAAGCTTTCCTTGGCCTTTTGCCGCGCCTCGGATATCGCCGAGAAATCCACCTCCACCGCCTGGAAGGCGTGCGGAATGGTGCGCCAGGCCTCGGCCAAGTGGGATGCGGTGAGCGCGCGGATGGTGTTGAGCTTCTCGATGCTGTCGCCTTCGCGCAAAACCACCGGCACGCGGGCGGGCGCGCGTTCGGCGCGGGCGGCGGGCGCCCCCTGGACGTCCGAGGCGGCGATGCGCCAGCCGCCGCGCAGGCGCACCGATTGCACGATGGAGGCGAGATCGGCGCCCGATTCCTTGATCAGGCGGCGGGCGAGCGGCGTCACCTTGAGCCCGTCCAAGGAGACCGCCGGCAGGGCGAAGCTGATGGGCGTGCGCACCTCGTCGAAAGGCTTCATCACGAAGGGCGCGGCTTTGGGACTCGCTGATTTTGCTCGCGGCACAAGCGCCGCTTCGCGGGGGGCTTGAACCGGGACGGGCGCCTCCGCCTTGGCCGGCGGCGCTTTGACCGGTGCGGGCGCGGCGGCGACAGGTTTAGAACCCGCTTCGCCCAGCACCGCCACCACCGTGCCGACCGGAACGGTCTCGCCGGCGGCGACGCGGATTTCGTTAAGCACGCCGCTTTCGGTCGCCTGCACCTCCATCGAAACCTTGTCGGTCTCGATCAGGAACAGGTTTTCGCCGGCCGCGACCTTGTCGCCGACCGATTTGAACCAGGAGGCGAGCTTGCCTTCGGCGACGGTCTCGCCCAGCTGCGGCATGATGACGTTCATCGCCCGCGCCCGGCCTACCAGCTCACGGAAATGTACTGGGTTTCGAGGAATTCCATCATGCCCTCATGCGCGCCTTCGCGGCCGATGCCCGATTGCTTGGCGCCGCCGAAGGGCGCCGCCGGGTCGCTGGCGACGCCGCGGTTCAAGCCGATCATGCCGGCCTCGAGGCGTTCCGAGATGCGCAACCCCTTGGCCATGTCCTTGGTATAGACGTAGGAGATCAGGCCGAATTCGGTGTCGTTGGCCTTGCGGATGGCCTCGTCCTCGTCGCTGAATTTCTGGATCGGCGCCACCGGGCCGAAAATCTCTTCCTTGAGGCATTGGGCGCTGTCGGGCACGTCGACCAGCACGGTCGGCGGATAGAAATAGCCCGTCCGGTTGAGCCGGACGCCGCCGATCACCGCCCGGGCGCCCTTGTTCAAGGCGTCTTCAACGAGATGCACCACCTTGTCGCGGGTGTCGGCGTTCACGAGCGGCCCCACCGCCACGCCGTCATCCAAGCCGTTGCCCACCTTCAGCGCCTTCATCTTGGCGGCGAATTTGTCGACGAAGGCGTCATGCACCTTCTCGTGGACGTAGAAGCGGTTAGCGGCGGTGCAGGCCTCGCCCATGTTGCGCATCTTGGCGATCATGGCGCCGTCCACCGCGGCGTCGATGTCGGCGTCCTCGCACACGATGAAGGGCGCGTTGCCGCCCAGCTCCATCGCCGGCCGCACCACCATGTCGGCGGCCTCGTGCAAAAGCTTGCGCCCGGTTTCGGTCGAGCCGGTGAAGGAGATGACGCGCACGCGCGGATCCTTGAGCATGGCCGCCACCACCGCGCCCGATTTGCGCGACGGCAGGATGTTGACCACACCCGGCGGCACGCCCGCCTCGGCGAACAGCTCGGCCAGCGCCAGCATGGTGAGCGGCGTCTCCGAGGCCGGCTTCAGCACCACGGTGCAGCCGGCGGCCAGCGCCGGCGCGATCTTGCGCGTGCCCATGGCGGCGGGGAAATTCCACGGCGTCACCAGCACGGCGATGCCGGCGGGCTTGTGCTGCACCAATATGCGCGCGCCGGTCGACGGGGCGCGCGAGACCTCGCCGATGTTCCTGGGCGCTTCCTCGGCGTACCAGCGGAAGAACTCGGCGGCATAGGCGGCTTCGGCGCGGCTGTCGACCAGCGCCTTGCCGTTTTCAAGCGTCATCAGCCGGGCGAAGAATTCCTTGCGCGCGTTGAACAGCTCGAAGCATTTGCGCAGGATCTCGCCGCGGTCGCGCGGGCTCTTGGCGCCCCAGGCGGGAAAGGCCTTGGCGGCGGCCTCGATGGCGGATTTGGCGTCTTCCACCGTGCCGTCGGCGACCTCGCACAGCGGCTGCTCGGTCGCGGGGTTGAGCACCGGAAACGTGCCGCCGCCCGAAGCGGCACGGAACTGGCCGTCGATATAAAGCCCGGTCGGCACCTCGATGTCCGGCGCGTCCTTGAGCTTGATCTTACCGGTCGTCATGGCGTCACCCGTTGAGGCAGCGGCGGATCTTGTCGACGATGCGCGGCGCCGAAGGCAGCGCCAAATCCTCGAGATTGTCGGCCGCGGGAAGCGGAATATGCGGCGTGGTGATGCGCACCACCGGCCCGTCGAGGTCGTAAAATGATTCATCGGCGGCGATCGACGCGATCTCCGCGCCCCAGCCGCACAGCCGCGGGTTTTCTTCGACCGTGAACAACCGCCCGGTGCGCGCGACCGAGCCCAGCACGGTCTGCAGATCGAGCGGCACCAGCGAGCGCAGATCGATCACCTCGATCTCGATGCCGTGCTCCTTGGAGAGCGTCTCGGCGGCCTGGAGCGCGCGCGGCACCATCAAGGCGAGCGCCACCAGGGTCGCGTCCTTGCCGGGGCGCAGGATTTTGGCGCTGCCGAGCGTATCGACGATCTCGCCGTCGGGCACCTCGCCCTTGGCGGCGTAAAGCGATTTGTGCTCGAAGAAGATCACCGGGTTGGGATCGCGCACCGCGGCCGCGAACAGGCCGATCACGTCGACCGGGCTCGACGGCGCCACCACCTTCAATCCGGGAATCATCATCGCCCAGTTCTCGACGCTCTGGCTGTGCTGCGCGCCGAAGCGCGAGCCGGCGCCGTTGCCGGTGCGCACGACCAGGGGGCATTTGAGCTGGCCGTTGCTCATGTAATGCGATTTGGGGAATTCGTTGGCGATGTAGTCGAAGCAGACGGCGAGGAAATCCGAGAACATGATTTCGGCGATGGGCTTGAGGCCGGTCATGGCCGCGCCCATGGCCGCGCCCAATATCGCCTGCTCGGAAATCGGCGTGTCGCGCACCCGCTTGGGCCCGAATTTCTCCAGCAATCCCACCGTCGCCTTGAACACGCCGCCGGCGCCGGCCACGTCCTCGCCCAGGAACACCACGTCGGGGTCGCGTTCCATCTCCTGGGCGATGCCGCGCGCCACCGCGTCGCGATAGCTCAGTTCCGCCACGCCCAGCCTCCATCGGCATAGACGTCGGTGGTGAGAATCGACTCGGGCGGCGGCGGGGCCGCCTTGCAGGCCTCGGTCGCGGCGTCGAGCTTGCGCTTCGATTCGTCCTCGATGCGCTTGATCGCGGATTCGCCGATGCCGAACTCGACCAGCCGCTGGCGGTAGAGCTTGAGCGGGTCGCGCGCCTTCCATGCCTCGAGCTCGCCCTCGGGCCGGTATTTGGCCGGGTCGGCGCGGCTGTGACCGCTGTAGCGGTAGGTCATGCACTCGATCAGCGACGGGCCGTCGCCCGCCCGCGCCTTGGCGTAAGCCGTCAGCGCCGAGCGGTAGACCGCGTCGGCGTCGTTGCCGTCGACCACGATGCGCTCGAGCCCGTAGGAAGCGGCGCGGTCGGCCGCCGGGTGCTGGATCTGCGCCGGGATCACGTCCTTGATCGCGGTGTATTCCATGTAGAGGTTGTTCTCGCACACGAAGATCACCGGCAGCTTCCACACCGCGGCGAAATTCACCGCCTCGTGGAAGGCGCCGATATTGGTGGTGCCGTCGCCGAAGAAGCAGACCGAGACGTCCGTCTGCCCCTTGTATTGCGCGCGCCAAGCGGCGCCGCAGGCGATCGGCAGATGCGCGCCGATGATGGCGTAGGAGCCCATCACGCCGTGCTCGACCGACGTCAGGTGCATCGAGCCGCCCTTGCCGCGCATCAGGCCGTTGTCGCGCTGCATCAGCTCGCCCAGCACCTGCTCCATCGGCACGCCGCGCGCGAGGGTATGGGCATGGCCCCGATAGGTGCAGAAGCTGAGATCGCCTTTTTCCATGGCGGCGGCGAAGCCGGCGGCCACCGCCTCTTGGCCGAGCGAGAGATGGCTGGTGCCCTTGACCAGGCCTTGCAGGAACAGATCGTAGGCGCGCTGCTCGCAATCGCGGATCTCGACCTGGAGGCGGTAGAGCTCGAGGCGCTTGGCCTCGTCGAGCGCGTCGTTGCGCCGCGGGTCGGCGGGAAGCGGTTGCATGCTGGTTTTCAAGGCGGGTTCCGGCTCCAACGGGGCGATCGGGCCTGGCGCAAGGGGGCCGGGCGATGGGTGATTTCGGCTAAACATGCGTCGCCGCGAGGGCCGGAGTCAACGGCACGCCGCGCATCCGCGTCCGCCTAAAAAGCGGGCGGGTGGGCGAAACCGGCTACAGCACCGGCAGCTGGGCGGCGGGTAGCAGGATGGTAACCGCGGTTCCCTTGCCGAGGACGCTGTCGATGGTCATCGATCCGCCGTGGAGCTTCACCATCCGCTTGCAGATGGCCAAGCCCAGGCCGGTGCCTTCGTATTTGCGGTCGAGCTTGCTGTCGGCCTGGTAGAACGGCTCGCCGACATGGGCCAGATCCTTGGCGCTCATGCCGATGCCGGTGTCGCGCACCTCGAGCCGGGCCTGGCCGTCGGCGGCGAGAGCGCCGGTGATGGTGATGCTGCCGCCGGCGGGCGTGAACTTGATGGCGTTGCCGGCGAGATTGATCAGCACCTGGCGCAACCGGCGCTCGTCGCCTTGGCACGGCACCGCGCCGCGGGGCATGCGGCCGATCAGGTTGACGCCGGCGGTCTTGGCCTGGTTCTGCAGCAGCCGGATCACGCTGCCGCTCAGGTCGGCGAGATCGACCGTGCCGATCTCGAGCGCCAGGCTGCCGGACTCGGCCTTGACGAAATCGAGAATGTCGTTGATCACCGCCAAGAGATGCTGGCCGCTGGTGTGGATGTTGCCGGCATAGTCGCGGTAGGACGGTATGTTCACCGGGCCCAGCGATTCCTTGTGGATGAGCTCGGCGAATCCCATCACCGCGTTCAAGGGCGTGCGCAGCTCGTGGCTCATGGTGGCGAGGAATTCGGTCTTGGCGCGGTTCGCCGTCTCGGCGGTTTCCTTGGCGGCGCGCAGCTCTTCCTCGCGCCGCTTGCGCCCGGTGATGTCCTCGACCGTGCCCTCGTAATAGAGCAGACGGCCGGTGCTGGTGCGCACCTCGCGGCAGGTTTCGGTGATCCAGATCACCGTGCCGTCGCAGCGGTAGACCGCCGATTCGAACTCCTCCACCACGCCGTGCTCGCGCATGATGCGGACGAACTCGTCGCGCCTGCCGGGATCGACGTAAAGCTGGCCGCCGATGTCGGTCAGCCGCGACAGCAGCTGTTCCGGACCGTCATAGCCGTAGATGCGCGCCAGCGCCGGATTGGCGGTGAGGTAGCGGCCGTCCGGCGTGGTCTGGAAGATGCCCCAGGCGCAATGCTCGAAGATGTCGCGATAGAGATGCGCGGCCTCGCTGACGGCGCGCTCGTTCGCCGCCTGGTCGGTGACGTCCTGCACCGTGCCGCAGATGCGCGCCAGCGCGCCGTTGCGCGCGGAACGCAGCGCGCTGCGGCCGTAGAACATGCGCAGCGTACCGTCGGGCCGCACCGCGCGGAAGAAACAGCCCCAGGCGGGCGGGCGCATGGCGGCGTTGCGCGCCAGCCAGTTCTCGACCTTGGTCCGGTCGTCGGGATGGACCATGTCGCTGATCCAGCCCAGCTCGGGCTCGTCCTCGGCGGCCCAGCCGAAGATGCGCCGCATCTCGGCCGACATCGCCGTGGTGCCGGTGGCAAGGTCCATCTCCCAGCTGCCGAGCTGGGCCACCGCCTGGGCGTCGACCAGATGCACCTCGTTGCGGATGGTGGGCTTGTCGCCCTGCTGCGACACCAGCATGCGGACCGAGGATGACGGGTCGCGTTCGGCGGCGAACGCGCGCGCGGGCGCCCGGCGCCGCGGAGAAGCTTTGATCCGGTTCGATGGCATGGCCGTGAGTTAACCGGAAAGGCGCTAAAAAGAAGCTAAACCGCCGCCGCCGAAGGGCTGGAACGGAATCGAACGCGCCGCCGCTTCCGGCCGCCGCTCCCGGCCGGGCAGCCCATTAACGAAGCTTTTCCGCGGCTCTCCGGACTTTCCCGGCCCGGTTTCAAGGCTGTCTTAACCTTGACTCACCGCCCCCCTGCCGCGATGCTGAAGCGATAAGAACATCGCGCACCGCCTGGCGGCGGAAACAAGGATTTTCCCGGCCCGATCGGGGGCGCGACCCCAGGGGTGATCGGGCGGGTGGAGGATGGGTTGGAATCCTACGGCAGGCCCGCGCGGCAGGGACTTTACAATCCCGCAAGCGAGCATGACGCATGCGGCGTCGGCTTCATCGCGCAAATCAAGAACCGCAAGAGCCACGCCATCGTGGCCGACGGCATCCGCATTCTCGACAACCTCGCGCATCGCGGCGCGGTGGGCGCCGATCCGCTCGCCGGCGACGGCGCCGGCATCCTGATCCAGCTGCCCGACCGGCTGCTGCGCGAGGAGGCGAAGGGGCTCGGATTCGCGCTGCCGGCGCCCGGGCATTACGGGCTGGGCATGGTGTTCCTGCCGCGCCACGACGGCACCCGCCGCCTGTGCGAGGACACCATCGCGCGCCTGGTCGCGGCCGAGGGCCAGACGTTGCTGGGCTGGCGCGAGGTGCCGGTCGACAGCTCGGTGCTGGGCGAAAGCATCAAGCCGATCGAGCCGGTGATCCGGCAGTTTTTCGTCGCGCGCGGCGCCGATTGCGCCGACGCCGACGCTTTCGAGCGCAAGCTGTTCGTCATTCGCAAGCAGTCGCACAAGGAAATCCGCGCCAAGAAACCGTCCGAATTCGGCGCCTTCTACATCGCCAGCCTCTCGACCCGCACCGTCGTCTACAAGGGCATGGTGTTCGTGCAGCGCCTGGCGCGCTACTACAAGGATCTCAAGGATCCGCGCACCGAATCGGCCTTGGCGCTGGTCCATGCGCGCTTTTCGACCAACACCTTCCCGTCCTGGGAGCTGGCGCATCCCTTCCGTTATCTCGCGCATAACGGCGAGATCAACACGCTCCGGGGCAACATCAACTGGATGATGGCGCGGCGCCATTCCATGACCTCGAAGCTCCTGGGGGCCGACCTCGAAAAGCTCTGGCCGCTCATCGGCGACGGCAATTCGGATTCGGCGACGCTCGACAACTGCCTCGAGCTGCTCATCGCGGGGGGATATCCGCTCACCCACGCGCTGATGATGCTGATTCCCGAGGCCTGGGCCGACAATCCGCTGATGGATAAGGACCGCCGCGCGTTCTACGAATATCACGCGGCGCTGATGGAGCCCTGGGACGGCCCGGCGGCGCTGGCCTTCACCGACGGCCGCCAGATCGGCGCCACGCTCGACCGCAACGGCTTGCGCCCGGCGCGCTTTTTCGTCACCTCCGACGATCTGGTGGTGATGGCGTCCGAGGCCGGCGTGCTCGACGTGCCGGAAGAGCGCATCATCCGCAAATGGCGGCTCGAGCCCGGCAAGATGCTGCTGGTCGACCTGGAACGCGGCTGGATCATCGACGACGCCGAGCTCAAATCCGAGATCGCGCGCGCCAAGCCCTATCAGAAATGGCTCGACCAGACCCAGATCAAGCTCGACGCGCTGCCGGCCGAGGTGGCACCGCTGCCGCCGCCGCACCAGGTGCTGCTCGACCGCCAGCAGGCCTTCGGCTACACCCAGGAGGACATCAAGTTCTTTTTGAAGCCGATGGCGCTGACCGGCCAGGATTCGGTCGGCTCGATGGGCCGCGACACGCCGCTGGCCGTGCTCTCCGACCGGCCGAAGATGCTGGTCGATTATTTCCAGCAGCGTTTCGCCCAGGTCACCAACCCGCCGATCGATTCCATTCGCGAAGAGCTGGTCATGTCCCTGGTCTCGCTGGTCGGGCCGCGGCCGAACCTGCTCGACCTCGAAACCGGCGGCAAGCATATCCGCCTCGAACTGCACCAGCCAATCCTGACCAACACCGACCTCGAGAAGATCAACCGCATCGAGGACAACACCAACGGCGCCTTCAAGAGCTTCACCCTGTCGGTGTGCTATCCCGCGGTCGACGGATCGGCCGGCATGGAGGCGGCGCTCGCCCGCATCTGCGAGCGCGCCAAGCAGGCGGTGCTGGCGGGCAGCAACATCATCGTGCTGTCCGACCGCGACGTCGACGCCGAGCACATCGCCGTGCCGGCGCTGCTGGCGGTGGCGGCGGTGCATCATCACCTGATCCGCGACGGGCTGCGCACCGAGGTTGGGCTGGTGGTGGAAACCGGCGAGGCGCGCCAGCTGCACGATTTCTGCCTGTTGGCGAGTTACGGCGCCGAGGCCATCAATCCCTATCTCGCCCTCGATTCGATCTCGGCTCTCAAGCACGAGCTCGGCAGCGAACTCACCACCGAGGATGAGGCGCACAAGCACTACATCAAGGCGGTCGCCAAGGGCATGCTGAAGGTCATGTCCAAGATGGGCATCTGCACCTTTCAGTCCTATTGCGGCGCGCAGATCTTCGACGCGGTCGGCCTCAACAGCGATTTCCTCGACAAGTATTTCACCGGCACCGACTCGCCGGTCGAGGGCATCGGCCTGAAGGAGATCGCCGAGGAAACGGTGCGCCGCCACGGCCTGGCCTTCGGCGATTCGCCGCTCTATCAGAACGCGCTCGATCCCGGCGGCGAGATTCTCTACCGGGTGCGCGGCGAGCGCCATGTCTGGACCGCGGATACGGTCGGGCTGCTGCAGCACGCGGTGCGCGGCAACAACTACCGCAAGTACCAGGAATACGCCCGCCGCGCCGGCGACCAGGAAGAGGGGCTGGTTTCGCTGCGCGGACTGTTGGATTTCGACGTCAACGGTTCGGCGATTCCGCTCGCGGAGGTCGAACCCGCCGAGAACATCATGCGGCGGTTTTCGACCGGCGCCATGTCCTTCGGCTCGATCTCGTGGGAGGCGCACACCACCCTCGCCATCGCCATGAACCGCATCGGCGGCCGTTCCAACACCGGCGAGGGCGGCGAGGATCCGCGGCGCTACAAGCCGCTCGATAACGGCGATTCCATGCGCTCGTCGATCAAACAGGTGGCGTCCGGACGCTTCGGCGTCAACGCCGAATACCTGGTCAACGGCGACATGCTGCAGATCAAGATGGCGCAAGGGGCGAAGCCGGGCGAAGGCGGCCAGCTGCCGGGCCACAAGGTCGACGACTGGATCGCGCGCACGCGCCATTCGATCCCCGGCGTCGGCCTGATCTCGCCGCCGCCGCATCACGACATCTATTCGATCGAAGACCTGGCCCAACTGATCCACGATTTGAAGAACGTCAACCCCAAGGCCTGGATCTCGGTGAAGCTGGTGGCCGAGATCGGCGTCGGCACCATCGCCGCCGGCGTCGCCAAGGCCTATGCCGACCACGTCACCATCGCCGGCCAGGAAGGCGGCACCGGCGCCAGCCCGCTGACTTCGATCCACCACGCCGGCGAGCCGTGGGAGATCGGCCTGGCCGAAACTCACCAGACGCTGGTGCTGAACGGCCTGCGCGGGCGCATCGCGGTCCAGGTCGATGGCGGCCTGCGCACCGGCCGCGACGTGGTGGTGGGCGCGCTGCTGGGCGCCGACGAGTTCGGCTTCGCCACCGCCGCGCTCATCGCCGAGGGCTGCGTCATGATGCGCAAATGCCATCTCAACACCTGCCCGGTCGGGGTCGCGACCCAGGACAAGGAGCTGCGCAAGCGCTTCACCGGCAAGCCCGAGGACGTCATCACCTATTTCCGCTTCGTCGCCGAGGAAACCCGCGAGCTGATGGCCAAGCTCGGGTTCAAGACCTTCAACGAGATGATCGGGCGCTCCGACAAGCTGATGATGCGCCGCGGCTCCAACCATCCCAAGGCGGGTCAGATCAAGCTCGACCGCGTGCTGCACCGGCCCAAGGTGCCGCCCGGCACCAAGACCTTCCGCTGCGAGGCGCAGAATCACCACCTGGAAAAGGCGCTCGATCACCAGCTCATCGCCCAGGCGCAGCCGGCGCTGGACAAGGGCAAGCGCGTCAAGATCGAGCTGCCGATCCGCAACGTCAACCGCACCGTCGGCGCCATGCTGTCGGGCGAGGTGGCGCGCCGTTACGGCGACGCCGGCTTGCCCGACGCGACCATCGACGTGCGCTTCAATGGCACCGGCGGACAAACCTTCGGCGGCTTCCTGGCGAAAGGCATCTCCTTCACCCTCGAAGGCGCCGGCAACGACTATGTCGGCAAGGGCCTGTCCGGCGGGCGGCTGGTGATCTATCCCCCGGCCAAGAGCAAGCTCGCGCGCGAGTACAGCATCATCGTCGGCAACACCGTGCTCTACGGCGCGGTCTCGGGCGAATGCTATTTCAGCGGCGTCGCCGGCGAACGCTTCGCGGTCCGGAATTCGGGCGCGGTCGCGGTGGTCGAGGGTGCGGGCGCGCATGCCTGCGAATACATGACCGGCGGCATCGTCGCCGTGCTGGGCGAGGCGGGGCAGAATTTCGCCGCCGGCATGAGCGGCGGCGTGGCCTATGTCTACGACGAGCGCGGCGATTTCGCCGCGCGCTGCAACACCTCCATGGTCGTTCTCGAGGAGTTGTCGGGCGAGGACGGTCCGGTCGACGCCGATCAGCCGATCGAGTTCGATTACAGCCTGCGCGAGAACGACGTCAAGCTGCTGCGCCGGCTGATCGAGCGCCATGCCCGCTTCACCGGCAGCCCGCGCGCCCGCGCCATACTCGAATCCTGGGACTCCGCGCGCACCCGCTTCGTCAAGGTGATGCCGGTCGAATACCGCCGCGCGCTGGAGAAGATGGACAAGATCGGTTCGGCCGGGACCACGACAATGGGCCTCGCGGTGGGCGCCTGAGTCGATGGGCAAGCCGACCGGTTTCCTGGAGTTCGAGCGCCGCGACCGCGACTACACGCCGGTCGAGGAGCGCCTCAAGCATTGGCGCGAATTCGCCGAGCCGCTCCCCGCCGAGGAGTTGAAGCGCCAGGGCGGGCGCTGCATGGATTGCGGCACGCCCTTCTGCCATCCCGCCTGCCCGGTCAACAACATCATCCCGGACTGGAACGATCTGGTGTTCGAAGGCGATTTCCGCACCGCGCTCGAGGTGCTGCACTCGACCAACAATTTCCCCGACGTCACCGGCCGGGTTTGCCCCGCGCCCTGCGAGGCCGCCTGCACCCTCAACCTCATCGAGGAGCCGGTGACCATCAAGACCATCGAGCACGCCATCGTCGAACGCGGCTGGGATCAGGGCTGGATCGAGCCCCGGCCGGCCAAGCACCGCACCGGCAAGCGCGTCGCGGTGATCGGTTCCGGCCCGGCCGGCCTCGCCTGCGCCCAGCAATTGGCGCGCGCCGGGCACGAGGTCGCGGTCTACGAGAAGGCGCCGCGCATCGGCGGGTTGTTGCGCTACGGCATCCCCGATTTCAAGATGGAAAAGCACGTCATCGACCGCCGCGTGGCGCAGATGCTGGCCGAGGGCGTGGTGTTCCACGTCAATTCCCATGTCGGGCGCAACCTCCCCGTCGAGAAGCTGATGAAGCAATACGACGCCGTGGTGCTGGCCATCGGCGCCGAGCAGCCGCGCGACCTGAATGTTCCGGGCCGCGATCTCAAGGGCATCCACTTCGCCATGGATTTCCTGCCGCAACAGAACCACCGCGTCGCCGGCGACAAGGTCGAAGGCCCGGACATCCTGGCGACCGGCAAGGACGTGCTGGTGATCGGCGGCGGCGATACCGGCTCGGACTGCATCGGCACCTCGAACCGCCAGGGCGCGCTCTCCATCACCCAGATCGAGATCCTGCCCCAGCCGCCCGAGCGCGAGGACAAGCTTTTAACCTGGCCCGACTGGCCGATGAAGCTGCGCACCTCGTCCTCGCAGGAGGAGGGCGTCGAGCGCGACTGGTCGGTGGCGACCCGCGCCTTCGCCGGCTGCGACGGGCATGTCGCCGGCCTCGATGCGGTGCGCGTCGAATGGAAGCAGGGCGAGGACGGCCGGCTGCAGATGGTCGAGCTGCCGGGCAGCCGGTTCACCATCAAGGCCGATCTGGTGCTGCTCGCCATGGGCTTCGTTTCGCCGGTGATGCCGGGCGCGGTCGAAAGCCTGGGCCTGGAACTCGACGCGCGCGGCAACCTCAAGGCCAACGACCTGGATTACCGCGGCAGCGTCGACAAGGTGTTCGCCTGCGGCGATGCGCGGCGCGGCCAGTCGCTGGTGGTGTGGGCGATCCGCGAGGGCCGCCAATGCGCGCGCGGCGTCGACGAATTCCTCATGGGCAAATCGGAACTTCCGCGCTAAGGAAGAAACGCGCGCAGGATTTTGCGGAACGCCGCGGGCTGCTCCAGGATCGAGCAATGCCGCGCCGGGCCCAGCCATTCGAGCCGCGCGCCCTTGATGTTCGCGACGAGCCAGCGCGCCGAATCGAGGAAGCTCGGAATGTCCTGGTCGCCGCACACCACCAGCGCCGGCGCTTTGATCCGCGCCGCGCTCTCGCGCAGATCCGCCGCCGCCAGCGCCGCGCAGGCCAGCGCATAACCTTCGCCGGAGCAAACCTCGAAGCAGCCGCGCACATAACGCACGGCGTCCGAATTGCCGGCCAGGAACTCCTTGGTGAACCAGATGTCGAGCAGGCCGGGGATGAGCGCGCGCACGCCCGCTTGCCGCGCCTGCGCCGCGCGTTGCGCCCACATGCCGCGCATCTCGTCGGTATAGCGCGGCGTGGTGTCGATCAGCACCAGTTTATCGACCAGGTCCGGCCGGCGCGCGGCGAAATCCTGCGCCACCAGGCCGCCGAGCGAAATCCCCGCCAGCGAAACGCGGGCGACGCCTTCGCGCCGCAACAGCGTCTCGATCTGCGCCGACAGCTGCGCGATGCCATAAGGCCCGGCCGGAAGCGGGGCTTCGCCATGGCCGGGGAAGTCATAGGCGAGCAGGGTGAAGTCGCGCTCCAAACCGGCGCAGGCCATGTCCCACAGCCGGTGATCGACGCCCAGGCAGTGCAGCAGCACCAGCGGCGGCCCGTGGCCCCGCCGGTGAAGCGAAATGCCGTCGCTTGCGAGCGTCTGCGCCATGAGTCTTCCCGCGCCTTTCATCTCAATCTTAACCGTTTCTTCACCACGGTCGCAGCGGCAACGCTCCCTTAACTCTCCATCCCCTATGGTGCTGAGTTAAGCATTTGGGAAGCATTGCTAATATGACCGGCATCCTCGCCGTCGCCTACGATCCGACGCTGGTCCTCCTATCGATGGGCGTCGCTACCTGGGCGTCATTCGTTTCGCTCGACGTCGCGGCGCGCATCTGGCTGTCGGGCGGATGGGCGCGCCTGGGCTGGATCGTCGCCGCGGCCACCGCCATGGGCGGCGGCATCTGGTCGATGCATTTCATCGCCATGCTCGCTTTCTCGCTGCCGGTGAGTATCGGCTACAACATTCCGATCACGCTCTTGTCGCTCGCCATCGCCATCGACGTCACCGCGATCGCCTTCGTCATCATCGCCGGCGGCCGCGACTGGCGGCGGCTCACCGCCGCCGGGTTCATCATGGGTTGCGGCGTGGCCGGCATGCACTACACCGGAATGGCGGCAATGCAGCTTCCGGCCGACATCACCTACAATCCGTGGATCGTCGCCGCGTCGGTCGTGATCGCCTGCATCGCCGCGACGGCGGCGCTGTGGATCGCGCTTCGCGACAAGGGAGCCTGGTGGCGCGCGGGCGCCGCCTGCGTCATGGGCGCGGCGGTCTACGGCATGCATTATACCGGCATGGAGGCGGCCTGCTTCACGGCGGTTCCGTCCATCCTGACTCACACCGGCACGCAATTCGAGCGCGGCTCGCTCGCGCTGATCATCGCGCTGTCGACCACCTTCATTCTCTGCCTCGAGCTGCTGTCCTCGAAGCTCGACCGGCGCTTCGCCGCGTTTCGCGCCCGCGAGGCCGAGATCCTGCGCCTGTCCGCCGAGCGCTTTCGCAATCTGGTGCACAGCTCGGCCGACATCATCCTGGTGGTCGGCCGCGACGGCCGGATCATCTCCGCCGTGCCGTCGCAAGGCCTGTCCCGCTTCGGCCTTGCGGCGCTCGAAGGTGCCAGCCTGTTCGACCTGGTTCACGGTCCGGGCGTCGAGGTGTTGCGGCACGCGCTCGCGACCCAGGCGCCGCGCTCCGGCGCCGCCCATGTCGACCGCCTGGAGATACGCTCGACCGACGGAAGCCCGCGGGCCTTCGAGGCCACCGCCACCAATTTGATCGACGAACCCTCGATCAACGGCATCGTGCTGACCTTCCACGACGTGACCGAGCGCGAGCGCTCGGCCGAGGAGTTGCGCCGCGCCACGCGAATATCCGAAGAGGCGAACCGCCTCAAAACCGAGTTCATCGCCAACATGAACCACGAGCTGCGCACGCCCTTGAACGCCATCATCGGCTTCTCGGAAATCATGGCCGGGGACGTTCAGGGCCGCCTCGTCGACGGCCGCTATCGCGAATACGCCAAGGACATCCATGCGAGCGGCGCGCAGCTGCTGTCGATCATCAACGACATCCTCGATTTCTCGAAGGCGGAGGTCGGCCAGCTCTCGCTCAACGAAATCATGATTGAACCCGCGGCGCTGATCAACGACAGCCTGCGCTTTGTCGCGACCGCCGCCGCCAAGAAGGAGGTTGTCCTGGTTGCCGACGTCCCGGCCGTGGTGCCGCGGTTCCGCGGCGACGAACGGCGGTTGCGCCAGATCCTGCTCAATCTCCTCTCCAACGCCGTCAAGTTCACGCCGGCGCGCGGCGAAGTGCGCATTTCGGCGCGCCTGGACGAGGCCGGCGCGCTCGAATTCGCGGTCACCGACACCGGCATCGGCATACCGGCGGAGCAGATTTCCCGCGTCATGGAGCCGTTCTACCAGGTCGACGGTTCCCTCGCGCGCCAGCAGGAGGGCACCGGGCTGGGCCTGACCATCGCCAAGTCGCTGGCCGAACTGCACGGCGGCCGCTTGACGCTCGAAAGCGAGGTCGGACGCGGCACCACCATTCGCCTCATCCTGCCGCGCGCGCGGCTCAACCTCCGCTCCGACGCGGCTTAGGCCTTCGCATCCGTTTCCGCGCGGACCATTCGCGTGTCTTCGCCGCGCCGGGCATTGAAAAAGCGCGCCCGGGCGGCTATTTTATAAGCATGCTTATGAATTACCGGAGCCGGCCGCTCCAGGCCGCGGCGTTGCTGGCCGCTTGGTTGCTCGCCGGCTGCAGCGTCGGCCCCGATTTCACGCCGCCGCCCGCGCCGACGCAGACGGGCTATGATTCCAAGGGCGCGCCCGCGCTCAATCCGCCGGCGGGCGAGAGCGACCAGCGCCTGGCGCTCGGCCAGAAGATTTCGGGCGATTGGTGGACCCTCTATCACGCGCCCGCGCTCGACCAATTGCTCCAGGACGCGATCGCCGGCAACAAGGATCTCGAAGCGGCGCGCGCCCATCTCTCCGCGTCGCAGGAATCGGTCAACGCCGCGCGCGGCGCGCTCTATCCGCGGCTCGATGCCGCCGCCTCGGTGACGCGCGAGCGCATCAGCTACGCCGCCTTCGGCCTCGCCCAGCCGCCCGCCACCTTCAACGTCTTCTCGGTCGGCCCGACGGTGAGCTACTCGCTCGACCTGTTCGGCCAGAACCGCCGCCTAGTCGAGCAGCAGGAGGCGCTGGCCGAGCGCCAGCAATACCAGCTCGACGCGGCCTATCTCGCGCTCACCGGCAACGCCGTCAGCCAGGCGCTGACGCTCGCCTCGCTCAACGCCCAGATCGACGCCGTGCGCGACATCATCGACGAGGACCAGAATCTGCTGTCGCTGGTTGAGAAGCAGGTCGCGGCCGGCGGCGCATCCCGCCTCGACACCGAAACCGCGAAGAGCCAGCTGGCGGCCGACCGGACATTGCTGCCGCCGCTGCAACAGCAACGCAACGCCGCGCGTCACGCGCTCGCCCTGCTGGTCGGCCGCGCCCCGGCCGATTTCGCGCCGCCCGATTTCACGCTCGATTCCCTGGTCCTGCCGGCGGAGCTTCCGGTCAGCCTGCCCTCGGCGCTGGTGCATCAGCGGCCCGATATTCTATCGGCCGAATCCGAGCTGCACGCCGCCTCGGCGGCGGTGGGCGTGGCCACCGCCCAGCTCTATCCCGACATCACGCTGTCCGCCGCGGTGTCGCAGGTGGCGCTCACCGCCGGCAGTCTCGGGACGCCGGCGAGCAATGTGTGGAATATCGGCGCCGGCATCGCCTTGCCGCTGTTCCACGGCGGCACGCTCCGGGCGCAGAAGCGCGAGGCCGAGGACGAATTCACCGCCGCCGCCGCGAATTACCAGCAGACCGTGCTGGCATCCTTCGCCCAGGTAGCCGACGTGCTCGACGCGCTGCAAAGCGACGCCGATCTGCTGGGCGCGCAGCGCGCCGCGCTCGAATCCGCCAAATCCTCGCTCGATCTGACGCGCACGTCTTATACCGCCGGCGATGTCGCGCTCATCCAGGTGCTCGACGCCGAGCGGCTCTATCAGCACGCGCGGTTGGGCTTTGTCCGCGCCCAGGCGCAGCGCTATACTGACACCGCGCTGCTCTTCCTCGCCATGGGCGGCGGCTGGTGGGATACGTCCGATCTTCAGGCGACCGACAAAGAGCCGGGCAAGTCCCCGACGCATTAGGATGTTATGAAATTCCGGATTTTGTCGGTGATTCTCGCCGCGGCCGCGTTCGCGGCGTTTCCGGCCCGTGCTCAAGAGGCGGCCGCTCAAGAGCAAGCGGCGCAAGCGCCGGCTTCGCCCGCCGGTCAGGCGGTAAACCAGCCGGCCGCGAAAGGCGAGCTGTCCATCATCGAAGAGAACGACTCGCTCTTCTCCAGCAGCGACAAGCATTACACCCAGGGCGCGCGCGCCTCGTATCTGTCGGCGCCGCTTGCCGCGGGCTGGCGCTACGACGCCTTCGATTGGCTGGGGCCGCTTTTCCCCAGCTCGGCGGATCAGCAGCGCCGTTTCGACTGGATCGTGCTCGGCCAGAGCATCTATACGCCGATCAATCTCAAATTGAATCCGCCCGATCCGGCCGACCGGCCCTATGCCGGCTGGCTATACAGCGGCGGCGAATTGCTGCAGGAGAACGGCGGCAACAGCCTGACCGGATTCGAAGTGCTGCTCGGCGTGGTCGGTCCGGCCGCGCTGGGCCGGCAGGTCCAGAACGATTGGCACCAATTCATCGTCGGCATCCCGGGCGGCGCCGGCTGGGACAACCAGCTCAAGAACGAGCCGGGCATCGCCGTTTCCTACGACAAGCACTGGCGGCTCGGCATCGTCGAACTCGGCGGCGTCGGCGTCGATTTCGTGCCCGAGGCCGATGTCACCGCCGGCAACGTGTTCACCTACGGTGCCGTCGGCGGCATCATCCGCATCGGCAACAACCTCGACACCGATTACGGCCCGCCGCGCATCCGGCCGGGTCCGTCGGGCACGGATTGGGTCGATGCGCGCCGGCGCGGCGCCAGCTTCGGCTATTACTTCTTCGCCGGCGGCGAGGGCAGGGCGGTGGCGCAGAATATTTTCCTCGACGGCAACACCTTCACCCACAGCCGCAGCGTCGATAAGAAGCCGCTGGTCGGCGACCTGACCGCCGGCGTCGAGATGTTCTGGAAGGACGAGGTCCGCTTCGATCTGGGCCTGCTCAGCCGCACCAAGGAATTCTACGGCCAGCAGGGCCAGGACAGCTATGCCGGCTTCCGCTTCACCTTCGGGCTCTAGCGCTGTCATAAAACCTTCCTGTCCGGGGACTAGCCTATGGGCCTCATTGGACGAGGGGCGGACCATGCGGAACATTCTCGTTGCGGCGATTCTGGCTAGCGGTTTTGCCGGTACGGCGCTGGCCGACCCGCCGCACAATCTCATCCTGTTCGTGCCCGACGGGCTGCGCGCGCAGATGGTGACGGCGGACACCGCGCCGGCCATGGCGGCGATCCGCGACCGCGGCGTCAATTTCCAGAATCCGCACGCCATGTTCCCCACCTTCACCATGCCCAATGCCTCGGCCATGGCGACCGGCCATTACCTGGGCGACAGCGGCGTGTTCGGCAACACGCTCTATGTCGGCTACGGCGTCGACGCGGGAACCGGCAATGGCAGCGTCACCCCCTTCATCGAGAACGACGCCGTGCTGGTCGATGTCGACGAGCATTACCAGGGCAACATGCTGGACGAAGACGCGTTGCTGGCATTGGCGCGGCAGGCGGGGTTCAGCACCGCCGCCATCGGCAAGGTCGGCCCGGCGCTGGTCTTCGACCACCAGGACCACAGCGGCGCGCCCACCATCGTCATCGACGACGCGACCGGCAGCCCGGCCGGCATTCCGCTGTCGGATGAGCTCGCCGCTTTGCTGCAAAAGGCCAATCTGCCGCTGGCGGCGCCGCCGCGCGGCGACAACGGCAAGACCGGCGACATGAATAATGCCGGCACGCTCGCGGCCAACACCGTGCAGCAGGATTATTTCGCCGACGCCGCCGTCAAGGCGGTGCTGCCGCTGTTCAAGGATCGCGGCAAGCCCTTCGTGCTGGTGTTCTGGTCGCGCGATCCGGACGGAACCCAGCACAACCAGGGCGACAGCCTCGGCCAGTTCACCCCCGGCATCAACGGGCCGACCTCGCTCGCCGCGATCAAGAACGCCGACGACGATCTCGCCCGACTCGAGACGGCGTTGACCCAGCTCGGCCTGGCCGACACCACCGACATCGTCGTCAGCGCCGATCACGGCTTCTCGACCATCTCGAAGGAAAGCAAGACCAGCCCGGCCGCCCAGGGCCGCTATGCCGACGTGCCGGCCGGCCATTTGCCCGCCGGCTTCGTCGCCATCGACATCGCCAAGGCGCTCAAGCTGCCGTTGTTCGATCCGAGCGACAAGGGCGCGTGGATCGACAGCGGGCATCACCCCAAGGCGGGCAACGGCTTGATCGGCCAAGACCCGGCCAAGCCCGATGTCGTGGTCGCGGCCAATGGCGGCTCCGATCTGGTCTATCTGCCGAGCCACGACAAGAAACTGGCGGCGCGCGTGATCAACGCGTTGCTGGCGCAGGATTACGTCAGCGGGCTGTTCGTCGACGATTCGCTCGGCCGCTTCGCCGGCACGCTGCCGCTCTCCGCGATCAACCTCAAGGGCGCGGCGGTGACGCCGGGGCCGGCGATCTTCATCAGCTTCCGCAGCTTCGACACCGGCTGCGGCCAGCCGGTGACCTGCACCGTCGAGGTGGCCGACACCTCCCTGCAGCAGGGCCAGGGCATGCATGGCAGCTTCAGCCGCGCCGATACCATGAACTTCATGGCGGCGATCGGGCCCGACTTCAAATCGGCTTTCGTCGACAGCGCGCCCGTCAGCAACGCCGACATCGGCAAGACGCTGGCGAGCGTCCTCGGCCTCCAGGCCCAGGACAAAGGCAAGCTGGTCGGCCGCGTCATGGACGAGGCGCGGCCCGGCGGCGTCCTGCCGCGCACTGCCGCCAGGATGGTGAGCTCGCCGCCGGCGGCCAACGGGCTCAAGACCGTGCTGGTCGAACAGATGGTGGGCTCGACGCTCTATTTCGACGCCGCCGGCTTTCCCGGCCGCGGCGTCGGGCTGAGCCCGCCCAACACCCACACCGCCGCCGCGCAATAACCCGAGTTGCCCGCGCCGCGTTTGAGCGTCTCCGCCCCGCGGCGGAAGGCCTGGGATTTCCCAGGCGCGGCGGGCGCCATCCGGCCCGGCGCGACTTCGCGGGTGTTAACCGGTTAAGACCGGCGGCATCAAGGTTCTGGGCATTTGCGGCACCCTGCGCCAAACTAACGATGGTAGAGGCGTGGAGTGCGAATGATCACCTTACGGAGACTGATTAACGGCAGCCGGCGCAGGCTGCAGGCGTTGAAGCTCCCCCCCGCCCGCGCCTTCGACCTGAAATCCAAGAGCGCCGTGGAGCGCGAAATCGCGAACAGCGCAAGCGCGCCGCGGCGCAAGCAGGCGCCCGACCGCGATCTGGTCATGGGGCTTGCGACCAATTACACCACGCGCGAACTCGGCCCCTTCGTCCGCTCTCTGCGCGCGACCGGTTATGACGGCGACGTCGTGCTGTGGACGCTGGACGTCGATCCCGCCACCGCGGCGTTCCTGCACGCGAATCGCATCATGCGGGAGAATTTCTGGGAGGGACAGTTCCTGCCGATGACGCCGACGCTGTCGCGGTTTTTCTGCTATTACCGCTTTCTGCATGCGCTCGACCGCGCCGGCCGCCCTTATCGCCGGGTCTTCATCAGCGATGTCCGCGACGTGGTGTTTCAAGCCAACCCCTTCGATACCGCCATGCCCAAGGGATTGGTGGCGTTTCTCGAGGAGCCGTCCCAAACCATCGGCAGCTGCCAGTACAACGCGCGCTGGATCAGGGAGGCGTTCGGCAAAACGATACTGAAGCAAATCGGCGGCGAGCGCATTTCCTGCTGCGGCACGCTGCTCGGCTCATGGCAAGGAATCTTGAATTATCTCCTGATGATGCAGCTTTGCACCTATGAAATCGCGCCGCATTCCCGGTTCATTTTCGGAATCGACCAGGGGATCCACAATTATCTCCTGTGCACCGGCCGCCTGCACCGGGTCGCATTCGACGAGAACGCGAAGCACGTCTGGTCGTTGCACTATGTGCCCGGCACCGACATCTTCGTCACGCCGCAGCAGCGCATCGCCGACGGCAAAGGCCACGTTTCCGCGGTCGTCCACCAGTACGACCGCCACCCCATTCTGGCCAAGCTCGTGGCCGAGAAATTCGGGGATGCGCGGCCGCGCGCGCGCGCGACCCGCCCGACGCCTGCGCCGCCGCCGCTCCATACCAATTGAATCGGGCATCGCCGCCATGCAGCGGCGGGGGTAGAATTCCGCACGGCCGGCGCGCTATATCCGATCCTGCACAGCTTCACGGGGTTAACCGATCATGGCCGATGACATCAAGGTTCTGGCAATTTGCGGCAGCCTGCGCCAGGCGTCCTACAACCGCATGACGCTCAAAGTGGCGGAGGAAAGCCTGCCGCCGGGCATGACGCTCGAGGTCTTCGACAAGATGGCGGAGATTCCGCTCTATAACGAGGACGTCAAGGCCAAGGGCTTTCCGCCCGCCGTGGCCGAGCTGCGCGCCAAGATCAAGGCGGCGGACGCGCTGCTGTTCGTCACGCCGGAATACAATTATTCCATGCCGGGCGTGCTCAAAAACGCGATCGACTGGGCCTCGCGCCCGCCCGATCAACCCTTCGACGGCAAGCCGGTGGCGATGATGGGCGCCAGCATGGGCCTGTTCGGCACCGGGCGCGCGCAATATCACCTGCGCCAGACCTGCGTCTTTCTCAACATGCTGCCGCTCAACAAGCCCGAGGTGATGATCCCGCAGGCGCAGAACAAGTTCGACGCCCAAGGCAAGCTCACCGACGAGCCGACCAAGAAATTCATCGCCGACCTCATGGTCGCGCTGGCGGCCTGGACCAAGAGGCTGAAAGGCTGAATCCCCGGGCCTATTGGATCTTCAGGCCCATGAGATTGGCGATCAGGTTGCGCTGAATCTGCGACGAGCCGGCGGCGATGGTGGCGGCGCGGCTGTCGCGCAAATGGCGCTGCATGTCGAATTCCATGCTGTAGCCGTAGCCGCCCATGATCTGCACGCCCATATTGGCGAGCCGGGCGTACATCTCGGACGAAAACAGCTTCACCATCGAAATTTCCCTGAGCGCGTCGCGCCCCTGGTCAACCATCCAGGCGGCGCGGTAGAGCAACGAGCGCGCCGCCTCGACCTCGGTCTGCATGTCGGCCAGCATATGGGCGATCGACTGGAACGCGCCGATGGCGCGGCCGAACTGCTTCCTCTCCTTGGCGAAGGCCAGAGCCAGATCCACCACGCCCTGCGCTCCGCCGACATTGCCGGCCGAGGAGGTCACGCGCTCGACCTGGAGGCCCGACAACAGGCAATCCCAGCCCCGGTTCTCGCCGCCGATCAGCCGGTCTTGCGCCACGCGCACGTCGTTGAAAAAGATCTCGTAGGTGCCGACCGAACGCCGCCCCAGCATCTCGAGCTTGCGAAGCTCGACGCCCTTGGCGTCGTTGTCGATCAGGAACAGCGACATCCCTTTGCGGATGTCCGCCTTGGCATCGGTCCGGACATAGGCGTTGATGACATTGCGCTTGGCGCCGGCGCCGCTCGCCCACAGCTTCTGGCCGTTGATCACGTAATCGCCGCCGTCGC
>Ga0209006_10001110_pt1 | contig 24695 bp, 15 predicted proteins | sample JacPin_JW_Ref_O2_FD_188567 | JGI IMG/M metagenome (GOLD analysis project Ga0209006, IMG submission 188567) | Forest soil microbial communities from Algoma, Ontario, Canada - Jack Pine, Ontario site 1_JW_Ref_O2 (SPAdes) (version 2) | ecosystem: Environmental > Terrestrial > Soil > Boreal... | reverse complement strand
TCGATTTCCTGCTCGGCTGCCGCGGCGCGGGCATCCCGCCGCGCGAGTCGCATTGAAAGTGACAAAATGCTCCGAATCGGGTTACGCGTGTTATCGACGGTGGCTCACTTTTGCGAATAGTTTGGAGGCAACGCTGTCTGGCCAGCCTTCGAACGCGATGGCAGCCGAAACGGCCCCATTTACCGGCTCATCGCGTTTCTCTTTTGCCCATGATTCCTGTGCGTGGCCTGGATCTTGATGCCGGCAAGGGATGCAGTGATCTTAATTCGTCCAGCGGGTCTCCATGCGCACATAGAAAGCGGTTGATGTTTCTAGCTTAAACCGCGCGACGACAACTCACCTAGAAATAGAACTTGAGAGCAAACATGAGGTTCCTCGAATCCTGACTGCCTGTGATGTTGCCGAAGGTGTTAGCGGTTGGGTTGTAGTACATATTCGGCGCAGCCAGGTTGGGATGGTTGAATGCGTTCAGAAAGTCGGCACGAAACTGCAAGTGCATTGACTCGCTGAACCGGAAGTTTTTTTGCAGACTCAGATCCACATCCACGTAGTGAGGCCCGATAACCGGGCCCTGGGCGGGGCAGGTACCAAAGGTCCCGGGCGCCTCTTGTGTGAATGTGCTATTTGCGTTTGAGAACCATTGCAGTTGATTGCCGACGCCTGTTACGTCTATTAGCTGATGGGTGTACTGGACCGGACCATTGCAGTTGGGCCGAGCGGAACCGGGTCCGGCACCGTCATTACTTGTGAAGGTCCCCGAGTTGTCGGGCCCATAGACGGCCAGGGGGAATCCAGCATGATAGGAAAATATTGGATCAATCGACCAGTTTCCAATCACCGCATTTGCTGCCGCAGGCAGATCATGGCCGAAGGATTTTCCTCGTCCTATGGGCAGTTCGTAAAGGAGGTAGCCGCTCACGACCTGGCTGGAATCATAGTAGCAACGCGCCCAATTCGATTTGGGATCATAGAGATTCTGGTAATAGGGGAACGAACTCGTGGTCTCGGAATTCGAACTGTAGGTTCCATAGTAACCACTATTATTGGTCATGCACTTTCCCCAGGTGTAGGCAAGCTGGCCTTGCAATCCTCCGCTGGCGCGCTTTTGCAACACGGCCTGTAAAGCGTCATAGCGCATAGTGCCCACCGAAGCCGTATCGTAAACATCGGCGAAGCTGTTCGGGCCATACCCGAGACTGTTTCCGCCAGAATCGACTCCATTGAAACCGCCGATAAAAGCGGTGTTGTCGGTTCCCGGTTGCAGTTGGCCGAGGTCCAACGGCACCACCAGGTGCGTAACCTTTTGACCGACGTAACCAATTTGCGCAGTGAGCGTTTTGGTCACCTCATTCTGGATCGACAGATTCCACTGTTCCCCGATCGCCGGTTGTAACACTGGACCCCAGGCGAACATCGTCGCTCCGTCGACTGATTCGGGCTGCGGCGTGGCTCCGCCCGTCGCTCCTGCCTCGGTGGTATACGGTGTGGCGCCGGTGTTGTAATTATTCGTTCCTCCAATCTGTGTTGGTGTGTACGGAGGATTGCGAGGCAGGCGCAGATTGGTTCCTGTACCCTCAAGATAAGACGAAACGCTGAAAGCCCCACGGACCACGGTTTTTCTTTCAAGTGCTGCGGGATTCCAAGAGAATCCAATGCGGGGCTCAAATTCTCCCAGCCCATCATATTTACTGTTGTAAAGTCCTCTACTGAAGCCGTTCTGGCCGACAATGCCGTTGGGGACCGGGCTGCTTCCGGGGAACTCCACGATGCCGGTGGTCTCACCGACATTCACCTGACGATTGTTGGTTTCGATCCATGGAGTACGTGCCTCATAGCGCAGTCCCAGATTCAAGGTCAAGCCATCCGCTATGTGCCAATCGTCCTGTGCAAAGCCAGCCAGCAGCCAGTCTCTTTGATGAAAACCGAAGCCTAACGCCCCTCGAGAAACGGAATCGGGCAAGCCCAGGGCGAAGCTCGCTCCTGCATCTCCGCCAGATACTCCATCGCCTGCTTCAGAGGTGTAGTTGTTAGTGAAGCCGATGTCGCCAAGCACTCCTGCATTTCCCGGATAAGTAATATTTAAGCGGTACCGGCCCATCTGGAAGCCAAACTTCACATTGTGGTGGCCGTGACTCCAGAGAAGATCGTCGGATATCTGCCAAACCGTAGAAGCGAACTTTTGGACGATCGCACCGTTGCCCAAACCGGCGTAATTGCCGATGCCGCCTCCCGTGGCGGCGCTTGCAAATGTGATATTAGGCAATCCACTGATCCCGCCTTCGGTCGTACCAGCGATGCCACTGCTAGCCGCAAGCGCGGCGACAGACGGGGCAAAGGTCGTATTCGGGCCAAAGGGCAATACATAGTTCACGCCAATGCGAAAATCGTTGAGCAGTGACGGGGTGAATGTGTGCGTCTCATCAAAAGCAGTGTTGTCGATGTGCGCTGCCGAGCTCGAATTCCCACCGAGCAGATAGGAAGTCGTTAGGGGATCGATTTCCTTGGCCCGGGAATAACGGGCGAAAAGGCGATCCTTTTCGGAGGCGTTGAAGTCGACTTTAACGTCTTCCTGGTCGTCATTGTTCTGGCTTCCATTAAGAATTACGGCGGTATTAGGCGCACCGGGAGTAGATTGCGGATAGAGTGGCGAAGCCATGAGGATATTGAAGGCATTATCCAGTCGGTTGGTAGGAATAATGTTGTGCTGGAAAGGTACAGGGTTCCCCGATAGAACACACGGTGTGCCGCTCACTCCTGTACCCGCCGTACAAGGATCATAGATCTGCACGCCATTCGTCAGCAGGGCGCTAAAATCTCCTCCGCGTTCCGCGGGTGACAAGACAGTAAGGTCGCCTGCCGCAAGCGGATGATCGAAGCGGGAGCCTTGATAATCACCGAAGAAGAACAGTTTGCTCTTGATGATGGGCCCGCCGATCGTGCCGCCAAATAGATTCCACCGCATCTTTGCTTTCGGGATACCGATCGTCCCTTGGGGATTCAGCGCGAATCCGTTTGACCACGAGTTGGCATTGAATTTGTCGTTGCGGATAAATTCAAAGACATCGCCGTGGAAACTGTTAGTGCCCGATTTGATTGAGGCACTCACTACCCCGCCTTGAAAATTGCCGAATTCCGCCGATGCATTCTGAGTGATGACATTGAATTCTTCAATGGCGTCGGGGGATGGGGTGAAACCCACTGCGTTTTCCGAAGCCTGATTGTTGTCCACTCCGTCGAGAATAAAATTATTCGACTCTTCACGGTTGCCATTGATATACGGGCGCCCGCCCCCGTTGCCCGCTATCTGCTGCGAAGTTTGGGATCCAGTGTTCATGGTCTGCGGATCGATGGTAACCGCGCCCGGAGTAAGCAGCGTCAACTGCACGAAATTGCGCGAGGCAAGCGGCAGGTCGTCGTTTGTCTTGGCGTCGATTACCGTACCTAATTGCACGGAATCAGTCTGCAAGACGGGAGCTTCATCGACCACGTCCACCCTTTCACTCACCCGCTTTACCCCAAGCTGAAAAGTGAAGCGCGCAACCTGGTTCAGCACAAGGGTGACCGGGGGCTGTTCGGCAGGTTGAAATCCCTCGGCCGTCACCTTGATTTTGTAAGAGCCGATCGGCAGGCGAGCGAGGTTGAAAACCCCCACATCATTGGTGTGGGCCGGGAATAATGTTCCACGATTTACATCGTGAGCCTCCACTGACGCTCCCACGATCGGCGCTCCGGAAACATCGGTCACAGTACCTGTAATGGTAGCGGTAACTTCTTGTCCCCACGCCGACAACGCACCGTTAGACGCCGCGAATAGAACCACGAGAACAGTCAGAAGGAGCAGCAACGATGGTTTCAGCCGGATCATTTTCTTTTCTCCTGTCGACTCACGAATTTCCCAAATCTGTTTGTGCGGATAAGTCCACGCTGCGACCGTTTGGACTCGGCGCCGCGGTTATCGCGACTACCATTGAAAATGCCGGTTCTGCAAAATCGCTGCGGAGTTGAGATTCGAGGCGCACAATAAGAAAAAATCGCCAAACCGCCGAACACGGCGACTAACTTAACCTTAGTTAGTAAGAATCGTCAACCTAAATTATTGTGACCGCTGGCGGGAATCGCACTTAACTGGAATGTGTCGAATTCTGCAAAAGCCCGAAAATGGCAGGCTCGAGGGTTGTAAAAACGGCGCCCCACAAAACGGCGGACGACCCCAGCCCCCCCGGCTGGACTCGAACCAGCGCAAACTCGCTCCCCTCTAACAGATTCTGGACTTCCTGTAGCAGGAAGGGATGGCTGCCGACTTCACCACCGAGGAGAATAACGCTGGGATTAAGGATCAACGCGAGATCGAGAATCGTGTCGGCCAGGACCGTCGCACATTGCTTCACAATTCGTTTCGCCAATGCGTTCCCGCCCGATGCCAAATCGAATACATCCCTCGCGTGAAGCACCTTGGGTTTGGCTCGCGATGCTTGCAAACTAGACTTCCAGGCTTTCATAATGCCGGGTGCATGCAATGACTTTTCGAGGTTCCCATATTGGTGAATGGTGGGATTCCCTCGCGAAACATTGGGCACGCGTAGATAACCGATTTCTCCAGCCGACCACTGCGATCCGCGATGCAGCCGTCCGTCAATGAAAATGCCGGAGCCAACGCCATCTCCTATGGTGATGAAAACGAAGTCTTTTTGTCCTACGGCTGCTCCACAATAAAACTCACCTTGCGCTGCTAAATTCGTGTCATTTTCAATCGTCACCAGGCATCGAAATTCGCGGCTCAGCATGTCGCCCAATGGCACGTCATTCCAGTCCGGCAGGGCACTGTAAGCAACCACCCTGCCGGCATCGACATTCACAATCGCAGGAACTCCAACCGCCAACCCGAGCAGTAGATTCTCCGATTGTTTATGCTTCTGCAACAAGTCGCGCACCGCTTGGCCAATTGTCCGGCAAACGACCGAAGGCGTCGATCCGGGGCGTTCGATTGCGACTCTCGTCCGTCCCAGTTCATGTCCGTTCAAATCGCACAGGAGAAAGTGCAAAACGTCAGCCCCTACTTCGACGCCCACAACGCAGCCCCGTTCAGCCCGAAAGCGCAATATGTCAGGTGGCCTGCCGCCAGTTGAGTCGCCTTCGCCGATCGCTTCCACGACTCCTGCCTGCGCCAAATGGGCAACGACATTGGTCACAGAGGGGGCGCTCAGTCCGGACGCTCGAACAAGATCTGCCTTGGAACAAGGCCCTTTTTCACGGAGTAAGTTCAGCAGAATCTGCGAATTCGTTTGGCGAATCAGCGGTGGACGGCCAATTAAGAGGGGTTCCTTCATCGTTTAGCGGCGTAGACGCCGGTCGACAATCTTTGATGCAATCGTCATCATGTTACGGCATTCGTGTCGTTCCCGCGAATCGTGCGCTCCAGTAGAGGACGCTGAAGCGAAGGTCGTGGGATCATCAGACATTATAATGCTTGTTAACTAAGATTATGGTACGATCGGGGTCGCTACGGCGCATGAAAAGGGGCGTATGTCATTCCAGGTACCACGATTATGGTTTTATGCCTTTGCTCGATTGGGAGTTGTAGCGTGCTTCTTCTTCGTTCCGGTTGCAACGCCGAGCAACGCGCAAACCCCGAGCGCAAAATTCAGGGCTGTTGCGCTGGCCGAGGCCGGAGGAATTCACAAGCCCTTTGTCGATGCGGCAAAAGTTTGGTTGCAAAAAGAATCAGTCGCCGAGCACTTCGCGGTCGATTACATTCAGAGTACAGATCCAATCGATGATGCCTTCCTCTCACACTATCAACTTTTCATTCAGCTGAACTATCCGCCCTATGGGTGGACTCCAAAGGCTGTAGCCGCCTTCACGAAATTTATCGAGGAGGGTCGCGGCGGGTGGATCGGATTCCATCACGCCACGTTGCTCGGCGAGTTCGATGGATATCCGATGTGGCCCTGGTTCTCCCAATTCATGGGCGGGATCAGGTTTACGGATTACATTCCCAAGTTTGCAACAGCGACCGTCGACGTCGAGGACGAGTCTCATCCAGTGATGACCGGGGTCGGGGCGTCATTCGTTGTAGAGAATGAAGAGTGGTACACCTACGACAAATCGCCGCGTCCGAATGTTCGTGTCCTGGCAAGAGTCGACGAGACGACGTATTCTCCGGACACAAAACCGAAGATGGGCGGCGATCATCCGGTTGTCTGGACAAACGAACACTACAAGGCACGGAACGTATACATATTTATGGGGCATCATCCTGAGCTGTTTAAGAACCCAGCCTTCGTCAAAATATTTCACAACTCAATCCTGTGGGCGGCGAACCAATGAAACCGCGGGTTTTCATCGGGCTGGTCGCGCTCAGTTTTGTATTCGCAACGGGCGTAGCCTGGAGCCAGCAGCAGCCACGTTTTAAGATTTTGGCTTTTTATTCGACCAACGTGGAACCCGACCACGTTCAGTTTGCGCAGGACGCTTTGAAATTCTTCGCCGACTCTGCGACTCGGGAGAATTTTAGATTCGACGCCACCACTGATTGGGGCAAGCTAAACACTGCAACTTTAAAGAACTACGACATGGTCGTCTGGCTCAACAACTCTCCGCAGAATTCTGAGCAGCGAGCCGCATTCGAGCGCTTTGCGGAAAATGGCGGCGCTTGGCTGGGTTTTCATTTTGCCGGATACAACGACGAAAGTACGAAATGGCAGTGGTTCGTTAATTTTCTTGGAGGCGCGGTGTTCTACAGCAACAACTGGCCTCCGCTTCCGGCGAAGTTAGTTGTCGATGACAAGAATCATCCTGTAACCGCGGGGCTTCCCGAAGTGTATGATTCACCGGCCAATGAGTGGTATGTGTGGAAGCCAAGTCCTCGCCTGAATAAAGATGTGCGGGTCCTGCTCACGCTCGATTCGTCGAACTATCCGCTGGGCTTCAAAGACGTCCTTGAAAGCGGCGATCTTCCTGTGGTTTGGACGAACACGAAATACAGAATGCTCTACCTCAATATGGGCCACGGGGACAAGATATTCACAAGCTCTACGCAAAACCAATTGATAGCGCATGCCATCGATTGGCTCGGCTCAAAGGCTCCGCAGGCGGCTGCTGAACCAGACGGAATTCGGATCAGCCCTCACGCGATCGAGATCAATCCCAGGACGAACAGGGTTTACGCTGTGAACACGCACAACAACACGGTGACAGTGTTGAGCGCGGGGCATTCGTCTTCACTCATAAAAGCGGGTGCGGAGCCGGTAGCGATCGCTATCAATCCATCTACAAATCGGGTTTATGTAGCAAATGCGGGCAGCGGAAATGTGACGGTCGTCGACGGAGCGAACGACAAAGTTGTCGCCACCGTTCCAGTCGGTGATCTTCCCTATGCAATCGCCGTCAATCCGGTGACGAACAAGATTTATATCGCCAAGACATTCAGCAATACGATCACGGTGATTGACGGAGCCACCAATGTTGCCAGTGTGCTCAAGGCCAAACTTGGGGCGGACACAATTGCCGTCAACCCAGTGACGAATCGGGTCTACTTTACGAGCTACGAGAGCCAAGCGGTTACGGAACTCGACGGAGTGACGGACGAGACCTCTAATATCAAAAGTGCCGAACACGTTTGGGCCATCGCGGTAAATCCCGTGTCCAACAAGATTTTTGCGACCAATGTCGGCAAGGCAAGCTTGGCCGTGATCAATGGGAAGACGGATGACGTTACATTTGTCAAAGCCGGAGAAATTCCCTGCGCTCTTGCGGTGGACGCCTCCAACGGGCGAGTTTACGTCGCGAACTATGGGAGCGGCGACGTGACAGTGGTTGATGCAACGACGAACGCGGTCATTGCCACTGTGAAAGTTGAAATGCATCCGCAAGCAATTGCGGTTGATTCAAAAACTCATCATGTCTACGTCGCAAGCACGAAGACTAACACCACGACAGTGATCGATGGAACAAATGATCGCGTGCTGACAACCCTGAAAACTGCCGGAGGTCCCTATGCGATCGCGGTGGACAGCGCATCCAACACTGCATTTGTTCTCGGATTGACTTCGGGCGAAGTAACCGTGATTGATGGAGCAACACTGGAAGTGTCTTCGACGCGGGGGCCGGGGTAACGATATGTGGAGAACTCTGGTCTTTCTGACATGTACGTTGAGCTTGTGGGCGCAGAGTGACCATCCCACGCTCGCACTTGGCTCACGAGCACCGAATTTCGAGCTTCCGGGCGTCGACGGCAATATTCACCGCCTTTCCGATTACTCATCAAGTTCCGTCCTGGTGGTGGTATTCACTTGCAACCATTGCCCAATTGCTCAGATGTACGAGCGGCGCATCGCTCAGTTGGCAGGGGACTATAAGGATCGAGGTGTCGCCGTCGTTGCAATCGAACCGAACGATCCCAAGGCGATTCGAATCGACGAACTCGATTCCTCCGACATTAGCGACACCCTCGACGAGATGAAAATTCGCGCTCAGTATAAGCATCTGACCTATCCATATCTTTACGACGGCGAAACGCAGACTGTGACGGAAGCTTACGGCCCGCAAGCAACCCCGCACGCATTTGTTTTCGACAGCGAACGCTGGCTTCGCTACGAAGGCCGCATGGATAACAGTTATCGATCCGAATTGGTTACTACGCACGAGGTACGCGACGCGATCGATGCGGTTCTGGCTCATCGAGACGTTGCTGTGAAACACACCGGTGTTTTTGGTTGTTCCACCAAGTGGAAAGAGAAACACGCACAGCAACTGCAGGCATTGCAAAAAATTGAATCACAGCCCGTTCAGCTGGATATGGTGTCCGCCGATGACTTGAGAAAACTGAAGAAGAATCCGACTGGCAAAACGCTGCTTGTAAGTTTTTGGGCGACATGGTGCGGCTCGTGCATCGATGAATTCTCCAGCTTTCAAGACACTTTTCGCATGTACGAAGTGAGGGATTTGGAGTTAGTGACCATCGCGGCGAACCTGCCCGACGAAAAGAACACAGTCCTCCGAATCCTCAATAAGATGCACGCTTCCAGCCGCAATCTGTTATTCGATTCGAACGATACCTCTGCCCTACAAGCCGCGTTTGATCCCGCGTGGGAATCGGCGGTGCCGTTTACGGTGCTCATTGCCCCAGATGGAAAAGTGCTCTATCGAAAACAAGGTTCGGTTGACATGTTGGAGCTCAGAAGAACGATTTTGGCGAATTTGCCTTCTGATTATGAAGGGTTCAATAAGTATTGGTCTGATCGCTAGTACGCGTTCCGCTATTCTCATGAAAAAAGTATTGAACTCTTGCGTAACTCTTGCCGCGGTTCTCTCTTTGGCCGCCGCTGCTTGGGCGGGTGACGGCATACCGAAAGCCGCGTGGCGACGGCCACTCGGTCTGCCGCTCGACCAGCCGGGAGTCACGCGCGTTCCGGGCAATATCGACGACGGCTTCTGGCAAGGCGCACCGGTGGGAGGATTTGGATCCGGAACTTTCTCGCGCACATTCCGCGGAGACTTCACGCGCTGGCATATGAAGGCGGGCGTTCACAAATACGCGCCTGTCTACGCTAACCAGTTTGCGGTTTTTCAGCAGGTCGAAGGCGAGGCTCACGGCGTGGCCAGAGCGTTGATGACCGATCATCCGACCGACGGAACGCTGGCGAGTTGGCAATGGGACTATCCCGTCGGTGCAGGTGAGTATGCGGCGCTCTATCCCAAAGCCTGGTACGACTATCGCTGGAATCAATTTCCCGCTCACCTTGTTCTCGAACAGTTTTCACCGCTATTGCCGAACAATTATCGGGAGTCGAGTTATCCCGTTGCGGCTTACCGTTGGCATGCAGAAAATACGACGTCGCGCCCGGTGACAGTTTCTGTCCTTCTCTCATGGACCAACATGGTTGGCTGGTTCCGCACTTTCACGCGAGATTTCCAGGGTGCTCCGAATCAAGGCAATCACAATCGTTTTAACAGCGAACAGATCGCGACTGGAACGATGAAAGGAATCGTGTTTGAGCGTAATCACGCGGGCGGCGCGTTGCGGGAGGCCGATGGTCAGTTTGCGATCGCTGCGCTCAATGCACCGGGAGTTGAGGTGAGCTACCTTACCAGCTTCGCAGCAGATGGCGATGGAAAGGCGGTCTGGACCAGCTTTGCCAGGGACGGCCGTTTGCCGAATAGCGCTACTTCATGGGTGAGTGACGGCGAAAAGTTGGCGGGCGCAATTGCTGTACGGTTCACCCTCGCGCCCGGTGAAAAGAAAATTATCCCCATGGTGATCGCGTGGGATTTTCCGATCGTGCAGTTTGGTGAGGGACGCGAGTGGAACCGCCGCTATACCGATTTCTACGGAATGGATGGCAACAACGCCTGGGCGATTGCCCGCGACGGATTACTAAACGCGCAGGTTTGGAGCGAGGCCATCGACGCCTGGCAGGATCCATATGTAAGCGATGAGAGCAAGCCGCTTTGGTATCGCGGCATGTTGTTCAACGAACTCTATACCTTAACCGACGGAGGAACATTCTGGGGGCATCCACGCGGCATCTCCGACAAGAGTCTCGGTTCTTTTGCTCTGTTGGAATGTTTTGACTACGCATACTACGGAACACTCGATGTTCGCTTTTACGGTTCGCTGCCCCTGTTGAAGTTCTGGCCGGAGATCGACAAACACGTGCTGCGTGAATTTGGCGACACCGTTCCGCGAGAGTGGCCGGAGTTGGGGCAATGGGTCTGGAAATCGCAGCGGACCGGCGAACCGACTCTGCACATGCGAAAGAAGAAGGGAGCAGTCCCGCACGATTTGGGTGTACCGGAGGGCGATCCATTCTTCGCGGTAAACGAACCCGGCTGGCAGGATACGAATGACTGGAAAGACTTGAACTCGAAATTCGTTTTGATGGTCTACCGCGATTACGTGTTGACAGGAAGCAAGGATACAGAGTTTTTGCGGCAGTTGTGGCCGTCTGTGCTCGCCGCGATGGCTTACTTGCGGCAATTCGACCGCGGCGGAGGAGTTCCAGAGAACGGCGGCTATCCCGATCAGACCTACGATTCATGGGTTGTAAAAGGGGTGAGCGCGTACTGCGGAGGATTGTGGCTGGCGGCAGTGCGTGCGACCGAAGAGATAGCTCGCACGCTCGGAGAGACTAATACTGCGACCGAGTATCACGAATTGTTTTTGAAGGCGCAGAAGACTTATATCGCGAAACTCTGGAACGGGGAATATTTCCGCTATGACACGGAGAGCGAGTATCGCGAGAGCGTACAGGCGGATCAACTCGCCGGCCAATGGTATGCCAACATGACGGGACTGGGCGATCTGGTGCCGCCTCAGATGCAGGTCTCTGCGGCGAAAAAAATATACGCCTTCAATGTGATGAAGTTTGGTGACGGCAAAATGGGTGCTGTCAACGGTATGGCGGCTGATGGCTCCATTGGCAACAACGAACAGGCGCTCGAAGTGTGGGCGGGAACCAGTTTCGGTGTGGCCGCGCTGATGCTGAGTGAAGGTATGAAGGATGAGGCGTATCACACCGCTTGGGGAATTTATCACGTGATCTATGAGAGCAAGGGATATTGGTTTCGTACTCCCGAAGCGTGGGATGTAAGCGGCAATTTTCGGGCCTCCATGTATATGAGGCCAGCTGCCGTGTGGGCGCTGGAGATGCTTCCCAAGCGCGAGTAGTGAAGCGATTGGATACGAAGTTGATTGGCAATTAAATAGTGATTGATAACTGAATGAAAGCGAAGATGAGCACAATAGACAAAATCGAGCGCGGTTCGGCTTCCAGTTCGGATCCCACCGCGCCGCATAATGGTGCCGATAGTGGGCATGTCATCGGCATCGATATCGGGGGCAGCAACCTGCGCGTAGCCCTCGCCGATTCGAAGGGAAGTCTGTTAGGAAAATGGTCGGCTTCCACGAAAGCGACATCTTCTCCCGAGATGGTTGTTCAGCAGATTCGCGAAGGCGTGGATTCTCTGCTGGAGCGTCATTCCGTCACTCAACGCTCTCTGCTCGCCGCAGCGGCGGGCGCGCCGGGAATTACCAGAGTTGACGCTGGAATTGTGGTCGCCACGTCCTATCTAAAGGGATGGAGGAATGTGGCGTTTCGGGATGTGCTGGAATCAGCATTGCAAGTTCCAGCAACGGTGGAAAACGATGCGCGATTGGCTGCGATCGGGGAGAACTGGAAGGGAGTCGCGCGCGGCCTTCGTGGTTTTGCCTTTCTTGCGATTGGAACTGGTATCGGCGCAGGCATCTTTGCCAACGGGAAATTGATTCACGGCAAGCACTGGACGGCCGGCGAGATCGGCTACATGTACGTGCCGGGCGCGCCGAGCGAGGCGTTTGCGCCGGGTTCGCCCGGGTCACTCGAGAGCACGATTGGCGGGGAAGGCGTCAGGAAGCAATGGTTCCATTGTTGCGCGGAAGCCGGCATTGTGGGGGCGCGTGATCTCACTGCGACAGAAATCTTCGATAGGGCATTAGCCGGAGATCAATTTGCACAGACCGTGCTGAATCGCACCGCCCAAGTGCTGGCTTATGCGATCTACAACATTTGCCTTGTTTTGGACTGTGAATGCGTTGTGTTAGGCGGAGGGGTTGGTATGAGTTTGCCGTTGCGCGATGCGACGCAGCGCATCCTCGATCGATACGAGGAACCTGCGCTACCTAGGTTAGCCACGAGCGCTCTGGGAGAAGACGCGCAACTGATGGGAGCGTTTCGTCAGGCTCTCGATCTTGCGGAATCGCGCAAGCGACACTGACCGTTGCTCAAGCCTCGCTTGCCAAACTAATGCTTTCAAGATCTCGCCTGCAGGTTTCGGGCACAACAAAGCGCACGAAGAGCAGGGTTACGATGCTCAGTGTTCCATAAACGGCAAAGGTGCGCGCACTGCCAATCGCGTTAATCATCGACAAAAAAGTGAGAGACACCGCGAAATTTGCGATGCCTGAGAACAGCGTTCCAGCGGCCATCCCACGCCCTCGAACCTGCAGCGGGAATACTTCCGCCACTAAGATCCACGCGATTGCGCCCAGACTGAAGGCGAAACAGGCGATGTAAAGCATCAGACAAGCAATTGCGATTGCGCCCATTTGTGAGCCAACCTGCGCGGTGCGGCTAAAGGTGAGCGAAAGGGTAAACAGCGCGATCGTCATGCCACTCACGCCAACGTAAAGCAATGGCTTTCTGCCGACGCGGTCGACCAGCACAATTCCGACCAGCGTAAACAACACGTTTACCAGTGCAACCAGCAAAGTTGCGAAAATCGCACTGGCATACGATGCACTTCCGGCCAGCTCAAAAATTTGCGGACCATAATAGATGATCGTATTGATGCCGGTGACCTGCTGCAAAACAGTGAGTCCTGCTGCGATGAACAGCGAGCCGCGCACCGCAGGACTCCACAAGGCGCTCCATCTCGGTTCGACCGGCGTTTTCAGTCCGCGCTGAATGTCCGCGAGAAGGCTTTGCGCGCCTTGAGAGTCAGTATAAGTCCGCAAGACCGCTTCCGCGCTTTCCGCGCGGCCGTGCGCGAACAGCCAGCGCGGGCTTTCGGGAACAGATAGGACTGCGATTAACAGAAAAAGAGTTGGTACAACCGCGATACCGAACATCAGACGCCACTGCTGCTGAGCCGCCAGCCAGTAACCAACCAGATCGGCCAAGGCAATTCCCAGGGTCAAGGCGAGTTGATACAGCCCAATGAGCATGCCACGGGACTGGGGTGGTGCCAGCTCTGAAACATATACCGGGGCGGTAACCGAGCTGAACCCAATTCCAATGCCGATGATTGCCCGCGCCACGATCAGCATGGACACGTTTGCCGCCAGGGGCGAGAGCACCGAACCTACGATAAAAATGGCAGCGGCCCACACGAGTGTGGCGCGCCGGCCGATCCGATCGGCGATTATCCCGCCTGTGATGGCACCAACCATGGCTCCGATGAGCACGATGCTGACTACCAGCTCCTCCATAAATGTGGAAAGAGCGAAACTGCGTTTTACAAAGATCACGGCGGCCGCGATGATGCCCATGTCATAGCCGTAGAGCAAGCCTCCGAATGCGGCGATCGATGAGACTCGCAGCAGGAAAGTACGATTCACGCGCAGGCCGGAATACTGGGAAGAGTCAGACACCTTGCCCACCTCGCTCGGTATCATATCGCAGTTTATAATCATTGTTTATAAACAATCGAAACGCGCGTTTAGGAGTGACCATGGAAGACAAACTGACCAGTGAGCCGCGCTGGATCGCCGGGGTGGAACCACCCAGCGACGTGCGGACACTGGACATGATTGCGATTTACGAGATGGAGTGCCGGCAACAGCCAGAGTGTCTGGTTCGTCTGTTGCGCGTTTACGGGCAAGACGGATCGATTCTGAACGAACTGGATACGGCGCGTCAGATGTCGCTTTCTCCCCTGCCTGTCCTGTTTATAGGAATGGGAGCTTCGTATTGTTCGAGTCTCACCGGTTCATCGTTTCTGCAATCAGGAGGGCGCTCTTCTTTTGCCGTCGACGCAGGTGAATGGCTGCATTACTCCAAGGCGGCGTGGGATCAAGCTGCCGTTTCTTTTCTGTTAACCACCTCGGGCGAGAGTGCGGAACTGGTGCAACTGTGCAAGAGCCGGTCACTTAAAAGAATGGCCTTGCTTTGCAACAATGAAAAAAGCACATGCTGGTCCTTAGCTGGCAACCGCTTTCCGATTCTTGCCGGTCCAGAGTATGGGAATGCGACCAAGACATACACGAATGCAACCGCGGCATGCATCGTGATCGCTTCTCATTTGCTAGGCCGGCCCTGGCAAAAAGACGCAGAACAAGTTGTGCAAGCCTATTCCTCCAGCCTGAATCACGCATTTGATATCCGTAGCCGACTGGCGGACTTCTGCCACGGAGCCGCAAACATAGAACTCATTGGCCGCGGCCCAGGGGTTGGCGCTGCGATAATGGGAGCACTTTGCATCCGAGAGATGACGGGAAGTCGTGCCGCCCCTCACTCCGGCGGCGGCTTTCGTCATGGCCCATTGCTCGACGTTAGTGAAGGTCATGTCGCAATCATCTTCGCTTCGGGACCAGCCGCACCGCTGGGTGTGGGCCTGGCGAATGACTGCATCGCACGTGGCGGCAAGGTCGTTCTTGTTTCCACTGAGCATCGCGAGCCTTCCGAGAAGCTACTGCCTGTACGACTTGCTCCCGTGCCGGAGCCGTGGGAAAGCATTGCTTCCGTTGTGGTGCCTCAAGCTCTTACCATGGCAATGATCGAGCGCGCTGGAGCGAAACTAAAACCTCGCTTCGAGTATGGCGAAATGAAGGAATAGCACGGCAAACAACCGCTGTCTTGATCAGCATTGAAGTCCGGATTTTGTGGGAAGACGGTTTTTGCGTGGGGACAGCGTTATGGCGTGAACATCGAAGATGAAGAATCGGCCATTGCGGGACACTCCCCAGACGCTATCGCAGCTTCCCACGAATCACCGTGATCGACCCCGCTGGGAGTGCGTACATGCCGTCGGGCGTGGCGGCAATCGTGATGTTCTTATCCTCAGCAGGGGTGTTGCAATACTGCACAAGAGCTACAGATCCGACGAATGAATGGCTGACGTGCTTGGCATCCTCGATGACGATATGAACTGGCTGGGGCGCGTTCAAATCGTGATTGATCAGCATTAACGACCAGTTCCCGTCGGGACGTTTGACAGCGTATGAGGTAACCACGGTCCGCGCTGCAGCGTCCTTTAGATCGGCCGAAGCGGGGAAAATCTTGTTCGCTCCCGCGCCGTGCTGCAGCCATTCGAAATTGATCAGGTGTGCGGAAGAATAAGGAGTATAGGCAGGGGTGCCATACGCTCCGCCGCCATCAGGGCCACTGCTCGGGCCGAGGTTCTCGTCGGCACCGGCACCATTATTGATGGCCGGCCGATAGAACGCCGTGCCGCCCTGTTCGAAGAATGTGCCAAACGCGTCGCACTCCCATATAGCCTCGCCGGTCACGCCCAAGTACCCAGGTCCGGGTGGCCCCGCCGTGATTCCACTCTCGGAGATGATCAACGGCACATCCGCTGGGACACCGTCCTCACGCCACATGTGGAGGACGTGCTTCATGATTCCCGGTTCCATGTAAAGGGTTGCCCAGTCGTTCGGTGGATTGCCTCCATTGATCATGAATGGATAATGTTCGAACGACATGAATGAGAGATCCTTAAGATGTCCATGGGTCTTAAGGTAATCAACAAATCGCTCCATCCACGAAGTGCGTCCCTCATCGTCCGCCCACAGGGTGATGTCCTTGTCGACGCCTTCGAAAATCGGGCCGCCCAACCTGGCGCTGGGCGTCAGCTTGTGCACCGCATCCGCCACTTGAATGTAGATGGCGCCATAGTCTTCCGGCGTCATGTGCTTGCCGTCGCACTCCTCCCCGACCTCAATTCCCACCACTGGATAACCACGCTTCTGAATATAGGAAACCTCATTGGCGCAGTCTTCGGGAGTGTCATAAATCGCTGCACATGCAACCAGCGCCGGATGCCCCATGGTCAAACCGCTGGTAAAGAAATTGTCCATCCCGTTGTATTGATCGCGGCCTCCGGTGATCAGGTTGTCAGCTTGATGCCAGGGATCGATGGAAGAAGCGAAAAAGGATCCAGCCACGTCCGCCGGCGAACCGGCGATCACTTCTTGATCTCCAGCGCCCTCCAGGTGTGGCGGCGCCCCAGGTCCAGGCTCTACGCGATTAGCCGGGTAAACAACTGCATAGTTTCCCGCCCGATCGATTGAACCTGCGGATAGCGTCTGCAGGGCGTAGCCGACGCAGTTTCGAATATCCTGCGCCCCGTGAGTGTCGCAGGTTCCGGAGGATTTCGACATCAATACACGGATGAAGCGTGTCGTGACGGGCGCATCGGAAAGCTTCAGATGGACATCCCCGCCGCTGCCGGTCGACACCGCACCCGATTGAAAAGGCTTCCAGATCCCGTTCGGACCCATGTCCCAGTCCATCGCGTTGTTGTCGCCGGCCCAATACTGCACAACATAGACGACGGCATACGGATTCACCCATTGGATATGGATCGCATTAACGGCACGGGCGGTGCCCATATCGATCACCACCCATTGCGGGTGCAGCGCATCGCTCTCACCCGTGAAATGGCTGGTTAGGTAAGGATTGCTCTTCCAATAACTTTGAAAACCAGCCACCAGAGGTGAATCGCCGCTGGTCATAAAGTCGCGATGAGGCAACGAATACGAATAGCCGTAGTGAATGGGTTCGCCCAAGTCGGCGCTGCCGACGTAATAGCCGCTCTTCGTAGCTGGATCGCTCCATGTGCCGTTCTCATTCCAGTGCCACGCCGCAAGGCGCAACTCGCTGTTGTTGCGCATGGTGATGGAGCCCCAACCCAGGTTTTTGACTGCCTGGATCGTCTCAGGCTTGGTCAAGTTGTCCACTTGCTTCTTACTGAGATCATCCATCCATGCGCCAGTCGCAGTGTCGGGATAGATCGTATTCAGAACGTGCTCCGGCGTTACATCTACATGGACCGTGGCAACCGAGTCGAGCGCGCCCACCTTGGCAACCGAATCCGCCTGGAGCTCTTGCCGATCGGGTCGTGTCTGAGCCATTTGTGCGGTAACCGTCTGTGCCTCGACCCGCAAAGGAAGGTTCAGGGACACCGCCATCAGCCCGAGCGCCGCAACGGTGACATATCGCGAGCGAGACGAGACACGTGGAGACGAAGCAGTAATAATGAAGTTATCGCCCATAGAACTGTAGAACCGTCAAATTGGATTGAGATTGCACCGCGAGTTTACACGAATGGCAGACGTGAGTGCCCGCGAAGAAAGTGGCAATATCTTGAATTCGCAGAGCAGTTGCTCCCATGGCAGGAGAAGCGACCAACACATCTCTCGCTCCTAAATCGCCTTCAAAAGCTCGAGGCTGGTTGCACACTTGAACGCCGTGACGCCGCGTGCCGTGAGCATGCACAGGACATAACCGAGTTTTGCAGCCTTCATATAAGGGCGCCAACGGCTTGGGTTGCCACTCAGCACGGCCGTATCGATGTTGGTAGGACGATGTCCCAATAAATGAGCAGCGCGGGTATAAGAACGTCTTTTGTGGCAGCCAGCTCAGATTGCTGCTTGGAAAAGACCGAGCATGCATTGTCCGTGCTCAAATCATCAGTCCTCACTCAGTGGGCATCGGTAGCGATCATGATTTCCAATCGCCACACAGGTTCACTGTAATGCCCAGTTCGGCCATCATGGCGGCTTTTGCGGCAAGCGCTGTGCCCGCGGCATTGGCATCGGGCGTGTAAGCGACCTGTAAATGGTTCGATTTATGCCGAGCCATGAACTGATTCTGGCTGATGCCGCACAGGACGGCGTGCATGATCGGCCACTGCGGTGTCGTGATCGACCATCGTCGCTGAGTTTCAGAATCGGGAAGCGCAACCGCCTTGGCACGGCCAATATCGGCGTTCAATTTTCCGTTTTCGACAAACACCCTGCTCCACACAATTTCTCCCGGCTTGCTGACACCCTTGATCGTGCCGCCCCCCAGGGGAAAGTACATAGGGGGTTGGCGTTCGCTGACTGCATCTTTGTATCCGTTCGCAAAATGACTGGGAGGAATCGAACCCGAGATTTCGAATACCCATACAAATTCCTCACGGCCATTTATCGCGAAAGGCTCACCGTAGCGAACATCATGAAGGGTTGTCTCTGGCGCAAATCCCAGACGGCGCCAAACACGATTTGTTACTAGCGCATCAAGGCCTGCGCACTCGTCTACTTCGTTGAAATGGGGGAGGGCCAATCCGTCGAATAGAACTCGAGTACCGTCTATATGCTTTACCGGGGGCCGATCGACATTATTCAGAAGACCCTCGACGAGATCCGATGCCGCACAGATATCCTTCAGGCCTTGCTGGTACTGGATCCCGATCGCGTCGCAGCCAAATTCGTCTGCTATGCGAAGCGCCGCGATGTACATCTGGCATTGTTCAAGAATCTGATCGTCTGTGAGATCACGAGCCGGATCGGATCCCGTACGAAATTGCATGCCCTCGCTCTCAAGCCAGGTGCGAATCCCCTGCGCTTCATCCTTTGAAGTGCGACGCATCTCCGCATAGAGAGCAGACTGGCTGAGCCGTTCCTTGTAGACCCCCATTGCGTTCAATAGCTCGTCGGGGATGATGGCGTTGTACATACCCATGCACCCTTCGTCGAAAACACCAAGGATGGCCTTGTTACGCAAGAGTTCATGGCCCAGCTCACGGCCCATGTTTTCCGCTTCCGGAGATAGTCGGCACGCTGCGAGCGGATGAATGTGGCTGGTATCATGCTTGACCGGTTCGCAATTCAGCCATTGACGCAGCCCGTCGAGAAAGTAGTCATCAGTGAAATCGACACTCCACAGGGTGCTGTATCTGATGCCAGCCTTGGCCATTGACGCGTTTAAGTTAAGCATGCCAACCAGCCCAGGCCACTGCCCGGACCAATTGGCAACAGTCAAGATAGGTCCCAGATGGGTCATGAGGCCCGGGAGAACATGATGGCTGTACTGCCAAACCGCTTCGACCACCACCAGAGGAGCCTCGGGCGGAATCTTGCGAAAGATTTCGATGCCGTGGCGCTGACTGTCAATGAATCCGTGTTGTTGCACTGGATCAAATGGGTGTCCGCGGCGAACGGAATGTCCGCAAGCGCGAATCGCACTCATCACCGACTGTTCCACTTGGTGCTGGGCAGGCCAGCAGGCTCGATTCGCTGATAGCCGCAAATCGCCACTTGCAACCAGGATCACTTCTGCGTGCTGCATTGTTCTTGCCTTTCAAATAAGTGCTGGCTTATAGATGTTTTCATCTCGGTCGAAAGCGAACGATGTAGCCCGTGCCGAATAGCACCATGCCGGAGCCCCACCAAATACCGATGTGGAGATGAGACATGGCGACCGCGTGATTGGGCGGAACAAACAGTCCATAGATCCCGGAACCGAGGATCAGGACCCCATAAATTGCGAGCAGCGCTCCAATGAAAAACCACACGGATATAGACTGCTTCTCCACAGCGTGCCTTTCTCACCAAAAAAAGATGTTGAGTGCGATGAATCCAACCCCAACCGCCGCGGCCCAAGTGATCGGCCGCTGAAAAATCGGAAATGCGTGCTCCGAGGGCAAGTCTGTCATTCCGTACACCAGTCCCCGGAGTTCATGATCGGGCTTTGGTTTGGTGACCAGACTGACTACTACGGTGACAAGAACATTTGCGATGAGGGACCACATCGCGCGATACATGTTCTCGGACATATCTTTCGCGTAACCGGAAAATGCAACAAAGTTCAACGCGCCGGGATCGACCTTTACCCACAGCCACAGCGCGAAAGAAGTCAGAATCCCGGCCAGCAAGCCCCAGAAACCGGCCGCAGGCGTGGTTCGTTTCCAGAGCATACCCAGGATGACCGTGCCGAACATGGGCACAATAAAGAAGACAAAAATTACCTGCGCGTAGACGATAATACTGGAAAAATTCATCACCAGATATGCCGTTCCGATGCTCACAAAGACTCCAAGAAGCGAACACCAACGGCCCATGGAAACGCAATGACTTTCCGAGGCATCTTTCCGGATAAGAGGCTTGTAAATGTCATACGTCCACACCGTAGTAAAAGCCGTGACGTTGCCAGCCATCCCGGACATGAAGCCGGCAACTAACGCTGTAACTCCGAGACCCAGCAGCCCAGGTCCACAGTAGCGAGCAAGCATCAGGGGAAGCGCTTCATTGTATGTGTGCACGTTCGGGAGTCCGCCCTGGCTCTCAGGGACCAGGTGGTAAGGTAAGACTGCGAGCGCAAGCAAGCCGGGCAGAATAACTATCAGAGGCACAGTCATTTTGAAAAATCCGCCAATGATCGTGCCTAACTGGGCTGAGCGAAGATCCTTGGCCGCCATCACACGCTGCACGACGAGAAAGTCAGTTGTCCAGTATCCGAACGAGATTGCCAAGCCCCAGCCAAATACAATTCCTGTCCAATGGGCTCCCATTGGATTGTTGGAAAATGTGCCGGTCGTCCTCCACATGTGCATGAAGTCCTGGCCTGGGAAATTCGCCTGAATCCGATGAACCATGCCGGCCCAGCCGTGCGTTTCAATCAATCCCACCACGGGAATCACGAGGCATCCAATCCAGATGAGAAAAAACTGCAGTACCTCGTTGAAGATTGCCGAAAGAAGGCCGCCTGTCGCTACGTAGATCGCGACAGTCAGTGACGAGACCCAGATGCTGAAATGGATATTCCAGCCGAGGATGACCTTCATGATGATCGCCATCGAGTACATGTTGATGCCGCTCATCAGGATCGTCATCACTGCGAAGGAGAGGGCAGAGAGGGACCGCGCACCTTCCCCGAATCTGAGCTTTAGATAACCTGGCACCGAGTGTGTCTTGCAGATGTAGTAGAAGGGCAACATTACGAGCGCGAGAAACAGGATCGCGGGAATTGCGCCGATCCAGTAGGCATGGGCCACAAGAATCCCGTACTGATACGTGGCTGCGGCGTACCCCATCATCTCCAAAGAGCCGAGGTTGGCGGAGATGAAGCTAAGTCCCGCGACCCACATCGTCATCTCGCGGCCAGCCATAAAAAATTCCTCGGCCGTCTTAGTGAAACGCCGCAAGTACACACCCAGACCCAGAACCAAAACGAAGTACAAGATAATGATGATGAGGTCAACGGGATTGAGGGAAAAGCGCGTTTCTGCCGCCTGAAGAAAGCATGCGGATGGCATCTATTCTGCGCCCCCGGTAGCCTGTACGAGAGGTAGGAGTACCCGATCCAATTCCTGGTCGGTTAACTCGGTTGGCTGTACCTTCCGATACAGTCCCCAGTGCTCCACTTGCTCTACCGTATGCCCGGGGGACAACTTGGTCAGCGGGCCGAGTGTTTCGATTTCAAGAAACTCGTTATTGGTGAACGTTTCGAAGGAGCATCCGAAATCGGGGTAGGTTTTCGAGGCGTCCGCCTTGGTTCGCTTCACGAATGCCTCACCGTTCAACAGGTAGGCCGCCCAGGTATCCGGATTGAACAGACCCAATTTTTGTGCTTCCTTGTTGTTCGGATCTTGTCGGAGGGTCAAATACTTCTTGGTAAACTTCCAGCGCGGATCGGCAAGATCGGTATAGGCCCACATAACCAGCGGATTCGTGGCTTCGAGATTAATCGGGTGCCGGCCGCGCGGAGGAAATCCGCTAACTGCGATTCCACCTTGAGCCATCATCGTTAGCGCCCAAGGAGCGAATTCCAGCGTGAACAAAGAATGATTTGTGATTCGATGCGACACTGTTACAGTCGTTCCCGACGGCGCAATGGCGATCTCGATCTCTTTTTGTAAATTCGTCAACGGTTCGATCGGCGCGCGGGCGATCAGTCCGGTAGCGGTCGGTATGACCTGAACTGGAACATTATCAGGAGCCCAGGTGGCGACGGGATCTTCGGGCGCCTTCCAGACGCGATCTCCACCACGCAACTGGAACTTTTCCTCACCGCTCTTGCCTAACTGCTCCGCAAACTCCTTGAACATATTTTGACCGCCCACAAATCCGAAGCGGATAATGCGCGGCCCGACGTCACCGGTAACGATGAGCTCAATCTCGCCGTTAGTGACCCGGTAACAATTCTGCCAGCCTTTGTATTCCGTTTTTTCGACTTTTACACTGGCCACCATGTTTGTTGTGATGAGTACTACCCACGACATCAGTAAGATAGTTCGAAGCATGGAAACTCGCTTTCCCCGTGAACATCATCCAAACTTCTGAATCTGCGCGTTTCTAGCAGACCACCGCCAGACACTTCGGAAGCGCAACTGCCTCAGCCCAGGCCTTGCCCTTCCCTTGCTGCGTTCTTTACGGTTCCACCATCAACTGATACTGCTCGATCTTCCCATCGGGCATTTCGCGAACCAACACGGCAAATTTCCTATCTTTGAAGTTCACCCTGTAGCTGCAGAATGTCATGCCACCTCGCTCCTCTTGCCCTGTTCTCGCAAACTCCAGCGGCGCGCCTAGCGGCGCGAGACTCGAGGCAAAGTCTTCGAGCGCCTGCCCAGTAAAGTAACTACTGCCGTCTGCGGTGAAAAGCGTACGGTCAATAGTTCCGTGTTGCAGTTGCTCGAAAATCTTCCGAGCCTTCTGGTCGCGCGCTTTCTCCAGTGGTTGATCTGCCACAAGAAGCAGCCGAACAATATTGCCAGCGATTTCCGGAGCTGCGGCCGCAGGCATGTCGTTTGTTAGTACTGTAACTGCGATACGGTCGTCCGGGAACACTCTGTTCTCTGCCGTAAAGCCTGAGACTGCGCCACCGTGTTCAATCTCGCGGTGTCCGTATTCCGATCGCACTTCGACCCCCAGACCGTAGTGCGTTCCCATTCCGTTCTTAAGCCGGACCTCTGTTTCCATTTCCTGGTAGGAAGCAGGCTTGAGCAGGCGTTGATTCATCATTCCGATGTCCCACTCAGCGAGATCCTGCGCCCGCATTGCAAGTTCCGCGGCAGCAAAGAGCCATCCTTTGCCTTCCTTGGGCGCCACGCGTTCCCGACCAAGCCCATAGCGCAAATATCGCTCAGCATCGGAGTCGCCAAGGGGGCCATTGTCATTGTCGGCCACGCCGTTCATGCCGAGTGGTGCGAGGATTCGCTCGTGCAAGAATTTCATCAGCGGAATCCCGCTGACTTTCTCGACAATCAACCCAGCAATCACAAAGTTTGTATTGCTGTACTGCCATCGAGTACCAGGATCGAAATCCAGTGGCTTTTGCGCCCACTGTTCCACAATCTGCCCCGCGGTCACCGGGACCAACATGAAGGGCGGCACATAGTCTTGCGGCCAGTAATCTTGATAGCCCGATGTGTGCGAGAGCAGTTCACGAATCGTGACTTCATTAGCCCGTGTCAACGTCGGCAGAAAGCGAGAGACCGGGTCATCGAGAGACAATTTGCCCTGTTCGGCCAGAATTAATATGGCTGTCGCGGTGAACTGCTTGCTAATCGAACCGATGCCATAGCGCGTCTCTGGACGCGCCGGCACGGAAGGGTCGAGCCGTGCATCTCCATAGGCTTGGAGATAAGCGATCTTGCCGTCCTTCACGATGGCGATCGAAGCACTGGGCACGCCCGTACTTTGGAGAGCCGTTTTGGCGATCTGGTCGGCCTGCTGACGAAATTCGCTGCCGAAGGAAGGCTCGACTTGAGTCTGGCCGAAAGATACGCAGGATAGGAACACTGCGGCCAATAAGATCCGACCCAATTGCTGCGGCCTTTCACCGACGAACATCAATACTCCGATTAGTAAGAAAGTAATTTCGTTCTCACTTGCCAGCGGAGTTCGTACCGCCTTCGCGTTGGCGTTAGTGGTGGTAACACGGAACTTCCGCTGAATTTTCAGGCAGGAAAGACTTACACCCCGTTAGCTTTGTTTGTCAACGATAAAAACGATCGTTTATAAATATCCTCATTTAATGTTGCAGCTCATTTGGCAAAGCCATTTTGCTCGAATATGAGAGCGGCTTATTAATAAAAACAATATCGTTTCATTTTTTGGATACAGATCTTCTCATTGATTCCGCGAACCATGGCTGGCAAGCTCCATCAGGCGTTGTGAATACCGCACGGAAATCTCCCATGACCACGATTCTCTAGGAATAAAAGGGTTT
>Ga0209006_10001109_pt1 | contig 24705 bp, 20 predicted proteins | sample JacPin_JW_Ref_O2_FD_188567 | JGI IMG/M metagenome (GOLD analysis project Ga0209006, IMG submission 188567) | Forest soil microbial communities from Algoma, Ontario, Canada - Jack Pine, Ontario site 1_JW_Ref_O2 (SPAdes) (version 2) | ecosystem: Environmental > Terrestrial > Soil > Boreal... | reverse complement strand
AGCGAGCACTCATCCGTGATCGCAAGCGCCGCATAGCCGAGCTCTTTCGCTCGCATGACGAGCTCGTACGGATGTGAGGCGCCGCGCTGAAAGCTGAAATTGCTCGCGCACAGGAGTTCGGCATAGCTCATGCCCAGATACCCTGCAGGAACCAGCGTGCAGTGGCGGCTTCGCGATACAGCCACCAGCGACTGCCTTCGGCAGTTTGCGCGATGTAGTAGTCGCGGCTCGAATCCTCCCCGCTCCACCATCCCGCCTCGATTCGCTCAGGCTTGCCTAACAGCTTCGGCAGCCGTTCGATCGGCCGCGGCGGCAACAGCCATAAGGGCCGATCGGGAAAGGCCGGCGGCAGGTCCGCAGCCACCGCAGCGCTTTCCACGCACCAGGCCTTCTCGGGGCGATGATCGTCCCGCAAGCCCAAGCGCCGCACCGCCTGATCGCCGAGACGCGCGCGAAGTTTGTCGAGAAGGTCGGACCAGCTGGCATCGTGACGCTCGCTCTCATCCCACAGATGCAGCTGCGTGTCGCGCAGGGCGACAAAGTGTTCGACGTTCAATCGGATTCGCGTGACGGCGCCGGGCAGCTGCGTACGTTCCAGCTTTTCGCGCAACAGTGCGAAGAGCCGCAGCGCATCGCGCTGCGGCTCGGTAGTGCGCAGCGTCAGCACAGTGTCCGCATGGCCACGGTGGCGGAAGGCCACATTGAGCGTCTGCAGGGCGGTATCCCTGCCGCGCAGATAGCCCTGCAGTTCGTAGAGGATGCGTCGCAGCGGAAAGAGCAATCCTTCCACCGTCTGCACCGGTTCTGCAAAATCGAAGCGACGGTGATAGGTGTGCGGGACGCGATAGGGTTTGCGCGGATCGGCCCGTTCGCCGAGCAGGCGTTGCAGGTAGCCCGTCATCTGCAAGCCCCAGCGCCGCGCCAGTGCATCGCGTGGCAGGGCAAGCAGTTCGCCCACGCTCGCAATTCCGCTCGCCTGCAACCCTGCGATGGCCGCGGGCAGCAGGGCAAGTGTATTGAGCGGCAGTGCTGCGATGGCCGGTTGCAGTTGCTCAAGCCGCAAGACGGGCAGCGCCTGCGGCTGCCGGGCGAGGAGCGCCGCGGCTTCCGCTGTCGGTGCCACGCCGGTCGTGGCCGCAAGTGCGAGCGCATTTAAGCCGGCAGTCACTTTTTCGAGCAGCGGGTTGAGGCCGCCGAAATAGCGCAGGCTCGAGCCGATCTCGAGCCATAGGAGCCAGCGCTCGGCATCCAGGCAGACGCAGCTACTGAATTGTCCTGCCCAGCTGGCGAGCGCCTTCAGCGCGTGTTTTTTTTCCTGAATGGGAGAGACGATGCACAGCCACAGCACGATAATGTCTCATCAAACATGGGCATGAACGGGAAGGGACACCGCCGCGCCGCGGCCGCCGCGTGCCTTCAGCACTTCAACGTCGAGCGCGGCGGGAGCCGGACGCAGCACGATGCGCAGCGCCGCCGGGGATGAGCTGTCGAGCGTCACGGCGGGCCGGTAGATAAAGGCGAGGGACTCTCCAGCTTCGGCTGCGAGCTGCAGACGGCGCAAAGGCCGGTCAGCGACCGCACGGCTCCACAGAAGCACCGCACCTGCCCCTCCCTCGCGCAGAGTCTGTTCGGCCGCCCAATGCGCATCCTCATCATGCGCCGCATCGATCCACAGCACGCGCGGCAGCGGCAGTCCGGCACTTAGCAAAGCGGGGGCGTACGGAATGTACGGCGGATGCACGAACACAATGTGCCGCTTCTCATCGCAGAGCCGCTTGAGCGCCATCTGCAGCAGGGCGACTTCGCCGATGCCTTCTATTAAAGGAACGAGCTCTGTCAGAGCTCCGATCGGCCAGCCGCCGCCAGGAAGGAGGGCATCAAGCGCCCCATGGCCGGTGGAGCGGGCTTTGACGGGCGCCAACTCATGAGCGCGCCAGACGCCCGGGATTTCTTGCAGCACCCGGGGCAGGGGACGGAAACGGGAAATGAGGCTCGGAGCGGGCATACCTACAGAGACTATATAAATATACAGTACTAGACAAATACACAGTATCCGAAGCTCGATAAAATTTTATAAATCATGGAGTTATAAAGAACGGCCGCCGCTTTCGATGAATGGGCTCCCAGGCTCGGCAGATCAGAGCACGGCTTATAATGAAACCGCTCCACCTCGTGGATGGGCGATGCACTCACAATCAAGAACTCGCCGCGGTTGCAGCAATCGCAAGCAGATTGCCGTCACATGGGCCTGACGCTGGCGCTCATCCGCGAAGCTCACGCGCGCATCAAAGACAAGATCAATCGCACACCGGTGCTGACGAGCGCCACGCTTGATGCGCAGGCGCGCGCCCAGCTCTTCTTCAAATGCGAGAACTTCCAGAAGGTGGGCGCCTTCAAGGCACGCGGAGCGACCAATGCGGTTTTTCTGCTGTCCGATGAGGAAGCACAACGCGGTGTCGCCACGCATTCATCAGGCAACCACGCCGCTGCTCTTGCGCGAGCGGCGGGCTTGCGCGGCATCCCCGCTCATATCGTCATGCCGAATAATGCATCGCAGGCAAAGCAGGCTGCGGTTGCCCGCTATGGCGCGCATATCGTCCTTTGTGAGCCTACGCTCGCAGCTCGCGAGAGCACTTGCGAGCGCGTGATCGCCACCACCGGAGCTGCGCTCATTCATCCCTACAATGATATGCGCGTGATGGCGGGCCAGGGCACGACGGCGCTGGAGCTGCTCGAGAGCATTCCTGATCTTGATTGGCTGCTTTGTCCCGTCGGCGGAGGAGGACAGCTCGCGGGAGTTGCGGTTGCGAGTAAAAGCCTGAAACCGAATATCCGCGTGGTCGGCGTTGAGCCCGCCGGGGCAGACGATGCCTACCGCTCTTTCAGAGCCGGACACATCATTCCGAGCGTCAATCCGCAAACGATCGCCGATGGTTTGCGCAGCTCGCTCGGCAAACTTCCTTTTGCAGAGATCCAGCGCTGCGTCGATGAGATCGTCACGGTATCTGAGGAATCGATCGTGCGCTCGATGCGCATGATCTGGGAAGTGATGAAGATCATTGTCGAGCCATCCGCTGCGGTACCCTATGCGGCACTCTTGGAGAACAAGCTCAATATCGCAGGCCAGCGCGTCGGAGTCGTTCTAAGCGGCGGCAACCTCGATCTGGATGCGTTGCCGTGGATGAAGCCTCACGGATGAAAGAGGATCCGCGCATGGTGGCCAATGAGCCAATCCCAGCGGTGCGTGTCCGTCGCGCGGCAGTGGCTGATGCCCAGGAAATCGCCCGTCTAGCCGCGCAATTCGGACATCCGGTCCTGGTGCGAGAACTAGCCACGCGAATAGCAAAGCTCGATGCAATGCCGTCGCAGTATCTCGTGGTTGCGGAGGATCCAGGTGCCAGCATCAGGCTCTTAGGTTGGCTGCAGGCAGAACGCAGGCTCGTTCTCACTGCGGGGGAGCGCGCTGAGATTATTGGCCTGGTCGTGGACGCGGCGGCGCGCCGGCGCGGCGTGGGAACGCTGTTGGTGAATGCGGTGCAGGAGTGGGCCCTGGCCGCGAATCTTGGGCAAATAGTCGTGCGCTCAAATGTGGTGCGCGACGCCTCGCACGTATTCTATCTGGCCCGTGGCTTCAGCCGCGTGAAGACGCAGCATATCTATGCCAAGTCCTTATCCGGCTAGCAGCAGCGGCAATGATGCTGCTAGGGCTTGCCGAGGAAATCCATCTTGCCGAGTTCCACTCCCGAATGGCGCAGGATGTTATAGGTCGTCGTGATGTGGAAATACAGGTTTGGCAGGAGATGATTTTGCAAATAAGGCATGCCCTGCATCGTCTTCGTGCTGCTGCGCGTCTGCCAGGTCACGGTGCGGTCCTCGGAACCTTCAAATTGCTCCGCCTTGAGCGTTTCAAGATAGGAGATCGTTTTGCGCACCCGCGCCACGAGCTCGGCGAACGTCGTTTCATTGTCTTCCTGCGCCGGGACTTCAACCGCGGCGAGGCGCGCTGCGCCCGCCCGAGCGGTATCGGTTGCAATCTGCACCTGTCGTACCAGTGGGAACATATCCGGAAAGAGCCGGCTGTTGATCAATACTTTGGGATCGATCTTTTTCGCATCCGCATACGCCGCGCCCTTCTCGAGAATCGCCGCGAGGTTATTGAGCTGGCGGGTGAATGCGACGACCGAGGCCTGATACATCGAAAGCTTCATGCAAGTCCCCTGTGATTGAGCCCACTTTCAAAGCGAGCGCAGAGTACCTGAGAACCCGCCGTGAGTCATGATCTTAAGCGGTTCAACGCGTGATGACGATGCGCTCGGCGACTGCGCCAATCGGTGGAATCGTCCTCGCCGCCGGCGAATCGCACCGCATGGGCCGTAACAAGCTTCTGCTGCCGCTTGCCGGCGAGCCGCTCGTGCGGCGCGCCTGCCGGCGCGGACTCGCCGCGGGACTCGATCCGCTCATCGTCGTGGTGGGGCACGAGGCCGATCGCGTGCAAGAGTCGCTGACTGGCCTTGACTGTCGCTTCATCTTAAATGCTGATGTCGGTGGGCCCATGAGTGGCTCGCTGCACCGCGGACTTGGGGGGCTGCCTGCCGAGGCGCAAGGTGTCGTCATCATGCTCGCTGATATGGTCAATGTGACGGAGCAAATGCTGCGAGCTCTGGTGCTGTCGGCGCAGACCAGCACGGCGCTCCTCGTGTGCTCGCGCTATGCAGGGACGCTGGCGCCGCCGGTGCTGTTCCGCCGCGCGCTTTTCGAGGACCTCTTCGCGTCAACCGGCGAAGGTTGCGGCAAGGCAGTCGTGGAGCATCATCGCGAGCATGCGCTCTACATTGACTGGCCGGGTGCGGCACTTGTCGATGTCGACACACCCGAAGAGTTCGCATCCTTATAGCTAGCTTACGATGCCAAAGCCTGCTGCGCTCCGACCGCGGCATCGTGGCAAAACTGCTCAAGGGTCCAGTCGGTGATCGCGGTGACCTCGGGCTTACCCGCATCTTGCAGCCGACTCACCAGAAAATAGGCGTCATCGGTCTCAAGTTGCAGTGAAAAGAGGCGCACGAGCGCGCCCGAGCGAAACCAAGCCTCGCACAGGATCTCAGGCACGAGTGCGATGCCAACGCCACGCTCCGCCGCGCGCACCACCGAGAACATGGTGTCGAGCTCAATAATGTTGCGCGGCTCGGGCGTGTCGAGCCCGAGTTCGCTCGCCCAATTGGCCCAGGCGAAGGGACGCGCCTTTTGCACGATGAGTGCAGTTTCGCGAAAGGCCTCACGTCCGAGGCGCGCAACCGACGCGGCAAAGCTTTTGGCGCACACTGCTGCGAGCTTCACGGGGAACAGGCGTACGGCTTTGACACCTTTGGGCTCGGCGTTCGTGAGCACAATCGAGACGTCGGCGCTCAGCGGGTGGTCGGATGGCCACGGGTCGACCGTATCGACTTGGATGTCAATGCCCGGATGCAGCGCGAAAAAGCTTTCAAGCCGAGGCACGAAGAGTTCGCTTGCGAAGAACGGCGGCAGCAGCACACGTACATTGCGCCGGCGATTGCGGCGCGAGAACTGTGCAAGGCTGCGATCCATCATATCGAGAAGCGGCGCAATCTCATCAAGCAGCGTGTGCCCGGCGGTCGTCAGAGCCAAGGCACGCGTCTTCCTCTCAAAAAGCCGCACGCCCATGACCTCTTCGAGCTCCTTCATCTGATGGCTTACCGCTGACGGCGTGAGCGCGAGTTCATCTGCCGCCGCTTTGAAGCTCTTGTGGCGCGCGGCAATGCAGAACGCACGCAAGTTGCGCAGCGGTGGTGCTCGAGATAGACGCATGGGTTCCATGGCGCGGTGAGGATACACCGTATCATGCAAGACCCATGCCTTATCTGCTGCGCTCCAATGGTGCAGATGACACGGGACGCATCAATCCTTCCTGGGCCGTGCTGGCAATCAGTCGTCCGTCGCGCGCGAAAATACTGGCGCGCGTGAACCCGCGGGCGCCTGAAGCGCTCGGACTGTCGATCGCGTAGAGCAGCCATTCGTCAATTCGTGCCGGGCGATGAAACCACAGAGCGTGGTCCACGCTGATCGCAGCCGCTGCCTCGTGACCCAAGTCCAGTCGGTGCGGCCGCACTGCCGTTGAGAGCAGATAATAGTCGGAGACGTAGGCGAGAAGACGCTGGTGTAGACACGGATCACTGGGAAGCCGACTGACGGCACGGAACCACAAGTGCTGCGCGCACTGCGCATCGACCGTGGGCATGAAATGTAACGGGTCGGCAAAGCGGAACTCAAACGGCTTCTCGCGCGCGAGCACTTTTTTCAGTCTTTCCGGCATCGGCAGGCTGTCGTCCGTTGCCAACGCCTGTGCGCTGGGTAGGCCTTCGGGTGGCGCTACGTCGGGCATGCCGAACTGATGTTCGAATCCTTCCTCGAGGCGCTGAAATGAAACTGCCATATGCAGAATCTCTTCGCCGTGCTGCGTGGCACTCACCCGGCGGCTCGAGAAGCTGCTGCCGTCCCGCGCGCGTGCCACCTGATAGATGATGGGCGCCGTGAGGTCGCCACGGCGCAGAAAGTAGGCGTGCAGAGAATGTACGGTGCGCTCCTCGACGGTCTTGCTGGCCGCGCCAAGCGCCTGTGCAATGACCTGGCCGCCGAAGACTTGCGCGGTCCCAATGTCGCGGCTCACGCCGCGAAAGAGATCGCGCTCGAGGCGCTCGAGCTCAAGTACGCGGACAAGGTCGGCGAGCAGCGCGTGGGTGCGCGCGCGGATTTTGGGTCGCTGCTGAGGACGCCCGCGCTGTCGCGTACGCAGCACAGTTAAGGATGACGTCGCGTTTGCAGCAGCGGCGCTCGCCGCATTCAAGTCGGTGTCATACATGTGTCACATTCCTCGCGCGTGAACCGGCTTTTGCGCAACGCGAAGGTGCATGCGATTAAGGACTGCGACAAACGATGATTATTCAAGGCGAGTTGAAGAAAATTTAGGCCTCATTAATGTGCGCGGCAGCGGAGTGCTGCTCAATTGTGGTGCGCGCGAGCCCGCTTTGTGCGTTGTCTCACACTGCGTTCATGCGCAGTAAATCTAGCGGCGACAGCGCAGGCTCAAATGTTCGTCGGCGTCAAATACGCTTGCGAGGCGCATCTTGCGAACTCCGCATGATGTTCGCAGCACAACGTCAATAGTTGAAGAACAGGCTGCCAGCGCCGCCGCGGCCAATTCCCGCGGCGGCACCTATTGTTTAGCGGGCAACACGAAATCTGCCGCGAGTCCCTGCGCTCCTGGCCAGCGTTGCGTGACAGTCTTCAAGCGCGTGTAGAAGCGGACGCCCTCGGCGCCGTGGATGCTATGGTCGCCAAATAGTGAATTGCGCCAGCCACCAAAGCTATGGAAAGCCATGGGTACAGGGATCGGGACGTTGACGCCGACCATTCCCACTTCAATCTCACGGGCGAAGTCGCGTGCGGCTTCCCCGCTGCGAGTGAATATCGCCGTGCCGTTGGCGAGCTCGTGAGAGTTGATGAGGCGCACCGCGGCTGCACGATCCGGAACGCGCACAACGCTCAGTACCGGCCCGAAGATTTCTTCCTGATAGATGCGCATCTCGGCACGAACGTTGTCAAACAGGGTAGGGCCCAAGAAATAGCCCGCTTCGTGACCGGTGACCTTTGGGTCGCGCCCGTCGAGCACGAGGCGCGCGCCTTCCTTCACGCCGAGCTCGATGTAGCCGCGCACCCGCTCCAGGTGCGCCTGAGTCACCAACGGCCCCATCTCGATGCCGGCCGCGTCAGGCGGTCCAACTTTTAACTGCCGGGCGCGCGCACGCAGGCGCTCGATCAAGTTATCGGCGGTCGCGTCGCCAACGGCGACCGCCACGGAGATCGCCATGCAGCGCTCGCCGGCCGATCCGTAGGCCGCTCCGATCAAAGCTTCAGTCGCCGCGTGCAGGTCGGCATCGGGCATGACAACCATGTGGTTCTTCGCGCCACCCAATGCCTGCACGCGCTTGCCATGTGCGCTGCCTTCCGAATGGATGTAGCGCGCGACGGGCGTCGAGCCGACAAAGCTGACCGCAGCGACAAGCGGATGATGCAGGAGCGCATCCACGGCAACCTTATCGCCTTGAATGACGTTGAACACCCCGTCCGGAAGTCCCGCATCCTTGAGTAATTCGGCGAGCAGCATGGAGACCGACGGATCACGCTCCGAGGGCTTCAACACAAAGGCGTTTCCGCAAACAAGGGCGAGCGGGAACATCCACATCGGCACCATCGCTGGGAAATTGAACGGCGTGATGCCGGCAACCACCCCCAGCGGCTGGCGCAGGGAATAGCTGTCGACGCCGGTGCCGACGCTGTCGCTGAATTCGCCTTTCAGGAGTTGCGGCGCTCCGCAGGCAAACTCCACCACTTCGGTGCCGCGTGCCACTTCGGCCTCGGCATCGGGCAGCGTCTTGCCGTGCTCTTCGCTCAATGCACGCGCGATCCGTTTGGCGTTCTGATTGAGAAGCTCCTGAAAACGGAACATGACGCGCGCGCGCCGCGGCGGCGGCACCTCGGCCCACGGGCGAAACGCGCTTGCGGCGCATTGGACCGCAGCGTCAACCTCTGCAGCCGTTGCCAATGCCACTTCGCGCACCTGCCGCCCCAGTGCCGGATTGAATACTGGGGAGCGGCGAGCGGCCGGGCTCGCCGACTGGCTGCCACCAATCCAGTGGCCGACGAGCGAATTGTTGGCGGAGCCGAGAGGTGACAATTGGGCAGCGTTCATAAAGTACTCCTAAGAATCTCGCTCGAGTCCAGCGACGGGCGCCGGACGCGCATTTCGAATGGGCAAACCTCTGAAGGCTCGACTTGCGGTCGGCCATCAGGATGACCGTCCGCAAGCCTACAGCGGCAGCCGCTTTTGCGCTGCAAACGCTCGGCGCCGCTCATTATCTGTCGTTGCGGAAACAGCCTAAGCGTGCGTGAGCTTGAATGGTTTCGCCAGTCGGCTGCTTGGCCGTGCGGGTTGATCGCTGCTTCACTATTAAAATCTTTATTAATCAATAGCTTATCTTGCTATTAACCATTGGAGGAACTTGGCAGTCGCTCGCGGGTTTTATCACCGACCGGTTCTTTATAAAGAGGTATCTGTATGCGTGGCAAGAAAATTTGGGGTGCGGCAAGCATCGTAGGCTTGGGACTCGTGGCGGGCGCAGTGTTCGCCGACGACACAAGCATGAAGAGCGATCAGCCGGTAACGGATTCTTATATTACGACGAAGGTCAAGGCTGAACTTGCAAAGGACACTACGACCAAGGCGCGGCACATTCACGTGACGACGAAGGATGGCACCGTCATGTTGACGGGCATGGTGGCGTCGGACACGGAAAAGCAGAAGGCTGAGCAGGACGCCAGCGGCATCAAAGGTGTTTCGCACGTCGAGAACGACCTGACGATCAAAGCGGAGTAATTGAATCGAACAGGAGCTGAAGTTTCAAAGGCGTGCACCGCGGGTGCGGGCACGCCGGCTTCGTGTTGTCAGATAGTGCTGACAGCCGATGAGGGCGTTCGCTACGCCAGCACGCTGGTAGCGCCGATAGGCGCAGAGAGACATCGCGTCTATATTGGTGAGGCACAGTAACGGAGAAATTTCATGAGCAATCCCAACCTCCTGCCAGGCTTTGGCCAATCGCGAACCGCTGCGGATCCGCCACCGCCGCAACCGACTCCCGAAGATCCGCGCGAGCACGAACCGATGCGTGATCCGCCGATCTACCCGGAACACGATGATGGGGAGGGCGAGGTGCGCCAGGCGCACGGGATAGAGGCGCCAAATCCGTCACCGGATTCTGTCATTTTTGATAAACCCTAGCTGACCCCTCGTAATTGCCGCGCAGAAGTCTGCGCGCCGTACTTTGACTTAAACGAGAGCGCTCTGCCTGAATAAGGCGCAGCGCTCTTTCTTTTTTCGCAGCCGCCGATACGCCGCTGCTTCGCCACGATCTTTCGACTTACTGCGCGCGAGCGTCGGCGCGCGCTTTGTCAAACACGCGCATCGACACATAACCCGTCGGTTAACCGCGTTAATTCAAGATAAGTATCTCAATCACGAACTCCGATCGTGCGCGTCGCGAAATGTGACGCAGTAGAAATATTGCTCATTTGAGATCCGAAGTGAGGATCATCTGCAGTAGTGCTGCATTGGTTGTTGGCTGGCGGCCGCGCGCACGTTGCGCAGGTTCAACGATCCGCTCAGCGCAGGAGGTTCGCCTGATTACAGTTTTTGCTGTCTGCGAATGGCCACATGAATTGGCTCTATGTCAAATGCCATGCGGAGCTGCGCGAATAAACGGCTGCTCTTTCACCGTCAGGGTGTCAACCACGGCGTGCAGTGCACGTTTGCGGTAACAGCGGCGAACCACGTCAACCAACTCATGACTGTCGCTTGGAGGATACGGATATGCAGAATTATTTATTGAGACACGCGGTGCGTACTGCATTAGTCGCAAGCTGCACGGCGAGCCTGTTGGCCTGTGGAGGCGGCGCTTCGAGCTCCAGCATGAATTCAACCTCCACCACGAGCACAACGAACTCAAGCTCGCCACGGATAGCGGTCATGATGAGCGACGCATCATCGGAATCGAATGATTGGGCTAGCATTGGCGTCGAAATCCAGAGCATCGCTCTCATTCCGCAAGGCGGCGGCGCGGCGGTGACTGTTTACGCGCCGCCCCAGCCCACGATGCTGAACCTCGTGGAGCTCGACCAAATCAGCGAAATCCTTGCCAATGCCACGGTTCCCGCGGGCACCTATACGGGCGCAACGCTAACTTTGAGCGCGAATCCCGGTGATGTCTCGCTGACGGCATCAGCCGATCCGACCGCAGGATTTGCGGCGGGCGCTGGCGCGGTGATCGCTTCTGATCAGATACAAATCCAGGGCACGCAGGGTGCGACGGGAAGTCTGACCGTTCCCGTAACGGTGACATTTGATTCGCCGCTCGTTGTGAGCGCAGATCAAAGCAATGCGCTCGATCTTGAATTCGACCTTGCGCATCCGGCGTTCATCATCGCTCATCAGCCGCCGGGTGCCGGTATGACCATTTGGTCCGTCGACTTCCGCTGGCCCATCAGGCGTCACCGCATCGACGACATTACGCATCTCGTGCTCAGGCATATGTACGGCAACGTCACCGCCGTCGCGTCTAACAACATGTCAATTACGATGACCAAGGACTTGCCGTTGGTGCCGATAGCAAATCCGGAGACGCCGGTCGCGACCGCTCTGTCATTGCAGATTCTGGCGGACTCCATGAATGGCACGATCTATTATGACGTCGACGCAAAAACGAGCGCGACAATCACGGACTTCTCGACGCTCGCTGCAACCCTCGACGGCAAGTATGTGCGCGTTGCCGCCCGCTATCAGGAGGATGGTTCCCTGGTGGCCGTGCGCATCTGGGCCAGCAGTCAATTCGATAATATCTGGAAGAGTCCCGAGGGCCACGTCCTGCACGTCGACAAGACGAGCGACGTCATCACCGTGTCGAATGAGTCCGGACAGGGCGTCCCGTTGACGGTCGATGCCAATACCAAGTTCTTCTTCCGGCAGCCGGCCGATGGCGCAGCCGATGCGACTCCCATCGCCACCGGAACAGGCTTTCTCACGGACAACGACATGGTGCGCGGCTTCAAGGTGCATGCGAGCGTGGTGGATCCGTTGGCGACGCCGCTCGTCGCGCAGGAGATCGACATCGAAAGGGCAAATTACTCTGGAAAGATCTCAGCGGCGAACGACACGGGCTTCACCTACACGCATTCGTACCACACCGCATCTGACGATTACGCGGTGAATCTCGACTACATCGCCGCCGCATCCGCCAACGGTGAGGACTCGGAAGGCAATCCGGTCGCCGGTTTCAAGTTCTGGGATTTCGCATATCCCACTGTCATCACGAGCGGCACGGGCGCTGAAGCGGCCTTTGTCACGACGACCAATGGCGCGGTCAACTTCGGTGGGACTGCCGGCAGCGTGACCGCATGGGGCGGGTCCTCTGCACGTTGGGAAGATCCGGCAAACCCGAATGGGTGGTCTGTGCCGTGGACGGTCCTTCTGCCGACGCCGACGCCGCTGGGCACGGTCCTTACTGCCTTCGCTAACGGCACATTTGCCATGACGGTTGCCGGCGGCGCGACGCCCGCTACTGTGAATGTCAGCACGTCTTCCGGTTCCGCCACACTTGTATATCAAGTGGAACGAACCGGCAACGTGGTCACCGTAAGCGCCGTCGACGTGACGACCGCAAGCGGCATGGCTTCTCTCACCGCCGGACTTGCAGTTGGCGCAAAGGTGAAGGTCTTCGGCATACCTCAGGCTGACGGCAGTCTGAATGCCTATGTCGTTGCCTACTTCACTGGCACGGATCCCAGCAACTAAAGCCCGCACAAGCAGAGTCGGAGCGAAAGCGTGGGGCCATCGGGGCCCCACGCTTTTTTCCGACGCCCGGCGGTGACAATCGCGTCCGACATACAGGCGACACTCCCTGACTAAGCGGATATCCTAGAGTCACCCGACCCCCGGATCCGTTGCATCGAATGGCAGACGAAGAGAAGGCGCCTTCCGCCGGCGACGCTGCGACCGGCAAGCCCGCGGCCGCAGAGCCTGCGAGCAACAAGGCCAAGCCTCTGAATCGTAAGCGCGCACTCATTGTTGGCGTCGTAGTTGCCTGTTTATTGGCAATCGGCGCGTTTTTCTGGTGGCTGCACGCGCGTCATTACGAGAGCACCGACGATGCGTTCATCGATGCTCACGTCGTACAAATTGCGCCACGCATCGCGGGACAGGTGACGCGTGTTCTGGTGCGCGACAATCAGCTCGTTGCCGCGGGTGATCTGTTGGTTGAAATCGATCGCGCCGATCCCGAAACGCGCTTGAGCCAGGTGGCATCGCAACGGGTGGAGGCGCAGACGCAACTCGCACAGGCGAATGCCCAGTTGCCGGCAAGCGAAGCTGCCTACGCAGGAGCGCTGGCGAATGCCTCTGCCGCGCGCGCAACGGCCGCCAAGGCACTGCGTGATCTTGAGCGTTATCAATCGCTACGCCAGGCGAGCCCCAAAGCCGTCTCGCAGACCCAGCTCGACCAAATTGTCACCACGGCCGACAACGCAAAAGCGCAACGCGACGCGGCCGAGGAGCAGGTGCGCAGCGCCGCAGCGCAGGTGGATGTCACGCGTGTGCAGATCACGGGCGCCGAGGCGCGTCTCAAGACCTTGCAAGCTCAGGTTGAGGAGGCACAGCTCAACGTCGGCTACACTCACATCATTGCACCCTTTGCCGGACACGTGACCCAAAAGTCCGTTGCTCTTGGCAGCTACGTGTCGCCGGGACAGGAGTTGATGTCGCTCGTCCCGTTGGACATATGGGTTACGGCAAATTTCAAGGAGACGCAGCTCGCGCTCGTGCGCCCCTCCCAGTCGGTGGAGGTGGCCGTAGACGCCTGTCCGGGAGTGAAGCTTGACGGCCACGTGGACTCGATTCAGCGCGGGTCCGGCCAGGCGTTCGCGCTGCTTCCCGCTGAGAATGCTACGGGCAATTTCGTCAAAGTCGTACAGCGCGTCCCGGTGAAGATCATCCTCGACCGCGTGCCGCGCGACTGTATCCTCGGCCCAGGCATGTCCGTGGAGCCGAAGGTGCAGGTGCGCTGACCCGCGCGGGCACATTTGACGTGGCGGCGGCAAAACAGGGCGGCGGCGCGGGCCAAGGGGGCTGGACGGGTGAGCGCTCGGCCGCGGGTGATCGCAATCCGTGGCTGATTGCAACGGTCATTTCCATTTCGGCCTTCATGGAAGTGCTCGATACCGCGATTGCCAATGTGTCGCTGCGGCACATCGCAGGCGCAACTTCCTCAACCTACGATCAGGCGACCTGGGTGCTCACGAGCTATCTCGTTGCCAACGCAATCGTGATACCGCTCAGCAGCTGGCTTTCAAACGCTATCGGGCGCAAGCGCTACTATATGGGGAGCGTAGCGCTCTTTTCGCTTGCCTCCCTATGCTGCGGCCTTGCGCCCAACCTTCCGTTCCTCATCGGGGCGCGTATCGTTCAGGGGCTTGCGGGTGGCGGCCTTCAGCCCTCGACCCAGTCCATGCTGGTCGACACGTTTCCACCCCAGAAGCGCGGCCAGGCGATGGCCATGTTTGGTTTCACGGTAATTCTCGCGCCGACGATCGGTCCGGTATTGGGCGGCTACATTACCGACCATTTCTCCTGGCACTGGATCTTTCTCATCAATGTGCCGATCGGCATGCTGTCGCTGGTTCTGGTGCAGGCATTTGTCGACGAGCCTAAGGCGCTTGTGGAGGAGCGCGAGCAACGGCTGCGGCGCGGCCTGCGGCTCGACACTGTGGGATTCATGCTGATCGCGGTGGGGCTCGGGGCTTTGGAGATTACGATGGACCGCGGCGAGCGCGAAGACTGGTTTCAGAGCCCATTTATCTGGGTGACGGCCATCATCGCAGCGGCAGGCCTACTGGTATTCGTCATCTGGGAGCTTTCCGACCGCGAGCCTCTTCTGGATCTGAGGCTCTTCAAGAATCGCAACTTTGCTGCAGCGACGTTCATCATCATGATCGTGGGCGTCATTCTCTTCGGCACGACGCAGTTCATGCCCCAGCTTCTGCAGCAGGTGCTCGGTTACACGGCGACGTCCGCGGGACTGGCAATGACTGCAGGAGGCGCCGTCACGCTCCTCGCCATGCCGATTGCCGGAGTGCTTTCCAACCGCGTCCCGGCGCGCTACCTCCTAGGATTTGCGCTCGTCGTGGAAGCGTTCGCCCTGTGGAACTTGACGCGGCTCAACACGCAAATGACTTTCGCGGACGCAGCCATAGCGCGCATGTGGCAGGCGCTCGGCATTCCGTTCATGTTCGTTCCGCTTACGACCATCGCCTATATCGGCCTGCCACGCAGCGCCTCGGGCCAGGCGTCGGCGCTCCTCAATGTCGGACGCAATATCGGCGGCAGCATCGGCATTTCCGCGGTGCAGTCGTTTCTTGCCACCCGACAGCAGTTTTACCAGGCGCGCTACACGGAAACTCTCAATCCATTGAATCCGGCGTACAGCTCAGGAATTGGTCACATTACGCGCGCACTCGTCGGTCGCGGCGAGTCGCAGCTGCAGGCGGGTCATACGGCGGTCGGCCTTGTCTATCAGGCGCTTTTGAAGCAGGCGTCGATGCTGGCGTTCATCGATGTCTTCTGGGTGCTCATGGTGTTCGTGGCAGTTATCACGCCCACGATTTTTCTCTTTCGTAGCGGATCTGACACCGGTGAGCCGGCCCAGGCGCCGGCATGAACACTGAGCCGCGCGTTCATCTGCTGCAAGCACTTGGGTTCGCCGCGCTGACACTAATCTCGCAAGGATGTACTGTTGCCACTCACTACAAGAAGCCCGACGTGCCGGTCCCGGCGCATTTTCAAGCCGCGCCCGGGTCCGAAGAGTCGAACCTCGATGAGTGGTGGCAGGGATTTGCAGATCCCGAGCTCAAGGTGCTCGTCGCGAAGGCGCTGCGATCGAACCTCGATATCAAGAGCGCGGTATCAAGGATCCGCCAAGCGCGCGAGCAGGAAGTGATCGTCGGCGCGGCCGGATTACCCTCCGTCGGCGCATCGGGCGCTGGTGTGGGGCTTTATTCCAAATCGAATCCATTGGCGGGTCTTGAGGGCGGCGGCGGTAGCGGCGGCGGCTCGGCGCCGAGCACGGATTCGGCCACGCACCTGCATGTTTATGCGCTTGCGCTCGATGCGAGCTGGGAAATCGACTTGTTCGGCGGGGTGCGCAGTGGGGTCGAAGCCGCGCGCGCCACCTCGGAGGCGCAAGTGTGGCAGTTGCGCGATGCCGAAGTCAGCCTGAGCGCCGAAGTGGCGAATAACTATCTTTCACTGCGCGCGCTGCAGGTGCGCCGCGCTGTGCTGGCCACATCGATCGAGCACGAAAATGAGCTGCTGCAGCTTGCTTCCGCGCGCCAGAGCGCAGGTCTTGCGAACGAAGTCGATGTGAACCAGGAACGCACGCAACTCGCTCGCGACCAAGCGCAGCTTCCGCAGCTCGAAGCGCAGGCTGGCGCAACGACCAACGCGCTCGCCGTGCTGCTCGGCGAGACGGCCGAGGGAATCCAAAGCGAATTGTCATCCATGCCAGCGGCGACGGACGCAACTCCGGAGGTCGGCCAGAGATTGCCGGCGGGGCTGCCATCGGATCTGCTGCGGCGCCGGCCTGACGTGCGCATGGCCGAGCGCCGCCTCGCGGCAGCGACCGACCAAGTCGGTGTCGCCGTCGCGAGGCTTTATCCGAGCTTCGATCTCATAGCAGCGGCGTCGCTTGCGAGCAGTTCAGCGTCGAGCTTGCTGTCCGCACGCAATTTCGCCGCGCTCGGAATCGGCGATGTCATGTGGCCGGTGTTTGCCGGCGGCAAGTTAAGGGCAAATGTGCGTGCCAGCGAAGAAGAGCGCGCCCAAGCCTATTTGGCCTATCAGAGTTCAGTACTCGCGGCCCTGCAGGATGCGGAGACCGCTATCGTGCGCTGTACGACGGAGGAGCGCAGGCTTGAGCTCCTACAGGGATACGTCGAAGCGGCGAGCTCTACGTCGCATATCGCAGCGGATGAGTATCGCAACGGCATCGCCGACTTTACGACGGTGCTCGGCGCTGCGGATGCTGAGCTCGATGCGCGCGATGCGGTTGTGCAGAGCCGGCAGACGCTGGCACAAGCACGTATCTCGCTCTACAAGTCCCTTGGCGGAGGCTGGAGCGAGTCGGACGCCCTGGATTCGACGCGAAACTAGTCGTCGGGCAGCCAGCTCCCAGCCATCTGCGATCACAGATTCTTGACGGACCGGGCACATGCCGGTAGTTTGCGCCCTATGAATCCTCAACTCTCCACCGCCGATCTTGCCGAGCTGCGGCGCCTGGATGTCGCGCATCACCTGCCGGCGCAAAGCGACTACAAGCTGCAAACGGAGCTGGGCGGCAGTCGCATCATCGTGCGCGCCGAAGGCTGCACAATCCACGACGCGGAAGGGCACTCCATGCTCGATGGCATGGCGGGTCTGTGGTGCGTGAATGTCGGCTACGGTCGCGAGGAGCTGGCGCGCGCAGCCTACGAGCAGATGCTGCAGTTGCCTTTCTACAATACATTTTTCAGGACTGCGACCGCGCCGGCTATTCGGCTGGCTGCGGAACTCGCGGCGCGTCTTGGCCACGACCTCAATCACATCTTTTTCAATAATTCCGGCTCCGAAGCGAACGACACCGCCTTTCGGCTTGCACGCCATTACTGGGCGCTGCGCGGTGAACCGCAGCGCCAGATCTTCATCAGCCGCTGGAATGCATATCACGGATCCACCGTCGCGGGCGCAAGTCTGGGTGGCATGAAGGCCATGCACGCGCAGGGCAAACTCCCCATAGCCGGAATCGAGCACGTCATGCAGCCGTATAGGTTCGGCGAAGGATTCGGCGAAGATCCGGCGCAGTTCGCTGCGCGCGCGGCCGATGCGATCGAGGCTCGCATCCTCGAGGTGGGGCCGCAGAACGTGGCAGCATTCATCGGCGAGCCGGTGCAGGGCGCCGGCGGCGTCATCATTCCTCCCGAGGGGTATTGGCCGCGCGTTGCGGCGATCTGCAAAAAATACGGCGTTCTGCTGATTATCGACGAAGTGATCTGTGGATTCGGACGATTGGGGCGTTGGTTCGGCTTTCAGCACTACGGCATAAAGCCGGACATCGTGTCGATGGCGAAAGGGTTGTCGTCAGGCTACCTTCCCATCTCGGCCACAGCCGTCGGCGCGCCGATCGTTGCGGAACTGAAGCGTTCCGGGGGCGACTTCATACACGGTTACACCTACTCCGGTCATCCCACGGCGGCGGCGGTCGCGTTGAAGAATCTCGAGATCATCGCGCGTGAGAAGCTAGTCGAGCGCGTGGCGGAAGACGTCGGCCCCTATCTAGCGCGCGCGCTTGCGACTCTGAACGGCCATCCCATCGTGGGTGAGGCACGCTCGCTCGGACTCATTGGGGCGGTCGAGATCGTCGCGCGCAAAGGCACAAACGAGAGGTTCTGCGGCAAGGAAGGCACCGCCGGTCCCCTGGTGCGCGATGCCTGCATCAGGAATGGTCTCATGGTGCGAGCGATCCGTGATTCGATCGTCATGTGTCCGCCGCTGATCATCACGCGCGCCGAGATCGATCAGCTGGTGAATATCCTCGCGCGCTCGCTGACGGAGGCGCACGCCGAACTGCGCACCCTGTCCGCCGCGGCCTAGACTCGTTGCCGCCGGAACGAAAGCCCCACGATTCGCTGCTGCACGCGAATGTGCACCAGGAGCTGCGCCGACGCTTCGTCACCGGGAAGATCATGCCCGGCAGCACACTCTCCACCCGCGGCCTTGCTCAGGAACTCGGCGTGAGCCAGACGCCGGTGCGCGAGGCATTGAGCCGGCTCGCCGCGGAAGGAGCGGTGCAGATCCGCTCCAAGCGCAAGATCGTCGTGCCGCCGATGACCGCAGAACGGTTTCGCGATCTCTTGCGCTGCCGCGAGCTGCTGGAACCTGAAGCGGCGCTCGCGGCGCTGCCGATGATGGATAAGGCGCGTCTCAAAAAGCTCGGGGCCGCCGACGATTCCATCGGCCGAGCGCTCAAGACGGGCGACGTCAATGCCTATATGGAAGGAAATTACAATTTTCACTTCCTGATCTACGGCGCGCAGCCGCGACGCACTTTGCTGCAGCTCATCGAGACACTGTGGCTGCAGTTCGGTCCCTACATGCGGGTCGTGTATGGCCGCTTCGGTACGGCTAACCTTGCCGACCAGCACGAGCTCATGATTCGCGCACTGCGCAGGCGGGATGCTACAGGCCTGAAGCGTGCGCTCGTCGCCGACATTCGCGATGGTATGGGCTTGATCGGTGCAAGCGGCTTCGAGGCGCCTTAGAAGAGTTCAAGCGATAGGCGCCTGAGTCTACAGCGAAGGCGAATAAATTCTCGCTGCTAATTGTCCGCGAGCCAGCCCGCGGCGGTAATTCGGTAGACAAGGCTGATCTGGCCATTCGAATCCGGCCTCGATCCCACGAGAGCTCCACCGATTTTTTCCATGGCCTTCTGCGAACGCAGATTGTATGGGCCGACCACAAATATCACGCTGTTTACAAAGTTGAAGGCGTGCCGCAGCATCAATCGCTTCATCTCGTTGTTGTAGACACCACCCCAGTGGGAGCGGGCTAAAAAGCTCCAGCCAATTTCGATCTCGCGTTTGCTTTCGTCGAAGCCGTGGAAGCGCGATGACCCGATAACCTGACCGCCGTTCGCGTCAATGGCAAGCAACGCTCCGCCGGCGTCCAAGGACTCGCGAAAAAAAACGTTGAAGACTTTTTCTTGGTAACGATCCCTGATCGGATGCTGCTCCCAGATCAGCGGATCCGAAGCAACTGCGTACAGATCGGCAAAATCCTCCGCTCGCAGCGGCCTGAGTTCAAGGAGTTCGCCGCGCAAAAAGGGCTGCAAATCGAAGAACATTCGTGAGCACCGGTTGGCCCATGGGCGGGCGTAAATTTTAGACTTCTGACTGCGCCGCGCAATGGAACAGATGCCGCCAGCGGCCGGGCTGTCCGCTCGCTTAGCGCCAGTGCGCAACGCACACTCGGCCTTGGGTCGGCAAATGACCAGCGAAGAATCGTGAGCTTGGCGCGGATGGGCTTTTGGGTGTATCCTTGCGTCTCGCAATCTGTGATCACACATTTAGTCGGCCGTGGGCTGGCTAGATCGCGTTGCGGCGCGATTCGTCCCATGCCAAACACTCAATCTGCCAACGCGCTCGCTCCGAGCTCCATTCACGCGCCGTCTTATTACGCAGCGACGCTGGCTCAGCCCGTTGCTGCGTCACCTCTCGAGGGCGCGCATAGCTGCGATGTCTGCATCGTCGGCGGCGGCTTCACGGGATGCGCGGCGGCACTGCATTTGGCGCGGCGCGGTATCACGGTAAAGCTTCTCGAGCAGTCGCGCCTCGGGTGGGGCGCTTCGGGGCGCAACGGCGGCCAGGTGCATGTGGGTCTGCGGCGCGATCAGAACTGGCTCGAAGGAAAAATGGGCGCAGGCGACGCTCATAAGCTCTGGGATCTTGCGCTCGCGGCGCGCGAGCATCTCGATGCGCTCATGGAAACCTACGGCATCGAGTGTAACTATCGCCCCGGGCTGCTGCACGCAGATCATAAGGCGCGCTACACGCGTGCTACGCGTCGCTATGTCGCTCACCTGCAGGAAGCGTACGGCTATGCGCACATCCGCTATGTCGAACAGGAAGAGATTCGTGCACTCGTGCCAAGCGCCGGGTATTACGGTGCCTCCTTTGACGCGCGCGGCGGCCATCTGCATCCACTTAATTTCGTACTCGGAATAGCCCGTGGCGCCCAAAGCCATGGCGCACAATTGCACGAAGGCGCTGAGGTCCAGGAAGTGAAGCGCAATAGGGGGGCGTTTGTCGTTTCCACGGCGCACGCCCAAGTACATGCGGACAAGGTCATCCTCGCCTGCAATGGGTATCTGCGCGGCATTTCGCGTGAAGTGGAAGCTCACGTGATGCCCATCAATAATTTTATTGCCGTCACGGAGCCGCTCGGCGCGGAGCGCGCTGCCGCGCTGGTACAACACGGCTATGCCGTGGCCGACTCGCGCTTCGTCGTCAATTACTACCGTACCACCGTGGACCATCGCCTCCTCTTTGGCGGTGGTGAGAACTACAGTTACCGCTTTCCCGAGGACATTGCAGGCTTCGTTCGTCCGCATCTCGTCAAGGTTTTTCCGCAGTTGAGAGGAGTCCGCATCGACTATGCGTGGGGCGGCACTTTGGCGATTACTCCCACGCGAATGCCTTTCATTCGTGAGATTGAACCCGGCTTCTACAACGCGAGCGGTTTCTCAGGCCTTGGCGTCGTTCTCGCCCCGTACGCGGGCAAAATCCTTGCCGACGCCATTGCTGGAGATCGAGAAGCATTTGCGGCGTTCGCCCGCGTGCCGGTACCCCGATTTCCGGGAGGCCCGGCGCTGCGATGGCCGACGCTGGTGGCGGCGATGTCGTTCTATGCGCTGCGCGATCGGCTGTAATTTTATGCGTCCGTCAATTATCAAGCGAGCAGCATCATGACCGAGCCCATTCCTGCGTTGGCCGCTGTCAAGCAGTGGCGGGAGTTCGCGCACGCGCATCCGCAGATTACTGCCCTCGACGCCTTCATTATCGACGTCAACGGCAACACGCTCGGCAAGCGCCTGGCGGTTGCCGATGCGCACAAGGCGTTCACGGATGGCGTACAGTTCTCATCCTGTGCGCTGATCGCCGACGCACGCGGCCTCGGGCACAACGTCCAGGGAATGGGCGCATCTGATGGTGACCCGGACGGCACCGCCATGCCGATTGCAGGCACATTGCACGTCGTTCCGTGGGCACGCGCGAGCACTGCACAGGTTCTGTGCAGCATGCGGCACACCGAGACCGGAGCATCGTTATGGTTTGACCCGCGGGAAGTGCTGCGCGAGGTAGTCGCTCAGTGCCACAAGGCGGGTGTATATCCCGTCGTCGCCTGCGAACTTGAGTTTTTCCTGATCGACCCACGGCGCGAACCTGACGGCGGAATCAAGCTTGCAACCATGCCGGGGCGCGGCAGTGCCCCGCGGCGCGCCGCCAATCTCTCTATGGATGCCATCGAAGAGAGCTCCGTCTTTCTCAACAGCGTCGCCGATGCGGCCGCGGAGCAGGGCGTGCCGGTATGCGGCGCGGTTGCCGAGTACGGCATCGGACAGTTCGAGGTCAATCTGCGGCACGTCGCCGACGCCGCGCTTGCCGCAGACCATGCGGTTCTTCTGAAAAGGATCGTCAAGGGCGTCGCTCAATCAATGGGGATGCTCGCATCCTTCATGGCGAAGCCATTTGCAAAACAAGCCGGCAACGGATTGCACGTGCACGTCAGCATTGCTGATGCCTCCGGCGCCAACCGCTTCGGCCTTGAAGGCGGGGAGGCGCTGCTGCAGCAGGCCATTGCAGGCATGCAGGCCATGATGTTCGATTCGTTGGGCTTCTGTGCACCGAACTTCAATTCATATCGCCGCTATCTCGGTCCGTTCGTGCCGACCACGCGCGATTGGGGGCACAACAACCGCGCCGTCGCGTTTCGCGTACCGGCCGCTCACGGCTCGGGCCGCAGGATTGAGAATCGCGTGGCAGGCGCGGACGCAAGCCCGCATCTGGTCGTCGCGGCCATCCTCGCGTCCGTGTTGCACGGCCTGACCTATCATTTGAGCCCGACCGCACCCGCGGTCGGGCGCGTGCTAGCGGGGCCGGACCCGGATCTGCCAGACGGCCTTTTGGCCGCGCTTGAGCGCCTCGAGCGCTCAAGCCTGCTCTCGTCCTACATCCCGGCGAAGTTTCTGCAGCTCTTCGCAGAGCTCAAGCGCAAGGAATACGCCGCGCTCATCAATGAGCTCTTCGTCCGGGAATTGGATTTTTATCTGTGAGAGTCTGCAGCGCTACAAGTGCAACGTACCCGTGATCCCGATGGTGCGGGGTCGGAAAGTGTAAAAGTTGTATTGCGGGCCGGGCGGCGGATAGGTCGGATTATTGGCATCGGTGAAGCTTCTCTCGTAGTTCGTCGTCACGTGCGTATTCAGGAGATTGTCGACGAACAGCGAGACCTGCCAGCCCCCAAAAGTCGTGCCGGTGCGGAACTGCACGAACGTCGTGGACGGTAGCGTGGGCGAAATCGGGTACGGGTAAGCGGTGTACTGCGATGAGCGTGGGTCCTGGATCGGCGCCTCCCACGGGTTGCGGCTTGCGAATTCGTAGTCGAGACGCGCGAAGCTCGGATGCGAGGCGGCGGTGAAGTTGTACTGCAAGCCGAGAGCAACGTTCCACGGCGGATTCGCGCCCGGGCTGCCGTTGATCGCGGCCTGCCCGGAAATCGCATCGCCGTCGATTGCGAGGTCATATTTCGAGGTCCTAACGAAGCGTGCATCGGTGTAGCCGATGGCCGCTTCCAGCGTGAACGGGCCCACATCCGCGTCCGCCTGCAGATCGGCGCCTTTCGCGACCGCCGTGCCGAGGTTATCCGTAAACTGCAGCCCGCAGTCGCCGGAGACGTACACATTCTGCTGAATGTCGTTCCACTTGATGTAGTAGATGCTGCTGGCGATCCTGAACACGTTGGCGAAGTTGTCCTTCGAGCCGATTTCGTAACTCTGCGTCGTATCGGACTTGTAAGTCGCGGGAGCCTGGCCATTCGTATAGCCCAGGTCCATCAAATCGGGGGAGCAGTAGCTCGGCAGCGGCGGATTTGCTCCGCCGACGCGGAACCCCTTGGCATAGGTAAAATAGAAGAGATGGTTCGGGTCCATCTGAAAGCTGACGCCGGCCTTCGGCGTGAAGGGCGTTTCGCTCTGCGATGCACTAGCCGGGCCGGTGGGACCGTAGTTCTCTGGTCCGTCGGTGAAGTGAGTGATATCAAATGATGTCTTCGCCACGCGCCCACCTAGAGTGAACTTCAGTTGGTCGGTCACGCTGTAGGTGAGTTCGCCGAATCCCGCGATCTGCCGATCGTGCACCGTGTTGGGGTTGTAGTAATCATCTCCGTTGGGTAGCAGCGGTACGCCGAAGATGTCGGCCGCGTTATAGCCGAAGAGCCCTTGGAGAAGATTGTTCATCATCGGGTCATAGATTTGTTCCAGGCTGTACTCGCGCGAGAGCTGCCAGAAAGCGCCTACGGTCCACACGAGCCTGCTTGTGGGATCATTCGACTCGAGACGGATCTCCTGCGTCTCGCTGCGCTGCTGGTTCTGAACCGTCGCTGGGGAGCGGTAATTCGTAAGGCCGGGCGGCAGATGGATGCCGTTCGTGTCGATGAGCGGATAGTCCGCCGGATTCAGAAACGAAAGCCCGAGACCTGCGGCCGGCCAGCCCAGGCTTTGAAAATAGCTCAAGTTGTATACGGTGCCCTCATAACCGGTCGTCTCGTCGCGGTGGTAATAGGACGTGTTGGATATAAGGCGTGCCTTTCCCAGATCCCACTCGACCTTGAGCGCCGGCAGGTACCACTTATCGGGCACAGAATTCCTGTCGGGATTGGCATTATCGAAACGTCCGGCGCTCGGATTCGAATACGCCGGCCAAAAAGTATCATCGTCGTTCTGCGTGCGATTCTGATAGAACATGCTCGGCGTGACGGTGAGCCCGCTGACCGGCGCCCAGATACCCGCGAGGCGCAGCACGAGCGACTCTTGGAAGTTGGAATTCTTTTCAACAACGTCGCGCGTCGTCGGATCCACCCGATCGATCCAGCCACCATCCCTGCGGTACCAGGCGCTGACGCGAAATCCCAGAACCCCATCGATGATCGGGCCGCCTTGAGCGACACCCGCCTCGTAGCTCGGATCTCCGTGCTCGGTGAACGACAGTTCGCTCTTCACATACGTGCTGTCCTTCGTGAGGCTCGGCTGCGTCAGAATGTAACGCACCGTTCCACCCTCGGAGCCTGCGCCGAAGAGAGTGCCCTGCGGACCGCGCAGTACCTCGACACGATCCAGGTCGAAGGTTTTTGGCAGCGTGTCATCGGGATTGAATCCCACCGAGCGCATCTGGATGGGCGTGTCGTCGATGTAGATGCCGGTCGTGCCCGCGCCGCCTGAGGACGAG
>Ga0209006_10001108_pt1 | contig 24707 bp, 15 predicted proteins | sample JacPin_JW_Ref_O2_FD_188567 | JGI IMG/M metagenome (GOLD analysis project Ga0209006, IMG submission 188567) | Forest soil microbial communities from Algoma, Ontario, Canada - Jack Pine, Ontario site 1_JW_Ref_O2 (SPAdes) (version 2) | ecosystem: Environmental > Terrestrial > Soil > Boreal... | reverse complement strand
GGGGGGGGGGGGGGGGGGGGGGTCCGAGAGAGCTGAGTGCAGTTTCCTCAGCGAGGGCGGATTTCCTCAATTGTTTGCATGGCGGAGCGGGGCGCGAGAGCAATTCGAAGTCAAGGACGACTGCGGAAGCAGTCGCCGCCTCCGGCGGCGGGCCTCCGGCCCGTCCTTGAGTTCGAATTGCTCTCGCGCATAATTGCCTCCATGCGATCAATGAGCTTTTGTCGCCGATCGCGCTGATTGCACAATCGTGGCTGTGTCGCATCTGCGCAACAGTGCGAGAATTTCGGGCGAAACCACGCCGTTTCGGCCTCATTTGCGCCGCGTGAGGCAAAGCGGCGCATAGCGCGGGGCTGGATAAGGCCCAGCAATAGCCTTATTTGAGGTCCAGCGAGGAACGTCTCGTGACTGGTATGGAGCCAATGGGAATGCAGAACTACATAACGAAACTGGCGCTAGCCGTCGCAGGCGTCGCGCTTCTTGCCGGAGCCTATAGCCTTCCGGCCGCTGCCGCTGAGCAATATCCTTACCACCACCGTGTTTGGCACCGGATCCATCATCCGGCCGGCAACGGCGATATCGTGGTGAGAACAGGCGCGCATGCCGTGCCGGTCGCCGCCGCACACGACGCTTTCCACGGCCCCGCCGCCATCATCACGGCGCCGGTCGCGATCGCCGGCACGATCGTCAGCCTGCCGTTCCGCTTTATCGAAGCCGCGTTTCCGTGGCACTCCAATGATCCGCGCGTAGTGGTCGGCGCGCCGGTCCATTTCGCCGGCGAGATCGCGGGTTTCCCGTTCTTTGCGGTCAACTCAGCCTTCGGCGTGCCGAGCTATTATTGATCGGCTAGCGCGCGGCCGCCCCGAGGCGGCCGCGCGCGATGCGTCGGGCTATTCGAAGCCTCAGCTCGTGAAGTCGAGCCATTCGCTTCCCTCAAGGCGCCCATTCTGGGCTTTGGAGGGCTTTTGTCGGGCGGGCCATCCTTAGCGTTTGCGGTTCCGAATGATCGCTGTCCTTCGCGAATTTCGCCGCTTGTGCCGCGAACTCACCAATAAGAAAAATCCTCACGCCAAATCCCGCACCTGGCCCTTTTGACATCAGCCCCAATCGTCCCTATCTCCGAATCCTGATGTCCCGGCAGCCCATGCCACACTGAGGCGACCCCTTTGACGAGCCCCCACGGCGCTCGCGGCGGGCGCGCTTCCCTCACCTCCATGAGCGACCTGCCCGCGCGCGAGCCCTCGCGGCTCGTCGCCGTCCTCGGCCCCACCAATACCGGCAAGACCCATCTCGCCGTCGAGCGGATGCTGGGCTTTTCCTCTGGAATGATCGGCCTGCCGCTGAGGCTGCTGGCGCGCGAGGTCTATGACCGTATCGTCAAGGCGCGTGGCGCGGCGAGCGTTGCGCTGGTAACCGGCGAGGAGAAGATCGTGCCGGCGCGGGCGCAATATTTCGTCTGCACGGTGGAGGCGATGCCGCTCGACCGCGAGGTGGAGTTTCTCGCCGTCGACGAAATCCAGCTCTGCGCCGATCCTGAGCGCGGCCATGTCTTCACCCATCGCCTGCTGCATGCGCGCGGCAAGCACGAAACGATGCTGATGGGCGCGGCGACGGCGGGCGCGCTGATCCGCCGGCTGTGCCCTGGCGTCGAGATCCAGTCGCGCGAGCGCTTTTCGCAATTGCTCTACGACGGGCCCAAGAAGCTCACGCGCCTGCCGCGGCGCAGCGTCGTCGTCGCGTTCTCCGCCGAGGCGGTCTATTCGATCGCCGAACTGATCCGCCGCCAGCGCGGCGGCGCCGCGGTGGTGATGGGCTCGCTTTCCCCACGCACCCGCAACGCGCAGGTCGCTCTATTCCAGTCCGGCGAGGTTGAATTTCTCGTCGCGACCGACGCCATCGGCATGGGGCTGAACATGGATGTCGACCATGTCGCCTTCGCCGGTCTGCGCAAATTCGACGGCAGGCGCACGCGCTGGCTCTATCCGCAGGAGATCGGCCAGATCGGCGGACGCGCCGGGCGCTATCGCAGGGACGGCACGTTCGGCGTCACCGGCGAATGTCCGGATATGGATTCCGATCTCGTCGCCGCCGTCGAGAGCCATTCCTTCCAATCGCTGAGCGCGGCCGAATGGCGCAATGCGCGGCTCGATTTCCAATCGCTGCCGGAACTGATGCGTTCGCTGGCGGCGCCGCCGCCGATCGCGGGATTGAAACTGTCGGAGGAAGCCCAGGACGAGACGACCTTGCGCCAGCTCTCGAGTGACGAAATGGTGGCGCGCCGCTGCCGCGACCGCGCCAATCTGGTGCGGCTGTGGGAGGTCTGCCAGATCCCCGACTTCCGCAAGGCCACGCAGGATGAACATGCGCGGCTGGTCGGCACGATATTCGAACATCTCACGCAGAAGAACCGGCGCCTCCCCGAGGATTGGGCGCAAGGCCAGTTCGCCCATCTCGACCGCACCGACGGCGACATCGACGTACTTTCCGCGCGGCTCGCGCGGGTGCGCACCCTCGCCTATGTCGCCAATCGCGGCGATTGGCTCGCCGATCCGCAAGGCTGGCAAGGCCGTACGCGTGCGCTGGAGGACCGGCTGTCCGATACGCTGCATGAGCAATTGATGCAGCGCTTCGTCGACCGCCGCACCAGCAGCCTCATGCGCAGCCTCGCTCAAGAATCCGGGCCGATCCTCGGCGGCATCGGCGCCGATGGCGCGGTGACGGTCGAGGGCCATTTCGTTGGCCGGCTCGCCGGCGTCAGTTTCGAACCGGCGCGCGGCGCCTCGGCGCTGGAAAATCGCGTTTTGCGCGGCGCCGTCGAGCGGGTGGCGGCGCCGGAAATCGCGCGGCGGCTCGGCCTGCTGGCCGGCGCGGGCGACGAGGCTTTCGCACTGGCCCCGAACGGCATGGTGCTTTGGCGCGGCGAGGCGGTGGGGCAGCTTGCCGGCGGCGGTCCGTTTTCGCCGCGCGTGCGTCTGCTCGGCGAGCTCGGCCCCGCCGCGACGCGCGAGCGCGGCGCGCGCCGGCTGGAGGCTTTCGTGGCGGCTGAGGCGAGCGCGCGACTGTCGGTCCTCAAACGGCTTCAGGCGGCGATGGCCGAGGGACGCCTTCGCGGGTTGGCGCGCGGCCTCGCCTATCAACTGGTCGAGCAGTTCGGCGTGCTCGACCGCAAGCGGGTCGAGAGCGAGATTCGCGCGCTCAGTCAGAAGGAGCGCCGAATCCTCAAGGGGCTCGGCGTCCGTTTTGGCGCGTTCAGTCTCTATCTGCCGGCGCTTCTGGCGCCGGAGGCGCAGGCGATCTGCAACGCCTTTGCCGAACTGGCGGAGCCCGATTGGCGGCCGGGCGGCGGCGCGCTGAATGTCCTGCCACGGCCGGCGCCGCCGCCGGAGGCGCTGGCGCTGCGCGGATTGCGCGCCATCGCAGGTTTCGCCGCGCCAGTGCTGGCGCTGGAGCGGCTCGACGCCCTGGCCCGCGCCGCGACGCCCGACGGCGGCGGCGCCATCCTGTTGACTGCCGAAATGCTCGCCGGTCTCGGCTGGGAGCCGGGCCAGGCGAAACAGATCTTGCGCGCGCTTGGCTTCGCGCCGACCCGCAAGCCGGCGGCCGGCGATCACGGGCTTTGGCGCCGCCGCCGTCAACAGGCCGAGGGGGCCGAACCCGCCGGTTCCGCCTTCGCCGTGCTGGCGCCGCTCAACGCCGAGCCGTCGTCGCGCGCGAGGCGGGCGCGGCGCAAGCGGGTTCGCCGGCGCGCCGCCTCGTGAGCGAGGCCGATGATAGCTGCCGGATCGACGTCTGGTTGTGGCGGGCGCGCTTTTTCAAGACCCGTAATCTCGCAGCGCGCATGGTGGCGCAGGGTTGCGTTCGCCTGTCGCGCGGCGGCGCCAGGATCCGGCTCGACAAGCCCGGGCATAACGTGCGCTGCGGCGACGGGCTCGTCATCGTGCTGGGCGAGCGACAGATTGCGCTGCGGGTTGAGGCGCTTGGCGCGCGCCGCGGGCCGGCGCCGGAAGCGAAGGCGCTTTATTGCGTGATGGACGATTCCGCGCGCGGGGCGGTGGGCGGTGATTGAGCTGGTGAGGGTTGGGGGAATCCGCTCTCGCTCGTGGCCTCTTAGATCGGGAGCTCGCGAACGCCCTTGCCAAAGTCGCCGGCTTGTTGTCCCGCTAGCGGCGTCGCCATCGGTCCATCGCAAGGCTGGGAATGTCTGATTTTCTGTCTGGAATTACCCTTGGCGCATTGGGCGGCATTGTATTCTACAGGATCGCCATTCGGTTCAGTCTTTCCCGGAAGGCGAAGAAAGCAGCGCCGGCGCCCGCCGTCGTGGAAATCGTCGCCAGCGACGCTGCGACGCCCCTCGACGAGCCGGAAGATGTCGAGACTGTTTTGCGACGATTGAGCAAGGTCTTGTCGCCGCTGGCCGAGCAGATCGACCATCCCCGAGAATTGCCAGGCATGCCGGAATTTCAGGCGGTGGTGGCCGCTCTTCGCCGGTCGGATGCGACATTCGCCCTGTTGAGCCAATACGCGCTCGGCTTGAATTGGCCGCTGGCCTGCGCCGCGTTCATCGTCGCGGCGGAGCGCCCGGAACGGCAATCTTTATGCGAGCCGACGCTGCGGCAATTGGAGAGCACGCGCCCCTATGTGCTGATGTATGCGTTTAAATTCCTGACCACCCTGCAGCAACGCCCGCCGGTCGGCGCCGCCATCCTCGGCGTGCCCGAATGGTGGCAGAACAATCCGGTCATCCCTGGCTTCTTTCAGGACTATTTCACGCGCAGCGCGGAAATGGGCGACAGGCCGGTTTTCGGCGACCGGCTCGCTGGCAAGCCCGGCCTCGCCGTCGCGCCCATCAACGGTCTGCTCAACAAAATTCAGCACCCGTTCGCCACGTCGCTGGCCGCCGAGCTCCGCGCCTGGGAGGAGACCAGAATCGACCGGAGTTTTCTCAACACCGTCGGCGCCCTTTGGAATCCCGCCGACCGCGATCCGCTGCTTGTGTCGCCGCCTGCCTGGCGCGAGCTTCTCACCGCGGCTGAATCGGCGATTCGCCAGCCTCGCGCGCGTTCGGTGCTGATCTCAGGCGATCCGCGCATCGGCAAGAGCGCCATGGTCAGGCTGCTCGGCGGCGCGCTACAGGAGGCCGGGTGGACGATATTTTCGGCCAGCGGCGCCGAATTGATGGCCGATCAAATTTATTTCGGCCAATTGGAAGGGCGCATTCGCAAAATCGTCGAATCCCTGCATAGCCGCCGGAAGCTGGTGTGGAATGTCAGCGATCTCGGCCAGATGGCCAATAGCGGCACGCATAAGGGTCAGGCTGCGAGCATACTCGACCAGATCCTGCCCGCAATCGTCGCCGGCAATCTGATCATTATCGGGGAGGTCAGCCGGAAAGTCGCGACCCGCCTGTTCCAGTCCCGGCCCTCGCTGCGCTCGGTGATCGAGGTTCTGCCGCTTGAGCCGATGGATGAAAGTGAAACCCTCGCGCTCGCCGGGCAAGTCGGCCAGCGCATCGCCGGACATTTCAAGATCGAGGTTTCGGATCAGGCGATCGTCACGACGATGGAGCTCGCGCAGCATTATCTCGGCGGCGGTCAATTGCCCGGCATCGTGCTCGAATTGCTGCGGCGCGCGGCGACGCGCTCGGTCAACGCCGGGGAAAAAGCCCTGACCGCCGACAGCGTGATCGATACTTTGTCGCAGCTATCGGGATTGCCGCGGATCATTCTCGACACCAGCCAAAAGGTGGAACTGGCGCGCGTGCGGGAATTCTTCGCGGCCCGGGTGATCGGTCAGGATGAAGCGGTCAAGGCGGTGGTCGATCGCATCGCGATGTTGAAGGCGGGATTGACCGATCCCGGCCGGCCGATCGGCGTATTCCTGTTCGCCGGCCCGACCGGCACTGGCAAGACCGAACTCGCCAAGACGCTGGCGGAGTTCTTGTTTGGCGCAGCCGAGCGCATGACGCGGCTCGACATGAGCGAATTTCAGACCCCGGAAGCGACCAGCAAAATCCTCGGACAACGCGGCGACAGCGAAGCCGATTCGCTGATCGACCGCATCCGCAAACAACCATTCTCTGTCGTCCTGCTCGACGAGTTTGAAAAGGCGCATCCCAATTGCTGGGACCTCTTCCTGCAGATTTTCGACGACGGGCGGCTGAGCGACGCCAATGGCCGGGAAGCGGATTTTCGCCATTGCTTCATCATCCTGACCTCCAATCTCGGCGCCACCGCGCATCGCAGCGCCGGGTTGGGTTTCCGGCCCAGCGTCGACGCCTATGGCGGCGATCAGGTGCTGCGCGCCATCGGACAGACGTTCCGGCCTGAATTCGTCAACCGGCTCGACAAAATCATCGTCTTCCAGCCGCTGTCGCGCGATTTGATGCGCGGCATTCTGCACAAGGAGCTCGCCCATATCCTGGAGCGGCGCGGCTTGCGCGAGCGAAGCTGGGCGGTGGAATGGGAGGCGTCGGCGATCGAATTCCTGCTCGATCGCGGCTTCTCGCCGGAAATGGGCGCAAGGCCGCTGAAACGCGCCATCGACCAATTGCTGCTGGCGCCGCTGGCGGCGACATTGGTTGAGCATCGGTTTCCCGAAGGCGATCAATTCCTGTTCGTGCGTTCGAATGGCAGGCAAATCGAAGTCGAGTTCGTCGACCCCGATGCTGAGCCGGCGCCGAGCGCGCCGCTCGAAGCCGATGTCGAAGGCAATCTTTCGCTGCCGTCGATCATCCTGCGCCAGACCGGCTCGGCCGAGGAGCGGGCCTCGCTCGCCGCGGCCTGGCGCGAAATCAGCGAGGAAATGGGTGGGGCGAAATGGAACGCCGCCAATGATGAGTTGCGCCGGGCCTTGGCCGATCCGGCGATCTGGTCGCGTGACGACCGCCATCGCATCTTCTCCAGCGTCGAAACGATGGATCGGCTGCGCGAAGCGGCGCGCACCGCCGAACGTCTGTTGCAGCGTTACAAGGCTGCAAACGAGCATACGGCCCGCGCCTCGCGCGAACTGGCGGCGCGGCTGGCGTTGCAATTGTTCAACTTGCGGCAGGGACTGGACGACATCGCCGCCGCGGCGCCGATCGATGCGCTATTGCGGGCCGAGCCCGCCATGGATGGGGGGAGCGACAGGGCCCCTGCCTCCGCCTGGTGCGAGACGCTGACCGGCATGTATCGCCAATGGGCCGCGAAACGGCGAATGCAGATCAAGGAAATCGCTTCAGGCGAAGCCAAGGGCGCGCCAATCCTGCACGTTACCGGCTTCGGCGCGTTCCGAACGCTGCAAGCAGAGGCAGGACTGCATGTGCTTGACGATCCGACGCAAGACAATGCGCGCCGCACCGTCGCGCGCGTGACCGTCGTCGCCGGCCCGGAGCAGGATCCGCCGGAGGGCGGCGAGCTTGCCGCGGCCGTCAAGCTTCTGGCCGCGCTGACGGCCCCGCCGGTCATCGTTCGCCGCTACCGCGAAGGCCCCGCGCCGATGGTGCGCGATGTCGTCGGCGGCTGGCGCAGCGGGCGGCTGGACGCCGTGCTTGGCGGCGATTTCGATCTCATGGGCGCTGTCGCCCGGCGCCAGTCCGAATGAGGTTGACAATGCGCTGGACAGACTCATGAGCTAAGGTCCCCCTGGCCAATGCGGCGACGAGATTTCATCCAGAGCCGTGCAGGCGGCGGGAGCGTAAGATGGGTTTTGCAAGCAAGGAAACCGGGCTTCAACTTCGCTCGTTGATCAAAGCCAGCGGCGAGCTCGAACTGTCGCTGGCGCGCGTGGCGATCGACGAGCCGGCCGCCGATGAAGTCGTTGTCCGGGTCGAGGCTTCGCCGATCAATCCTTCCGACCTCGGGCTGCTTGTGGGCGCGGCTGATCTGGCGACGGCCAAACTATCTGGCGCCGGCGACAGCACGATTGCTACCGCGACGGTGCCGCAAGCAGCGATGAAAGCGATGGCGGGACGCGTCGACCAGTCGATGCCCGTCGGCAATGAGGGCGCCGGAATCGTCATTGCGGCCGGCGCTTCCGAAGCGGCGCAGGCGCTGCTCGGCAAAACGGTCGCGATGATCGGCGGCGCCATGTATGCGCAATATCGCTGCCTGAAAGCGGCCGATTGTCTGGCTCTGCCGGCCGGGACGTCGCCGGCCGAGGGCGCGTCGTCCTTCATCAATCCTCTAACATCCCTCGGCATGGTCGAGACCATGCGGCGCGAGGGCCACAGCGCTTTGGTGCATACCGCGGCGGCGTCCAACCTTGGCCAGATGCTCAACAGGCTTTGTCTCAAGGACGGCATCGCTCTCGTCAATATTATCCGCCATCCAGAGCAGGAAGAGATTTTACGCGCGATCGGCGCCAGCCATGTCTGCAATTCCGCCGCGCCGAATTTCATCGAGGACCTCACACGCGCTCTTGTCGAAACCGGCGCCACTCTGGCGTTCGACGCAATCGGCGGCGGCAAGCTCGCCGGCCAGATCCTGACGGGCATGGAGGCGGCCGCCAATATGAAGGCCAAGACCTACAGCCGATATGGATCGACGGTCCATAAGCAGGTCTATATCTATGGCGGCCTCGACACGCGCCCGACCGAATTGAACCGCAGCTTCGGCATGGCCTGGGGGATCGGCGGCTGGCTGCTGTTTCCTTTTCTGCAAAAAATCGGGCCTGCCGAGGCGCAGAAATTGCGCCAACGCGTCGCCGCCGAAATCACCACGACATTCGCCAGCCGCTATACGCGGGTTGTGTCGCTGCAGGAGGCGCTTCAGCTTGAGGCGATCGCGGCTTACGCCAAGCGCGCGACCGGAGAGAAATATCTCATCGCTCCGCATAAGGGGTCTTAGCGCCGGTTGGCGTTAGGTGGAGGCATCTAGGTACGCATTGACTCGCGTTGGACAGGGTTGAGATCATATCCCTCCAATGATTTCTTGGGCAGAGCGGGGCGCGGAAGGAGATCAATGGAGGCGTGTCGCCGGGCGCTGCGCTGCGCTTGTGTGAACCCAGAGGCACACGCTCTGGCGAACGGGTTTTATGAAAGGCCGTCGACGCGCCGCCATTCCGATCAAGGCGCGGCGGGCGCCTGCTTCCGGCGCGATCGGTGGGCGCGGGGGGAGGCGATCAGGAACGAGACTTCCGGCGCGGCGCTAAGCAATTGGCGGACATGATCCTCGATCATTCGGTCGGCGACGGTCACGCGCTCGCGCGCATGCATGAGTTCGAGCCAGGATTCGATCAGAAACGATTCCACGAAGCGCCCGGTGTCGGCGGTGTCCTCGAAAACGCCCCAGGCGAAAGCGCCGTCGCGCTTGCGCTCGTGTCCGACTTCGGTGACGGCGCTAAGGAATTCGGCGCGCTTTTCGGCGTCGACGCGATATTGCACAGTGACCAGGACCGGCCCCTGATTGTTCTCGATCTTCAGCGCCAGAACGGGAGCGCGCCAATGCATCGAGGGCGTGAGGTCCAAGCCTGCCCCGGTCTGAAGCTTCCAGCCCCATGTCAGCGGGATCGCGACCACGGCGCCGGCGGCGGCTGCGAAATGCGCAATCGCCAGCCCTTCCATGCCGGCGAGCTGCCCCCATACCGCGCTGCCGATCGTCGTGGCGCCGAAAATCGCCGTCAGGAAGATCGCGAGCCCGCGTCCGCGCACCCAGTCGGGCAATGCAACCTGAGCCGAGACGTAGAGGACCGATAGAGCAATCGTCCAGGACGCGCCGGCGATCAGGCAGGCGACGATCGAGGTGGCGGGATCGCGTGCGAATCCGAACAGCACGAGCGCGAAGGCTGTTGCGAGCGTGGCGAGGACGACAGTACGATCGGCCCCAAACTTCTCTTTCAGCCAGTTCAGTGCGAGGGAGCCCGCGATAGCGCCGGCGCCGATGGCGCCCAGCAGGATTCCATAAAGCTGCGGACCCTGCGTCATCTGGCTCCGCGCAACCAGCGGCAGCAGCGCCCAATAGGCACTGCCGAAGGGGAAGAACGCGAAGGCGCGCATCAAGGTCGCGCGCAAATATTGATTGTTGGCGGCATAACGGACGCCGTTGCGCACGGCGCTGGTCAGGCGCTCAGCGGGCAAAGTGTCGGAGGCTTTTCGCGGCGCACGCCACCAGAACAGCGCGGCGATGATGCCGAAATTGCTGACGCAGAATATCCAGAAGGGAATCGCAATTCCGAGCGCGGCGATCGCGACGCCGCCGAGCGCCGGCCCGACGGCGCGGCTGAGATTGAAGCCGACGCTATTGGCGGCGATCGCGCCGCCCAATTCCTCCCGCGGCACCAAAAGCGGCGTGATCGACTGCCATGCCGGTGCGCTCAACGCGCCGCCGACCCCGAGCAGAAAGGTCGAGATCAGCAAGGCGGCGGGCGAGGCCAAGCCTAGGGAGACAAGAGCGGCGAGAGCCGCCGATATGACGATGATCGCGAGTTCGACGACGATCAGCAGCCGCCTGGAATCGATGACGTCGGCGAGCGCGCCGGCCGGCAGCGTGAACAGGAACAGCGGCAGGCTGACCGCCACCTGAACCAGCGACACATCAAGCGGACTGGCGCTGAGGCTGGTCATCAACCAGCCCGATGCGGTGTCGAACATCGCCGTGCCGACGTTCGATATCACGCTCGCTGTCCATATCACGACGAAAGCCGCATAGCCGAAAGCGCCCCATCGGGATGGCGTCGGGTCGGCTGCCGGAGCCGAAGAACTCAGGTCGGCGCTCAAATCCAATCTCCTTCAACGCGCCGCGCTTGCGGGAAAAACGTCATCGAATTGTCGCACAAACGGGAGCGCAAACTCAAATCCAGCCTCCCATGGTTTGGAGCGCGCGAGGATCCTTGCGCGCCGCCGGTCGTTTGCGTGGAGCGTCGGAAATTCCATCGTCTGGCTTTCTGGCGAAGGCTTGTCTGTCGCACGGCCATGAATTGCAAGTCATTCGCGCGCCCATCTGTTATAGGAGGCGACCCCCTCTATCCCGACGCATGCTTCGATGGCTCCATGGAACGAAAAATCAGGCTCATCACTGGGCTGATCCTTTTTGCTTATGCGGCCAGTCATTTTCTGGGTCACGCAACAGGGTTGTTCGGCCTCGCGATTATGGATGCGGTTGGGCGCAACGTGATCCTGGCGCCATGGCAGACGCTGATCGGACGGACGGCGCTTGTTTGTTCGCTCCTCATCCATGCGGGGCTTGGCTTGCGCGCGCTCTATCGGCGTCGCCATCTCAAGGCGCCCGCCCTCGAAACCTGGCAATTGGGGCTTGGGCTCCTCATTCCCCTGTTTTTGTTTCCGCATGTCGTCGACGCTCGCCTCGGCTCTGCGCTCTACGATTTTGACGATTCCTACTATCGGATCCTCTATCGTATCTGGATCGCCGCCGCCGCGGTCGCCTTGCCTCGCCAGCTCATTCTGTTGGCGCTGGTCTGGGCGCATGGCTGTATCGGGCTGAATTTCTGGTTGCGGGGGCGCGCCTGGTTTCATCGCGCGCGCTATTTCCTGCTTGCCGGCGCCGTCGCCATGCCCTTCCTTGCGGTTCTCGGCATCGTCAACGCCGGCTGGGACGAAGTCCTCTCGGCCAAGTTGCGGCCCGGCTTCGCCGAGGCGCACGCGCCGGCTGCGCCGGGCACGCCGGCGGCTGCCAAGGAAAAGACGCTCGAGACATGGGCGCAGCGGTTGCAGATCGGTTATGGCGCGCTGGTCTTGGCTATCTTGCTCGCCCGCGCCGCGCGCAATCGGCGCGACCGGGGCCGGCGGGCAGTGCGCATCACCTATCCCGGCGGGCGGATCGTCGCCGCGCCGCCTGGCTTTTCCATCCTTGAGACGAGCCGTTGGGTCGGCTTTCCGCATGCATCGGCCTGCGGCGGGCGCGGCCGCTGTTCGACTTGCCGCATTGAGATTCTCGCCGGCGCCGAGCACGCGCCGGCGCCGTTGCCCGCCGAAGCCGAAACCTTGTCGCGGGTAAAGGCCCCTTCGACAGTGCGCCTCGCCTGCCAGTTGCGGCCGACCAGCGACATAACAATCGCGCCGCTGGTGGCGGTCGCCGATCTCGTGCGCGACGCAAGAATAAGCGATGGCGAGAGCCATGAGCGGTTCGTGACGGCGATTTTCATCGATCTGCGCAACTCGACAAGCTTCGCCGCCGGCCGTTTGCCGTTCGACGCCTTGTTTGTCATCGATCGCTACGTTCAGCGCGTCAGCGCCGCGATCGAAGCGCATCGCGGAGAAGTAACCAGCGTCGCGGGCGATGGAATCATGAGCCTGTTCGGCACGCGGTCCGATCCGCGGAGCGGAGCGCGCGACGCGCTGCGCGCGATCGGCGCGGTCTGGGACGCCATCGACGGCATCTCGCGCGACCTTGCGGGCGAGCTGGAGCGCCCGCTGGCGTTCGGCATCGGCGTCCACGCGAGTCTGGCGGCGGTCTGGGCCGCTGAAATGCTGGGGCGTTCGTCGCTGCAATTTCTCGGCGAAGCGGGAAACGTCGCGGCGCGTCTCGAATCGGCGACCAAAGAGCTCAAATGCGTTTGCCTGGTGTCCGAAGCGGTGTTCAATATCGCAGAAACGGCCGTCCCGGAGGGTCTCGCACGCGAAGAGCTGGCTATTCGCGGTCTCGACGACGCGATGTTTTCGGTGGCGGTGGTGCGTAGTCGCGAAGAGGCGAATTTCGAAGCGGCTGAATCTTTGGCGGAACGCGCCGGGCGATGATTGTTGCGTGAGGAGTCGCCACCCTCGTTTGATTCATGTCGAGGAGCTGACCGCGCCAAGTTCATTGCGATGCGTCCAGGCGCGCGCGAATCTTTTCGGCCAGTTCGTGGAAGGCGAAAGGCTTGCTGATCAGATCGACGCCCGCGTCCAGACGTCCTTGATGAACGATGGCGTTGCGGGTGTAGCCAGTCATGAATATCGCTTTGAGGCCTGGCCTTCTGCGCATCGCTTCATCCGCGAGTTGGCGACCGTTGAGACCGCCAGGCATCACCACATCGGTAAGCAGAAGATCGACGTGATGGCCCCGGTCCAATATCTCCAGTGCGGCCGCGCCATTCCCGGCCTCCAGAACGCGGTAGCCAAGTTCCCGCAGGATTTCACTGGTGTATGACCGCAACGCGTCCTCGTCCTCCGCGACGAGAATGCTTTCCGTGCCGATCAGGCGCGTCGCATCCGGCAGCTCGTCAATCGCGACATCCTCCGCGGCGCCCAGGCGGCGGGGGAGATAAACCTTGACCGTGGTCCCCTCGCCCTCTTCGCTGTATATTTTGACATGCCCGGCGGACTGCCGCGCGAAGCCATAGACCTGGCTTAGACCGAGGCCGGTTCCCTTGCCGATTTCCTTGGTCGTGAAGAAAGGATCGAAGGCGCGCTCGCGCGTCGCGCGGTCCATGCCGGCGCCCGTATCGGCCACCGCGATCATGACATATTGACCCGGTTCGACCGGCTCCGGCAGGGAAGCGACGTAAGCCTGGTCGAGAAAACAATTCGCCGTCTCGATCGTCAGCTTGCCGCCATCGGGCATCGCGTCGCGAGCGTTGAGCGCGAGATTGAGGAGCGCATTTTCAAGCTGATTGGGATCGGCGAAAGTGCGCCACAAACCGGCCGACAGCATTGTTTCGAGGGCGATTGTCTCGCCGAGCGTCCGGCGCAGCAAATCGCAAATCCCCGAGACGAGTTTGTTGGCGTCCATCGCCTGCGGGGCCAGCGCCTGCTGGCGCGAGAAAGCGAGCAGCCGGCTGGTCAATGCCGCCGCCCGTTGGACGCCGTGCAACGCCATGCTGCGGGCGCGCTCAATCCGCGCGAGTGCGTCCGGGGCTGGTAATTTTGGCATTTGCCGACCGATCACATCGAGGCCGCCGAGCACCAGGGTCAGGAGATTGTTGAAATCGTGCGCGACGCCGCCGGTCAACTGCCCGACGGCCTCCATCTTCTGCGCCTGCCGCAATTGCTGCTCGAGATGGCGTCGCTCCGTCACGTCGCGCGCGCTCACCACGACGCGTCGGAGGGCGCCCGCCTCCTGGGGAACCGGGGTCGCGATCGCCTCGACGACGGCGTCGCCGTGCATCCGCTCATATCGGACGGGCGCGCCGAGGCGCAGGCATGCCGCCAGATGGCCATTCACCTGCGCGGCCGCTTCGACGCCGAACAATTGCTCGATCGTGCGGCCGATCACCTGCGCTCGCCTCATGCCATAAAGCCGTAGGGTGGCCGGATTGATCGCCTCATAACGAAACTGGCCTTCGGCCGCCTCCGCCATCACCACGTGGCATTCGGAGGAATGTTCGAAAAACGTCCAGATCAGCGCCTCTGTCGCGGCCAGTTGCGCGGCGCCTTCCTCGATGCGCCGCTCCAGCGTTTCATTGAGCTGCGTCAGCTTGCGCTCCGCCTCTTTCGAGGCGGTCAGATCGTAGGCGACGCCGATGAAGCCGACATGCTCTCCCATAGGGCTCCAACGCGGTTGCGACTCCGAGTGCAACCACCGCCATTGGCCGTCGCCGCGCTGGTAACGCGCTTCGAGCGTGAAAGGGCGCCGTGACGCCTCGCCCACCCGTTGCTCTTCCAATATCCGCGGCAAATCGTCGGGGTGAAGCGCCTTGCGCCAATCGAAATTCAGCGCCTCGGCAGGTGGAACCGCAAGAAAATCGACGTAGGCGCGATTGATGAATTCTCTGCGGCCGTCGAGACGGCTGACCCAGATCGGCACCGGGGCGCTGTTGGCGATGGATCGGAAACGTTCTTCGCTTTCGGTGAGCGCTCTTTCGGCGAGCTTTTCGTCGGTTATATCCTGAACGACGACATAAATGCCGAGGACGCGTCCCGCCTCGTCGCGATGGGGGACATGCACCACCTCGGTGACGGCAGTTCCAGTGGGGCGGACGAAATCGACTTCGTAGGATAGGCTTTCGCCCGCCAGCGCCCGTTCGACGAACGGACGCCTGGCTTCATACATCGCCGCATCCATGACATCGGCTATCTTGCGGCCGACGATTTTCTCGAGAGGACGATCAAACCATGCCGCGTAAGGTTTGTTGGCGAAGCGAAAGATCTGATCGTTGTCGATGTAAGAAATCAATATCGGCAGGGCGTCGGTTGTCGCGCGCAGCCGCTCCTCGCTCTCACGCGCCGCATGCTCCGCCTCCTTGCGGTCGGTAATGTCGAGATGCGCGCCGACCAGTTTGAGAGCGCGGCCCTGCTCGTCGCGTTCGATTTCCGCGACGGCCCTGATCCAGCGCACGCGGCCGTCATCGGGCCGGACGATCCGATATTCCGCCTTATAGCGATTTTCGGCGCCGGCGAGCGTATCGAGAAAATGCCGCTCGACCGACCGTCGATCTTCGGGATGAAGGCGTTCAAGCCATTGCTCATGAGGTTCGTTCGCCGCGCTCGGCGGAAGGCCATGCAAATGCAGATATTCCGGTGAGCGGCGGCCGCGGAAGCCATCGCGCAGATCGACCTCAAAACCGCCGATCCCTCCGATTCTTTGAACCCGCGCGAGTTCCAGCTGGCGATCCCGGAGCGCCTGATCGGTTTTCTGGCGATTGGTCACGTCGCGAAACGCCACGCCGATGCCGTCGGCGAGCGGAAAGGCGCGCACCTCATGATAGCGGTCGGGCCGGATCGCCGAATAGCTGCCAAACTCCTGTTTTGTGCGCTCCGACATCGCCAGCCGGTATCGGCGGTCGAACTCCGTGCCAACGACTTTGGGCGATACTTCCCACAGCAGCCTGCCGAGAATATCGGCTCGCGGCATGTCGAACATTTCTTCGGCCGCCCGATTGAACGCCGTGAAGCGCCAATCGGGGCCGAGCGCGAAAAAGCCTTCTCCGATCCCGTCGAGGATGGCGTCCATGGACAGATCCGCGTCGAGGGAAGAAGTGGACGGGACGGACTCCGGTCCCTGCATTTGCGTGCCCTTTGCGCCGATCGTCTCTTTCGCCTGTTCCATCAATTCGCCGAGCGCCGCCCGCATCAGCTTTGTCGGTGCGACAGGAAGACAGGTTAGAACATGGTTCACCAGAAGGCTATCGGGCGGCGGCGCAGGCGTTGAAGTGAGGCGCGTTTGACGATTCAGCGAGTCTTGTCGCGTTCGCCGCCGAATGCTGTTATTGTCTTCATCCGGTTCGACGCGCCGATCAGCGGCCGGGCCGCGCTCGCAAAAGCGAGGAGGGCGATATGGCCCGTTTCGATTACCGCGACGAACGCCAGCGCAACGAGGTCCTCGATGTCATCGCCGGCGTTTCCTGGCACGCGATCCGCGCCTGGCAAATGGCGGAGGAAGGCAGACCGCGTCTGACCGTTGAGCGCGTTCGCGACGAAGCCGACAATTGTCTGTTCGCCATTAGGGAAGCCGAGGATTGCGAATGGGTGACGTCGATTGCCGTCGATGTCGTCCTCTTGTCGCTCGGGCGCGTCGAAGCAGAGAATTATCTGTGAAGGTCGACCGCGCGGCATAGAGGCTTGCGGCATGGGAGGCGATGGTGACGGAAAACATTGCGCCGCCCGTCATGACGGGCGGCGATTTGGCGCCAGCGCAGCCGCCAGGTTTCATCGGCATCATACCCAATTCGGCCCATCAGGCGCCTGCCGGATTGTTCGACAACGGGTCCAGCCAATTGGCGATCGTGGAGTTCGACGACCAGGGGCGCTGCTACGACCGACGGCAGATGGAGGCATTGGCGGGTTGGATTGACGGCGTCGCCGACAGAGACGTCATCATCGTCGTTTTCGTCCATGGCTGGAAGCACGACGCCCGCAGCGACGACACCAACCTGGCTTCATTCCGGGAGGTATTGGCGCAAGCCGTCGCGCACGAGGCGGCCGAAGCGGGCGCCGGCGCGCGGCCCGTTCTCGGCGTATTCGTCGGATGGCGAGGCGTGTCGTTCTACGATCGGCCCGATATTCTCGACAATCTGACGTTCTGGGATCGGCAGGGAGCGGGGCGGCGCGTCGCCGTCGGCTCCGTGCGGGAATTGTTCGGTCGCTTCCGTCATTACCGCAACCGCCGCAAGGATGCCGGCGGCGCGCCTCTGCTGGTCATCGTCGGGCACAGTTTTGGCGGCATGATCGTCTATTCCGCCCTCGCGCAATCGCTGATCGAGGCGGCGACGGCGCCGGCGCGCGCGGTGTCGCCGCGTTTCGCCGATCTGGTGCTCCTTGTAAATCCCGCCGTCGAAGCGGCGCGTTATCTGCCGATCTACGATCTGGTGCAGTCGCGGATGAGCCAGCAAATGGGAACCGATCAGCCCCCCGTCTTCGTCTGCGCGACGGCGGCAAATGATTGGGCGACGGGATTGGCGTTCCCGATCGGCAATGCCTTGAGCCTGGTGACGGAAAGCTGTCGCGGCTGGCAGGAGCGGCAGGCCATGATCAACACCATCGGCCATCTCAAGTGGATGAAAACCCATGACCTTGTGGGCGCCGGCGCCAGCTATCAGCTCAACCCGGTCAGTGCGAACTCAGAGTGGAGTCCCTTCTGGGTCGCTCGGGCCACGCCCGACATCATCAATGGCCACAACGGCATATTCATGGAGCCATTTCTCAGATTCGTCGGCGACCTGGTCTTCCGCCATGTTCAATATTCTCGCTCGACGCAAGCGCCGAGAACCATGCCTCAGACCTGAGATTCCGGCGGGTTCCCGCCCGATCTCGCAAAGCAGGTAGGGAAGCGCGGATTATTGGCGCGCCTTGGCGAGCCAACGCTCAGCTTCCTCTTCGTTTTTGGCGACGCCGACGCCGTTCCGATAAGCAAGGCCGAGATTGTTCATCGCATAGACGTTGCCGGCTTCCGCCGCCTTCTGGTACCAGCGCACCGCTTCAACCGGATCCCGCGCCACGCCTTTGCCGCGCTCGTATGCAAAGCCGAGATGGTTCATGCCGACGGGATTGCCCGCTTCAGCCGCTTTGCGAAACCAGCGCGTGGCCTCCACGGCGTCTTTTGCGACACCGTCGCCTTGCATATAAGCAAGGCCGAGGTTGATCATCGCCCGGGTTCCGCCCGCCTCCGCCGCCCTGCGGAACCAATTCAGCGCCCTCACTTGGTCTTTGGCGACGCCGACGCCGTTGGCGTAAGCAAGGCCAAGGCGATTCATCGCGGGCGTGTCGCCCGCTTCCGCCGCCTTGCGCCACCAGAGCATGGCGACGACGGGGTCCGTTTCAACGCCCGACCCTTCTTCGTAAGCCATGCCCAGCGCGCTCATGCCCTCGGGGTTGCCCGCGTCGGCCGCCTTGCGATACCAGCGCGCTGCTTCCACGGGGTCTTTGGCGACGCCGGCGCCGCGGGCGAATATAAGGCCGAGGTTGTACATAGCGCCGGCATGCCCGGCGTCGGCGGCCTTGCGAAAGAGCGCGGCGGCTTCCGCCTGTCCGTCGCCGGTGTGGGCCTGCGCACGGCCGAGGCTGAACATCAATCGCGGGTTGTTGGGATCCGCCGCAAGCGCCGTCTGACAGGCCGCGGCGGCCTTCTTTGCCTCATTCCGATCGAAATCGACGGCGGCGCTGTCTGTCGGCCGCGCAGAGTCGAATCGAAACGAAGCCAGCCGGTAGCACGCGTCGGCCACGGATTCGTGACCGTCGCCGGTGGTCTTCGGCTCTTCGGCGTCAGGCGCCGCGGCCTGTTGTTGCGCGGGTGCGGGCAGGGTCGTCGGCTCTTGGTCGCGAGACGACGAGATCGAAGCGATCTTCAGGCCGCCCGCCGCCTCTTTTCTGTCTAAGGAGGCATGCGCATTCGCGTTGTCGCCGTTTGCCGCGATCAGGGCCGGATCGACCCGCGGCCCTCCCGCGAAATAAAAGCCGCCTTCGATCGGCGATGACGACACCCACGGCTGCTGAACGCCGCCAGTCGCGCGCTTTACGGAAAGACCCACCTCGTTGAAAACATCGAACAGGCCGATTCCCGGCCGTCGGATCGTTTGGACCAGAGCCTTGGTGTAGGGACTATCGCCATCGGCGCCGTCCTGCGCGACATTGCCGGGCTGCGTCGCATAGGAGATCAGCGTGCCCTCGGGCGCCTGCATCTGCGCGAGGCCGCCGGCGATCGCGCGCATCCGGCTTCCACTAAAGGGATTGTTGCGACAAGCGTCGAGAATGACGAGGTTGAGCTTGGCGCCCGATCCCTCCATCTGGCTGAGCACCGCTTCGGCATCCACCAGTTGAACGTAAATGTCGGCTTCCTTGGTCAGGCTGGCTTCCACCGGCGCCAGGAAGTTCTTCCCGCCCACCTGAACGCCATGGCCGGCATAATAGAAAAGATCGACGTCCGCCCCCTGCGCCTGATCGCCAAAACTCTGCAAAGCGCTTTCGAATTGCGCCTTTGAAAGGTCGATCTGCGCGCCGCCGCCCACCAAAGTGAAGCCGAGGCCGCGCAACGTATCGGCCATCAGCTTGGCGTCATTGGTGGGATTATCCAGCCGAGGAACATTGCGATAGGCCGAATTGCCGATGACCAGGGCGACGCGTTTTTCAGCCCAAGCGGGCGAGGCGGCGATCGCCGCGACAAGCTGGATCACGCCCAGAACGATCACAAGGCGTCGAAGAGCGAACTGATACCTTCCGCGTCGCATGGAAAGGCTCTCCTAGGGAAAGATCGCCGCCCCAGAATATTCCGCTTGACCATGGTTGCAAAGCGGCCGTCTCGCCAAGCGGCTCCCTTTACGGGACGCGCGAGTGAGACGCGCCTCGTATCCCCTCAAAGGAAGCCGGGACCACAAGCCAGCAACACCAGGGCAATCTGCGCGCTTACGCCTCCACTTTGACGCGCTCGGCCCTGGCGGCGATTTCGGCCTTGTCGGGCGCTCCGCCAAGGGCGCGTTCCATCGCGGCGGCGTACCATTCGACGAATTGCATCACGCCGCCTTCATGCAGCGCATTGTAAGGCCCAGGCTCGAAGGCGGGCGAGGAGACGCCGCGCTGGTTTTCCTCGACGATGCGGCGATCCTGATCGTTGGTCGCGCTCCAGACCATCGTCAGCTCATCAAGCGAATAATCGACGCCTTCGACCGCGTCCTTGTGCACCAGCCATTTGGTGGTGACCTCGGTTTGCGTCGGGCCCAGCGGCAGCACGCGGAAGGTTACCGCGTGATCGCCCAGAATATGGTTCCAGGTCGTGGGATAGTGGAACAGCAGCAGCGCCCCGATATTCGGCTCAGGCGCCCCCTCGCTCAGGGGTCGACGCACCGCCGCCTTGCCCGACATCGTGTAGCTGACGGCTTCACGCATCAACGGCACGCGCGTCGCGCGATATTGGCCGTCGGCGGAAAGTTCGAAACGGCTCGGCAGGCCGAGCGCCTCGCAGCGCGCCCAATGATCGGCGATGAAAGGATCGTTCATCGCGCCTTCGACGCCCGTCACCGTGGGCGCCTCCGGAAATGTGCGGCAGAGCTCGGGATGATTAGGCGCGCAATGATAGCATTCGCGATTGTTCTCCCAGACCAGCTTCCAATTGCCGTTTTCGACGATCGTGCTCTGATGGGCGATCTTGGCCTCGCTCAGCCGATGCGGCGCGAGATAAGGCGCGACTTTGGCGCGGAACGCCGCGAAATCGGGCGGCGCCGGCGCCAGGCAGAGCCAGAGATAGCCGGCGACGCTCTCGCAATGGACAGGCTTGAGGCCGAGCGGCTTCGGATCGAAGCCTTTGCCCATGTCGCGAGCGAACAACAGCCGGCCATCGAGGTCATAGCTCCAATTGTGATAAGGGCAGACCAGTCTGACCGCAGAGCCGCGCTCCGCCGAACAGATTCGGGAACCGCGATGCCGGCAGGAATTGTTGAAGGCGCGGATGACGCCGTCGCGCCCGCGCACCACGATAATTGGATAATCGCCGACCTGCAGCGTGAAATAGGCGCCCGGCTCCGCAAGCTCGCAATCATGGCCGACGAACAGCCATTCGCGATAATAGATATTGTCGAGATCGGCCTGGTAGAAGGCCGGGTCGGAGTAGAATTTGCGGGGCAGCGTGTGTCCATGCCGCCTGCTCGCGAGCGCGCTGAGCATTTCCGATTGTGCATTCATGGCAGCGTCTCTTTCGGCCATCGCCCGGAGGCGAGATTATCGTCCGCATTAGACCACGCGCAATAAACGCTCGCCAGAGCGTCCGCCAGCGAATTTGTCGGTCGCCGCAAAGCGGCGTTCGATGGCGCCGCCCCTTGCCCAAACAGCGCCGATCGGCCTATCTCAGGCGAACGAAGAGGGAGCCTGGCGTGAAATCCTACAGCATCGGCGTCATCGGCATCGGCAAGATCACGCAGGACCAGCATCTGCCCGTTATCGCCAAGGACGCTCGCTTCAAACTGGCCGGCCTCGTCAGCCAGCGCGGCTTGCAGCAGCCGGGCGTTCCCACATTCCGCACGCCAGCCGAACTCTATGCCGCGCTGCCCGATCTCGATGCGGTGGCGATCTGCACGCCGCCGAGCGTGCGCCACGCCATCGCCCGCGAAGCGCTGGATGCCGGCAAGCATGTGTTGTTGGAAAAGCCGCCGACGCCGACCATGGCCGAAATGAACGATCTGACGGCGCATGCCGCGGCGCGGGCCAGGGTGATTTTCGCGACCTGGCATTCGCAATATAATGCCGCGGTCGACGAAGCGAAGAAGCTTCTTGCCGGGCGCAAGATCCGTTCGCTGGCGATCGAATGGAAAGAAGATGTCCGCCGCTGGCATCCCGGCCAGGAATGGATCTGGGACGCCGGCAATTTCGGCGTGTTCGATCCCGGCATCAACGCCTTGTCGATTCTTGCCAAAATCATGCCGGCGCCCGCTTTCGTCAAAAGCGCGGAACTCGTCTATCCCGTCAATCGCGACACGCCGATCGCCGCTTCGCTGGTTTTGACTTCGCTGGCGTCGGAGAAGCCCTCGAGCAAAATCACGGCTGAATTCGACTGGCGCCAGCAGGGCGATCAGAGCTGGAATATCGACATCGCAACCGCCGATGGGCCGGCCTTGCGGCTGACCCATGGCGGCTCGAAGCTCTTCGTGGCTGGCGCGCTGACTGTCGAGGCGCCGATGGCCGAATATGAGGGCATCTATCAGCATTTTGCCGAATTGCTTGACGCCGGCCGGAGCGCCATGGACGCTGCGCCGTTCCAATTGGTCGCCGACGCCTTTCTGGTCGGCCGGCGAACGACGACGGAGGCGTTCGTCTGGTAGGGCCGGCCCAATAATGCGCCGGCGGCGTCTTATCAAACTATAATTTTAGTGGACTGATCCGCTTTCTTGATGTCTAAGGGCCTCAGCAGGAGACCCGAGTGACCGCCAATACTGCGATAACCCATCAGGACATCGAGCTGCCTGGCGGCCGCCGCCATCATTATGTGAAACTTGGCGCCGGCGGCCCTCGCCTGGTCCTGTTGCACGGCTTCACCGATTCCTGGCGTAGCTTCGAATTGCTGTTCGATGCGTTGGCGGTCAGGTTTCAACTCTTCGCCTTCGATCAACGCGGCCATGGCGGCAGCGAAGCCGGCGATGCTTATGCGATCCCCGACTTTGCCGCCGATGCGATCGCCTTTATCGAGGCTCTTGGCGGCGAACCCGTCCATCTCGTCGGCCATTCGCTGGGGACCATCGTCGCGCAACGCATCGCGCAGACGCGGCCCGATCTGCTGGCGAGCCTTATCCTGATCGGCGCCGCGCCGAGCACCAGCGGCCATGCCGGTCTTGAGGAGATGCGCGGCGATCTCGCCGCCTTCGCCGATCATGTGCCGCGCGACTATGTCACGGGTTTCCAGGCGAGCACCGCGCACCAGCCGCTGGCGCCGGCGCAGCTTGCGATATTCGTCGACGAGAGCATGAAGCTCGGCCTCGATGCCTGGCGGCGCACCGTCGACGGCCTTCTCGCCGACACGGCGCTATCGACGCCGATCAGCGTTCCGACCCTGTCGATTTGGGGCGTGCGCGACGGCGTGTTCGACGCGCAGGCGCAGGAGGCGCTGGCGCGTAAAATTCCGCATCTTGTCGCCGCCCATTACGAAGATGTCGGCCACGCCCCGCATTGGGAGACGCCTGCGCGGGTCGCCGGGGAAATCGAAAATTTCATCCTCGCTTTGCCCGTCCGACGATAGACTGAGCGCACAGGAGAGCCAGCATGGCCAGAGACCAACAGGGACTCGAAATCGCCGGCGCGCCGGCCTCGGCCGAGGCGCTCGATAGCGCGGTGAGCGACTATTACGCCTGGAAAGGCGATCCGATCGCGACGCTGCAGGAGGCGGTCGACAAGGATCCCGCCTTCAATCTTGGCTCAAGCGCCATCGCCTCGCTGTTTCTGCTCAACGGCTTCCGCGGCGACAATCCGGCGGTGACGCGCGCCATCGCCGCCGCCGAGGCCGCGCAATCGGGCGCCTCGTCGCGCGAAAGGCGGCACCTCGCCGCCGCCAAGGCCTGGGCGGCAGGCCAGATCATCCGCGCGACCGACATCTGGGAGGACATACTCGTCGATCATCCGACCGACGCCCTCGCCCTGCGCTTCGCGCACGACAGCTATTTCTATCTCGGCCATTCCCTCAGCATCCGCGATTCGGTCGCTCGCGTCCTGCCGGCCTGGGATCGCGAGAGCCCTAACTACGGCTTCGTCCTTGGCCAATATGCGTTCGGCCTTGAAGAAGCGGGAGAGCTTCGCCGCGCCGAGGAATTTGGGCGGCAAGCGATCGCCAGGAATGCCGAGGACGGCTGGGCGGTGCATGCGGTCGCGCATGTGCTGGAGACGGAGAGCCGCCAGGCCGAGGGCATCGAATTTCTGAAACGCTCGCGCCCCGCCTGGAGCAAGGCATATGCGCTGTCCGTGCACAACGGCTGGCATCTTGCGCTCTATCTCATCGAGGAAGAGCGCTTCGCCGAAGTTCTCGCCGATTACGATCGTTTTGTCGCCCCAAAAATCTCGGGCGATTCCCTGCTCGATCTCGTCGACGCCTCGGCGCTGCTCTGGCGGCTCGAACTCGCCGGCGCAGATGTCGGCGACCGGTGGCCGCCGCTTAGCCGCCAATGGCTGACGCATGTCGACGATCATGTGCTCGTCTTCAACGATCTGCATATTGCGCTGGCGGTCTCGCGCGCCAACGATCCCGACGGCGTCGCGCGCCTGCGCGGCTCGCTCGACGATTACGCGCGCCATGGAGCAGGCGACAATAGGGACATCACCGTCGATGTCGGCCGCCGCCTGATCGAAGGCGTCCTGGCTTTCGCGCAAGGGGATTACGCGCACGCGGTGGAGCGGATATTGCCGGCGCGCTACAAGACGATCCGTATCGGCGGCAGCCATGCGCAGCGCGATATCGTCACGCAAACGCTGATCGCCGCCGCCGAGCGCTCGGGCCGGACCAGCCTTGCCCGCGCCCTACTCGCCGAGCGCCTGGCGGTGCGGCCGACGGCGCGCACCAAGCGCGCGTATGAAAAGGTCGGCGGCGTGACGGCAGCGCATTAAACGCGCCGATTCACCGTCATTGCTGTGCAGGTTCACAATTTCGTTGATCGGGCCTCCAATAGGAAGGATATGCAGGATAGGAGACAAAAGCTTCAACGGCATTCGTCCGGGTCGGTTCTCAGGAAGAAGGCGCGGGCCGCGCCAGCGCGAGACCAACACCAACTGAAACGGTCGAGTGTGATCCATCGTTTCGCATGGCGGAGCGGTGAAAGAATTGCCTCCATGCGAACAATGGCTCAATAGCGAAGTCAGTAGGGGCGATAAACCTGTCCAAACTGTTGGCTCGCATCCTGAACCTCCTTCCTATTGGAGGCCCAATCAACGAAATTGTGAACCTGCACAGCAATGACGG
>Ga0209006_10001107_pt1 | contig 24710 bp, 23 predicted proteins | sample JacPin_JW_Ref_O2_FD_188567 | JGI IMG/M metagenome (GOLD analysis project Ga0209006, IMG submission 188567) | Forest soil microbial communities from Algoma, Ontario, Canada - Jack Pine, Ontario site 1_JW_Ref_O2 (SPAdes) (version 2) | ecosystem: Environmental > Terrestrial > Soil > Boreal... | reverse complement strand
GGCTCGCGCCGGCGCGCTGACCTGCGCCTCACCAGGGCAGGCCGCGCAGATCGAGTGTGCCGGTGCGCGGCGCGAGCGCCAAGTCGAGCACGTAAGGATCCGTCACGTCAAAGCGAACGCGTCCGCGTGGCTGCGTGGCGAAGACGTCGCCGGCGAAGCGCTGCCAGCCGAGCTTTGCGTAGACCGGTGCGTGCCGCGGCTCGCAGAAAAGGAGCCCGAAATCCCGCCGGTGCGTGTCGGCAAGCTCCTGCATCGCGCGGCGCATCACCGTGGAAGCGATGCCGTGCCGCCGGCAGTCCGCCCGCGTGACGACGCCACCGATGCCGCCGACGCGCACGGCGCGGCTATCCCAATCCGCCTCGCGCAGGACGATGCCGGTGTGGCCGATCGGCGCGCCGGCGGCGTCGAAGGCGAGCACGCGCCAATCGGGCGTGGTCCAGGTGACATCGCGCCACGGCAAGGTCGCGACCACCTCGGGCGACCAGATCGAGCGGATGAGCGGCCCGGCATGCTGCCAGCCCGCGTCGGCCGGCATGATCTCGATGCGGTCGATCATGGTTTGCTCCGCCGGCTGCCACTCACGCCGGCGCCGCCGTCATTTCGTCTTGGCGGCGACTTGCTTGAGCACCGGCGCCCACATCTCCTGCTGGTCGTGCACGAAGGCAAGCGCCTGCGCGGCGTCCATTGAGCGCGAATAGCTGCCGAGCCGGCCGAGATTCGTCTTGAGTCCCGGATCCTTGGTGACCGTGATGAGGTCGCGGCTCACCTTCTGGATGATCGCGTCGTGCGTGCCATTCGGCGCCACCATCACCTGCCAGCCGGTGGCGGAAAACCCGGGCAGCGTCTCGGCGACGGTCGGCAGGTCGGGAAAGTCGGGCAGGCGCTCGGCCGAGGCGACCGCGACGGCCCTGAGCTGGCCGGACTTGATCGAGGCGGCGATGCCCGAATAGCCCTCGATGATGAAGGATACGCGCCCGCCGATTACGTCGGCGGCGGCGCGCGCCGGGCCGCCGTTATAGGGGACGAGCAGCAGCTGGATGCCGGCGCGCATCTGCAAAAGCTCGCCGGTGAGATGCGTGAGCCGCCCGACGCCGGTCGTCGCATAGGAGATCTCCCCCGGCTTCTGCTTGGCGAGCGCGATCAGCTGCGCCAGCGTGCTGACGCCGAGTTGCGGATTGACCGCGATGAACATCGGGTTTTCCGCCGTGAAGCCGATTGCGACGAAATCGCGCGGCAGCTGCAGCGGCAGGTTCGGCACTTGGCCGGGCTGCGCGATGAAGGTCGCGAGCGCCGGCATGTAGAGCGTATAGCCGTCGGGTTGTGCCTCGGCGGCCGCTCGCGCCGCGATGCCGCCGCTCGCGCCCGGATGGTCGATGACCACGACCTGCTGGCCCCAGAGCTTGCTCAGGCCTTCGGCGACGAAACGCGCATCGACGTCGGGCGTCGAGCCCGCCGCGGCGTCCGAGATGATGGTCACCGGCTTGCTCGGGTAGTTGCCGGCCTGCGCCTGCGCGCCGTGCACCGAAACGGCGAGCATGAGGCACAGACTTGCGAGGGCGAGCCGGTCTCGGCGTGTCATGCGTTCCTCCCGATGCGCGCCGCGTTGGTCGGCGGTCAGCGGCGCGCCGCGCACCTTATCGCGTTTGCTGCGCGGCCGGAACGCAGGCCGCGCTGCGGCATTGTCGCGCCACGGCGGGGCGACTCCTGGTTCCCGTTTCAGGCCGCGCTGCCCTCGCCTGGGGCCGAGGCGTGGATCGCAAGCGCATGCACCCCGCCGGCGAGCTCGCCCGCAAGCATCTGGTTGATCATGCGATGGCGGTCGATCCGGCTCTTCCCCTGGAAGGCCGCCGACACGATATACACTCGGTAGTGGGTCTGTCCGCCCGGGCGGTGGCCGGCATGGCCTTGGTGCTGGTGGGATTCGTCCACCACCCGCAGGCTTTCGGGCGCAAAAGCGGCGGTCAGCTTCTCGGTGATGATATCGGCAACGCGCATCGGCTCCGGCATGGGTCCCGCTTTAGCGCATAATCCCGGCGAAGTGGAATCTGGTTCGCCGATAAGGATATGCGCAAAATGAGCGGCGGCCACCCGGGTCAATGGCCCGATCGGCGCAATGCCGGCCTCCGGCGAAACGAATTTGTCAAGCTTGCGGGGTAAGGTCCAACCTTCGCATAATGTTGGGTCATGAAATTCGACTCGCCCCTGTTCGATCGCATTCGCGTCAAGCCGGACGAAGACCGCCGGTTGCGCGCCACGCTGCCGTCGTGCGACTGGCCGGGCTGCGCGCACGGCGCGACCCATCGGGCGCCCAAGGGGCGCACGCAGGAGCGCGAGTACTGGCGCTTCTGCCTCGATCACGTGCGCGAATACAATTCCTCGTACAATTTCTTCGCCGGCATGAGCGATGACGCGGTCGCGCGCTATCAGAAGGACGCCGTCACCGGTCACCGCCCGACCTGGAAGATGGGCATGGTGGGCGGCCACCGCGCCGCCAAACGGCGCCCAGGGCGGTTCTCCGACGGCTACGAGGGCGCCGACGATCCGTTCGACATGTTCGGCGAGCTTGGGGCGCAGACGCGCCAAGGCCAGGCCCGGCCGGAAGCTGAACGCCGCATGGTACGCAATGCCGAGCGCAAGGCGCTGCATACGCTCGGGCTGGAGACTGACGCGCAACGCCTCGAGATCAAGGCGCGCTTCAAGGAGCTGGTGAAGCGCCATCATCCCGACGCCAACGGCGGGGACCGTGGCTCCGAGGACAAGCTGCGCGAGATCATCGAGGCGTACAACTACCTCAAGTCCGTCGGCTATTGCTGAGACCTCCCCTATATGGTTGACCCGTCAGCCCGCGCATAGCCGCTCGAAGAACGGCTATGCCGGCCATGACGAGGACAAGTCCGGGGAGCAATTCCATGCAGCGCACCAAGCCGCCGTTCCGCGCCGACCACGTCGGCAGCCTGTTGCGCACCGCGCCCGTCAGGGAGGCGCGGGCGAAGCGCGCCAAGGGTGGGATCACGGCGGACGAGCTCAAGGCGGTCGAGGACCGCGAGATCGCGAAAATCATCAAGCGGCAGGAAGACGTCGGCTTGTCATCCATCACCGACGGCGAATTCCGCCGCTCGTGGTGGCACCTCGACTTCCTCTGGGGCCTTGCCGGCGTCGAGCGTTACGCCATGGACTCCGGGATAGCCTTCGCCGGCGTGACCACGCGGGCGGAGGGCGCGCGCGTCACCGGTCCGCTCGATTTCCGCGGCCATCCGATGATCGAGCACTTTCGCTTCGTCCAGGCGCACACGCAACGCACGCCCAAGATGACGATCCCGGCGCCGTCCGCGATGTACGGCCGCGTCGGCCGCGGGCCGATCAGCGAGACGGTCTATCCCCGGCTCGACGATTTCTTCGCCGACCTCGGCAGGGCCTACGCCAAGGCGGTGCGTGCCTTTGCGGACGCCGGCTGCCGCTACCTGCAGCTCGACGAGGTGTTCATCGCGATGCTGTGCGACGAGAAGTACCGTGCCCAGGTCGCGGCGCGCGGCGACGATCCGGAAAAGCTCGGCGGCATCTATGCGGACCTGATCAATGCGGCGATCGCCGACATTCCGCCCGACATGACGATCACGATGCATCTGTGCCGCGGCAACTACAAATCGACATACATGGGCACGGGCGGCTACGAGGCGGTGCAGGAAGTGCTGTTTCACCGCGCCAACGTGCACGGCTATTTCATGGAGTTCGACACCGATCGCGCCGGCGGCTTCGAGCCGCTGCGCCTGCTGCCCAAGGGCAAGACCGCCGTGCTCGGCCTCGTCACCACCAAGAGCGGCCGGCTCGAGAGCAAGGATGCGATCAAGCGGCGCCTCGACGAGGCGGGCAAATATACCGATCTCGACCAGCTTGCCTTGAGCCCGCAATGCGGGTTTGCGTCAACCGAGGAGGGCAATGTGCTCGCCGAGGACGAGCAATGGGCGAAGCTCGCCATGATCGTCGAGATCGCCCGTGAGGTATGGGGCTGATCTGGGGTGGGGTGTGGCTGAGTGAAACATCCCACCTCGGCTCGCTTCGCTCGCCGACCCTCCCCCTGCAGCGCAGGGCGAAGCCTTGCGCAGCTGCTTCATCATAACTAATTGATATGCATTGAATTTATCTCTGAAATTGGACTTGGGCGCGGTGCCGGCAGATAGTCGTTTCCGGCGGCGCTGAAACCCGTTCGAGCCGCTTCCGCGGGCCCTGGCCTTTCTGCTAGGTTGCCTGGCAACAGCCGACCCGCACCCAGTGTGAGCCGTTTTGCGCCTCGGACATGCGAGGCCACGGAGGAGCAATGACTGCCGAAGTTGACGCCGGCCTGCCCGATATGAAGGTTTCGATCCGGCAAGTGTTTGGAATCGATAGCGATATGGAAGTGCCGGCGTATTCGGCATCCGGCGAGCACGTGCCCGACGTCGACCCGGATTACCGCTTCGACCGCGCCACCACGCTCGCGATCCTCGCCGGCTTCGCCCGCAATCGGCGCGTCATCGTCACGGGCTATCACGGCACCGGCAAGTCGACCCATATCGAGCAGGTGGCGGCGCGGCTCAACTGGCCGTGCGTGCGCGTCAATCTCGACAGCCACATCAGCCGTATCGACCTGATCGGCAAGGACGCGATCGTCATCAAGGACGGGCAGCAGGTCACCGAGTTTCGCGACGGCATCTTGCCCTGGGCCTACCAGCATAATGTCGCGCTGTGCTTCGACGAGTACGATGCGGGGCGTCCGGACGTGATGTTCGTGATCCAGCGCGTGCTCGAATCGTCGGGCCGTCTCACGCTGCTCGACCAGAGCCGGGTGATCAAGCCGCATCCCGCGTTCCGCCTGTTCGCGACCGCCAACACGGTCGGGCTCGGCGACACCTCGGGCCTCTATCACGGCACCCAGCAGATCAACCAGGCGCAGATGGACCGCTGGTCGATCGTCACCACGCTCAACTACCTGCCGCACGACAACGAGGTCGAGATCGTGCTCGCCAAGGCGAAGCACTATCGCACCGAGGAAGGCCGCGACATCGTCGGCAAGATGGTGCGCGTCGCCGACTTGACGCGCAATGCCTTCGTCAACGGCGACCTTTCGACCGTGATGAGCCCACGCACCGTGATCACCTGGGCCGAGAACGCCGACATCTTCAAGGAGATCGGCTTCGCGTTCCGGCTGACCTTCCTCAACAAGTGCGACGAGCTCGAACGCCCGATCGTCGCCGAGTTCTATCAGCGCTGCTTCGGCCAGGAGCTGCCGGAGAGCTCGGTGAACGTGGCGTTGAGCTGATCTTGCTTCCCCTCCGCCGTGCGGCGAGAGGGTTGTGAACGAAGCGAGCCCGATGAGGGGGGCCGCTTCATTGTCCGTCATGTTGCCCCTCGCGGAGAAGGTGATGGAAACGCAACCCGGCGTCGCACGATCGGAAGGCCCGAATGAGCGGCAAAATGCCGTTGCCCTGACGGTTCTCGCTGTCATCACCGTGGCTCTCGCGGTGATCGGGACAGGAACCAATTTCGCCGCCGGTATCTGGGTGACGTTGTGCGGCGCGATGCTGGCAATGGCGGCGACCTGCGAAGGCATTCCATTTGGCGGTTGGCGGCGAAGCGCCGCGATCTTCACGGCGGGGGTCGCGGTGGCGGCCGTCGGCGTGAAGCTGTTTTCCCTCGACCTGACGGTCACCTACAAGGTGATCTCCTACGTCATCCTGGCAATAGCCTTCGTTCTCATCGGCCTCGGAATGAAGCTCTATCTGCGCGATGCGTCCGCCTCCTTCGCGGTGACGCTGGCAATGTTCCTGGTGGCCCTCGTGACGGTGGCGGTGGCGCTGTTGACGCTGGGAATGAAGCTCTTGTCGTACGACTTCGCCGCGTTCGTCATTGTCGTCGGTTGCGTGGCCTTCAGCGGAGCCGTTACGGTAACGGCGTTGAGCTACGGGCAATGGGCGGGATCGAACACCGGCCCCACCGCGGGTGCATGGCAAGCCAAGCGAGCCGAGTGAGGGACTATCGCGAGTAGAAGAGCGCCTCGATACGATCCGCCGCCCCCTTCGGGCGATGGCGAACAAGCCCTCTCCCGCTGGTCGGCCGCCACCATGGCGAAGGCGATCTCGGGCCGAGGGGGAAGAATGACGGATGTCCTCCAACAGCAAGCCCAAAACCCCCCTCAAGGAAGCGCCGACCGAGCCGTTCAAGCGCGCCGTGACCGGCTGCCTGCGTGCGATCGCGCGCCACCCCGAGCTTGAAGTGTCGTTTGCGGCCGAGCGGCCCGGCATGGTGGGCGGCAAGGCGCGGCTGCCCGAGCCGCCGCGCAAGCTCACGCGCGCCGAGGCCGCAATCGTGCGCGGGCACGCCGATTCGATCGCGCTGCGCATGGCCTGCCATGATGCCTCGGTGCACCGCCGCCTGATGCCGGGCGGCCAGCAGGCGCGCGCCGTGTTCGAGGCGGTCGAGCAGGCCCGCGTCGAGGCGATCGGCGCGCGCCGCATGCTGGGCGTGGCATCGAATCTTTCCGCCATGCTCGACGACAAGTTCCACCGCGGCAAGTTCGACGAGATCACCGACCGCGCCGACGCGCCGATCGAGGAAGCGGTCGCCATGATGGTGCGCGAGCGCCTCACCGGCCTGCCGCCGCCGCCCGCCGCGCGGCGCCTGGTCGACCTGTGGCGGCCGTGGATCGAGGGCCGCGCCGGCCGCAACCTCGACAAGCTGGAGAAGCTGGTCGAGAACCAGCGCGGGTTCGGCAACGCCGTGCACGATCTCCTCGACTCGCTCGACATGGGCGACGAGCGCAGCCGCGATGACGAGGACGAGGAGAGCGACGAGAGCCAGAACGAGGACGGGCGCAAGGACGACGAAGGCCAGGACGGCGAAGCCTCCGATTCCGAGGACATGGAGCGCATGAGCCTCGAAGAGGCCGAGGCCTCGACCGACGAGATGCCCGATGACGCCTCCGAGGCGATGGACGCGCCCTCCGCCGAGATGCCGGACGACTCGGAGATGGGCGACGCCGACAACGCGGCCGAGCCCTGGCGCCCGCGCAACCGCGGCCAGAACGAGCCGCGCGGCCCCGACTACCGGCCGTTCATCGCCAAGTTCGACGAAACCGTCGGCGCCGAGGAGCTGTGCGAGCCGGAGGAGCTCGACCGCTTGCGCAGCTATCTCGACAAGCAGCTCGCCCATCTGCAGGGCGTCGTCGCGCGCCTCGCCAACCGCCTGCAGCGCCGGCTGATGGCGCAGCAGAACCGCTCCTGGGAGTTCGACCTCGAGGAAGGCATCCTCGATCCGGCGCGGCTCGCCCGCATCGTCATCGACCCGATGCATCCGCTCTCGTTCAAGCGCGAGAAGGATACGAGCTTCCGCGACACCGTGGTGACGCTCCTGCTCGACAATTCCGGCTCGATGCGCGGCCGGCCGATCACCGTCGCGGCGACCTGCGCCGATATCCTCGCGCGCACGCTCGAGCGCTGCGGCGTCAAGGTCGAGATCCTCGGGTTCACGACGCGCGCCTGGAAGGGCGGACAGTCGCGCGAGGCCTGGCTCGCCGCCGGCAAGCCGCCCAATCCGGGCCGGCTCAACGACCTGCGCCACATCATCTACAAGTCGGCCGACGCACCGTGGCGGCGCGCGCGCAAAAATCTCGGCCTGATGATGCGCGAGGGCCTGCTCAAGGAGAACATCGACGGCGAGGCGCTCGACTGGGCGCACAAGCGCCTGCTCGCCCGCACCGAGCAGCGCCGCATCCTGATGATGATCTCCGACGGCGCCCCGGTCGACGACTCGACGCTCTCGGTCAACGCCGGCAACTATCTCGAGCGCCACTTGCGCTGGGTGATCGAGGAGATCGAGACCCGCTCGCCGGTCGAGCTCATCGCGATCGGCATCGGCCACGACGTGACGCGCTACTACCGCCGCGCCGTCACCATCGTCGACGCGGAAGAGCTCGGCGGCGCCATGACGGACAAGCTCGCCGAGCTGTTCGACGAGAATGAGCCCGCCGAGCCGCCGCGGCGGGCGGGAGCGCGACGGCTGCACTGACCTCGCGAATAGCGAAGGGGGAGTAGCGAGTAGGGACGGTGGAACGAGCGCGACTACTCGCTACTCGCCATTCGCTCGCGCTTACGCGCTCGCCGCGAGCTTCTTCTCGACCTTGCGCTTGACCTCGCGCGCACGGATGGAGAGCTGCTCTTCCTTCGCCTTCACCAGGAAGGCATCGAGGCCGCCGCGGCGGTCGACCGTCTTCAATGCATTGGTCGAGATGCGCAGCCTGACCGACTGGCCGAGCGCCTCCGACATCATGGTGACATTAACCAGGTTGGCGAAGAAACGCCGCTTGGTCTTGATGTTCGAGTGGCTGACCCGGTGGCCGACCTGCGCTCCCTTGCCGGTCAATTCGCAACGCCGCGACATGGCTGAAAACCTTCCGTCGTTCGCCTCTCGCGCCCGCGCGCGGGACGGATGCACATCCGTGTGTGATTGGACCGCGGACGTATAGAGAGCACTGCCCACTGCGTCAAGGTTGCGGCATCTGCCGCCGTCGGCCGGTCTTCGCTAAATCGATCAAGGGGTTGGTCACTTCGCGTTTACTTGGCGCTTACTTGGCGCCGCCGTCGCAATCCGAATGGGTCACCTTGCAGAAGTCGCGCCGGTCGTCGCCCGCGGTAGCCTGGCATTTGACTATGGCGTTGCGCCCCGCCGTGTCCTTGTCGTCCGCTATCGCCCAGCCGACGCCGGGCGTTGCGTCCTTGGGGTCCATCGCGACCGCGAAGCACCGGTTGCGGAAGGTCTGCACCACCTTGCACAGGGCCTGCGCGCGCGGGTCGATGCCCGGCGTTGGCCTCGTGCAGTCGCCCATCGCCGCCGCGCTCGCGACGTCGAGGCTCGGCCGGTTGACCGCAAAGCCGTAGGCGTAGCCCTCGGCGGCGACGTCGGCCGGCTCGCCGACCGCGAGCGCGCCCTCGGCGGCCGCGAGCCGCGGCGCAACCGCCGCCGCGAGGACGCTCGCCGCGATCAAGGCCGCAAGGGCTGTCTTGTGCTCGATCGGCTGCGTCGCACGCATCTTTGTTTCCCTGATTTTGCGCTCCCAAGCTATCGCGCAAATCGCGCCGCCGCCATCGCTGTCGCGCCGGCTTGCGATCCTCAGACGCGGATCACATAAAGGACGCATTCGGCGCTGAGAAAAATGCTTGCCGGCTGGCGCCGCGGGCGCCAGCCGGCGGAATTGCGCGGCGGAATTTCCGCCTGCGGTGTGGGGAAGGATCAGCGACCGTGGCGGCGCCTTGCATCGGCCTTCGACGAGCTTTCGCTGTTGCGGCCTGCGGCCTCGCGGCGCTCGTTGCGCTCGGCGACGGCGCGCGCGCGCAAGGCAAGCTCGACGCCCGTTACGTCGTGACGCTCGCCGGCCTGCCGGTCGGCCGCGGCAACTGGGTCATCGACATCGCCGACGATCAATACGTTGCGGCGGCGAACGGCAAGACCACCGGCCTGTTGCGCGTGTTCGCCAACGGCGAGGGAACGAGCGCGGCGCGCGGCGCCCTGAGCCACGGCAATCTCGTCCCGGCGAGCTATGCGTCGAGCATCACGACCGAAAAGAGGACCGAAGAGCTGCGCATCACGCTCGCGGCCGGCAACGTCAAGGACTACGCGATCGATCCGCCGAGCCCGCCGCAGCCCGACCGCATCCCGGTCACCGAGGAGCATCGCCGCGGCGTGGTCGACCCGATGTCGAGCGCGCTCACGCATGTGGTCGGCGACGGCGAGCTGTTCGGTCCGGCTGCGTGCAGCCGCAAGGTCTCGGTGTTCGACGGCCGCATGCGCTACGATCTCAAGCTCGCCTTCAAGCGCATCGAGACCGTCAAGGCCGACAAGGGCTATGAGGGTCCGGCCGTCGTCTGCGCGCTCTATTTCGTGCCGATCGCGGGCTATATTCCCCAGCGCACCGCGATCAAGTATCTGATCGCCCAGCGCGACATCGAAGCCTGGCTCGTGCCGATCGCCGGCACGCGCGTGATGGTGCCGTTCCGCGTGTCGATCCCGACGCCGCTCGGCATGGGCATGCTGGAAGCAACCGAGTTCGTTACCACCGCGATGCCGCCGCGCGCCTCGGCCGCCAACGTGAAGGTCCCGTAGTCTTTCGCGGCCGCTCCGCTTGGAGCATGATCCCGAACACCAGGTAACGATCTCGCAAAAGATCACGCTGCCGGCGACGAGGCGGGCGCTCCCGTCGGTCACATGAAATCATCCGTTCACAATGAAATCGTCACAGTGAAACCGTCATAATGCGCCGTCATCCGAGCGTTCCCCCCACGATCTGGTGGCAGCGTCACGTAAAAGTCACCATATGTCGGGTGGAACGAATCCCGACTCACGACGAGTCACCGATTCGGCCGCGATTCGTTCGGGACTCGTTCGCCGTAACCGAGTGGGGAGCGATTTTGCCGCCCCAGGCGTTGCATTGTGATACAGAGTCAGCGCATGTCCCGGCGAAAGCCTGCCCCGGACTTGATCCGGGGTGGACGCCAGTTCGCCGACAAGGGCATGCGCCAATGTGTGAACTTGGAGCACGTTGCGATCCCGCGGGATCGCAACGTGCTCCAAGCCGACAAGGGGCCGTTGCGTCCCGCTTGCAGGACCCCTGATGGCCATTTCCTTCTCCTCCGTCACCTCCCGTGACGTCGTCGCGCGCGGCCATGGCGTCACCGCCGTGCTCGGGCCGACCAACACCGGCAAGACCCATCTCGCGATCGAGCGCATGCTCGCGCACGCGTCCGGCATCATCGGGCTGCCGCTGCGCCTGCTCGCGCGCGAGGTCTACAACAAGGCGGTCGAGCGGGTGGGCAGCGACGCGGTCGCGCTGATCACCGGCGAGGAGAAGATCAAGCCGCCCAATCCGCGCTTCTGGGTCGCGACCGTCGAGGCGATGCCGCGCGATCTCGACGTGTCGTTCGTCGCGATCGACGAAATCCAGCTCGGCGGCGACCTCGAGCGCGGCCACGTCTTCACCGATCGCATGCTCAACCGGCGCGGCCGCGACGAGACGCTGGTGCTCGGCGCCGCCACCATGCGGCCGATGGTCGAGAAGCTCCTTCCGGGCGCCAATATCTTGAGCCGCCCGCGCCTCTCCCAGCTCACCTTCGCGGGCGAGAAGAAGCTGACCCGCCAGCCGCGCCGCACCGCGATCGTCGCATTCTCGGCCGAGGAGGTCTATGCGATCGCGGAATTGATCCGCCGCCAGCGCGGCGGCGCCGCGGTCGTGCTCGGCGCGCTGTCGCCGCGCACGCGCAACGCCCAGGTCGCGCTCTACCAGTCGGGCGATGTGGATTATCTCGTCGCCACCGATGCGATCGGCATGGGCCTCAATCTCGACGTCGATCACGTCGCCTTCGCGTCCGATCGCAAGTTCGACGGCTATCAGTTCCGCAAGCTCAATCCGTCCGAGCTCGCGCAGATCGCCGGCCGCGCCGGCCGCGCCATGCGCGACGGCACCTTCGGCACCACCGGCCGCTGTCCGCCGTTCGAGACCGATCTGGTGCAGGCGTTGGAGAGCCACAGCTTCGAGAACGTGAAGATACTGCAATGGCGCAATACCGATCTCGATTTCGCATCGGTTGGCGCCCTTTCGGCGTCGCTCGCGGCGGCGCCGACGATTGCCGGCCTCACGCGCGCGCCGACCGCGGAAGACATTCTCGTGCTCGATCACGCCGCGCGCGATGACGACGTGCGCGCGATCGCGACGTCGCGTCAATCGGTCGAGCGACTGTGGGAAGTTTGCCAGGTTCCCGACTATCGCCGGCTCTCGCCCGCCGCACATTCGGAACTCGTCGTCGCCCTCTATGGTTTTCTCATGCGACAGGGTAGAATTCCCGACGATTGGTTTGCCGAACAGGTGGCGCAGGCCGATCTCACCGACGGCGACATCGACACATTGTCGCAACGCATTGCGCATATCAGGACCTGGACCTTTGCGGCGAACCGTCCGGACTGGCTTACCGACCCCGACCATTGGCAGGGCGTCGCCCGCGCGGTCGAAGACCGGCTCTCGGACGCGCTGCACGAGCGGCTCACCGAGCGCTTCGTCGACCGCCGCACCAGCGTGCTGATGCGGCGGCTGCGAGAGAACACGATGCTGGAAACGGAAATCACCAAGACGGGCGAAGTGGTCGTCGAAGGCCACGCGATCGGCCGGCTCGACGGCTTTCGCTTCGCGCCCGAGGCGACGAGCGGCGGCACGGATGCAAAAGCGCTCGGCGCCGCCGCGCAGAAGGCGCTCGCCGGCGAGATCGAGGCGCGCGCGACGCGCCTCTCGCAGGCGCCCGACTCGCAATTCGTGCTTGCCGCCGGCGGCACCATCCGCTGGGTCGGCGAGGCGGTGGCAAAGCTCACCGCCGGCGACAACATCCTGCGTCCGCGCGTGCGCATCCTCTCCGACGAGCATCTCACCGGCGCGGCGCTCGAGCACGTGCAGACGCGGCTCGATCTGTGGACGCGCACGCATATCGAGCGCCTGCTCAGCCCGCTGTTCGTGCTCGGCGCCGCCGACGACGTCACCGGCCTCGCGCGCGGCATCGCCTTTCAGATCGTCGAGGCGCTCGGCGTGCTTGAGCGCTCGAAGGTCGCCGAGGACGTCAAGAGCCTCGACCAGGCGGCGCGCGCGATCCTGCGCAAGCACGGCGTGCGGTTCGGCGCCTTCCATATCTACGTGCCGGCGCTGCTCAAGCCGGGTCCGCGCTCGCTCGCCGCCGAATTGTGGGCGCTCAAGCATGGCGGGCCGGAGGTGAAGGGGCTCGACGAGGTGCAGCGGCTCGCCTCGAGCGGGCGCACGTCGTTTGCCGCCGACAAGGAGACGCCGAAGGCGCTCTATCGCGCGAGCGGCTATCGCGTCTGCGGCGAGCGCGCCGTGCGCGTCGACATCCTCGAGCGCCTCGCGGATCTGATCCGTCCGGCGCTCGCCTGGCGCGAAGGCGGCACGGGCGCGAAGCCGGCGGGCGCGCTCGACGGCCGCGGCTTCGTGGTCACGCAGGCGATGACGTCGCTCACCGGCTCCTCGGGCGAGGACTTTGCCTCGATCCTGCGCGCGCTCGGCTATCGCATGGAGAAGCGGGCGAAGCCGCCCGAGCCGGCGCCGCCGGCGCCCGAGATGCCGGCGCCGGGCGAAGCGTCGGCGCCCGGAGTGGTGACATCGAGCGATGGCGTTGCGGCCGAAACGAGCGAGCCACCGGCCGCGCCGCATGAGGCCGTGGCCGCCGCCGCGCCGGTGGTCGCCGAGCCCCCCTCGGAGGCCTTGCCGGTGCTCGAAGCCGTGCCGGAGGTTGCGATCGAACAGTGCGTGGCGGCCGAAGCCGCCTCCGAGCCGGTCGTGCAGATCGCGGCCGAAGCCGATATCGCGTTTGGTGCGCAAGAGACCTCATCGGGCGAGCCGGTCGCTGCCGAGTCCGCCGCCGCGCCGGCCGCAACCGAGGCGATCTCGCCTGACGTGGTGTCCGCCGACCTGGTGTCCGCCGAGGTGATTGCCGCCGAGCTTGCGCCGGCGCTCGTGGCGGAGCCGGAATTCATCGAAGTGTGGCGGCCGGGCGGTCGATCCGATGAACGGCGCGGTCCGCGCCGGCACGGCCGTCCGCCCCGTCGTCCGCAGGGCGACGTCGCAACCCAGGCAACGCAAGCTCCGGCCGCCGCGGCCGAGCAAGCGGCTCCGAGCGCAGATGGCGCGGCCGCCGCGGGAGCGCCGGTGCCGGCCGAGTCCGAGGGCGAACGTCGCGATCAGCGTCCCGGCCGCCGTGATCGCGGGGCTCGCGAGGAGCGCCCGGAGGGTCGCGAAGGGCGCCGTGCCGACCGCGAACGTCCGCCGCGCCGTGATCGCGGCGAGCGGCCCGATCGTTCCGAGCGCCGCGACCGGCGGCCGGATCGGCGCGATCGCGGCGACGAGAACCGCGTTTTTGCCACCACGGAAAAAAGCCCGCGCGAGCGCGCAAGCCGCGAGCCCGATCCCAATTCGCCCTTCGCCAAGCTCGCCGCCCTCAAGGCGCAGCTCGAGGCGAACGAGAAAGAGAAACGCTAGCGCGTGATCCCGAAAAGTGCGTACCGGCTTTCGGAAAGGATCACGCACAAACAATGAGCCAAAGCGTGATGACCCTTCGAAGAATAGTCATCGCGCTGTTAGCGCGTTATCCGCAAAAGGCGGGAACGTGAGACTCGTCATGGCGCGCCCGGTTTGAGCGACGATCGCCAGCGCATCGACAAGTGGCTATGGCACGCGCGCGTCGTGCGCACGCGCAGCGCCGCGGCAGCGCTTGCTGCGTCCGGGCACGTGCGGGTCAATGGTGCGCGCGTGGTGGCGCCGGCCAAGCTGGTGCGCGCCGGCGACGTGGTGACGATCGCGCTCGATGCGCGTGTGCGCGTGCTCAAGGTTGCGGGCTTTGCGCTGCGTCGCGGTAGCGCCCCGGAGGCGCAGGCGCTCTACGAGGACCTGGCGCCATCGGACGGGAGCGTTGCGGCGGATGACGGCCCTTCGGTTGCCCGGCGGGAGCCCGGTACCGGCCGACCGACCAAGCAGGAGCGCCGCGCCATCGAGCGCTTCACGCGTGATCCCGAGACGTAGCGTCTAGCGCATATCCCGGCGAAAGCCTGCCCCGGACTTGATCCGGGGTGGCCGCCGGTTCGCCGACAAGGATATGCGCCGTGAATCCAGCTTCTCCCATGTCCGCGCGGCATGGCTGCTTGCACAGGGCGCAGTCATGCGCTAGCACGAACGTCGGCCGATGTTCCGGCGGAGCCCTTTCCGTATGACCTACGTCGTCAGCGAAAACTGCATTAAGTGCAAGTACTTGGACTGCGTCGAGGTGTGTCCGGTGGATTGCTTCTACGAGGGCGAGAACATGCTCGTCATCCATCCCGACGAGTGCATCGATTGCGGCGTGTGCGAGCCCGAATGTCCCGCCGAGGCAATCAAGCCGGACACCGAGCCGGGCCTCGAGAAGTGGTTGGAATTGAACGCCGAATACGCCAAGGCTTGGCCCAATATCACGATCAAGCGTGAACCGCCGCCTGACGCCAAGGACTGGGACGGCATCAAGGACAAGCTCCAATATTTCTCGCCCAAGGGTGGGCAGGGCGACTAGCGTACCTGCGCGGGCGCCGCCATTTACCAATCGGTCGAATTTGCCGCGTCGGATCCGCGAGATTTACCGCTGAACTGCGCCGCAAGGCTTTGATTTCCGACGAAAATGTGTTATATAGGGGACACAATGAACAAACCCCGCGCCGCAAGCTCCCCCTGGGGAGCCTTTTTTTCCGGTGCGTTCCCGAGGAACCGTCGTTCAGGGGCGTGAGACCCACGCGAAAGCTGTGGCTGCAAAAACGCGTCATCGGTCGAAGTCGAAAAAGACCGCCAACAAACCCTCCGCCGCCATTCGCCGGAGGACTCCGCAGGCCGCGCGCGGTACCGCCCGTCGCGCTGCTCCCGTTTCGAAGCCGGCCCGGCGCGATGCCGACCGCCATGGAGTGACCGAGGGAATGACTGTAGCCACCAAGAAGACCACCCAACGACAAGGCTTCAAGACCAACGAGTTCATCGTTTATCCGGCCCATGGCGTGGGTCAGATTCTGGCGATCGAGGAGCAGGAAGTCGCGGGGTGCAAGCTTGAGCTGTTCGTCATCAACTTCGTCAAGGACAAGATGACGCTGCGGGTTCCGACCGCCAAGATCGCGGCCGTCGGCATGCGCAAGCTCGCCGAGGGTCCGATCGTGCGCCGCGCGCTCGAGACGCTCAAGGGCCGCGCGCGCATCAAGCGCACCATGTGGTCGCGCCGGGCGCAGGAATACGAAGCCAAGATCAATTCCGGCAACATCGTCGCGATCGCCGAGGTCGTGCGCGACCTCTATCGCTCCGATACCCAGCCGGAGCAGTCCTACAGCGAGCGCCAGCTCTATGAAGCGGCGCTCGACCGGCTGTCGCGCGAAATCTCGGCGGTGCAGCGCATCACCGAGACCGAGGCGATCAAGGAAATCGAAGCGGCCCTGGCAAAGGGCCCGCGCCGCGGCGTCAAGCCCGGCGACGAGGAAGCCGTCGTCGAGGAAGAGGCGGCCTGAAAGGCCTCTCCTTCCATCCAACACATCAAGGCCCGGCCATTCGGCCGGGCCTTTTTGCTATGGGGAAAGGGCGAGTAGAGAATGGCGAGCAGCGAATAGAGAAGGACCCTCCGTCGCCCTCTACTCGCTATTCGCCATTCGCTATTCGCCCCTCTACCGCTACTCGCGCCTCTACGCTGGTACCATTCGCGCGGACCCCGATCTCTCCATGGTTAAGTCATAATTAAACACCGTTTGCGAGGAGTAATGGGTCCGTAAACGGGGTGTAGGGAATCGTGGCAGTCGGGAAGGGGATGCGCCGCAGGGCTGGCAAGCGCGTGCTTGCGGGGCTCGCGGCAGTCGGGGTCGTGGTGATTGCCGGTCTGCTTGCGGCCTGGGGCGTGAGCCCGGGCGAGGGCGGTGTAATTGCTCCGGCCGACGTGGTCGCGTTCCGCTTTCCGGCCGACTGGAAGGACGACACGGCGACCGGCACCGCGCAGCCCGCGGCCTTCGCGCTCGCCAGTGTCTCCGAGCCGGGTTCGCGCGACAGCGCGATGCTGTTCAATCCCAATCCGATGTGGCCGGTGGCGGCGCCCGTCGCCGAGCCCGCGCCCGGCAGTGCAGCGTCGCGCGAGCCCAAATCCGAGCTCAAGGCCGAGCCCAAGCCCGAGCCCAAATCCGAGCTCCAGCCGGCGCCGAAACCCGCGCCGCAAGCGCAGGCGAGACCGGTCGTCGTCGCCACCCGCTCGCTCGCGCCCGTGCACCATCCGCGTCCGCCCAAGGACAGCGGCATGATGTTCAACGAGGCCCAGCTCGCCAGCATCAAGGCGCGACTCAGGCTCTCCGATTATCAGGAGCAGTACTGGCCGCCGGTCGCTGCCGCGCTGCATGCGATCGGCGTGCGCGTCGCGCAGGAGCCGGTACGCCCGGCCTCGGCCTATGCGGGCGAGGGCGCGCTCGCCGGGATCGATCCGGACGGCCCGGAAGTGCAGCAGCTCAAGTCCGCCGCCTTCCCGCTGATCATGAGCATGAACTACGAGCAGAAGGACCAGGTGCGCGTGCTCGCCCGCACGATGGGCCTCGAGCAGGTCGCCTCGTCGTTCTGACCCTCGACACATTCGGTGTCATCATCCGCGCAAGCGGATGATCCAGCAATCACCGCGATCGCATGCGGGTACTGGATGCCGGCTTGCGCGCCGCTTGCGCGGACATGTCGGCCCAGTATCGGGAGCACGGTTGCTTCGGCGTGCTGCGCACGCCTCGCAATGACCTGCCCTCACTGCTTCTGCAGCCCGATCTCCCGCGCGATCTGCGTGATGCGTGCGCGCTGCTCGGCGATCATGGCGGCGAATTCGGCGGGGGTGCCGGTGCGCATCGCCTGGCCGAGCACGGCGAGCCTCTCGCGCAGCGCCGCGTCCGCGCCGACCGCGCGCACGTCGGCGGCGATGCGCTCGCGCAAGGGCTCGGGCATGCCGCGCCAGCCGAAGAAGCCCTGAAAACCATCGCCCGCAAGCTCGGGATGGCCGATCTCGCGCGCGGTCGGCAGATCCGGTGCGGCTGGCGAGCGCTCGCGGTTGGTGACGACGAGCAGCTTCACCTTGCCGGCCTTGGCGAGCGGCAGCAGCGGCAAAAGCCCGGTCGCCACCACCTGGATGCGCCCTTGCACGATGTCCTGGAACGCCGGCGAGAAGTCGCGGTAGGACACCTGCACCATGTCGAGCCGCGCGTCCTTGGCAAAGCCCGCGAAGGTGAACTGGGGCAGCCCGGGCGTCGCCGCCCAGCTGAGCTTGCCCGGCTCGGCGCGCGCGAGCTTGATCAGCCCGTCGATCGAATCGACGCCGAGCGACGGGTTGACGGCGACCGCGAGGAACGAGTCGGAAGCCGACGCGATCGGCACGAGGTCGCGGTCCGGATCGTAGTCGAGCTGGGCGTGCGACACCGGATTGATGGTCACCGGCCCGCCGATCGAGAAGAGCAGCGTGTGCCCGTCATGCGCGGCGACGAACGCCATGACGGCGACGAGTCCGTCCGGCCCGGCCCGGTTCTCCACCACCACGGCTTGGCCCCAGCGTTGGCCGAGCCGATCGGCAAACAGCCGCGCCGTGACGTCGGTCGCGCTGCCCGGTCCGAGCGGCACGATCAGCCGCACCGGCTTCTGCGGCCAGGGTTGTTGCGCCGGTGACGGCGTCGCGGCGGTGATGATGGCGATGAGCGCGGCCACGAGCGGTAGGGTGGGCAAAGCGAAGCGTGCCCACGCGGAGTGGCGGGCACGGCGCTTCGCGCCTTTGCCCACCCTACGGCACGAATGGATCACCTGCGCCGTCACTCCACCACGATCTTCACCAGCGAGCCGGGCTTCGGCCGCTCGCCCGGCGAGAGGCCGTTGAGCACGCGGAAGCGCTCGACCTGGCGGTCGATCATCGCCATGCGGCTCGCGAGCTTCTCGACCGTGTCGCCCGGCTTGACGGTGACGATCTTGAGCCGCAGCGGCTTCGCCTGCTGCGCCTCCGTGACGCTCAGCCGGCGGAAGGTCGCGACCGACTCGCGAAACTCGTGCTGGATCTCGGGCGAGTCGGCCTTGGTCGCGAAGATGAAGCGATAGACCTCGCCGTTGAAGCGGATGGCATAGAGGCGAAAGACCCACTGGTCGCCGTGGGCCGCCGCGGTCGCGGCCGGGAGGCCGCCCAAATTGAGCTCCTGGATCGACTCCTTGTCCACGTTCTCGATCCAGCCGGAGCCGAGATAGTCGGTGAGGCTCTGCTCTGCCGGCACGTGCACGGCGTCGAGCCGCAGCGCCTCGTTGCCGCCGTCCTTGAGCCCGAGCACCGCCTGCGCGGTGTTTTCCAGCGTGAAGCCCTCCGGCGCCGTGAAGGTGAAGCTGAGCTTGGGATGCAGGAAGCGGCGGCCGCGCACATAGCCTTCGACCGGGTCCTCGCCGTAGACCAGCCCGTCGAGGGTCTGCAGGTAGGCATTGCGATCGCGCTCGCCGGTGCCGTTGCCGGCGGTCCCCGGCGCCGCGAACTGCCGTGCCGTCGTCTGCGCGGCCTTCACCCGCTCGGGGGTCGCCGGATGCGAGGAGAAGAAGTCGGGCGAGCGCACGTCCGTGCCGTTGCCGCCGGCGCGCAGATCGGCGTTGCGGCCCATCGAGGTGAGGAAGCGCGCGGCGCCGAACGGATCGTAGCCGGCGTGCGCCGCGATGCCGACGCCCATCTCGTCCGCCTGGAATTCCTGCGAGCGCGAGAAGGTCGCGAACTTGATCTTGGAGCGGGCGAGCGCGAGCGCGCCCTCCTGCGGGTCGCTCAGCACGTCGTTGACGACCGCGCTGTTGATCGAGACCTGGCGCGCCTCTTCCTCGCGCAGCGCCGCATGCTTGAGGATCACGTGCGACATCTCGTGCGAGAGCACCGAGGCGAGCTCGGCGTCGTCGTTGGCGAGCGCGAGCAGCCCGCGCGTGACGTAGAGCTGGCCGGTCGGCAGCGCGAAGGCATTGACCGCCGGCGAGTTGAGCAGCGTCACCTTGTAGGCGACGTCGGGTCGGTCGGAGGCGGCGACCAGGCGGTTGACGAGCCCGGTCACCTGCACTTCGAGCTTGGCGTCATCATATGCGCCGCCGTAGGCCGCCAGGATGCGCTGGTGCTCGCGCTCGGCCGGCGTGGGCGCGGCCGCGTTCTCGGACGGCGCCTGCTGCGGCGCCGACGTCATCAGGTTCTGCTGGTCGCCGGTGAAGCGGTCGCCCGAGCAGGCGGCGAGCGCAAGCGCGGCGGCGATCAGGGCGAACAGCGTCCGTCCCGAACCGCGACGCAAGTCGGGCCTGCCCGGCCTGCGCATCGACAATGCCGAAATCAGGCAAGCCCGATTTCGATACCGCCGCAATGAATCTGCCACCCAGTTCACCCGCAACCCGTCCCTTGGTCGCTCAGTCGCCTACGCTTCCCCGATGACCGCTACGTTCCGATGACCTCGATCCGCTCCGGTTCCGCCGCCTCGCTCCAGGATCGCCCCGCTCCTCGAACCAAGCGGGCGGGGCGCCGCGAGCGAACGCGAGACCCCTGGCCGTAAACTGACGCGCGTTACGTTTCAAAATCGTAACGGTGAAATCCTCGCTCCGGCGCTGCCCGAAATTGACACCGATTGTGCTGGCGCTCGCGTGCACCGGCACCACTTTGCCCTCGACCAGCGTGAAACGGCCCCGTTTCGCCAAAGATCCCCCGCCGGGTCATTGGCTGCTTCGGGAAAATAGCGCGGATCGCCCAAGAGGCCAAGCGCTTGCGCCGGCCCGGCGCATTCGGCGGCTCGCCGTGCCGGGGCGCGAATCTATCCGGGCAAGGCCTTGCTCCAACAGGCTTTTCACCACCGAGCCGGTGGTATCGCGCGGCGCGGCGTCCGCCCGGACGCGGCGCCCGGTCACGAATTTGCTATGTTGTGGCATAACCTGCCGGCGGCGGCGAGCGCCCGCAGCCCGGCGGCTCAATCCGCGAATCGCAACCGCATCCTGGTCAAAGCGTCCGCGACCTCGGCCGGCCCCTCGACCGTCGCGTAGGCCGCGACCGCGATTGTCCGGCGCGCCCATAGCGAGGCGCTGGCGAAACGCGTCCAGACCGAGCCGTCCGGCCACGCCCCCTCGCGCAGGCGGATCCGCAGCCAGCGGAAATTACCCGGCGCGAAGCCGTCAGTATCGGACCAGCGCACGAACATCCGGCCCCACGGATTGACGGACTACTTGTCGGCGATGAGTTCGATCTGCTCCGGCCCCGTCGCCTCGATCCAGGGACCGCCCCGTTCCTCGATCCATCCGCGCACCAGCACGCGCCGTCCCGCGAGCGAACGCACCGCGAGACCCGCGGCCGTGAACGCACGCTCGTTGCGTTTCAAGATCGTCACGGTGAAATCCTCGCTCCAGCGCTGCCCGAAATTCATGTAGATGGTGCCGCCGCTGTCGCGTACCGACACGACCTTGCCCTCGACCAGCGTGAACCGGCCTCTCTCGGCCAGGACCACCGCCGGGTCGTCGGCGGGCTTCGGCAAATAGCGCGGATCGCCCCACAAGCCGAGCTTCTGCGCCCGCGCGGCGCGCTCGGCCGTGCGCAGGTCGGCCACGCATGCGGCTTCGCCGGGATGCGCCGCGAGGCGGGCATGGCCTTGGGATAGGAGCGATTTCACGACCGAGCCCGACTCGGCGCCGGCCGCGACGGCATCCGCGACGATGCGGCCGTAGCGGTCGGTCACGAGCTTGGGATGCTTGAGCGAAACCTCGTGGCCGCCGACCAGCGCCTGCAGCGCCGCGGTGGCCGCAAGCGCCGGTTCCGTTGAGGCGTTGTTCGCATCATGCGCCGCGGCGGCCGAGGTCGCCGGCGCGGGCAGGGGCGGGACCTCGATCCCGGCGAGTCGCACCTCGCGGCCGTCGGCGAGCACGAAGGTGCGGCCATCGACCACTGTTTTAACGGTGCCGGTCGCGATCGTTTCGAGCTGGCAGGCGGGCCGAGCGGAGCTCTTGCGCGTTGCCGCCGCGGCCGGCACCGCGAGCGCGACGCAACCCGCAATCGCGGCGAGATAGAACCCGCGCGAACGTCGCGATGGCCGATGCATCAAGCTTGCCGACATCGTGCCCCCCGGCAATGCGGCCTGTCTGCCTGAAAGGTGGGGCGACAACGTGACCGTCCGCATACGCAAGCGTGTCCGCAGGGATCGGCGCGCGGCGAAAATTCAAGCGAGCGAATTCACATAGGCGCGCAGCCGGTCGAGAAAAAGCGCCAGCGCCGCCGGCAGGGTCCGGGCCTTCAGCGTCACGATCGCCACCGGAAAGCTGGCATTCGGCAACCGGATCGGAAGCTGCTTGAGCTCCCTGCATTCAGGATTGAGACGCAGCATCGACTTCGGCATCGCGGTCACGAAATCGCCCGTCGCCAGCAGATGCGCCCGCAGCTGGACCGAAAAGCTGACGACGCGAATCGTCGGGACCGGCAGATCATTGGCCCGGAATGCCTGCTCCATCAGCATGGTCGTGAGCGTGTGTGGCGAGGCGCCGACCCATGACGCATCGTGCAGGTCGGCGAGCGTCAGCTTGCGCCGCCGCGCCCAGCGGCTGTTCGCGCCCGCCGCGATGACCACCTCGTCGTCGAACAGGATCTCCACATCGAGGTCCTTGCCGAAGGGATCGTCCGGCTTCGACAGCCGCGCCAGCACCACGTCGAGCTCGCGCGCGTGCAGCTCCGGCACCTCCAGCGTCGGCGTCGGCACGGGCTCGATCGTCAGCGTCAGGCCCGGATAGTCGCGGCAGATCGCCTGCACGACCGGCGCCAGGATGGCGCCGGCAATCGAGTCGGGGCATCCGATGCGCACCTCGCCGCGGGCCGGATCGGCGAGAAAATTGATGTCGCGGATGCCGAGCTTGAGCTCGTCGAAGGCCGCGAGCCCGCGCTTGAGCAGCGCCCGGCCGTAGACCGTCGGCTCGACCCCCACCGAGCTGCGATCGAACAGGCGGGCGCCGAAGGCATGTTCGAGGTCGGCGACGACGCCGGAAACGGCGGGCTGGCTGACGCCGAGCTCAACGGCCGCCTTGGCCATGCTGCCGTGCTCCACGACCATGAAAAAAACTTGCAGATCGCGAAAGCGGAGGCGGCGGCCAATGCCGGTCAGGGCAACCGCTTCGGGAGTGACCTTGCGCATGCGGGGGATTTATAGCACTACAGCACGTGCGGCAATTATGCCGCGCGCCGGAGCGTGAGACAACTCTGGAGCGCGGCTGGCGGCGAAGCGCGGTTTCGATCGGACGTGCGACGTCGGGAGCGTGCCTCATGCGGCCCTGGCCTCTTGCTCTCGCAATCGCCCTCGCGGTCGGAGCCATCGGCATCGACCGCTCGGCCGCGCAGGATTTTCCGTCGCGACCGGTCACGATCGTCATCCCGTTTCCGCCCGGCGGTGCCTTCGACGCCACCGGACGAATTATCGCCGAGCGCATGCGGTTGGCGCTCGGTCAGCCCGTCATCATCGAGAATGTCGGCGGCGCGGCCGGCAACATCGGCGTCGCCCGCGTCGCGCGCGCGGCGCCCGACGGCTACACGCTGAGCTACGGCATCTGGAGCACGCACGTCATCAATGCGGCGATCTATCCGCTCGGCTATGACGTGGTGAAGGATTTCGCGCCGATCGCGCTGCTCGCGACGTCGCCGCAGGTGATCGTCTCCAGCAATGCGGTGCCCGCGAAGGATCTGCGCGGCCTCATCGCCTGGCTCAAGGCCGATCCCGGTCGCGCCACGCTCGCGACCGTCGGGCCGGGCAGCCCGCCGCACGTTGCGGGACTGTTGCTCGAGCAGCTGACGCAGACCCGCGTTCGCTTCGTGCCCTATCGCGGCGGCGCGCCGGCGGCCCAGGATCTGCTGTCCGGCCAGGTCGACTTGAGCATCCTGCAGCCGGCCGTGGTTCTTCCGTATGTGCGCGCCGGAAAGCTCAGGGCCTATGCGGTGGCCGCCGCGGCCCGGCTGACCGCGGCGCCGGAGATTCCGTCAGCGGACGAAGCGGGTGTGCCGGGCCTGCATGTGTCGACGTGGTCGTCGCTGTGGGCGCCCAAGGGCACCCCGAAGGAGATCGTCATGAAGCTCAACGCCGCCGTGACCGAGGCGCTTGCCGATGCGGACGTGCGCAAGCGGCTCGCCGAGATCGGCCAGGAGATTCCCCCGCGCGCGCAGCAGACGCCGCAAGCGCTCGCGGCGCTGCAGCTTGCCGAGATCGCCAAATGGTGGCCGATCATCAGGGCTGCCCATGTCGAGGCGCAATGACGTCGCGTCACGGCCAGGCGGCGTCCGCCGCCCCGACCGCGCGGCCGAGCTCCGACGAGCGCGTCGCCGACCTCGTGCAGGCCGGCAGGATGCGCGTCGGGCTGTTCCCGCCGCAGTACGTCAGGGATGCGGCGACCGGCGCGCTCGCGGGGGTGTGGGTCGATATCGTGCGCGCTCTCGGTGAGCGCGTCGGCGTGGAAGTCGTGGTGGTGGAGAACCCCACGCCGGCCGCGGTCGTCGCTGCGCTCGACGCGGCCCGCTGCGACATCGCCTCGCTCGGCTACGATCCCACGCGCGCGGCCCGCGTCGGCGGCTTCTCGCCGCCGTTCATGCGCGTCGACTACACCTTGATGCTGCCCGCCGGCTCGCCCATCGGGCGGATCGCGGAGGCCGATCGGCCCGGCATGCGCATCGCCGCCGTGCGCGACCACGCCTCCACGCTCGCGCTCGGCCGCCTGTTGCGGCACGCCGCGCCGGTGACCGTGGACACCGCCGCCGAGGCCTTCGAGCTACTGCGCGGCGGGCGCGTCGACGCCTGGGCGTCGGTTCGCCCGGCGCTGCTCGAGTATGCCGGACGCTGGTCGGGAGCGCGCGTGCTCGATGACGACTACGGCGCCAATCAGCCCGCCCTGGTCGTCGCCAAGGGCCAGGCGGCGCGGCTCGCCTATATCAGCGAATTCGTCGAATACGCCAAGGCCTCGGGCCTGGTGCAGCAGGCGATCGCCCGCGCCGACCGCGCCGGCTACGCGCTCGCGGCGTGAGCGCGGGCGCCGACCTGCGCGCCTTTAGTTCCGGCCGCCGCGACCCGCGCTGCACGGTTGTGCGCTGGGTTGTCGAACCGTAGCCTGCAACCGTCGCACCGCGACAGGA
>Ga0209006_10001106_pt1 | contig 24711 bp, 48 predicted proteins | sample JacPin_JW_Ref_O2_FD_188567 | JGI IMG/M metagenome (GOLD analysis project Ga0209006, IMG submission 188567) | Forest soil microbial communities from Algoma, Ontario, Canada - Jack Pine, Ontario site 1_JW_Ref_O2 (SPAdes) (version 2) | ecosystem: Environmental > Terrestrial > Soil > Boreal... | reverse complement strand
GCCGCGCCGCAGCCGGTCGATCTGGCGGCCTCGGTGGTGGGGCCGGCGGGACTCGGACGGACGCCGATCGGAGGTGGCCTGGCTGGGCTGGAGCGGTGGCGGCTCGTGGGCGATCGCCTCGAGCGCACGCAGTTGGACGACCGGAAGGTGGAGTACCCGCGGATGGACCAGATGGTCGAGGGCCAGGCCTTCCGCTTCGGCTACGCCGTCGAGCTGGCGCCGGTTCCAGGTACCTCACGTTCAGCTTCAGGGTTAGGGTCGACTTCAGGTTTAGGGTTAGAGTTCACTTCCCCTGCTACACTGTGGATATCGTTCTGACCAGGAAGCGTCATTCCGAACAGAGCGGCCACGCACCCAAGCCTTACCTCATGGGGCTCCGACCGGGACGACCGGCGGGCGATCTTCCTCCCGCCGCCCGGTCGTGGTGCGTCATCTTCCTTGTATGTCCGCCTGCTCGAGCCCTGCCCTTCCCTCCTGATTGCGTTACAGCGCGCGGGTACCGTGGCGACGATGCCAACGAGCTGCATATATGCGATCACCAGCGGGGAGTCGGTGTGGTACGTCGGACGCACCATCGACCTCGACAAACGCTGGGGGGCACATCTCTCTGCCCTGAAATATGGGAAGGGCCGAAATCGGCTCCTCCAATGGGTCTACAACCGCTCCGCCGTCCGAGTGAAGGTGCTCGAGCACTTAGCTTGCCCTCGCAGTATCGACTGGAACGATCCGAAGCACCGGGCGATGGTACAGCGGGAGATCGACTGGCGCCGGATGCATCCGTTGGCGTGGGACGGAGGCCGCGAGGGTCGTGAGGACTACCTCTGGCCCGAACGAAACACTCCCAATGGGTGGATCGACCAGGGTGAATGGCGATGTGAGCCGATGTATGTCACTCATGAGATGATGGCGACCCGCCGGGAGCGTGCAGGGTCTGTGCTCCGCTAGCCGTTCGGCACATGCCCTGGCCAGACGGGTCTTGCAGCGCCGTGATGGACTTTTTCGACTTCCTCCCCGATTTGGTCATGGTCGGGATCGCCACCATGCGCAGCTCGGCACCGCAATAGCGGCAGATCGAGGGCGTCATCGCAACGCCTCCCTGACGACGAGCTCCACCCGCGCCGTCTCGTCCTCGACGATTCGGCCGTGCCACTCCACAATCTGCTTGTCGTCCACGAACAAAATCCCGTTGGCTGAGTCCCACAGCCACTTTTCGTAGTTGTCGCCGTCCCCATCCTTCCGGTGATCGCGCTTAATCGCACGCACGAAGGTGTAGTCGAAGCGAATGGGGCCCGCGAGGGGCTGTTGGCCGGCCGTGAGGCGCAAAAGGTGGGTCTGAAGCTCCAACTTCGCCTCTTTGGCCGCTTTAGGCATGTAGATGCCGCCATTTCGGGCCGCGTGAGGCCGGGGCCAGGCGTAGGGAGCCATCGGAATTGATAATTCGATCATGGCTCGACCACTTCGGACTCGAAGCGGGTCCCTTTGTCGCGTTGGACGCTCATTTGAAATGACAAACGGCTTGAAAGAGCACTACGCCCTTCGGCGTGATGTATCGGTACTCCTGGCCGTTCCACTCGACGTCGTAGCCCTCCGGGGCGACGACAAGACGTCCGCCGATGACCACCAGACCTTCCTTGTTGGCGTCGCGGTGACCTTCTCTCCTCCAGGTCACTTCCCCACCCTCTCTGACTCCACATGGCGCTTCCACTCTTGCATGGCAGCAGCACGATCCTTGCCGACGAAAATATCGCCGCACTCGCAGCCCATGGTGCAAGAGGCGTCATCGTGGATCGAAACGGTCTGGATTCGGTGATTAGGCATATTCGGGCAGACCGAGATCGGCACGCGTCGGGTGGTGCAACGTCTTACCCCCCCCCGGAAGCAGGCACATGTGCTTACCGCGAGAATCGACGTAGTTCTCCAGTCGATCAGGCCCCACAATCGCCTCGCCGCAATAACGACAGGTCATTTTTCTGCCTCCATTGGCACTGAGCGCGTGATCCGGTGGTCAGACATCGAGAAACGCCTTCACTTCACCCAGGAGACCACGTAGCTGCTTGGCCTTGCGCTCGTCGGCGCTGTCCGGTCGCGCGTTGTAGTACCACGTCGCCGACCAGTGTTCGATGCGCGTTAGAGCCTCAACGAGACGTTCAATCTTGATCTCCTGGTCGGCAATTGTGCGCTGCATCGTGCGAATCGCCTTCGCGTCTTGCTGCGTCGGGTTCATGCCCACTCCGGCCCGAGCTTGGCATGCTCAGCCTCGATGAAAGGCCCCAACGCCCGGTGATCGAAAAGAGGCTTCGTCAACCGCAGTCGCGCCGCGGTAGGCAACGTGGACAGCTCCAGCACCGGGATCAGTCGCGGATCTTCGTGTCGAAGCACCAGGAATCCAATTGCCGTGGCGTAGGCCACGTAGCGGTGACAGGCGTCGTGGCACCAGTGACACAACGGCAGGAGGTTGGACCAGGAGTGGTCACCCCCTTGGGACCTGAGCTTTCGGTGGTGAACGACCTCTGAGTGGTCCTTACAGAGCCGACAGGGGTCCTGGAGCACGATGGGCCGTCTGGCCTTGAGCGTGGCGTCAGAGGCCGTTGTGGAGCGTCTGGTGCGCTTCCACGGCGCGCGGGGGAAGGGGGTGACCCGCGAGGGCATCGGAGTGCGTCGGAGGGGCTGCGAGCGCTTCATACCTTGATCGCGCCGCGCTCTGCCGGGTCCACGCCTTCGGGCCACGTCGTGTACTGGGAGTAATAGGCGCCCCTGAGGTTGGCGCTCCTGAGGTCGGCGCTCCCGAGGTCGGCGCTCCCGAGGTTGGCGCCCCTGAGGTCGGCGCCCCCGAGGTTGGCGCTCCCGAGGTTGGCGCCCCTGAGGTCGGCGCCCCCGAGGTCGGCGCCCCCGAGGTCGGCGCTCCCGAGGTTGGCGCTCCCGAGGTTGGCGCCCCTGAGGTCGGCGCTCCCGAGGTCGGCGCTCCTGAGGTTGGCGCTCCTGAGGTCGGCGCTCCCGAGGTCGGCGCTCCCGAGGTTGGCGCCCCCGAGGTCGGCGCTCCCGAGGTCGGCGCTCCTGAGGTTGGCGCTCCTGAGGTCGGCGCCCCTGAGGTCGGCGCTCCTGAGGTCGGGACGCTGCTTGTCCTCCTTCCACGCCACGATCCGCTCGAGCAACATCACGGCGCGCTGTAGCGTCGTCGGGGGGTCCGCATCCTTCTCGGCGCGCATGGCGAACGCGATCACTTCGTTCGGAATCCACCAGGTGTCCAGCGCGCCGTCCAGTCCGAGCCGGACGAGCTGCGCCCGGTCCTCGACGGTCGTTCGCGGCGCGTCGTTGGCCATGATGACCTGAGACGCGATGATCGAGTGACAGCACCTCGGGTGGTCGGTCCACTCGTCGCACTCATCGAGCCATGCCAGAAGCGTCATGGCGCACGCCTTCTTCTCCGACAGGTTCCCCGGCCCGTCGATCAACTGAAACTCGGCCAGGGCCTCGTCAACGGTCGTCCTCACGGCCACATCTCCAGTCCGTATTTGTCGTGCATTCGGTCAAAAGCCAAATCCGTTCCATCCCACACCGACTCCGCGGGGCGCTCGGGGGGAAGGGTGTCCGCCGGTTGCCGGAGCCTTGCTGCCCCCGAACGCTCCGTCGTCCCCTCTCTGCCTTCGCTGCCCCCGCGGACGGTCGGTGCTTTCACCCACTCAGGTGAAACCTTGTCGGCTCTGATGTCGTCGAGCAGTTCCTGGAGGCCGTTACGCATCGGCGTCGGCAAAGAACTCGGACCACACAACCTGTCGGTCCCCGATGAACGAGCGCAGACCGCGGACCAGGCCGCTCCAACCCTCGTCCTTGAGTGCGACGATGGACTTACCGGGCAGCTTCTCCCAGGAGTCGACGCCGACCACTTCCAGGATTGCTCGCAATATGTCCCCGGTGCGCGCATGGCATCCCGATGTGCCTCCGAGACAAAGAGTGCCAGCGGCTTGGGACGAGTGGCCGTAGTCGAGATAGAGCATGAACGTGAAGATCCCATGGTCCTCGATGCCGAGGAAGGTGCTGGTGATCTTCGCGTTCACCGCTTCAAGGTCGCTCACTTCTCTGCTCCATCTCGTCGCCCCGCCTCATAGGCGGCGTCCCAAAGCTCTTGAAGCATGGTGAACACGATTTCCGCGGCCTTCGTCCCTTGCTCAGGAGTCGTGCCGGGGTTGTCGAGGTCGAAGATGATCCGAGCGATGTCCTCTCCGACCGTCGAGCAGAGCCGGATGCGGTCGGCTGTGGTCGCGCTCACGACGCCGCCATTCGGTTCGTCTCGGCCTCGACGGCCTTGATGAGGCGATTCTGCTGACGAACTACCGACACCCACAGACCGGCCCGGTAGCACCAGAAGGCAACGAAGGGCGCCAAGACCACAAGGAGCCACCACGACGCATTGAGGACCGTTCCGATGATCGTGACCACAAACACTGGGGCCAGCGCACCGATGACCCAGAAGAGGTGGTTCCACACCACGTCCATGTGGGCGTTCATCTCGTCAACATCGGGTCGCCTAGACACTGGCGTCCTGCAACAGTTCCTCGAGCGCGATCTCGATCAGGCCACTCAGCGAGATGCCCCGCCGGTCGGCCTCCTTGCGGGCCTTGGCTCCCGTTTTGGGGTCAACCCGGGCTGTGAGGGTGTCGTATGCAGGCATGTATGCATACTGACAGATGAAATATCATCCGTCAATCCCTTTTGTCGTCCTTCTCCACCAGCGTCACGTATCCCTGTTCGTCCTCGGTCCGCTGCGCCTCAGGGACGTCGGCTTGGACCCGACGTCCTTCTGAGAGCGCTGCGAGCTGCCCTGAGGTCTTGTGGTTCCCGGTCTTTACTTCGTCGTGGACGTCGCCAACGGCCGCGGTGACGTCTCGGAAGCCTCTCCGTGTGCCGCGTTGGCCCCAGGCCGTGATCAGCGCTACCAGGACCAGAGCAGCCGAAGGCATCCAGACAGACGCGTCAACGCCGAGCATGGCCGATTGTGGCAGATCAGATCGACGCGATCGCCTGCATGAACAAGGGGCTCACCGTGTTCGACGCGACGGTCTTGGAGTTGACCCCCGCCGCGAAGATCGACGCCGCGCCACCGGTGGACACGCCCGCGGCGAGGTCGACCTGGAACGCACCGGGCGTCAGGCCCGTCAGGTGCCACTTGACGGCCACGGCCAGGATCGTCGTCAAGGCCGCCGCCGCGAGCTGGAGCACGTTCTGATTGAACCCGACCACCGCGCCTCCGGTGTGATTGAACAGGGCAGCGAACAGAGCATGCCCGGCAGCCCCGGTGGTTACCTGGGCCGTGAAGTACGCCGACACGTCCACGATCCCATTGGCGGGCACAGTGAAGGCCAGGGTGGCGTTCGTCGTGTCCAGAGCGGCGATGGTGGTCACTGCGACGGTGTAGGTCGTTCCCGCGGGAGCGTAGGACTGCGAGGCCAAGATCGTCCCGGGGAGCACGCCGTAGGCCGGTGTCGAACCGCCCTGGAGCACCGTCCCCGCGGCACCCACTGCCAGACGCGCAGGCTTGCCCGCCGTTCCCCCGACGATCAGGTCTCCCGCCGTGGTCATCGGGTCGACGTCGAGCGGGCCGCCCCACGTCTGCGCCGTCGTGTCGATGGTGAGGCCCGCGGTAGGCGTGTCGAGCGTCCAGATCGTGTTGGCGTATCTCGTCCCGAACTTGACGACTGAGCTGATCCCCTGAGCCAGCACGCCACCGGACGGGAAGTCCGTGGGCCGCGTCCACGCGCCTCCGCCGGCAGGGAGGACCCACGGCCCGTTCTGCGATGCCGTGGACTGTGCGACGAGAAGCACGTGGTCGGTGGCGGCCAGGGCGTAGCCGTCAATCGTGGGCGTGCCGGTGAGTGAGGCCACGTTCGTCGTCGCGACCGCTGCACACGCAGTGATTACCGGAGAGTTGAGATTGAACCGCGACGTGCCCTTGTTGGCAACGTCGGAGAGGTTGTTCACCGCGAGCAGCGCGCCGCGTGGGGAGTAGGCGCATACGTGCCAGGTGTTGGGCGTCCCGGGGTCGGAGACGACGAGCACTCCGGTCCCTGGCGCGACGCTGAGCGTTGCCAGCCCGTTGTTGCCGAGGAAGTTGATGACGTCGGAGCCGGTCGTTGCCAGGGTGACCGGGACGGTGCCCTCGTTGAGGACTCCCTGGATCACCGACAGACCGGTGGCGACAGGAATCGTCATTGTCTGCGCCGCGGTGGAGCCAAAGAACGCTGCGATCTGGCCAGCGATCAGCGTCGTCGAGCTGTTCGTGTCGATGATCGAGAAGTTGCCGAGCTGGGGGTAGGACTGCCCGCCCCAGATCGTCCCGGTCCACGTGAGGAGCGCTCCGGTCGCTGGGACGCCGGTGTTCACCGGGTTGCCCTGGAGCGCCACGACGGTGAGCGCGTTGGAGTCGAGGGCAGCGGTGGCGTCGCCGGTGAGCGCCGCTCGTTCGACCACCACGGCGCCGGTCGTCGGGCTGATGACCATGGAGCCACCCGCGCCCGCCGTGACCGATGTGACCGCACCGGTGGCAGGCGACCAGACCGCCGTGCCGCCCGAGACGGTGAGCACCTGGCCCGTCGAGCCGATGCCGAGGAGCGTCCCCGCGCCAGCGCCCGTCCCGAGCAGGAGCTGACCCTTCGCCGTGAACAGCGCCTCGACCGCGGCCAGGGTGACGGGGTTGGCGGGGAGGCCGTGGTCGTGGTCGTTGCGGGCGTAGGTCGTCCCGGTCCCGACCACTGCCGCGGCGCCGAAGGCGTCGGGCCCGGTGACAGTGGTGGCCGGCCCGGGGATCGCGGCCAGGGTCGCCCACGTCGCGGTGCCCCCGGCTACCTGGAGCACCTGCCCGGTGCTCCCGATTGCCAGGAGAGCCCCTGTACCGGCTCCTGTGCCCAGGAAAAGCTGACCCTTGGCGGTGAACGTCGACTCGATGTCGGTGACCGTCAGGACCACTGCACCGGTCCGTGTGTTGAAGCTGTTGACGACGGCGGTGGGGACCCAGGCCGAGCCGTTCCACAGGAGCCCCTGGCCCGAGCTCGGGGTGGGGGCGGTGACCGGATTGCCGTCGATCGCGGCCAGAGTCGTTGTATTCGACCCGGCCGGTGCCGTCACATCTCCCGTCAGAGCCGCCCTGGAGGCCAGTACAGCCCCGGTAGTCGGTGAAATGGTGAGAGATGCGTCCGCGGCCGTTACAGAGGTCACACCGCCCGCTGAGGGCGTGGCGAACACAAGGTCCGTCCCGTTCCACTCGATGACCTGGCCGACAAGAGGGGACCCGAGCGCGAGCGGATTGCCCGCGATCGCCACCAGGGTCTGGCAGGTGTCGGTGGACCCGGCTAGGTCACAAGCCCAGGTAACCGCGCCGCCACCTCCTCCGGCCAGGGGAACCGCGATCGGTTGCGGTGCCACGAGTTCGCGGACGTCCAGATTGTCACGGATGATCCCGACCCATACGCCCTGGTACACCTTGTTGGGCGTGAGGCCCGTCGCCGTCAGGGTGACGCGTTCACCACCGAGCGCCGCAATGGGACCCCAAGGCGAGGACCCGGGGATGACCCCGATCTGTTTGTTCCCCACCAGCAGGTTCGCGGTCTGCGACGGGGTGAGCAGCGGGACGCTGATGGTTCCCCACCACGCGGTGCCGAGCGGGACCGGATCGAACACCGCCGTCCACGTCCCCGACGCGTCGGCCGAGGCGGTGGCGAGCTCGAGGAGCCGGAGGTTGTCGGCCGGGAGCCGGTTCTGATCGAGCGGTGCCCCCCACGGCTCATAGGTGTCGTCCTGGGGGTGTTGTGGTGGGACCTCTTCGGGCGTGCCGGACCCCGCGGGACCTTCGGGGGGAGTCGGCAGGGGCACGGCGACAAGCTACCCTGACCGTCGATGCCGGAGCGTGAGATCAAAGCCCGCGGCGGGGCCACTCGCGTCAGGACTCAGAAGCTGTCGGGCGGCCGCTACCGTCACGTGTTCGTTGTCCGTGACGAAGGACCCCGGGGAGGGCATACTGTGGCTGGCCCGACCAAGAAGCGGAAGGGCGACGACGCCCCGAAGTACCGGGTAAAACCCAAGCCCGAACCGTTCGCAATCAGGAGGAAACGTGCCGCAAACGCCCCGAAGAAGGCATGACGACGAGCCGGACGACGACACCGAAGTCGCGATAGTCCGCGGCTCGGGAGCCAAGCGTCTGATCGAGTCTCTGTCCGGCGGTGGTGGTGGCGGCGAAGAGGAAGAGACCGAGGAGTGGACCGATGACGACGGGGTCACCTGGGTGAAGAAGGTCGAGAAGGCAGCGAAGAAGGCAACCAAGCGGGCGCCGCAGCCCGCCAAGAAGCGCGGGTTCTTCGATTGAGCGACACCTTCGACCCCGACGATCTTGGCGGCGAGGGTGAGCCAGAACATCGGATAGACGAGCCGCCCGCCGTCCGCACCGCCCGCCCCCGCGGCAGGCCCCCCGGCACCAAGGCCCGGCGCAGCACCAAGAAGCGGGGCAGCCACTCACTGGGCAGCCACCCCAACCCGATCCCGCTCAAGGTCCAACTGGAGTACCCCTACCGACTGGCGGGGACCTTCGCCACGTCGCGCGGGCTGCCCTACACCGGCCAAACCCTCGATCGAGTGGCCCCCCAGGCCGCGGCGGCGTGGGATCAATTCCTCCAACGCTGGCCCGATCTCCACGAAATGCTGGAGAAGGGGATGATCGCGAGCGACGTCATCGCGCTGGTCATGGTCCACCTGGAGATCGTCCAGGCCGCCCGGTCCGAGCTTGCCGCCCGCCAGCCCAACCCCGCGACATACAACCCGCAGGAGGGTGCAGGCGAAGGCGCAGCCGCCGATGCAGCGGCCTGACCGCGATGGGAACCCAGTCCTTTGCCTCAGCGGCAAGTGTCAATCCGTGAGGAAGTGCCGCCGCCCCGACCTGTGCGGTCTGTGGCTACTGCTCAATGATCCCGACGAGTTCTACCTGCGATGACCGACGCCGCCTACGAGGCCGACGTCCCGCGCGTCCCCTGGGGTGAGGTAGCCCCGGAGTTCATCGACACGTGGCAACAGGGCGACCACCTGATCCTGTTGGGCAAGACAGGCCGTGGAAAAAGCACGTTCGCGTATGACGTTTTGCAACGTCGGTACGAGCAGGCGTGGGCGAATGTGTGCGCGTTCATCACCAAGAAGCGCGACGACACGTCGGGGGAACTGGGCTGGGACGTCATCCAGGACTGGCCTCCCGGGTTCAAGGAACGCCGCGGCCCCATCCCGCGACAGGACCGCATCCCCCATTCGCGGCTCATGTTGTGGCCGCACTACACCCGGGCATCCACCTTCCCGAAGGACGTGAAAGCCACGTTCCTCGATGCGATCGACGAGATCATGGAGGAGGGGAACTGGACGCTCTACCTCGATGAGGCCGCCTACATCGTGCAGTCGCTCGGACTCCGCACGTCAATGGACGAGCTGTTCACCCAGTCGCGATCCAACGGGATCACGCTCGTCGCCGGGTCGCAACGGCCGGTGTGGGTGAGCCGTGCGCAACTGAGCCAGCACTGTTGGGTGTGCACGTTCCGCATTGGCGATATCGAGGAGGCGACCCGGGCCGCGGAAGTGATGGGTGACCGTGACCGTTACAAGGGCGTGGTAGCCACGTTGGGTCCGCATGAGTTCGTGTTGGTCAATACCGTCTCCGACAAGGCTGTGATTTCTCAGATAGGGACCTAAGTGGGCGGCAAGGCAACCCGCGAACAGAGACGCCGGTACGAACTGGCTCACCCAGACCGAGTGCGAGAGAGCAAGCGCCGCTGGGAACAGGCGAATCGCGCACGCCAGAACGAATGGCTCAAGCAATGGCGCCGGGATAATCCCGAGAAGGTGCGAGCGCAGAAGCGTCGGACCTATGAGCGGTACGCCGAGCGCAATCGCGAGTACCAGCGTGAGCGCATACGCAAGATGGGGCCTGAGGCAGCGAGCGCAATGCGCCGAAGGTATTACCTCGCCAACTTGGAGAAGATGCGGGCCTATCACGTTCGGGCCGTGGCTGTCCGGAGGGCGCTCAAAAAGAACAACGGGACCTTCCTGATTACCGAGCGAGATATCGCCCGGTTGCTAGACCGCTACCGGCAGTCCTGCGCCTGGTGTCTCTTGCCCCTCCCCGACAGGTGGCATCTCGACCATGTGATCCCACTGACTCGCGGTGGGCGCCATTCCATTGGCAATCTCGTCCCGGCGTGCGCGCCCTGCAACCAGTCAAAGACCAACAAGCTCCCGGTCGAGTGGCGGCGGTGATCGTCGCGGTCACGTATCTCGACGGCATGCTGCACGATCGAGTGGTGCCCGCCATTGAGCGCCAGGGCTACAGACCCAGGCTCCTCCCGGTCGACCGCAGCTACCAACCGCAGCTCGCCCAAGTGTTCGCGGTGCTGTCCAGTGGTGCCGACGTCGCGCTGATCGACCAGGACGTGGAGAGCCGGTGCGGATTCCTGGACGACCTCGATGCCTGTCCCGAGCCGCTGTGCTACCACGCCTATGCCATGGCCCAGCCGTTTGATGACACCTTCGCGCCGTTCGCGCTGGGACATTCGCGGTTCAAGGCGCAGCTCGGGCGACCGTTGCTGGCGCTCGCCGCGACCGACAGGTGGAAGCGCGCCCACTGGACACAGTGCGAAACGCTCATCGTGGAGACGGTCGGGATCGCACCGCACCGACACGACGGCGATGCCATTCACCACCATCGGTATCGCCAGTAGTACGTCGTCAGGTGTCATGCGTCCGGCATGCATGACATACAATGAGATGACACGGTGTGCCTCGGGTGGTGTTACCATCCCGAATCGATGCACACTCACATCGGCGCCGTCAACGCCCTCACGGTCATGTTGTTCATCGCGCTGATCGGAACCGTCTGGCGCTTGAGCGCTGCGCATCTGATCGCCACTGACTCACCCGCGGCCAAGAACGTCGGCCAAGCAATGCTGTTCCAATATTAGGGATTGCGGAACTAAAAGAACATGGGCACAATGACTGCATGTACGCAATCGACAGGGAACAACTTGCCTGGGCCGCAGGATTCTTCGACGGCGAAGGCTCCATGGTCGCCGGGACGAAGCGCCAGCGGTCCGTCGCCTATGCCCAGATCGGTCAGTCCGACCGTCAGGTGCTTGACCGGTTCTGCGCCGCAGTCGGGGTGGGCAAGGTCTACGGCCCCTACGGTCCTTACAAGACGTCCGGCAACGCCCTCGCTACAAAGCCCCATTTCACCTACCGCACCCGGGGTTACGGCGAGGCCCAGCAGGTTGTTTGCGCCCTCTGGCAATGGCTCGGAGATGAGAAACGCGAGCAGGCCGTCCGTGCCCTTCGCCAAGTCCAGCAGTATCCCGCCGTCCCTCAGCGTCGCAACCGCGTCGCGCAACAAGCTCTTCGGAGGTAAGTAACGATGCCCAGCGCTCCCGCTCCTACGGCACCGCAGGGCAAGCAGCAGGCCCCCGTCGCCTTCCTCGCCGGTTCGTGGGAATACAGCGAGTGGATGGCCCAGGACTCGCTGACCATGGCGAACTCCACCGAGTACGTGCACAACATCACGCCCGGTGGATTCCTGCGCGGGATCACGTTTTCGATCACCAGCGCGTCGGGTGTGCTCGGCACCACCGCGACGCTCGCGGGTGACGCCCCGTTCTCCATCATCCAGTCGATGACGATGGAGTCCATCGACGGCACGCCGATCCTCTACCCCATGTACGGCTACGACTACTACCTCGTGTCGCGGTGGTGTCGGAGCTGGGACGGGGACCCGGTGAACGACCTGGGCCAGTCGACGACCGCATATCAGAACACGGTGAACCCGCAGTTCCGTCTGCGCTTCTGGGTCGAAGAGCGCATGACCATCGGCGTGCTGCCCAACACCGACGCCCGCGCCCAGTACCGGCTGCGCTACACCATCGCCCCGCTGCTCCAGCCGACCGGCGCGTTCTACGGCCTGGTGTCGAGCCTCACCGGCGTCACCGCCCCGGTGCTTACCATCAACCTGTACCTCGAGACCTACGCCCAGCCCCCGGCGACCGACTACGCCGGGAACCCCATCGCGCAGATTCCCGATGGGATCACGCTCCAGCGCTTCGTCTCGCACCAGTCCGGTGACACGCTCAACACCGGCACCGCCACGATCAAGGAGAACCGGGTCGGCAACCTGATCCGGAACCTGCTCCTGGTGGTGCGCAACAGCTCGGGCGTGCGGACCGACCTCACCGGGGACCCCATCCGCATGCGCATCGACAACACCCAGCTCCTGTCGGAGTACCGCGACCGCCGGGACTACGAGATGGGCCGCTTCGGCAAGCAGAACAACGCGAGCACGTACAACTCCAACCGGCCCACCGGCGTCTACGTCTACTTCCGGTACCACAACCCCGGGGCAATGGACGGCAACTACTGGCTCCCGACCACGGAGGCGACGTACCTCCAGTTCGAGCTCAATGGTGGACCGAGCTCGGGGACGCTGGAGTCGATCACCGAGGACCTGGCCCCCGCCGGCCCGGTCCCGGCCTACCTTCAAGGTTTGTAGCCCCGATGGGCGATTACACACGCGGTCTCATCATCGGGGTCTACATGGGCGCCCTCGCGCTCTGGATGCTCCAGAAGATGAACGACCGTCTCAAGAGGATCGAACAGCGTCCTCTCACCGTCGCCCCGCGTCCGTCCGAGGAGGTCGAAGCGAGCATGAAGGAAGCGCGCCGGAAGTACCTCCACGAATGGGCTGAGGAGCTGCGCTCCGAGGGACTCGTCATCGCTGAGGCTTCGTAGCCATGCCCGGCCGCGGCTCGGGCATCGGGCTCGGGATGATCGGTGGACTCGGGACCAACTCGGTCGGCGGGTCGCAGACCTCGACGCGCTCGGGGACGCCGCGCATCTATGGCCGCCCGGGGCTCCAGGCGCCTTCGGTGCATCACTACCTGTGGGCGCTGGTCGCGATCGAAATGCTCACGCTCATCTGGCTGCGCCATGCCTTCCGGCGCTACCACGGCGGGTAGAGGGGAGGAATCGTGAATCACTGGCTCGCACTCATCATCGGCTTCGTCGTCGGAGCGTTCTTCGGCGGCAAGCTCCTGTCGCTCGTCGGAATCAAGGGGATGTCATGAAGGGTTGGCTGCTGCTCATCATCGTGTTCATCGCCGGGGGCTACTTGTGGCCCAAGGTGAAGGGCATCCTCGGCAAGGTCTGAGGCGTTGCTTCTGGCGGCCATGGTCACGCTGATCATCGGTTACTCGATGGTCTACAGCGCGCTCCATGGAAGCTGGGCATTCTGGCAGTTCTGGTTCCCGGCGACTCAGGTGCCAGCGAATCAATGAGGAAGGTGTCGTGGCCGTCAGTTCGGGAGAGCGCCTGATCGGAGTGGAGTGGGTGCTCATCACCATGCTCCAGGCCGGTGACGCGATCGCGAGCGGTGGGCAAAAGAACGCCGAAGGCGTGACGTCTCCGAAGCTCCCGTCTCCGTCCCGATTCTTTGCGGCGATGATCGCTTACCTCATGCTCGCCGGTGTGGCGCTGTTCGGACCCAACGCGGCGAAGGTTGCGTCGCGTCTCGGCGCGCTGGCCGCGCTGGCGATGATGTTGGCCCCTCCCGATCTGAGTAAGCCGATCGGCCAGGGGAACCGCCCGCTCATCATGCGGTTCCTCAATCTGCTGAACAGCTACCTGATCGCGGGGCCAATCACCCAGCCGAGGCAGACCCCGACGCAGAGTCAGTATGCGCCGGTCAAGGGATCGAGCTATTCGGGACCGGGGTATCCGATCGCTGCGAATCAGAACAGCCCGTTCAGCCCCGGGTACCAGAATCAACTCCAGACGCCGATCCCCACCGGCCCCGGCGCAGGCGTCCCTTCGGGGGCAGCGCAGGGGGTCTCGCCCGGCACCCCCCTCTCCCCTCAGTAAGGAGTCACCATGAACAACATCGCTGATGTGCTCGGCATGATCGTGATTGTCGGCGGCATCCTGGTGCTGACCCGACCGGGCAGCCAGGGTCCATCGCTGGTGCAGAACCTGACCGCAGGGTTCTCCAATGCCCTCGGTGTCGCCACCGGCTCGGTGACCGGCGCCACGGCGTACCACGGCTAAGGAGCCAGATGCAGGGGACCAACGCCTACCCGTCGAGGTCATACCCCGAGAACGGGGCCATGCCCACGATGGACCCCGCCCTCGGTGGGGCCTATGGCCCGGCCGCGATCCCGTCGCGTCTGCTCACGAACTTCCGCGCCCCCGGCCCGAGCTCGCCCCCGCACTCGGGGAAGGGTCCCATCGCCCAGCGCCAGCGCTCGGGTGCGGTGGTCATCATGCCGGGCCGCTCCCCCGGGGAGCAGAACATCGGGGAAGTGCAGAACGAGGTCTTCCACAACACCATCCGCTGGAACCGTCCCTTCTGGCCCAACACCGCCCCGCTGGCTGCCTACATGCCCGCCAACCACCAGCCCAATTGGACGTACAACAACGGCAACCCTCCGGTGCAGCCCATGGCCGCGATCCCGGTGTCGAAGCACCGCCAGACGGCGGCGACCATCAACGAGGAATTCGGCCCCACGCGCATCCTGTTCCCCCTGTGGGGCACGCGCCGCCCGCTGTCGGGGATGGACGTCCAGGGCCAGCGTTGGGCGGCGCAGGCCAAGACCATGAACCCCTACATGCCCAAGCTCACGCGCTACGGGCTGGCCGGTAGCTATGGCCAGACGACGCAGACGCTCCAGACCGCGCCGGTCAACGCCGCGTCGAATCAGAACGCCTTCGGGGCCTACTGATGGACTCGTCATTTCTGACGAAAAAGATCGGGCCTCTGCCTTTCTGGGCGTGGGCGGGCATCCTCGCGGTGGGCCTGTACCTGTACCGGCGCTCCACGGGCAGCTCGAGCGCGACCACATCGACGGCCAGCACCGGCGTCTCCCCTCCGACCGAGACGATCACCACCGCGGGTGGCACCTACACCGGGCCGGTCAACTCGGCGCCCAGCTCCATCACGAACCCCGCGGCCGGGACCGCACCGGGCACCGGGGCCACGTCCCCGGGCAACGGGGGTGGCACGCCGGGCCAGACCGACACCACCGTCACCACCGCGCCCACGTCGATCCCCGACCTGTTCACCATCGGGGGGGAGCAGTACCAGGAGATCGGGACGATCACCGGTGCGGGCGGGAACTACTACGGCTACGAGGTCGGCGGCGGCGCCCCGGTCTACTTCGGCAACACCGGCGGGGTGAGCCAGCTATCAGGTCCCAGCGCGATCGAGGCGGCCCCGGTGGGCACCGACGTCTACGTGCGGGCCTCGGACGCCGGGAACCTGAGCCCGACCCAGAGCGCCACGAAGTTCTGACGTGGAGGCTCTGACCCGAAAGGTCGGGGGCCTCCCGGTCTGGGCCTGGGCGGGCATCCTCGTCGTCGGCTACATCGCCTACCGGCACTACGCCGCGGCCAAGGCAGCAGCCGCGTCGACCACTGCCGAGCAGCAGGTCCTCGCCAACGCCTTCGGGAACATCACGGGCGCTCCCTATGCCGGGTGGCAGGGGGGGGCTTCCAGCCCCGGACAGGGCGACTCAGGGACCTCTCCTGGCAGCGGGTCAGGGGCGCCGGGGACCACCACGTCAGTGACCACCGGAGCGGCCGGGACAGTGCTCGCCACCCCGACTCCCACCGCACCGGTTATGGGGATCACTCCGCAGGCGGCCGCGCTGGCCTCGGTGCAAGCCAACTCGATCCCGCCGTCCACTCCCCCCCCGACGCCGCAGGCCACCATCGGCACCGGCCCGGAGTCCCAGGCGATCACGGCGACGGCGAACACCAACACCCAGGACGCCTACTGGGCGCACCGTTTGCCCTTCACGAACTAGGGTCGCTCCGTGGCCGGCCAAACCCCTACCGTCTCCTCCTCGTCGGGTGTCGCCTTCCTGGTGAGCGCGGGAATCGTGTACGAAATCGTGGCCGCCGCATGCAGCTCCCCGCAGACCACGGAGATCAACGCCAAGGCCCGCTCCGAGACGTTGATGAAGTGGGTCTATCTGGGCCTGGGCCAGGCGGCGGTGTTCGTGCTCGTCGCAGCATGGCTCGACAAGGCGCACCGCGCTGCGATCCTCGCGGGCGGACTGAGCGCCGGGGTGCTGATGTACGGTCAGTATGTGCATGCCAAGAACGCGGGGCTCGCTTGTGATGAGCCTGGAACCGAGGACTGGACACCATGAACGAGATGCCACCGACCTTGGCGAGAATCTGCATGCATTGCTCGGAGCTCCCCCCCGCCGAGGGGGTTCTCAGCGCCCAATTGGTCAGCCTGACCAAGGCCGCAATGCTGATGCTGGAGCAGCTTCACCCGAGCAATGCCTGACGACGAAGGGGCTTACCGGTGGCTATGGGCAGTGACGTTCGCGTGCGGCTGTGTCGCCCTCGCGCTGTGCGCGGCGTACTACCTCCGGCACAGTGACCGCACCATCTTCGACACGTTCCAAAAGCCAGACCCTTCGGTCAACGGCACTCGCCCTGAGGCACCCGAAGAGGTTTTGGACGCTTCTGAGGTTGAGTAGATGGGTAGCGGCGCAACAACAAGCGGCTACGCGATCAACTCCCCCACGTCGTTCGCCCAAGCGCTCCTGAATCTTCTCGGCGCACCGGCATCGACGGCGAACCTCCAAGCGCTCACCGCATGGGAGGCGGCAGAGGGCGGCAACTGGAACAACACCGCCGAATACAATCCGCTCAATACGTCGCTCCAATTGCCCGGCTCGGTCAACTACCAAACGGGCAAGCCCGGCCCCGGGGTGCAGAAGTACACGTCGTGGGCGCAGGGCCTCCAGGCCACCCAGCAGACGCTCCAGAATTCCAACCCCGCCTATGGGTACAGCGGCATCCTCTCTGCGCTCCAGTCGTCGGCGGGGACGAGCGCGCTGAGCCAGGCGGTCGGAAGCTCCAAGTGGGGAACGGGCTACTTCGCCGGGGGCGCGGCGACCTCGAGCGCCACCACCCAGACCGCAACCCTGACCGCGGCGACGTCGCTGGGCGGCATCCCCACCAGCCCTCCCCCCGATCCCACTGGTGGCATCGGGAACATCGGCGGGGACATCGCGTGGCTCGGGAAGTTCGCGGCGTGGACGGTGTTCACCGCGCTCATCTTCGTGTTCGGTGTGATCCTTCTCCTGCTCGGCGCGGTCATGCTCGGTGTCGTCCTGCTCGGCCCGGTGATCAGTCCGGCCGCAGGAGTCCTCCCCGGCCCGGTAGGTCGGCTGGCTCGCTCGGGGAAGGGCTCGTCAGTCGGCGCTCCCGCTCGCACGATCGGTGCTGTGGGCGGGGGCCGGGCCGGGGCGAGACGACAGTCCACGATGTTCGACCAGCGGCGCCAGCTCCAAGAGCAGCGCCACGAACACCGGATGACCGAGATCGAGACGCGCGGCTCAGTGCGGCGGTCGAACATGGGCCGTCCCACATCGTCGACATTCGACGAGCCGTTCTGACTAGGGTGTCCGCCATGCCGGATGAGGAACTACGAATGGCGCGGGTCAGGTCGGTCTGGATGATGCCCGACCCCCAGCAGCCCTACTTCGACATCACCTTGAATCACGACGAGCACGTCTTGGGTCTCTCTAGGGACCCCCAGGGGTGCTGGGTCTATGTTGTCGAGGACCCGGCCAAGGGGACGAAGATCGCATGACCGAACAAGAAATCGATCCCATGGCCGCGCAGTTCGCCGCGATGCTCAAGTCGATGCCCGACGAGGCGCTGAGCCAGATTCACACGTTCATCGAGGACGAGATGGAAACGCGGGGACTGTTCGCCGAGGCCGATGAAGCCGATTGAGCAGGCCGCCAAGGATCAGTGGATGACACCCGGTGCCGCCGCGCGCGAGCTGGGTATCAGCGTCCGTTGGTTGGGTCGGCTCATCGAGCAAGGGAAGATCGAAGCGGAGAAAACGGTGCTCGGTCGGTTGATCGACCCGAAGTCCGTGGCGAAGCTCAAAGAGGAACGGGCCGCACAGTGACGCTCTACTACTTCGTCGGCGGGTTCCTGGCTGGTGCGGTCCTACGGTCGCGTGCGGATCAGGTAGCGACCTTCTCGCATCCGCTGGTGGTCGAGGGGGAGATCGTCGTGGGAGGCGCGGTGGCCGTGCGGGAAGCGGAGCGCATCGTGTATCGGGCGGCGCACTGATGGTCATTGGGGCAGCGGGCGACGCGTACCGGAGCGCGCTTGGTGACATGCCAACGAGGAGTGAGATGGACCCGATTATCGACCAGACGCCCCACGACTACCAGCACCACTTCTCCCGCCAGTCGCGTCGGGCCATGCGAAAAATGGCGGAATCACTCGACATCGACTGGGCGCGCTACCCCGACCCCGCAGACCTGTGGGAGCAGATCGGAGAGAAGATCGCAGGGGGCGTGCCGCGGGCGAACACAGTGATCATGGGCGACCCCTTCGCACTGTTCGTCACCTTCCGTTGCTACAACCATGAGCGCGGGGTCTACGAGCAGACGCTGGTGGCACGGAGCCGAAACGGCCAGCCGATCGACGAGGAAGAGGGCAAGCGGATCATCGCCAACTTCATCGGGTCGGAGCAGTCGAACTGCGAGCAGTGCGGCGCCAAGCTGACCGAGTACACGTCGGTCATGACGCGGCTGTCGGTGTTCCAGGACCAGGGGCGCCAGAAGGACGCGAAGCCCGCGCTGACTGCTCGCAACGGGACGCGCGAGACGGGGCCGCTCAAGCTGTCATGAAGATCATTTGCGCCCAGCCGACGCAGCCCGACATCGTGGTGACTCTCACCTGGAATGAGGCCATGCAGATCGCCAGCACCGGGGAAGCCCGGCCCGACTCCGAGGCCAATCGGAACCTCAAGATGGAGCTGTACAAAATCGTCCATGGTTGACCGGCAGGAGTACGCCAACCAGCTTCTGGCCTTCGGGGACTGGCCCCCCTCCGCGGAGAAGGTCCTAGGCATCGTCGCCTGGGGCGTGGCCGAAGGGTCCGAGGCCCTATGGAATCCACTCGACACCACCGAGCCGGCCGCTGGGGCCACCAACTACAACCGGGCCGGGGTCAAGAATTACCCCTCGCTCCAGGTGGGGCTCGAAGCGGTCTATGCGACCCTCCACAACGGCCACTACGCCCCGATCCTCGCCGTCCTGGACGATCCCACCGGAAGCTCGGCTCTGGCCCTTGCAGCGGCCGTAGGGAGGACACCATGGGGAACGGGGAACTTCTCTGCCACCGTGGAACGGGTCAAGGCTGACCCCTCGCTCTACTATGCCCAGCAGGTGGCGGGGTCTGGGCACGTGCCCCCTGAGCCAAACCCGGCCCCGCTGCCCCATCCGACACCCCAGGAGGACGACGAAATGAACGCGTTCATCGCCACCAGCAAGACCCGGGAAGTGATCGTCTGGCCGTCAGGCCCCGCCACGCTTCTCACCTCCCCGAGCGATGGGTCGATCATGGTCGCCGCCCCGCTGAGCCTTGAGGTGGTCCCCCCGCCGTCGAACCCCGAAAAATTCACCGAGGGACAGATCGACGCATTCCTCGCCCGTCCGGCGTAGGCTCTCCCCGGTGACTCCCACTTGGCAGGCCATATTGCAGCTCGTCGGCATCCTCGCCGCCGTTGGTTCCGCCTCTGCACTGGCCGCCATTGGGACACTCTCGGGGTCTGACGCGCTGGCGATCATCGGCGCGGCCACCGGGTACGGCATCCATGCGTCGGGGGTGGCACTGGGCGCGGGGGCGGCAACACCGACGCCCGCCACGAAAAGCACCACTACGGTCATCCCATGAGTCTCGGCGTGTTGGGCTGGCTGTGCTGGGTCGCAGCGGTGGTGATCTTCGTCCTGTTGGCGCTCACCACGATCACGGATCAGTCCTTCGTGGACTGGGGCCTCGCTCTTTTGGCCGGTGGCCTGGCCCTGCTGAGGTCAGTTCCCGCGGTCACCAAGAGTCCGTGAGCCGTGAAAGTGACCGGCTCCTGGAGGAGATCAGGCGCGACCTGCGCGATATCCTTCGCCTGCTCCGACAGTTCTTCACACCGCCCCCTGCCCCGCGCTCAATCGTGTTCGGCTCAATCGACCAAGGAGTCCTCGTGACCACCGTCTCACTGAATGGCACCGACACCGCAGACGTTCCCGTACTCGTTGGAGACGTGAACGGCGACCCCATCTCGGGCGATGTGCTCGACCCAGGCGCCTCGGTGTCGGTGGACGATCCCACGGTGGCCTCGGCGGTGCTGTCCGCAGACCAGACCTCACTCGCGGTGACCGCGCTGGACACGAACGGGACCACCACGGCCGTCGTCACCGGCACCTTCGGTGGCGCCACGCTAACGCCGGGGAACCTGACGATCGACACCACGTCGAGCGCCCCCCCTCCCCCCGCCGCGGCTGAGATCGTGTTCGGCACGCCCGTCACGCGCCCTGACGGTGCGGCTGCCCCCGCGGCTCCCGTCACCGAGGCCCCAGCCGACACCACCGGCTCCGGCCATGCTCCTGACGCGGGCGGTCAAGCCCCCGCCTGAGCGGGAGAGACAGGGTAGGGTTTCAGGCCAATGGCCCACGTCAAGCTCGGAGCAGGCGCGGAATTCGACATCCTGTCGTCGCAGGAGCACAAGGCGCACACCGAGAGCCTGCGCCACGAGCTCCAGCGGTTCCTCAGGGAGCGCGAGGGCACGACAGAGGTCCGCTCCGGCGCACCGTTTCTGACCGACGCGTCGGGGAACACGTCCTCACTGAGCGATGGCGGGGGCGGGGTGTACCGGGTCCCCACCGACAGTGACGCCTACCTCCTGCGCCTGAGCCTGGACTATGAGACGTCGAACCCCAACGCCCCGGTGTCCTGTGGTGTGCGGATTTGCGCCGACGCGGTCACGCCCGCCGCGTTGCGCGCACTGACCAACGAGCTGCCCAACGTCTACAGCGCGTCGAAGTCCCACGCGCCGCTGTTCCGCGCCGGCCAGCGCATCGTCGTCGGCATCCAGGGCGGCCCGGCGTCGACCTCGATCTACCCCACGGTCCAAGTCCTGCTCGTCCCCAACAGTCACCACCCGCGCCACGACACCCTGGAGCGGTCGGGGGCGTGAGGAGCGACAAGTACCACGGCGGGGTCCCGACTGACTATCTGCTCGCGCTGAACAAGAAGGTTCGTGCCGAGAGCCAGCCCCCCCCCTCGCCTTTCGTCCACTGGCTGGACATCGCGCTCCATTTCTTGAAGCACCTCTATTACCGAGTGCGGCCAGGTGTGGTCGATGCAGTGTGGTGGCTCGACAAGTCTCAGAACCTCATGGCGAGTCGGCTGCGCGCCCAGATCGAGGACTCCCGCAAGTTCCGTGACCCAGCGCTCGCCGCCTTGATCGCGGTGTCAAAGACCGTTGGCGCCACGATGATGGGGGAATGGGACCTCGGGAGTGGCAGCGGAGGCGGGGGCACGATCACGTCCGTGAATGGGCAGACTGGGCCGACTGTTACCTTGACCGCGGCGAACGTCGAAGCAATGACGGTATTCAACGTCCTGAATTCGGCCTTCGGGGCCGACCCCACGGGAGGTACCAGCTCTACCGCCGCCTTCGCTCTCGCCGTCACAGCCCTCAATGCCGCGGGCGGTGGAATAATCCAGCTTCCCCCTGGCACCTATGCCGGTGACCTGTCATTCACCAGCAATGTCCCCGCCATCGTCTGGGGCTATGGCGCCACCCTGAACGTGCCATCGAGCACTGTGGGGGTCACCGAAGACACGGGTGTCACGGGTGCCAGCGCGAACTCCATCTCGGTGGAGGGCCTGACGATCACGGGCAATGCGGATATGACCTCGACGGGCGTGCTGATCCAGGACACCTCGCGGTCCCGGTTGTTCAACGTCATCATCGACCGGGTGAACAAGGCGGTAGACGTCGAGAACGCCACCTCAGGGATGAACTCGGAGGGGACGACGATCCAGTCGTCGCTCCTTAACAACTGCACCACCGGAGTCAACTTCGGTATCACCGGGGGCGGACCGAGCTTCGATGAAACGTGGATCGCAGACACTTCGATCAATCGGGTGTCCGTGGGAATCTCCATGCCGACCGGGTCCAACTGGGTGCGCTCCTACATCAACGCCACGATCTGGGCCGGGCGCGCCGGGACCACGTTCGCTGGGACCAATGGCACTGCCCTGTCAGCTCTGGCGACTCTCCCCCTGACCTCGACGGCAGGAATGGCGACCAGCGGAAATGGGACCATCGCCACGTCGGGCGGGTCGCACACGTTCAGCTACACGGGCGTGACGGGCGGCGGCTCGGGAGGGACGCTCACCGGCGTCGTCTACTCGGGGACTCAGACAGACACCGTCGCCACCGCTGCCGCGGTCGCGCTAATTGGTGTCGCGGTGTTCTGCGATGCCGACGTGACGCGCTCTTGGGCCTTCCTCGGTGGCGAACTGAACGTGACGGCGACGGTCGCCGTGGGCCTCCAGCCGGGCCCGAACGCGACCGGGTTCGACGCCGCAGAGTGGTGGTTGCATTTCCAGACGACGCTGAATCCCGCCGTCGATAACACCTACATGGCCACCGGCCAGATGATCTTCTACCGGACGGGCGCGGGGTTCCGGGCCATAAGCAAGGGCACGTCGTCGGGCAACCTGCATGGTCCGTTCTCCCAAGCGACTACCGACACGTTTCCGAGAGTAGGACTCTCGATAGGTTCCGCCGCAAACGCCCCATTCCCCGGGGGTCGGTTCGGAGTGTTCTGGGGTTCTGGTGCGGCATTGGCAGATACGGTCCTGTTCCGGCAAAACGCTCATGTCCTGGAGCAAGGCCCCGCCGATGTCCTCTGGACCGGCCATGCCACCACCGGCTCGCGGCCCGCCGCCAACGTCGCTGGCGCCGGTGGCCCTCAGTTCTACGACGACACGCTCCACCAGCCCATCTGGACCGACAACACGAGCTGGCGGGTGGCGGGGACGCTCCTTCTGGCAACGCAGGCACTCGCTAGCAATGGGGCGGTGACCGTCGATGCGTCCCTCGGCAGCACCATGGCCGTCACGCTGAATGCCAACGCCACCAGCTCGTCGATCACGAACCCGTTCACCGGGCAACGGCTGGTGATTCGTTGGATCATCGGGGTCGGGGGTGGGTTCACCTACGTGTGGCCGGCAAACTGCAAATTCAACGGTGGCTCGGCTCCGACGCCTCAGACCGGCGCCGGGAACATCGACCAAGTGATGTTCGAGTACGACGGGACGAACTGGCGGGAGCTCTGCCGGGCGCAGTTCACGTCGTGATCCGCTCAATGCGTCTCGCCATGGCCGGGCTCGTCGTCGGCGCGTGCGCCTCTGTCGTCCTCGCGCTTCGTTGGGCGCTTCGAGTGGCTGAGGACTGGGACACAGCCGAGGACCACTAATGGCGGTCCTGCGCCGATTCCAGCCGGGCACGTCGGACGCGAACGGCGACATCACGTTCACCTTCCCCGCCACCGCGGTGAACAGCTCGTGGACCGGGACCATCTCGATTCCGAGCGCCCCGATCTCCGCGCAGTTCATGGCGACGATCGAAACCAACGACCACCTGTCGTGGCAGAACACGTCGCCCGGGGGGCCGCTCACGGTCAACGGGTCGGAGCAGCTCGTGGTGACCGGCACCGGCATGGCGCCCAACACCCAGTACACCGCGGTCATGCTGGGGTCGATCGACGCAGCGGGGATGCAGTCCTCCCCACTCCCGGTGGCGACCTCGGTCCTCGTTGCGGGTATTCCCGGGGCGGCCGCGGTGGGAGTCGTGCAGGACAACGACGTGCTGATCGCCAATCGGTCGGTGACGGTCCTGCCGATCGGGAACCCGGCCCTCGCAACGGTGGTGGCAGGGAGCGACTACCAAACGGTGGAGGTCATCGTCGGTGGGGGCCAGGGAGTCCCCATCGCCGTCGTGATCCAGGACCAGACCCAGGGCTATGCGTCGGCCCCTCAGACGATTCAGAGCACCGCGGCGTGGGACCACTACTTCATCCCCATCTCGGTCAAGGTCGGAGACGTCCTGAGCGTGTTCGTGGAGTCCCTGGACGGCTCGAGTACCGGGGTGGACCTGTCGATCGTGGGACGGGGGACCTTCGCCCAGCCGTCGCCGCTGCGCCCTGACGGCCGGCTCTACCCCATGGGATCGCTGAACACCGAATTCACAAGCTCGTCGCCTTCGGGCAGCCAGACCATCGACCCGCCCTCCCCCGAAGTGAGCATCCTGGTCATGGCCGCCTACTGCTCGATCGACTCAAGCGCGCCTGCCACTGGGATCGTCCAGGCGATCGTCGCCGGGAACGTCGGGTCGGACTGCGAGCTGGCGCGGGTGTGGATCAGCCCCACCGGCCTGTTCTCGGTGAAAAGGGACGTCCCCCCCCAAGGGCTGCTGATGGATCCGGGCACATCGGTGTTCCTTGAGGTCATCGGGGACGGCACGGCCACACCCCTCGCCGCCCTCTCCTACGATTTCGTCCTGTGACCCCCCTGGAGCGCCGCAACCAGGCCGCTCAGAGGCTCGGGTGGCGGTCGTACGGGCAGCGACGGTACTGGGAGGCCCGGTGGTCGCCTGAGACCGCCAGGAGGCTTGCAGAGCGGTGCTGTGGTGGTCGTGTAGACCCAGGACGGGAGGGGTCAGTCATCAAATGCCGAGAGTGCAATGACAGCGTGCACCCAAAGGGCACGACGCTCCAAGGGGTGGACTGGCGGGCACGGCTTGTCAGGGCGGCACAGGCGTAATGG